>PPYE01482740.1_pt1 | contig 168163 bp, 98 predicted proteins | sample 1559881 | NCBI WGS metagenome assembly PPYE01 (sample SAMN08240022, study PRJNA423297) | Human gut metagenome, whole genome shotgun sequencing project. | reverse complement strand
TCCATCTGTTTTTCATTTCGCAAGCGCAGCATCTCGTCGTGTAACGCTGCAGGAGCTATAAATTGTATTTCTTGCATAATTGTTTAAATTAAGAATTAGGAATGAAGAATTATCTGAATTTCGGAACTACATAGAAACTCTTCATTCTTCATTTTTCATTCTTCATTTCATAAATTCCGGTTTCTTCTCTTTTCTATTCGTTCCACCAAAGAATTTTTCTATTTTCACTTTACGTTGTAATTGCATCATGCCATAATAGAAAGCTTCCGGGCGCGGCGGACATCCGGGAATATATACGTCTACCGGAAGAATCTTGTCCACTCCGTTCACCACGTGGTATGACTTTTTAAAAGGACCTCCACTGACGGCACATCCACCTACGGCAACCACATATTTCGGATCAGGCATTTGGTCATACAAGCGTTTCAGTACCGGTGCCATCTTATTCGTGATTGTTCCGCAAACCATGATCATATCAGCTTGACGCGGACTGGCACGTGCTACTTCGAACCCGAAGCGGGCCATATCATAACGCGCGGCACCCAGTGCCATGAATTCGATACCGCAACAGCTGGTTGCGAAAGTAAGCGGCCACAGTGAATTGCTGCGTCCCCAGTTGACCAGATCGTCCAGAACCCCGAGAAAAACATTCGCTCCTCCGGCATTAAGTTCTTTGACCAACTTTTCCAATGATTCATTATCGATGAATTCATCATACGGAATTGATTTTATTTTCGGTTTTTTGGTTATTTCCATTCCAAAGCTCCTTTCCTCCAGGCATAAGCAAGACCCAGAACTAAAATAATAAAGAAGAAGAGAATGCTAACGAGTCCTTGGGGCCCCATGTCATGCATGACCACTGCCCACGGGAACAAGAAAGCTGTCTCCACGTCGAACATCAGAAACAAGATGGCAAACAAGTAGTAACCTACACGGAACTGCATCCATGATTTGCCACGCGTTGGTATACCACATTCATAAGCTTCAAACTTTTGTACATTGTACGAACGTGGTGAAATAGCTCGTGAAAGGGCTATTACTACACCGACAAAAGCAAGCGCTGTCAGTAAAACAACAACTAAAAATGTAAAATTCATAATTTCAATAGCTGTTTAGATTGAATATTATATAGAGATAAACAATTAGTTTTTCCACACCCGGATGAAACCAACTGTAATGAATTGACGAATAAGATAAAAGATTGTACCGTCTAAATGACGATCTTCCTTAGGCCATATATATAATATGTAATAGGATCGTAAAAGTACTTGGGAATATGAAGTGAATGAGTTTGCGAAGTGTTTTGCTGGCTTTTATATTCACGAAAATAAGCAATCAGCAGTTGCACGCTTTTATCCGTGGGGACATGTGCAACATCTGCATGACTCATATCACAAGATTGGGTAGAATAAAAATAATATAGGCGTTCAAGAGCATTATGAACAGGGTGGTCCTGAGATACGTAGCATTTCTCCTGGCGATATGTCGGGGGGGCTACTCTGCAGTTATCTTCCATTGTTTCATTGGGAACAACATGGATCAGCAAAGCAAGTACCAGAAATAGTCCGTATTTTAAGCTTTGTTTCATCTTTCTCTTTTAACGGCTGCAAATATAGGATTAATATTCATATTTTTTGCAAAGTCCGGATTACAAAAAAGTATTTTTTAACTTGCTTTACTTCAAGTCCGTTTTTATCTTCATATTGCTCTGGAGAATTATCTTCTTTTATAGTATGAATCAGTTCGCATTTGGTTAAAAGATGTAATAAAAAGAACGATTTACGTTCTTTTTGACGAATTACCCAAAGAAAATTCATTTTTTTGCAAATTGTATATAACACATTGATATGAAATACACACTTTGCTTTATAACAATTTTACTAGGTTCATTGTTGGATCTTCATGCAAATAGCGAGAATGATTCTCTGTTGAAAGTTTTAGATAAAGTGATTTCTGAGCGTCTTGTGTATACAGAAAAGAAAGAAGCTACTATCAAAGAGCTGAAAGCGAAAAGGAAAGAACAGAAGACATTGGACGATATGTACCGTCTGAACTCCGAAATCCTCCACCAATATGAAACGTTTGTCTGCGATTCTGCAGAACAATACATTAATGAAAATATTGAGATAGCTAAAAAACTGGGTAATGAAACCTACTTATTGGAAGGCAAGTTACAGTTGGCTTTTGTTTATTCGTTGTCGGGGCTGTTTGTTCAAGCTAATGATATTTTCAAATCTATTAAATGTGATACATTACCTGATTATCTGAAAGCTTTATATTGTTGGAACCATATCCGCTATTATGAGAATCTCATTAAATATACGGATGATGCCCGATTCTCAAGTGAATATATTGTGCAAAAAGAAGCATATCGGGATACTGTGATGACAATTCTATATGATCAGTCAGATGAATATTATAAAGAAAAAGCTGTCAAACTTCAGGATGAAGGTAAGTTTCCGGAGGCCCTTGAAATATTAGTTAAGATATATAATAAACAGGAGCCGGAGACTCATGGTTATGCAATGATGTCTATGGGGCTTTCAAGAGCATATAAACTCTCAGGAAATCTTGATTTGGAAGAAAAGTATCTGATATTAGCTGCTATGACAGATATCAAACTAGCTGTGAAGGAAAATGAGGCATTACTGACTTTGGCTGTTAATTTGTATCATAAAGGTGATGTTGACAGGGCTTATAATTATATAAAGGTTGCTTTGAGCGATGCAATTTTTTATAACTCCCGTTTTAAGAACACAGTAATTGCCCGTATTCATCCTATTATAGAAAGTACTTATCTCTATAGGCTGGAGAAACAAAAGCAGAATCTTCGTTTTTACATTTTGCTGACTAGTCTATTAGTGGTAGCTCTTGCCATTGCGTTATATTTCACTTATAAACAGACTAAGATTGTTTCTAGGGCCAAGAAAAATCTTAAGTGTATGAATGAGGAACTGGTAGCATTGAATAAAAACTTGGATGAAGCCAATTTGATTAAAGAAAGATATGTTGGTTACTTCATGAATCAATGCGCTGTTTATATAAATAAACTTGATGAGTATAGAAAGAATGTCAACCGAAAAATAAAGACCGGACAAGTTGACGATCTCTATAAATCTTCTTCCCGTCCTTTTGAGAAAGAGCTTGAAGGATTATATACTAACTTTGATAAGGCATTTTTGAAACTGTATCCTAACTTCGTTGAGGAGTTTAACTCTTTACTGAAGCCTGAAGAACATTATAGACTGGAAAAGGATCAGTTAAATACGGAATTGCGTATATTTGCCTTGATACGAATGGGGATTACAGACGTTGGACAGATTGCTGTATTTCTGCATTACTCTGTACAAACAATTTATAATTATAAGAGTAAAGTGAAGCGAATGTCTACTTTGGATAGTAATCTCTTCGAAGAAGAGGTGAAAAAACTCGGTTCTTTGTCTCAAAAATGATTCTATTTAGTTTACCAAATCTCTTTAATGTTTGTGTGTTAATGTATTGATTATTAGATGTGTAGTTAAAATAATTTTTTAAAATCGTCTACTTTATAGCCTACTTCCTATGTGAAGTAGGCTTTTTTCATCTCTATATTTGCATCACAAGATTTTTGATAACTGAATACTAAATCTAAAGAAACACAACAATGAGCTTTTCAGAAATGTATCTCACTTATTATCCGAAGCTAGTTCGGTTCGCCAAAGAATTTGTAATACTGGAAGAGGATGCAGAAAACATAACGCAAGATGTATTCGCTGACCTATGGGAAAGACAGAATTCTATGGATCATGTTGAGAATGTCAATGCATATCTTTTTAGACTAGTAAAGAACAGATGTCTGGATCATCTGAAACATAAAATATTTGAGCAAAAATATGTAGAAGTTATGCAGACTTCTTTTGAAATAGAATTAAATTTGAAGTTACAATCTTTAGATAGGTTCGATAGCTCTGATATGTCAGTGGGAAATGACACTGAAATACTTGTTCGAACGGCAATCAACAGTTTGCCGAAACGGTGTCGTGATATATTTTTATTGAGTCGTATAGAAGGGTTAAAGTATAAAGAGATCTCTGAACGTTTGGGGATTTCCGTGAATACGGTTGAATGTCAGATGGGAATAGCGCTCAAAAAACTAAGAGTAAAGCTTAGTATGTGTCTGGCTGCTTAACTTTTAATTAATTTATAGATATACTTTTAGGGGTATTTGTTGAGTTAATCGTTCTTTTGTAAAAAGGACGTATAATGAAAAATAATATAAATAAATATTTTGCAGGTGAATTGACTTCTGAAGAAAAGGATGAATTTCTGTTGGAAGTAATCCACGACGGTGACTTACAAGAAGACTTTTTAGAATATCAGCATTTGGTAGCACTAATAGACTGGTCGTCTCCGAAAGAGGATGAGAAACTTGCTCTGCGTAAACTATCTGAATTTATGAGTCGGATAGAAAAACGCAAAAATAAATAGGCATTAGATACCATGAATAAAATTTGTATCCTGTTATTAGCTGTTTTTATTTGTACGCATGTTCATTCGCAGCAGGCATCTTTCGTTGACGGATATCATGGAGGAATATACGGGCATTATCCGGTAAAATGGAAAACTCAGTTTATTGTAGATCAACTATCTATGCATCCAGACTGGCGAATTTGCATGGAGATAGAACCTGAGACTTGGGATACAGTTCAGATACAAACTCCTGAGGCTTATCGTCAATTTAAAGAGATTGCAGCCAGTAAACAGGTTGAGTTTACAAATCCGACTTATGCACAACCTTACTGTTACAATATATCAGGTGAGAGTATTATACGTCAGTTTCAATATGGTATAACAAAGATAAATGAACATTTTCCAGACGTAAGTTTTGTCACTTATTCGGTGGAAGAACCTTGTTTTACGAGCTGTTTGCCACAGATTCTTAAATTGTTCGGGTTTAAGTATGCTGTGCTCAAATGCCCGAATACATGTTGGGGAGGATATACTAGTGCTTATGGAGGTGAGCTGGTCAATTGGGTGGGAACTGATGGAACTTCCATACTGACTGTACCCCGTTATGCTTGTGAAAAACTGGAACCGGGATCTACCTGGCAGACGACTGCGTGGGGGAATTCAGATGCATATTTAAAGGCTTGTCGAGATGCAGAGATCGAGCATCCGGTGGGTATGTGTTTTCAGGATGCCGGATGGAAAAATGGCCCCTGGTTGGGTAATGGGAAGAAAGTCAAAAACAATTCTAAATATGTAAGATGGAAAGATTATATAGAGAATATTTCTATCGGTAAAACTGATGACGATTATCATTTCTCGCAGGAAGACATGCGTGTCAATTTGATGTGGGGTAGTCAGGTGTTACAGAAAATAGCACAAGAAGTACGTACTTCTGAGAATAAAATAGTGATGGCGGAGAAAATGTCTGTTATAGCTCATTTGAAGAATGGTTATAGTTATGCTCAAGCAGATGTGGATGAAGCTTGGCGTACATTGATGCTGGCACAGCATCATGATTCATGGATTGTACCATATAATGGTTTACATAAGTATGGCACGTGGGCAGATGCGATCAAGCGATGGACAGATCAGACCAATACTATTGCTGATAAGATAATGGAAGCATCCGTACGGAGCTTTGATAAAGAAAATACATCTGTTGATAGTCAGCAGGGATATATACGTGTTTATAATACTTTGGGAACTAAACGAACAGAGATGATGAATATCCTGCTTCCCGATGAGTATGCAGATGTTGAGTTGGAAGTTTGTAATTGGGAAGGAAAGAGGATAGGCTTTTTTACGGAAAGAGAAGGTGAAAAAACTAGATTGTTTTTTGAGGCAGAAGTCCCCCCCTTCGGCTACTCCACGTATCGTATCAAGCAAAAAAGGTTAGGTAAAAGAACGGTTTCAGGAGGTCAGTGTGTAGTGAACGAACGGGATTATATAGTCGAAAATGAATTGTATAAAATTATTTTTGATTTGTCGAAGGGAGGAATTATTAAAAGCCTGATTGCAAAGAAAGAAGGAAACAAAGACTTTGCCAGCCAGAAGGGAGAGTACGCTTTGGGTGAATTGCGAGGGTATTTTTATGAAGAAAATAAATTCCGTTCTTCTACGGAGACTCCTGCAAAAATGACTATTTTGAGAAATAACAGTTATGAGACGAAAGTGAAGATAGAAGGTGAAATTGCTACACATCCGTTTACGCAGATTATAACTCTTACACGCGGAGATAAGCGTATTAATTTTGACCTTATTATAGACTGGAAGAAGAATGTAGGCATTGGTGAGTATCGGGAAAAACATTGGCGTGACAATCGCAGAGCATATTGTGACGATCGGTTTAAGCTAAGTGTCTTGTTTCCAGTGAATCTTCGTTCTCCCCGTATTTATAAAAATGCTCCATTTGATGTTTGTGAAAGTAAGTTGAATGATACCTTCTTTAATACTTGGGATCAGATTAAGCATAATATTATTCTTAACTGGGTGGATTTGGCAGAGGAAAAAGGAGATTATGCATTAGCACTATTGTCAGATCATACTACTTCTTATTCTCACGGAGAAAATTACCCATTAGGGTTGACAACACAGTATTCTGGTCCGGGACTTTGGGGACCTGATTATAAGATTACAGGTCCGTTAAAAATGAAATATGCCATTATTCCTCATCGCGGGAAGTGGGATAAAGCTTCCATTGCTACTAACAGTGACTGTTGGAATGAACCATTGTTATGTTCTTATCATTCGGTGGCAGAATTGGAATCAAAATCATTTGTTGATTTGCACAATGCCGGTTATCAGATTAGTGCAGCCGGACTGCAGGATGGGAAGATAATGCTGCGTCTGTTCAATGCAGAAGGAGATAATGCACAGTATAAAATTACTTTAAATATACCTTTATCCCGGATAGAGGAAGTGGATTTGAATGGAAACTGTGTGGAACAAAAAAAGATAAAAACACGTAACGGGAAAACTGAAATGATTGTTTCAATGCCCCGCTTCGGTATAAAAACTTTCGTACTGAATTGATTTAAATATATTCTATTAATAGTAAACTGAAATATTTTTATGTATAAAGCTACTGCTAATCTTTTAATTGCTTGCTCTTTTTTATGGATGACCGCTTGTTCATCGACAGATACGGCTACAGCAGATCTGGTTCCGACTGATTATGTAAATCCGTTTATCGGCGTCAGTACCAGTGTGGGGGCTGCAGGTGTTTATCATGGATTGGGTAAGACTTTCCCGGGAGCGACGACTCCTTATGGTATGGTGCAAGTGAGTCCGAATACAATTACAGGAGGTGATAACGGCTCTGGCTACAGTGATGAACATAAAACAATTGAAGGGTTCGCCTTAACTCAGATGAGTGGTGTGGGATGGTTTGGTGAATTAGGAAATTTCCTTGTTATGCCTACAACGGGCGAACTGTATAAAGTAGCAGGTAAAGAGAATAACGACAGTATTAAAGGATATCGTTCTGCCTACGATAAAGCTACTGAGACTGCGAAAGCTGGATATTATTCTGTAGAGCTGACAGATTATGGGATTAAAGCAGAGACTAGTGCCACACCACATTGTGGAATATTACGGTTTACATTTCCTTCAAACAAACAGTCTCGCATTCAGGTCGACCTTGCACGCAGAGTGGGCGGAACTTCTACAGCTCAATATGTGAAAGTGGTAGACGAAAATACGATTCAAGGTTGGATGAAGTGCACTCCTGACGGTGGTGGATGGGGTAATGGAGAAGGAAATGCCGATTATACTGTTTATTATTACGCGCAATTTAGCAAGCCGTTGAGCAATTATGGATTTTGGAGTGCGGATATTCCCGATAATTGGGTTCGGAAGCGTGATGAGGTCGTAAGTATTCCTTATCTGACACGTATTTCACAGGCTCCGGTGATAAAAGGTAAGAAAGAGCTGGAAGGCAAGCATTTAGGTTTCTTCACCGAATTTCCAACTGTCGAAGGAGAAGAAGTTGAAATGAAAGTAGGTATCTCTTTTGTAGATATGGAAGGTGCTGCCAATAACTTTAAACAGGAAATTGCCTCTAAAAACTTTGATCAGGTAAAGCAGGAAGCGAATGATTTATGGAACAAAGAACTTAGCCGTGTGCGGATATCCGGAGGTACGGATGACGAGAAAACAGTATTCTATACTGCTTTGTATCACACGATGATTGATCCTCGAATCTATTCGGATGTAGACGGCCGTTATGTAGGTGGAGATAAGAAGATACATGTGGGAGACAGTACATTTACTAAGCGTACTATATTTAGCGGTTGGGATGTTTTTCGTAGTCAGTTCCCTTTACAGACCATTATCAATCCTCGTTTGGTAAGTGATGAGTTGAACTCATTGGTTACTATGGCTGAACAAAGCGGACGTGAATATTATGAACGTTGGGAACTACTGAATTCTTATTCCGGATGTATGTTGGGTAATCCTGCATTATCAGTATTGGCAGATGCTTACATAAAGGGAATTCGTACTTACGATGCGGAGAAAGCTTATCAATATGCGGTTAATACTTCGCGCAAATTTGGTAATGATTTGTTGGGCTATACTCCTGAACCATTGAGTATCTCATATACCTTAGAATATGCTTATGCAGACTGGTGTGTTTCTCAACTGGCTAGAGCACTAGGAAAAGAAGACGAAGCCAAGTATTTCTATGAAAAGGGACAGGCTTATCGTAATATCTTTGATAAGGAAAAAGGATGGTTTCGTCCACGAAACGCAAATGGTTCCTGGGAACCTTGGCCGGAGAATGCACTTACAAAGGAATGGTATGGTTGTATTGAGTCCAATGCTTATCAGCAGGGGTGGTTTGTGCCACACGATGTTCCAGGTATGGTTGAACTGATGGGAGGTAAAGAAAAAGTGGTAGCTGACTTAACTAATCTGTTTGATAAGACTCCTTCTAATTTGTTGTGGAATGAATACTACAATCATGCTAACGAGCCGGTACATTTTGTTCCTTTCCTTTTCAATCAATTGAGTGTGCCATGGGATACGCAGAAGTGGACACGTCATATTTGTGAGAAGGCGTATGCCAACAAAGTAGAAGGTATTGTCGGAAATGAGGACGTTGGACAGATGTCGGCATGGTATATTTTGGCTGCTTCTGGAATTCATCCTTCCTGTCCGGGTAATACACGTATGGAAATTACAAGCCCTGTTTTTGATAAGATCGAATTTTGTTTGGATTCGAAATATTATTCAGGAGAAACATTTACAGTGATTGCACACGATAACAACACAAATAATCTATATATACAGAAAGCATTGTTGAACGGTAAGGAATACAAAAAATGTTATTTGGATTTTGCAGATATTGCAGCCGGAGGAACATTGGAGCTGTTTATGGGTGATAAGCCTAATACTGAATGGGGAATCTGATTGAATAAAGATCCCCAAGACTAATTGTTACTTTAAAATCTTGATAGCATGATGAATAAACTTGGCCTTTTTATAGTATCGGCAGTGTTTGCTCTTATCCAGACGGGATGTGCGGAGCAGAGCACAAAGATGTCGTTGAACAGTTCGAACCCTCAGATTGTTTGGGAGGTGAAACCTCAGGCAGACTTGGAGAATATGACCGGAGAACAGATATCTACTCCGGGATTTGCAATGTCCGATTTTGTCAAGGGGGTAGTACCAGGAACAGTTTTTACTGCTTATGTTGAAGCGGGAATTGTTCCAGATCCTAATTATGCCGATAATATTTATAAAGTAGACGAAACATTTTATAATCGTCCGTTTTGGTATCGTACAGAATTTGAACTTCCAGCTTCTTATTCGGAAGGAAAGCGTGTCTGGCTTCATTTTGATAATACTAATCGCTTTGCTGATTTTTATTTTAACGGAGAGAAAATATCAGGAACGAAGACATCTGTGAAAGATGTAAGTGGTCACATGTTGCGTTCAAAATTTGATGTAACTGATTTGGTTAAGAAGTCCGGCAAGAATGCGATTGCTGTTCTGATCACCGATCCCGATCAAAAAAAGACGCGTAAAGCTAAAGATCCGTATGGGGTTGCTTGCAGTCCCAGCTATTTGGCAGGTGCCGGTTGGGACTGGATGCCTTATGTACCAGGACGTTTGGCGGGTATCACAGGTAATGCCTATTTGGCTGTTACCGGAGATGTAATAATGGAAGATCCGTGGGTACGTTCCGAATTACCAACTTTGCAACAAGCGGAGATTTCTATTTCAACAGATATCAGAAATGCATCTTCTTCTCCGAAAAAGATAGTTGTTTCCGGAGTTATTCAGCCGGGAAATATTTCTTTCTCTAAAGATATTCGGATAGAAGGAGGAACGGTAGCTAAATTTTCAATTAACAAAGATGATATAGATCAATTGGTCATTGATAATCCGAAACTTTGGTGGCCGAATGGTTATGGTGAACCTAATCTTTATACCTGTCAACTGACTTGTTCGGTTGATGGAAAGGTGTCGGATGTAAAGGAAATGACATTTGGTATCAAGAAGTATGAATATAAGATGGTGGATAATGTGGTGGGATATCCTGTACTGACATTCTTTATCAATGGGCAGAAAATCTACCTGAAAGGTGGAAACTGGGGAATGAGTGAGTATCTGCTTCGTTGTCAGGGGGAAGAATATGAAACAAAGATCAGACTACATAAAGAGATGAATTATAATATGATTCGTCTGTGGACAGGTTGTGTGACTGATGATGAATTTTATGATTATTGTGATAAATACGGAATAATGGTATGGAATGACTTTTGGTTATATGTGGCATATAATGATGTAGCCCAACCGGAAGCATTCAAGGCGAATGCCCTTGATAAAGTCAGACGTCTCAGAAACCATCCTTCCATCGCTATCTGGTGTGGAGCGAATGAAACACATCCGACACCCGATCTGGATAATTACCTGCGTGAAATGATAGCCAAAGAGGATAATAATGACCGTATGTACAAGTCATGCTCCAATCAAGATGGATTGTCAGGAAGTGGCTGGTGGGGAAATCAACCTCCAAGACATCATTTTGAAACATCAGGCAGTAATCTGGCATTTAACACACCGGCTTATCCGTATGGTATTGATCACGGTTACGGTATGCGTACTGAGATAGGTACGGCTACTTTCCCCACATTCGAAAGCGTGAAAGAGTTTATTCCACAGAAAGACTGGTGGCCTCTGCCTACTGACGAGCAGTTGAAGAATGATGATGATAACGTATGGAATAAGCATTTTTTCGGTAAGGAAGCATCCAACGCTAATCCTATAAATTATAAGAACTCAGTGAATACTCAGTATGGAGAATCATCTGGACTGGAGGAGTTCTGCGAGAAGGCACAGTTATTGAATATCGAAGTGATGAAAGGTATGTATGAGGCTTGGAATGACAAGATGTGGAATGATGCTGCCGGACTTCTCATATGGATGAGCCATCCTGCCTATCCTTCGTTTGTATGGCAGACATATGATTATTATTACGATCCTACAGGTGCTTACTGGGGAGCGAAAAAGGCTTGTGAACCTTTGCATATCCAATGGAATGCTTCTAATAACAGTATAAAAGCAATTAATACTACAGCGAAGGACTTGAAAGGAGCAACTGCCAAAGCTACCATCTATGATTTGAATGGAAAGGAAGTTCTTGCATATGGTCAGACAAAACAGGTAGATGTGGCAGCCAGTGATATAGCAGAAGCTTTTACATTGAACTTTAACCCCTTCAATTTGGCTTACGGAAAGAATGTTGTTGCTTCTTCTTCAACAAGTGCTTCTAAAAGCGCTTCGATGGTTGCAGACGGAGGTGCCGGAAGTCGTTGGGAAAGTGCATATAGCGATCTCCAATGGATATACATTGATCTTGGCAAAGAGGAGAAAGTAGAAAAAGTAATTTTGAAATGGGAAGCGGCTTGTGCTAAGAAATATGAACTGCAAGTTTCAAATGATGCGAAAGAGTGGAAAACCGTTTATACCAATAAAGAAGGAAAGGGTGGTACGGAACAGATTGAATTGGAACCGGTTGCTGCCCGTTATGTAAAACTGGCAGGTATCAGTCGTGCCACATCATTCGGATATTCATTGTTTGAGTTCGAAGTCTATGGTGAGAAGCCGAAGGGAATAGAAGAACTGACTCCGCTTCATTTCATTAAACTGGAACTGACAGATGCTAAGGGTGATCTGCTCTCCGAAAACTTCTATTGGCGGAATGGCGTGAGAGACCTTGATTATACCTTGCTGAATACACTTCCGGAAGTTGATTTGTCTTGCCGGCTAGTCGATAAATCGGTGGCTGACGGAAAGATGAAAATAGCTGTGAAGAACAATTCCGGTACGGTGGCTTTTGCCAATCGGGTGAGACTTGTCAATAAGACTACACAAGAACGCGTGCTTCCTGTTATCATGTCCGATAATTATGTAACGTTGATGCCGGGCGAAGAAAAGGTGATCAGTATGGAGGCAGCACCCGAACTGCTGAAAGGGGGCGTGAATGTATTGGTGAAACAGTACGGAAAAGCAGAGCAGAATAAACTGGATATATAAAAGTAGAGATGAAGATATTCTGGTTGTTATCTTTGATTTGCTTGAGTTGTGGGTGCCTGCAGGCACAGACTGCAATTCCCCGGTTCGAAAAGGGGGAGCGTGTGGTATTTGTGGGAAACAGCATTACTCATGGCGGACATTATCATTCATTTATCTGGCTATATTACATGACCCGCTTTCCCGACCAGCCGATTACTATCATGAATGCCGGAATTGGCGGAGAGAGTGCATGGGATATCAAAGACCGGCTGGATTATGACGTTTTCGACAGAAAACCGACTTATGTGGCACTGACTTTCGGTATGAACGATACCGGTTATGATGTTTACACGAAAGACAATGCGAAAGAACTGTCGGAAGAACGGATTGCAAAGTCGTTGGAGAGCTATCGGGAAATAGAAGAACGATTGCTGGCTAAAAATAAAATAACCAAGGTGCTGATAGGTGGCTCTCCTTATGATGAGACCTCCAGGTTCAATCATTTTATTTTGCACGGAAAGAACGACGCTATTCTTAAAATAATAGACGCCCAACGGGCATCGGCAAAAAAGAATGACTGGGGCTTTGTTGATTTTAATCAGCCGATGAGAGAACTAAGTCTGAAGGAACAGGAGAAAGACTCTACGTTTACTTTTTGTAGGATAGATCGGATCCATCCGGATAATGATGGTCAGATGGTCATGGCTTATCTGTTTTTGAAAGCGCAGGGATTGGCGGGAAATGAAGTGTCGTCAGTCTCTATTAATGCACATAGTTCATCTATAACGGCTCGTAAGAACTGTAAAGTTTCAAAATTGAAGAAGAACGGAAGCAATTTAACTTTCGACTATCTGGCTGAAGCTCTTCCTTATCCTCTGGATTCTGTATCGAGAAGTGGCTGGGGTAGTAAAAGGTCACAACGTGATGCCATGCAGCTCGTTCCGTTTATGGAAGAGTTCAATCAGGAACGCTTTCAGGTGACGAATCTGGAGAAAGGAACTTATCGGCTGACGATTGATAATCAGTTTATTGATGATTTTTCAGCGGAACAATTGGCGGATGGGATAAATCTGGCAGATTACCCGAATACTCCCCAATATCAACAAGCTACGAAGATTATGTATCTGAATGAGGAACGGTTTGAAATGGAGAAACGTTTCAGAGAGTATTTGTGGACCGAATATTCTTTCTTGAAAAAGGAGGGATTGTTATTTGCAGATAATCAGCAGGCCATTTATAAACTTAAAGAATATTTGCCCAAAGATGTTTTCCTTCGGATGAGTTATGATTGGTATGTCAAAGCGATGTATCCTGAGGTACGTGGAGTTTGGGGTAATTATATGAAAACCATTGTTGAAACCATTTATAAAATCAATAAGCCTGTCACTCATACGGTGAGTCTGACAAAGATTGAATAATGGTCATGATGTGTAGATTGCAAAAAACTCTTTAATTGGACAATATGAATAGATTAATTGGAACTCTCTTGCTATTGATAGCATTTTCTTCCTTTACCTATGGAAGAGGTAATACCCGTGTTGTGAATCTGCGTTGTGACAAGATGGAGAATCCGATAGTGATTGAGAGCCGGCAACCGGTACTTCAATGGCAACTGGTGTCAGATGAAAGAGGAAAAAGACAAACGGCCTATCGTGTCATTGTATCCGGCAGTCTGAAACAACTCAATAAAGGGCAAGGTGATTATTGGGATTCCGGTAAGGTCAGTTCATCAGAATCTGTTATTAACTATCGGGGGAAAACCTTGTCATCCGAAGCGCAGCTTTATTGGAAAGTGATGGTTTGGGATGAAGATAACACTCCTACTAAATGGAGTGAGGCATCGAGCTGGAATATGGGATTATTGAAACCATCCGACTGGAAGGCAAAATGGATAGGGCAGACAGAAGATTTATATCCGGATTCGACGCTGACATATCCGGCACCGTATTTTCGTAAGGAGTTTACTGTTAAGAAAGCCGTCAGAAAGGCTGTGGTATATGTCTGCGGATTAGGTTTCTATGAAATGTCTTTCAACGGAAATAAAATAGGCGATCAGGTATTGGCTCCTGCCGTTACGAATTATGATAAGAGATCGTTGAAAAAACTTTTGTATCATTATGATGACCAGTCGACACAGAGAGTACTTTATAATGTATTTGATGTCACTTCTCATTTGAAGAAACAGAACAATGTGATTGGTGTCGTATTGGGTAATGGCTGGTATAATCAGCGCGACCGTATTGTGGAAGGTCATATGTGGTATGATGTTCCTAAACTGATACTGCAACTGGAGATTGAATACAAAGACGGTAGCAGGGAAACAGTGGTGTCCGACCCTTCATGGAAAACGACTACGGGGCCGATTCTGCATGATGCCATATTTACAGGTGAAGTTTATGATGCCCGTCTTGAACTTGGTTCGTGGAACCGGGAAGGTTATGATGATTCTGCCTGGAAACCGGCTTTGGCGGTTCGTCCTCCTACGGGTGCTTTGCAGGCACAAACGATTCCATTTACGAAAGTGATGGGAACGGTAGATACCCATTTTGAACAGGCAAACGACTCTTTGTATATTTTCACTCTGCCCGAAACCGTTTCGGGCTGGTGCGAACTTTCTGTGAAAGGTAGGGCAGGAGACTCTGTGAAACTGCGTTTCATCAGTGATGAGGGCTTGAACTATGGGCAGGAAGATGTATATATACTGAAAGGTGGGCAGGAAGAAAGATGGGAACCCAAGTTTACCTGGCATGCGTTTAAAAAGATAGAAGTAATCGCGACAAAAGGAGTCGCAATCTCCGGGCAAAGTATACAGGTGAGATCCATCTATACGGATATCAGGAATACAGGAAGCTTTGAATGCTCTAACGAACTTTTTAATAACATCTGTGAGGCTTATAACCGTACGATGCATGCCAATTTCAAAGGTATAATAAGTAGCGACCCGCACCGCGAACGATTGGCTTATACCGGTGACGGACAAGTCATCACGGAAAGCCTGCTCTATTCGTATGACATGACTCGTCTTCTCAGAAAGTTTGTTACTGACATTAGTGATGCAAGCAATAAGAATACTGGTTATGTTCCCCACACCGCACCTTTTGGCGGTGGAGGCGGAGGACCTGCATGGGGATCGGCGTATGTAATCATACCCTGGAATTATTTCTGCCATTATGGTGACACGACACTCTTACGGGAACATTACCAGGGAATGAAGCATTGGGTTGAATATCTTCAGACCCGTACAGATGACAAGGGGATAGTCGTGAGGGAGGAACCGAACGGATGGTGTCTGGGTGAGTGGTCTACTCCTCACAACAGGATTGAAATTCCTGCCTCATTGGTGAATACGGCATACTTCTATCATGTCACTTGCATCATGGCGGATGTTGCGGGTATTCTGAACAAGAAAGATGACGAGCATCATCTGTGTACACTTGCCGAAACGATCAGAAAGAACTTCAACGCTGCATTTTACAATGAAGAAACCCATCATTATGGGGAGGGAAAACAAGGGGCCGATGTATTTGCGCTGGCATTCGGACTTGTTCCGGAAGGTAAGCGGGAGAAAGTGTTCGCAGCTTTGCTCGGACATTTGGAAAAGGTCAATTATCACTTTGATACAGGTATACTTGCCACTCCACTTTTACTGCAGGTGTTGACGGAAAATGGAAGGGCAGACCTCGCTTATAAGCTGATGAACCAGCGTGACTTTCCAAGTTATGGTTATCTGGCTGACAAGGAGAATAATACACTTTGGGAAACATGGAATGGAGATGGAAATGATGAAGGTTGCGGACATTGCCATCCGATGTTCGGAAGTGTCGTGGCATGGTTCTATCATTCACTGGCAGGCATCAAGCCCGATCAGTCTGATCCGGGGATGAAGCATTTCTACATTGAGCCGATGATAGTGCCCGATTTGAAATATTGCAGAACTACGTATGACAGTCAGTATGGTAAGATTAGTTCGGATTGGAAGATAGATGAGAACGGAAATCTGAATCTTAAGATAGAAGTTCCTGCAAATACATCCGCTACGGTGATAATTCCTGATTGGGGCGGCAGAACGGTGCTGGAATCCGGAAAACCGGTAAGTGAAGTCAGTAATATTGTAATAGATAAAGTGGATTCTTCCCGGATGGAGGTATCATCGGGCGTCTATCACTTTGTCATTCTTAAGTAAGTCATAAAAAAATAGAAGATGAATAGTATGAAACGATTGTTATGTTTAGGTTTGATTTGGAGTTTCTGTTGTCTGTCATTGACGGCGTATGGAAATGAGAAGACTCCGCCTTTCTATCTGGTGGAGCTAAAATGTGAGAATCTTATTGACCCGTTGGGGATTGATAATGTAACCCCTCATTTCAGCTGGAAATTGAAAGGTGACGGGGTGAAGGGCGGGCAAGCCTATTATGAAATACAGGTGGCTTCGGACAGTATTTTGTTGTTGCAGGATAAGGCAGACTTGTGGAACACCGGGAAGTTGAAATCCGATGCTTCGGTAATGGTGCCTTATCAGGGAAAAGCGTTAACTTCCCGTTCCTTATGTTATTGGAGAGTACGTGTATGGGATTCCAAAAAACAAGCTTCAGCGTGGAGTCCGGTTGCCCGTTTTGGTGTAGGCATTCTGGATAAGTCGCAGATGCAGGGTGAATATATCGGATCGTCTGCCGAAGGAGGTAAGATTTGTGCTCCTATTCTACGCAAGAAAATCAATATGACGAAGGGAGAGACTTCTTTTTTGCATATAAATACGTTAGGTTATCACGAAATTTACGTCAATGGAAAGAAAGTAGGCGAAGACGTCCTTACACCTGCTGTTTCACATTTGACCAAGCGTTCGCTGATTGTCACTTATGATATCACTCCTTATCTGAAAGAGGGAGAAAACGACCTGCTCATCTGGCTCGGTCAGGGATGGTACAAGACAACTACTTTCGGAGCGGCTTATGAAGGTCCGCTGGTAAAAGCAGAGTTGGATGTGTTGAGAAACGGTAAATGGGAAGTAGTGGCGAAGACAGACCGTTCATGGAACGGGCGCGAAAGCGGCTATTCGGATACAGGTACTTGGCGGGCTTTGCAGTTCGGCGGTGAGAGGGTGGATGGAAGAATTCTTCCGAGAGATCTTTCGTCACAGGCATTGGATAAAATGAAATGGGCTCCTGTGGTGACAGTGAATGTTCCCGATCATATCGCTTCGCCTCAAATGTGTGAAGTGAACAAGATACATCAGATTTTGCAAGCTGTTTCGGTCAAAAATCTGAGCGAAGGTACATGGTTGGTAGATATGGGGAAAGTTCAGACCGGATGGTTTGAAATGCAGATGCCTGTGTTGCCGGTAGGTCACGAAGTCACGATGGAATATAGCGACAATCTGACGAAAGACGGTGAATTTGACAAACAAGGTGAAAGTGATATATATGTATCCGGTGGCAAGCAGGGAGAATGTTTCAGAAATAAATTCAATCATCATGCCTTCCGGTATGTGCGTATCTCCAATCTTCCGCAAAAGCCGGAAACGGGTGCTATGAAATCTCTGCAGATTTATGGAGATTATAAACAGGCTGCTACTTTTGAATGTTCGGATGCCGACTTGAATGCTATCCACGATATGATTCAGTATACGATGAAATGTCTGACGTTCAGCGGCTATATGGTAGACTGTCCGCATCTGGAACGTGCCGGATATGGGGGGGACGGAAACTCGTCAACGATGTCTTTGCAGACGATGTACGATGTAGCCCCAACTTTCGAGAACTGGATACAGACATGGGGAGATTCCATGCGTGAAGGAGGAAGTCTGCCGCATGTTGGTCCTAATCCGGGTGCCGGTGGCGGTGGTCCGTATTGGTGCGGATTCTTTGTACAGGCTCCGTGGAGAACGTATGTCAACTATAATGATCCCCGACTGATCGAGAGATATTATTCTCAAATGAAAGAGTGGTTCAAGTATGTGGATAAATATACGGTAGATGGTTTGCTGAAACGTTGGCCCGATACCAAATATCGCGACTGGTATTTGGGTGACTGGCTGGCACCGATGGGGGTAGATGCAGGTAATCAGGCTTCAGTGGATTTGGTTAGTAACTGTTTCATCAGCGATTGTCTGGGCACTATGTATAAGACGGCCTTGACATTAGGTAAAAAAGAAGAAGCGGAAGGTTTTGCCGCCCGTAGAGAGAAGCTCAACAAGCTGATTCATGAGACTTTCTATCGTGCGGATGAAGGAATTTATGCTACAGGTTCGCAGTTGGATATGTGCTATCCTATGTTGGTAGGTGTTGTGCCCGATTCTTTGTACGATAGAGTGAAAGAGAATGTGGTTGCCATGACCGAAGAAAAGCATAAAGGACATATCGCTGTCGGTTTGGTGGGAGTACCTATCCTGACAGAATGGGCTGTTCAGAACAAAAAAGTGGATTTCTTCTATCAGATGATGAAGAAACGCGACTATCCCGGCTATTTGTATATGATCGATCATGGTGCAACGGCAACTTGGGAGTACTGGAGCGGAGAACGTAGCCGTGTACACAACTGTTACAATGGCATTGGAATCTGGTTCTATCAGGCTTTGGGAGGAATACGTATTGATGAGGCTGAACCGGGATACCGCCATTTCTATGTCGATCCTCAGATACCAAATGGTGTGACTTGGACAAAAGCGACGAAAGAATCGCCCTACGGCACTATTGCTGTCAATTGGGAATTGAAAGGTAACCAACTGAACCTTCAGCTGACGGTTCCGGCGGGAACAACTGCCACGGTTTGCATTCCTGACGATGCGGTTTCATGCAAGATGGGAACGAAAAAGGTGAATATCAAGAAGAAAACAGTATTGGTAAAGGAAGGAAATCATCATTTTGTATTTGGACTGAATAAGTTGTAATGGGGGAATCTGTGGTGCTCCCTCTATAAAAATATAAACTGTTATTTGCCGTCATCTGTCACATTATGGGGCATAATGGTTTGAATATGAATGGTTAATGCTGTGACAGCAGTGTGTGATGACAGTGTGATGGCAAATCTTGCCGTCACCTGTTTTTGCATTAACGGCTTCTTATGTTCAGTTCTATATAGAGCTTTTTAGTTTTTGGAGCTTGAAACTAGAGTTTCGACCGTTTGAAACTAAAGTTTCATCAGCTTGGAACTAAAGTTTCCTCTATTTGAAACTAGAGTTTCAGCCGCTTGAAACCATCGGTTCTGGCGTAGGAAACCAAATAGATCTACGTATTGTCTGATTACGGGAGACGGGAAATGGGATTGTAATGTGATGGCAACATTTGCCGTCACGTTGCCGTCACCTATTGCTGTCACGGATTTATTGGTTGATAACCAGTATGTTATCGCTATTTGGTGACAGGTGATGGCAAATAATCGTTTTTAATTCTCGTAGAAGAGAAGTGAGGTCATTCGATTATTTTTCATTTCTCTTTAGTGGTATTCCGGCTCTCGGACGTTCATAGTATATAGTTCAATAGATATTAGGTAAAAGATTAGGATTGGTGTTTGAAATTCCACAATATTCCTCCGGTTTGTTTATTCCCATTCTTTGTTAATGGCCGGAGGAGTTGCTGGAAATCTTCTGTTTTGACTAAAGTGAGAAATATGATATCATGAAAAATGTATTGGTAATACTTGCGAGTGTTGTGGTTTGCTTTCTGTTAGGGTGCTCGAATGTGAAAGATGTGCCTTCGATAGCAGTTATTGAAAAAGGATTTCGTGAGATTCCTGATAGTATCCGGGTGGGATGTTATTGGTATTGGATTTCGGATAATATCTCCAAGGAAGGAGTGATTAAAGATTTGTATGCCATGAAGGAGGCGGGAATTACCCGTGCCTATATTGGCAATATTGATATAGGAGGAAATTCTTATGGAGACGTGAAGATTTTCACGCCCGAATGGTGGGAAGCAGTGCATGCAGCACTGAAAACTGCAACGGAACTGGACATAGAAATAGGAATGTTCAATAGTCCGGGATGGAGCCAGTCGGGAGGACCGTGGGTGAAGCCGGAGCAGAGTATGCGTTATCTGGCAGCCACCGATATGCAGGTGAAAGGTCCGCAAACTCTCTCTTATACAGTGCCCGAATACTCAGATTCCATGCAGCTGGTTCGTGTCATTGCCTACCCTGCACAAAGTAACGTGTTTATAAAAGAGTGGAAAGTGCAACAGAAAGGATACGAACCGGTTATCTTTGATATGCACCTTGATGAACCTCAGCCGATCCGTAGCTTTACTTTTGCAACGAACAATTATGTATGGACGAAAGCCGAACTACAAGCGAAAGTAGGTGATTCTTATCAAACAATCCGGAAATTTGAGATAGATCGCACCAATGGTATGCGGTCTGTTGGATTTTTTACAAATGCTCCGGTCGTTCTATCTCTTCCTGCGACGAAATCCGGTGATTTTCGTCTCTTGCTGGATAAACCGATTAATTCTTATGGAGATATAGAAGCTACAGTCGCTCTTTCTACCGCGAAAATGGTGGAACGATATCCAGAGCAGTCTTTAGCGAAGATGTATCAGCGGCCTGATCCTAAATGGGACTCATATATGTGGGCTAAGCAGGACTGGTATAACGATTCGGAAGGATTTGTAATACCACAGGATAAGGTGACGGATCTGACAGCTTCTCTTTCGTCAGACGGAACTCTGACTTGGAATGTACCCGAAGGCGATTGGATTGTTTCCTGTCTGGAAATGAAAACGACCGGTGTGACGAATACACCTGCTACTCCTGAAGCTACCGGACTTGAAGTGGATAAGATGAGCAAAAAACATCTCAGCGCACACTTTGATGCCTATATGGGTGAAATCCTTCGCCGTGTTCCCGAAGCAGATCGTAAGAGTCTGAAGGTTGCCGTGCAAGACAGCTACGAGACGGGTAGTCAGAACTGGACCGATGATATGTTAGAGCGTTTCAAAAAGGTTTATGGATATGATCCTCTGCCATATTTGCCGGCTTTGTATGGCAAAGTCGTTGGTAATGAAGATGTGTCTTCACGCTTTCTTTGGGATTTGCGTCGTTTGATAGCCGATGGCGTTTCGTATGATTATGTAGGCGGACTGAGAGATATCTGCCATCAGCACGGACTTACTACCTGGTTGGAAAACTATGGACATTGGGGATTCCCCGGAGAGTTCCTGCAATATGGCGGACAGTCGGATGAGATCAGTGGTGAGTTCTGGAGTTTTGGTGATTTGGGAGTGATTGAGAACCGTTGTGCCTCTTCCTGCGGGCATATTTATGGTAAGAAACGTGTCTGGGCTGAATCATGTACGAGCGGAGGCCCTAACTTTACTCATTATCCGGGCAATATGAAAGCGCGAATTGACCGCTTCTTTTCTGAAGGAATCAATGCCTCTTTGCTTCATTTGTATATTCATCAGCCTTATGAAGATCGTAATCCTGGTGTAAGTGCCTGGTTCGGAAATGATTTTCATCGTAAAAATACGTGGTTCAGTCAGATGGATTTGTTTACTGACTATTTGCGACGATCAAATTTCCTTTTGCAACAAGGTCTTTATGTGGCGGATGTTGCTTATTTCATTGGTGAAGATGCTCCGAAGATGGCAGGTTCGATAGATCCCCAACTGCCTACAGGTTACTCTTTTGACTTTATCAATGCCGAAGTTCTTTTAACGAGAGCTACAGTGAAAGATGGCTGCTTGACTTTGCCCGATGGAATGAAATACCGTTTATTGGTGCTGCCTAATCAGAAATCTATGCGTCCCGAAGTCTTGAAAAAGATCAGTGAATTGGTACAGGCTGGTTTGGCTGTTTATGGCGATGCTCCCGAATACTCTCCGAGTTTGTCTGGTTATCCTGAAGTTGACAAGGAAGTACAACGGATTGGAAAAGACTTGTTTACGACTGATAACTATGGAACAGGAAAAGTATTCCATCGGGGCGTCGGCCTGCAGGAAGTGCTGGATAAACTGAATATCCGTCCCGATTTCTTCTGTAAAACGAATGCACCAGTCTTATTTATACATCGCACTTTGCCGGATGCGGAAATTTATTTCCTATCCAATCAGCTGGATAAAAAGATCACTTTCTATGGAGAATTCCGCGTTTCACAAGAACTGTCACCGGAACTTTGGAATGCTGCTACAGGAGAGATCCGTCGTTTGTCGGATTTTGAAAATACGGGAGATCATACCGCTTTGCAAATGGAACTTGAAGGAAATGAAAGTGTTTTCCTTGTCTTCCGCAAGAACGATAAAGCAACGGAAAAGAAAAATAATTTCCCAGTGAAAGAGACTGTCTATAGTGTAGATACTCCTTGGAAAGTCATTTTCGAAGCAGGTAAACGTGGACCGGAAGCACCGGTTGTCTGGTTTCAACTGACAGATTGGATGAATTCGGAAAATGATAGCATCAAATACTTCTCCGGACAGGCTGTTTACGAAACAGTTTTCACATTGGAAGAACTCCCGCAGAAGAGTTTGTATCTTGATTTGGGTCATGTAATGGTCATGGCAAAAGTGACTTTAAATGGACAGTATGTAGGCGGTGTCTGGACTTTCCCATATCGCCTGAATGTGACAGAATATCTGAAGAAAGGTGAGAATAAATTAGAAATAACGGTGGTCAACAACTGGCAGAACCGTCTTATTGGTGACCAACATCTTCCGGAAGACCAGCGTCCGACGTGGACGACAATCAATCCGTGGAAAGCTGATTCGCCCTTGCAGTCTTCAGGTCTGCTCGGTCCGGTGGAGATACAGGCTTTCGATTATGAAATAGCTAAATTGAAATGAATCGCTTCTGATTGAAAATAAGAGCATGGATAAGAAGTTGTTTACCGTCATAAGCGGTTGTTTGCTTTCGGGAGTTGTTGAGGCAGCCCAGACGACGAAACCCAATGTGATTATCATATACACTGATGATCACGGAACTCTTGACGCTAATTGTTTTGGAGCTACCGATTTATGTACCCCAAATATAGATGCGATTGCTGCTCGTGGAGTGAGGTTTACTCAGTTTTATGCAGCACCGGTCAGTTCTGCATCGCGTGCTTGCCTGCTGACCGGGCAATATGCCAAACATGCAGGTCTGACAGGAAACGCAGGATGGAAGGGGCTTCCGCTCGGGAAAGAAACAATGGCAGAGCGAATGAAGGCGAATGGGTATCAGACTGCTTGTATAGGGAAATGGCATTTGGGTTCGTGGAAAGAATATACTCCGAATGCTCGGGGATTCGATTATTTTTGGGGATTTTTAGGTGGATGTATTGATAGTTACTCTCATTTCTATTATTGGGGCGGTCCCAATATGCACGATTTGTGGAGGAATGGACAGGAAATTTATGAACCTGGCAAGTTTTTTACTGCGGAAACGATAAAAGAGGTCCGGGGATTTATTAAAAACCGTAATAAAGAAAAGCCCTTTTTTCTTTATTGGGCAGTGAATATCCCTCATTATCCGTTACAACCGAGTGAAAAGTGGCTTGAGTATTATTCAAAACTTCCTAATCCTCGCCGGATGTATGCTGCTTTTGTTTCGACGTTTGACGATTATTTGGGAGAATTGCGTACTTTTCTGACTTCTCAGGGGTTAGAGGAGAATACGATTCTGATTTTTCAGTCGGATAACGGTCATAGTACCGAAGTGCGTACTTTTGGTGGCGGAGGATATTGTGGTGATTATCGGGGAGGTAAATTTTCTCTTTTCGAAGGCGGTATCCGCGTACCTGCTATTGTATCATGGCCCGGACATTTTCCGGAAGGTGAAGTACGTGATCAGGTTGCTATGAATATAGACTGGTTTCCAACGATTGCGGAACTTTGTGACTTGGATACCCAAGGATTGAAATTGGATGGAAAGAGTTTAGTGTCTTTGATTGAAGGTAACACTTTGGAAACTCCTCACGAGGTGCTTTATTTCGACTTTGAGAAACAATGGGCTGTACGTTGTGGTGACTGGAAACTTATAAATAATGTGATTGATGTTCTCCCGAATGATAAGAATAAACTACTTGAGGGGTTGTATCTGACAAATCTGAGAGAGAATCCCACTGAATCCATAAATCTAAAAGATAAATATCCGGAGAAAGTCAAAGAATTATTGCTGCTTCGTAAAGAATATGAGGAGTCACTCTCTGGAGAGAAGAGTAAGTGATTCGGAAAAACAACTTATTAGCAGATAATTTTTCATCTTCATTTAGTGGTATTTTGGTACTGAACCGTTCTTAGTCTAAATGTGGTTTTTCATAGATTAAAGGTTAGTATAGGTATTTGATTGTTTTTTTAGGTTTTTTCTTCCTCTGGCTAATGGTTTCTCTTTTATTTAGATGCCGGAGGAATCTTATGGTTATGTTGGTAAATAGGTAGATACTTTTTAAGGTAAGAAGTATTTGTTTTCAGCTAGTTAATTTAGTAGATCAAAAAGTAGAAGATAAAAATGAAAAAGAATCTGTCATTGCTATGTCTTGTAGCTATGCTGTTTGAAGTGCATACCGCTTTAGCCGGTGATGTGAAGACGGAGAAAGTCACATTAGTAGGAAAAAGAATTGTAGAATTTGTCCCTGAAGGCTATGATGCCTCCCGAACTCCATCATTAATGTTGATACGTGAACCGGAGAAGATTGGAGAAGTACCGCAGAATTGGACCTTGATACCACAATTTACATCAGTTGACGGTAAAGCTAACGCTTCATTGAATGTGCCTGCAGGAACCAGTTTGTATGGAGGCGGTGAGGTGACAGGTCCACTGTTGCGTAACGGGCAGAAAATCAAATTATGGAATACGGATAATGGAATGTACAGGGTAGACGGTGGCTCACGCCTGTATCAAACTCACCCATGGGTATTAGGAGTCCGTCCCGATGGTACAGCTTTCGGAGTTTTGTTTGACAGTTTTTGGAAAGCAGAGTTAATTACCAATTCTGATAAAATAGAATTCAATACCGAAGGAGCTCCCTTCCGTACATATGTGATAGATCGCAAAACCCCACAGGAAGTATTAAAGGGGCTGGCTGAATTGACAGGTACTATTAGTATGCCTCCAAGATGGTCACTGGGGTATCATCAATCACGTTTCTCCTATGTACCGGAGGCTAGAGTAAAAGAAGTAGCCGATACATTTCGTGAGAAAAAGATTCCATGTGATGTGATTTGGTTTGACATCAATTATATGGATGAATTTCGTGTATTTACCATCAATGACAGAGACTTTCCCGATCCTAAGCGTATGAATGATTATCTGCATGGCAATGGATTTCGTTCTGTTTATATGATAGATCCCGGAGTGAAAGTAGACGAGAATTATTTTGTATATAAAACAGGGAAAGAGCAGGATGTATTTGTACGTGATGCTTATCGTAATGAATTTCATGGTAAAGTATGGCCGGGTGATTGTGCTTTTCCTGACTTTACGCGTCCCGAAACACGTATATGGTGGCAGGTCTTTATAAAGACTTTCTGGCTAATGGTATAGATGGTATCTGGAATGATATGAATGAACCCTCTGTTTTTGACGGGCCTGGCGGTACAATGCCGGTGAGCAATATTCATTTAGGCGGTGGAAACTTGCCTACAGGTACACATCTGATGTATCATAATGCATATGGAAGATTGATGGTAGAAACATCTTATAATGGTATTTTGACAGCTAATCCGGATAAACGTCCTTTTGTACTTTCACGTTCCAATATTCTTGGCGGACAGCGCTATGCAGCAATGTGGACGGGAGATAATGAAGCTACTTATGAACAAATGAAACTATCTGTTCCAATGTCTATCACTCTCGGACTTTCTGGGCAACCGTTCAATGGTCCGGATATAGGTGGATTTGCAGGAAATACAACTGCTGATCTTTGGGGACATTGGTTGGGATTCGGTGCATTTTTTCCGTTCTCTAGAGGACACGCTTCCTGTGATACAAACAACAAAGAACTTTGGGCATTTACTAAGGACATAGAGAGAGAGTTACGTATTGCATTAGAACGGCGCTATCGTTTGATGCCTTATATTTATACCGCTTTTCATACAGCTCATACAGACGGACAGCCTGTTATGGCCTCTGTCTTTTTCGCCGATCTGAAAGATCAGGCACTGCGTGCTGAAGAACAAGCCTTTATGTTGGGCACCGATATACTGGTAGTTCCTGCTTTTGCAAAGAATCCCTCTTTGCCGAAAGGTATCTGGGAAGAACTTTCTTTAATTAAAGGTGATACAAAAGGAAAATATCAATCGACATTGAAAGTGAGAGGTGGTTCTATTATTCCTGTCGGCAAAGTGATTCAAAACGTAAATGAAAACTCATTTGATCCGTTGACATTGATTGTTTGTCTAGATTAAGGGGGCAAGGCAGAAGGTACTTTGTATTGGGATAAGAGTGATGGTTGGGAGTTTCAGGAAGGAAATTATAAGCTATTTTCTTTTGAAGCTGGACTACAAGACGAGCATCATTTGACTTTGAAACTGGTAGATAGTAAAGGAACTGGTCAGATAGATCTGGGCGTAATAAAAGTGGAAGTATTACATAAAGGTAAACTATATAAAAACTGTGGAACTTTAGATAAAACTATTACAATTAAAGTCTGATTGTATGTAATAGTGTTACGGGATTTTTTAAAGGATTTTAATAAAGAGATATTGCATACCACAAAAAAATGCAATTTTGTTTAGTGGTATGCTGTTTTTTAATCGTTCTTAGTAAGAAATAAAAGAAAAATATGTAAATGCAATCTGATAAAAAAAACTAATAATAATGAATATTACCGTTCACAGAGTTTATAAACGATTTATTAACCGCTATTTCTTTTGTATATGAAAAGCTTATTTTATCTATTTTTACCTATTGCAGGTGTATGGTTGTTTTCAGCTTGCGCTAATTTAGAGCAAATTGAAACGACAGATCTTGATCGGGAGTCTGTCTTTGCGGATAGTGCATATACGGCAGGTTTTCTTTCTCAAATTTATGTAGATGTTGGTTATGATGTTAAGCCTAATCGATATCGTACTCAGTTTGTTGAGCATGGAGGACTACAGACAGCTTGTGACGAGGCTGCTTATAAAGTGGTCTCTGAGGTGACTAATGATGTGATGTTTGCTACCGGGACTATTAATCCGCTTAATGTATTAGAAGATGATGTTTGGAAGAAGGCGTACACTAATATCCGGAGGGTAAATTTATTTATGAAGTACGTGGATAGTGCTCCGTTGCTTGAGTCTACTAAGGTTCAATATAAGGCGGAAGCCCGCTTCTTGCGTGCATGGTATTATGCAATGATGTTACGTCATTATGGGGGTGTACCTTTAATTGGTGATACCGTATATGAGGTAGCAGATGATATGAAAACAAAGCGTGATACATATGCTGATTGTGTGAAATACATCGTAGATGAATGCAAGTTAGCAGCGGAAGATTTGCCAGATGTATTCAGTGGTATTAATAATGGGCGTGCTTCAGCAGGAGCTTGTAAGGGGTTGATTTCACGTGTTCGTTTATATGAAGCCAGTAAATTATTTAATGGTAGTGATTTTGGTAAATCAGCTAATTGCCCCAAAGAGTTGATTGGACATCCCGAATATGATAAAGAACGCTGGAAAACGGCTGTAGATGCGGCCTTGGATGTGATAAAAATGAATCGCTATGATATTTATATACGTCATGTAGAAAGTGGTGGCTATTATTCGGGAAGAGAAGAACCAGGTTGGGGATTTTATGCAATTTTTCATAATAATGATTTTTCAAAAGTGCCAGATGGAGCAAATGGGGTCACTTATCCGAATGGGACATATTGCGAAATGGTGTTTGAGTATAGACCGGGAGAAGGCAATCAACGTGAAGCTTTGTTTGGACCTCCGACCTGCGGTGGTAATGGCAATGGTGGTTATATTTATCATGATTTGGTAGAACAGTTCCCCATGAAAGATGGGAAACCAATAGGACAAAGTGATAAATATCCTTATGATCCTTTAAAACCTGCAGAAGGACGTGATCCACGTTTTGCCAATACAGTTGTTTGGAATGGTAGTGTAATGATGAGTGGAGGTGATAAAGACCACATCGTTTATACTCATAAAGGGGCTGGGGTAACTACTGATGCTTTTGGAAGAGGTACGCCGACTGGATATTATATTCGTAAATTTAGTCATCGTCAATTAGCGGGTAATTGGTTTGTTGGTACTTCCCAAGCGTTTGACTTGATTCGCTATGCTGAAATTTTGTTAAACTATGCAGAAGCGGTCAATGAATATTATGGTCCGGATCATGAAGATGTTTTAGGCGAATATACTATAAGTCCTTTGGCTGTGTTGAAGTTGCTACGTGAACGTGCTGGAATTGATGCTGGAGGGGATGGAAGATACGGATTGGAAGAAGGTATAGAAACAGATTATAAAAAAATGCGGGATGCTATTCGCTTGGAACGTCGTATTGAACTGGCTTTTGAGGGACATCGTTTCTTTGACGTGCGTCGTTGGATGATAGCAGAGGAGACTGAAAATAAACAAATGCATGGATTTGAAATCACAAGAAGTGTGAATGGTTTTGAAAAAGGTAGGATAATTCCAGTACGTAAACATACTTTCCGTCAAGCGATGTACTTCTTTCCTATTCCTTATAAAGAAACGGTGAAGTCTGACGATTTAGTGCAAAATCCTTATTATGAATAATTTTGAGAAATAGAATATAGTATGAAAATAAATATGCGATTTACAATGGGAGTTTTCTTTATATTAGTAGTAGCCGTCAGCTCCTGCGATACTTTTAAAGATGAAATGACTCCTGAGAAATATTCAGAAGCAGTTAAAAGCATGGACGCCAATTGGCAATTGTCTGCTGTTTCTCGAAATGGAATAGATATTACAGATATGATGGATTTTACGCGTTTTCATATTGTGCTGAATAAGGATAATACATATGAATTAAAGAATTATCTGCCTTTTATAGTGAAAGCTAATGGCAGTTGGAGTGTAGATGACCCTATATATCCGTTCCATATATCTTTTAAAGAAGATGGTACGGAAAAAGAAGTGAAAACGCTTATTGGTTTTCGAACAGTAGATGGAAAACGTCAGATGACCATCACTTTGAGTCCGGGATGTCCTTCTAATAAGTATGTTTATACTTTTAAGCAAGTAACAGAATAATGTTTTAAAGTAATTTTATGAAAACGAATATAAAAAGAAACAGGATTACGTGGTTATGTAGTGGTATTGTGATGGCACTGGTCGTAATCGGATGTGTTTATTTCGACGGTTATAATATTAATCAAGGTACAGAGAAAGACCCTCGCTATTGGGCAAAGGCCGGAGAGATTGCCACTTTTACTATTGATGCTCATATTGAAGCGGCAGAGGATCAAACGAGAAAATTTTTAATGGCAGTCTTAGTTCCGAAAAGTTGGAATGCGCGTGAAAATACTACTGTGACTTATACGGCTACTGGTAAAGAAGATGGAGTAACACCATTGCCCATGTCTCCTGTTGATATTAAATTGATACCGAAAAATTCGGATATTCCCTGGTCAGAACTGCTGATGTCTGAATATGGTGTAGGTACCAATGTATTGAACGATATGGAATGGGTGGCTTTTAGTACGGATAAGATATATGCAATTTATAACCATGATCAAGCCACCATCAAAATAACTTTGAAATGTAAAACCGGCCCTAAGAATCTCCGTTTTAAACCCGCTTTCTTCATTAATTTTGCGGAAGACGACTTTCCTGGAGACGAAAAGTATAAAAAATATGTACCTAGTAAAGAGTGCTTTGAAGTGAAAGAAGGTGAAGGTGGAGTTATTGATTTCTGTGCTTTTCACTATAATAAGACTGAACCATTGGCAGCATTGCAAGATGACTTTGTGACGTTTACTTTTCTAGGAGATATATATGACAATGAACTTAAGGATACTGAGGTCTATATGGAAGCTACTGCATATACAGATAATGGAAATACATATGAAGTAAAGGAAAAGAGTACAAAAACATTGATGTCCAAAGAAGATCGTGCCTATAGTAATATTTTTAATTTAACAATTTGGCCGGCAGAGTATTTTGATGTTCTAGAGGGGGAAACAATAACCCGTATTGAATACATCTTTACGAATAAGGACGGTACGCTTAATATTACTAGCACTGATGATAAAATAGCAGCAGAAGGGGGAGAGGTAGAAGGTGAAGAAGAACCATTTGTTTGTGAACTTATCTGTGGATAAGGTTATTAGGTGCTTAATTCTTTTTATTTATACTAAAAGATGGAAAATTATATGTATAATATAGTAACTAAAAAAAGTGAACGGTTTTATTTGGTATTACTTGTTGTGGGTATGTTTTTGGGAATGATATCTCCGAAAGTATTCGCGCAGGAAGTAGGCAGTACTAATATTATCGGTAAGGTGGTAGACCAATATGGTAATCCAGTTTCGGATGTAACGATCACCATGAAAAATAGTGATTTAAAAGTTATAACAGGGATTGATGGAGTTTTTACATTTCAAATGAAAAAAGGAGATGTACTGCGTCTGTCACATCCAGAGTTTATTCACAAAGAAGTTAAGGTTAATAAATTGAAGAATACAGAGCGTGTATTCAAGGTGACATTAAATGAACAATTTATTAAAAATAAGAAAACTGTTAGTGCCCCTTATGAATCTAAAAATAAGAGGAGTTATTTAGGATCTGCTGCTACTGTATATACGGACGAGTTATCATCTATGATGGGGACAACTATCTTACCAGCCTTGCAAGGTCGTATGGCAGGTTTGAATGTAAGTCAATATGCAGGAGCTCGTGCACATCAGATTGCTGCTAATTCAAGAAATGATTTGATTGGTGCTATACCTTTGTTTGGTCAGGGATTTTATAGTGATAACACGGAATTTGGTGTCGGTTCACGTGGTAATGCTCCGATAGTAGTTGTTGATGGTATCCAGAGAGAGTTATATTCACTTGATCCAGAAGCTATCGAGTCGGTATCTATACAGAAAGATGCGTTGTCATCAATGTTCTTGGGTATGCGTAGTTCACGTGGTGCTTTACTGATCACAACTAAAGAACCTATTAAAGAAGGTTTTCAATTATCCTTTACGGGGCGTTTTGGTGTACAGAGTGCATTGAAAACTCCCAAACCTTTATCGGCATATCAATATGCATATCTGTTGAATGAAGCATTACAAAATGACGGAAAGGATCCGCTTTATTCATACGATGACTTTAGTAAGTTTCGTACACATTCTAGCCCATATACACATCCTGATATAAATTGGTTCGATGAGATATTGAATAAAAATGCGACTACACAGGCGTATAATCTAAATGTGACAGGAGGTAATAAGGTTACCCAATATTTCGTCAGTATAGGTTATCAGGGTGAAAAAGGATTGTTTGCAAATCCTGCGGATGGTGATGCGCATGATACCAATTTATCGTATTCACGCTATATGATTTCATCGAAGGTAAACATCAATATAACTGACGATTTTACGGCAAAAGTAACTTTGCTTGGTCGTGTGGAAGATGGTAATCAGCCTGGTGTAACTTATGGAAGTTTGTTGAATTCTATTTATAATACTCCTAATAATGCTTATCCTATTAAAAATCCCAATGGAACATGGGGTGGTAATAAAACATTCGATAATAACTTGGTGTCACAGTCAATTAACTCAGGTTATATTAAGGATAGCGCACGAGATATGGTAGGAGGTGTTAATTTGAAATACGATTTTGGCAAATTTGTAGAAGGTCTGTCAGTTCGTATGGTGGGTAATGTTTCTATTCAGAACCGTTCGTATGTTCAAAGAAGCAAACGTGCTCCGGTATATGCTTATGGATTTGACAAAGAAGGGAAAGAAATTTATACTTTACATGGAGTCACAAATACGCAATCTAATTTCTTTAATTCTGTGACTAGTTACCAGCAGATGTATGGTCAGATTGCCGTTGACTATAACCAGCGTTTTGGACAGCATGGAGTAAAAGCCACTTTAATGGGCGACACTCGTCAAACATTGGTTAACTATGATTTGCCACAGTTACCTTCCAATATTATAGGTGATGTATCTTATGATTATGCAGAGAAATATTTTGTACAGGCTGCTTTAAGTGAAAGCTATTTCAACCGCTATGCTCCGGGCAACCGTTGGGGAACCTTCTATGCGTTCGGTCTTGGATGGGATATGAGCAAAGAGAATTTTATGGAAGATGCTGATTGGTTGAATCAATTAAAGATACGCGGAACATTTGGTAAGACGGGCAATGGTATGGATAACTCTGGTTATTATGGATATCAACAAACTTTCTCAAGCAATGTGGCGGCAGGTTACCCAATGGGAACGAACTTGGGTGCGGGAAATCTTACAATGGAAAATACTCCGTTGGCAAATCCGTACTTGACATGGGAAAAAGCATATAAGTTGAATGTGGGTGTTGATCTGTCATTGTTTGACAACCGTTTGAAACTGACCGCAGATTATTACAATGATAAATATTTTGATTTGTTGCAAAGCAGAGGTAAGAGTATTGAGTTAATCGGTCAATACTATCCCGCAGAAAATATAGGTAAGGTACGTCGTTTTGGTGGAGAACTATCTATGACTTATCAAGACCGTGTTAGCAATTTCAATTATTATGTTTCTGCTAACTGGAGTTGCGACCAAAGTAAATTGCTTTATATGGACGAACAGTATGTTCCGGAAGAGTATTTGCGTCAGACAGGTCGCCCGGCAGGGGTTATGTACGGATTGGTGGCTGATGGATTCTTTACTTCCAAAGAAGAAATAGAAAGCAGTCCGGTAATTGAAGGATTTAAAAATATTCAGCCGGGTGATGTCAAATACAAAGATTTGAATGGTGATAAAGTGATCAATGAGTTTGACCGTACTGTAATTGGTGGTGATAAACCGTACTCTTACTTTGGTATTGATTTGGGCTTTGAGTGGAAAGGATTGGAATTTTCTATGCTTTGGCAAGGGGCTTATAACCGTGATTACTATTTAGGCGATGTGACTTTGACCGAGGGTTTTCAACAAAATGGTCAGTTTTATGGCCAGGCTTATGAAAATATGCTGGGACGCTGGACTCCGGAAACAGCTGAAACTGCTACATTTCCTAGATTGACAGCTGGTGGAAATAATTATAATCGTGGTAATGGCTGGAACTCCTCTTTCTGGTTACGTTCCGGAAACTATATCCGTTTGAAAAATATCAGTCTAGGGTATAATTTGCCTGATTCATTTTGTCGTAACTACTTAGGTGGTTTGCGTGTAAAACTGTTTGTTAACGGACAAAACTTGTTTACGAAGTCTGCGTGCGATTTAGTTGATCCGGAAGTTAGTTTCACAAGTTATCCGTTGCAACGTTGCATTAGTACAGGTATTAATATCAGATTTTAATGAATTATTGTATGGTACGAAATAAATATTTAACATTTTTAGGTGCAGGCTTGTTGTTTATGGCTTCGGCTTGTAACGATGGATATGAGAAAGAACCGGTGGAGCAATTTACGCTTGATTATTTGTTTTCCAGAGTCGATTCGGCTGGTGTACAATCCAGACGATTTCTGAACAATATCTACTACGAACATTTATATGATGGTTATAATCGGGTAGGAGGTGATTTTTTGGATGCCGCATCGGATGATGCAGTTTCCATTAATAATAATGATCCTGTTGTTTATAAATTATTGATGGGCCGTTATTCGGCATCGACCCGTGTAGCAGATATGGAATGGGGTGAATATTATCAAGGAATCCGTAAAGCGAATATATTGATCAATAATATTGACGTAGTTCCTTTCAATCTGAAATATACAAATGCGTTGGGAGAGGTAAAACCATTGAACTATACAATGAAGGCAGAAGCTCGTTTTTTGAGAGCTCATTTCTACTTTGAATTGGTGAAACGCTATGGTGGTGTTCCTTTGGTGGGCGATCGGGTATACGAATTGAATGAAGACATGGAACTTTCTCGAAACACTTTTGCCCAATGTATTGATTATATTGTTCGTGAACTGGATGAAATAAAGAATGACCTTCGTTCATTACCGATGCCGGATGCCGGTGACTATGCTCATGCACCAACAAAAGAGGCTTGTATGGCTATGAAAGCCAGAGTATTATTATATGCGGCTAGTCCATTGTTTAACGAGAAACCTATAGAACCAGGAAATGAATTGATAGGATATGCCTCTTATGATCCGGAACGGTGGAATTTGGCAGCTCAAGCGGCTAAGGAACTGATTGATGAGTTTGGTCCTAATGGTAAAAAGACTTTGGATTTAACGGCAGATTATCGTAATATCTTTTTAAATTTTTATGATTTATCAAATAATCCCGAATTGATTTTTTTCCGTCCGTCAGGAAGAGGCAAAGGGGTTGAAACTGCTAATGGTCCATTAGGTTTCTCAGGGAATGCAATGGGTAATGGAAGAACTAATCCGACCCAAAATTTAGTGGAATCATTTCTTATGAAAGATGGTAAAATTCCGGGTGAAAGCGATATATATAAATATAACCCAGTGACTGATCCATATAGAGATCGTGATCCTCGTTTAGAATTTACTGTATTACATCATGGTTCTTCTTGGTTGAATGCAGAACTTCAAACGAATCTTGGTGGATCGAATAATCCTACAGGAGCAGAGTATAGCCAGACCTGCTATTATATGTCGAAATTTATGAAAGATTATAAGCTGGTTGGAGATTATGATGATCAAACGTTACATCTGTGGGTGATGTATCGTTATGGAGAAGTGTTACTGAACTATGCTGAAGCGTTGAATGAATATCAGTCTGTTCCTTCAGACGATGTTTATAATGCAATAATTAGTTTGAGAAAGCGTGCTGGCATTGAGCCTGGTGATAAGGAATTGTATGGTCTGACAAAAACGGAGACACGGGATGAGATGCGTGAGATTATTCAGAACGAACGTCGTATTGAGATGGCTTTTGAAGAACAACGTTATTGGGATATCCGTCGTTGGCGAATTGCGGAAGAGGTTTTCAGAAAACCTTTGAGAGGTTTGAATATCCAGATTGTTGGTACTGTGGCCAATTATTATGAGAACGTTGTACTATCTCCCACATTTGATGTGAAACGTTACTTCTATCCGATTCCATACTCGGAAGTGATAAAAAATAAAAATATGGTTCAAAATCCGAATTGGTAATATATTATGAAAAGAATATTTTTAATATTATTAAGTATAAATCTGTTTGCGTTTGCCTTTGGACAATCGATAACAGTAAAAGGAAAGGTTTCTTCCACTGATGGTGAACTGCTTCCGGGAGTAAATGTAAAAGTGAAAGATGCGACAATTGGTACAATTACGGATTTTGACGGTAATTATCAGTTGAAGGTAAACAAGGGTGAAATATTAGAATTCACTTATATTGGTTTTAAGAAACTTGCGGTGAAAGTCGGAAATCAACAGAATTGGAATGTAGAGCTAACACCGGACTTAACTAATCTTGATGAGGTGGTGGTAGTGGCTTATGGTAAGGCGAAACGTATTACGATGACCGGTGCGGTGAGTGGTATACAAGCGCGTGAAATTCGTAATGTACCGACTAGTAGTTTGCAGAATGCATTAACCGGGAAACTACCGGGATTTTTCAGCCAGCAACAATCCGGCCAGCCGGGTAAGGACGCTTCCGATTTTTTTATTCGTGGTGTGAGTTCATTGAATCCGGATGGTAATAAACCACTAATTATAGTGGATGACGTTCAGTATACTTATGATCAGTTGTCACAAATCAATGTGAACGAAATTGAAAGCATATCTATCTTGAAGGATGCTTCTACGACAGCTATCTATGGTATTAAGGGTGCTAATGGTGTATTGGTGGTGAAAACCCGAAGAGGAGAGCAAGGCAAGCCTCAAATCAATGTACGTTTGGAAGGTGGTATGCAGATTCCAGTACGTACTCCAAAATTTTTGGACTCATATAATACGGCCATTCTGGTGAATGAAGCTTATGAGAATGATGGGATGCCCAGACCATTTTCAAAGGAAGATGTAATGGCTTTCAGAGACCATACAGATCCTTATGGACATCCGGATGTAAATTGGTATGATGAGATTTTTAAGAAAAGTGCTTTTCAGGAAAATGTGAATGTGGACATTTCCGGTGGTTCTAAAAGATTAAAATATTTTGCTTCTGCTGGTTACTTTACACAAGATGGTATGGTGAAAGACTTTGGAACGAAGGATAGTGGAGTGAATTCTAATTATTTCTACCGTCGTTTCAATTATCGTACTAACATTGACTTTGCTGTGACGGATAATTTGAGTATGCGCTTAGACATATCATCACGTTTTATGAATATCAATGAACCTTGTAATATGAATGCAACAGGTGAAATTTACGACTTCTCAAAAATGCATCCTTATTCAGCTCCAGTAAGGAATCCTGATGGCTCTTATGCTTATCTTTATGATACAGAGGGGTATAGACCAACCTTGAATGCCCGTTTGGCAAATGAAGGTTATAAGCGTACCCGTCGTAATGATAATAATATTCTGTATGGTGCTACCTGGAAAATGGATTTCCTGACTGAAGGACTTTCTGCCAATTATCGATTGGCATATTCAAGTGTAGATGAGAATCATCGTCAGGTAAACCGATCTCAATATCCTACTTATCATTACGATTCGTCAACTAATGGATATGTAATTAATCCCAATAAGGTATATGATTATGGGACATTTTCGGTGACTAGTGGTACGGAGAAAGCTACCAAAGACTTGAATATTCAGGCTTCGGTGAACTACGCTCGCGTATTTAATGGAGGAGATCATGATGTTAGTGCTATGTTTCTGTACAATCTTCAGACTACTACAGTAGATAGAGATGGGCTTGTATCAGCAGCTGTTCCCAGCAACTTTGAAGGATATACCTTGACAATGGGATATAAGTATAAAAGCAAATATTTGATTGACCTCAATATGGCTTATAACGGAACCGATCGTTTTGGTAGGAATAACCGTTTTGGATTCTTCCCTGCAGTGGGCGTTGGTTATGCCATTTCGGAAGAAGACTTTTTTAAGAATATAGATTGGCTGGCGGATAAAGTGCAACTTTTGAAAGTCAGAGCTTCTTATGGTCTGGTTGGTTCGGATGTGGCAGCGGGTAACCGTTATTTGTATGAGCAAGTTTATCAGACAGGAGATAGTTATTTCTTTGGTGATTATCCGAGGGCAACAGGCTCTTATAAAGAAGGTGATTTAGGGACCCCTAATGTTAAGTGGGAGAAGGCGAAAAAGTTTGATGTAGGTTTGGATATGAACTTTTTAGATAAGTTCTCGTTCACTATCGACTATTTCTTAGATAAGCGCTATGACCAATTGGTGACGAGGAATAACGTCCCTTTGGTCCTTGGTATCGGCTTCTCTCCAAACAATGTAGCGAGAACTACTAATCAAGGTTTCGATGGTCAGATTAGCTATCAGGATCGTTTTGGTGATTTTGATTTCAACACCAATTTAGTCTTCTCTTATGCAAAGAATAAAGTTGATTATAAAGCTGAAGCTCAGCAAAAATATCCATGGCTGGCAGAGACCGGAAAACCATTGAACCAGCCGTTTGGTTATAAATGGATTGGGTATTATACTCCGGAAGATGTTGCAAAGATACGATCCGGTGCTCCAGATGCCCCAGCAACTCCTTATACAGATATCCCAGTGCAAGCCGGTGATTTGAAATATGCCGATTTGAATAATGATGGAACGATTGATGATTATGATAAAGGAGCTATTGGTAAACCGAACTTGCCTTCTACTACTTTAGGATGGTCTTTTGGTGGATATTGGCGAGGATTTAGCTTCAATGTATTGTTCCAGGGTTCATTCGATTATAGCTTTGCTATTAATGGTACAGGTATTGAGTCGTTCAAGAGTCAGTTCCAACCTATCCATACCAGTCGTTGGACATTGGAACGCTACCAGAACGGTGAACAAATTGATTTCCCGCGTTTGACAACCAATCCTTCTACAATTAATAGTGCCAGTACCTATATGTCAGATTTTTGGTTGATTAATGCTTGGTATATTCGTTTGAAAACAGTCGATTTGGGATATCAACTTCCAAAGAAGATATTGCCGAAAGCTATAGATAATATTCGTTTCTATGTGAATGCTTACAATTTGTTAACATTTACAGGTTATGATAAATATCAGCAAGACCCTGAAATTAAAACAAATACAGCAGGTGATGCATACATGAACCAACGTGTTGTGAATTTAGGTGTGCAATTGACATTCTAATTAACTGATAAAAGATATAGTTATGAATAAATATAAAGTTGGAAAATTCTTAATACTTCCTTTGTTGTGTGGAACATTTGAAGCTTGCGACAAATTCGAAGCCTTTCCTTTGGAATACAAGAACACTCCACAGGATGATGCAGTGGAAAATGTATTAAATTCTATAGATCCGGCATGGGAATTGGAACTATTGGAGCGTAATGATTATGTGGTGGCTTTTAAGGATAAGAAATACGATAAGTTATTTACTCGTACCTTAGGATGGAATGGAGGGGATGGAGTGCTGACGACTCAGTTGCCTGATGGAAATACCTTTTGGTCATTTAATGATAGTTTCTATGGAGTTGTAGATGGAGAAACCCGGTCACGTGATGGAAATAAAGTAAACTTCCCACGTAACACTATTATGGTACAAACACCTGGCGATGAGGAAGAGAATCTTGTTTGGTTAGCTGATTTTATTCAGACTACTGATCCTGATGCCCCGCGCTATTATCAGGCACGTACTCATATTCGTCATCCGAAAGCATCTAAAACAGATGAGCAGATTCAAGAAGGAGATATTGATCAAGACTGGTTATATTGGGCTGGTGATGCTACAGTATATAATAATCAATTGCAAGTTCTTTGGAATGGAGTGGATAATACAGATGAAGAACATCTGATGAGACATGAAGGTATTTGCTTGGCTACTTATAGTTTAGAGGGAAAGCCGGGTGATGAAAGCTATATGAAACTTATAAGTGCGAATCATCATTTTAATGATGCTGATATTTATGGATATGGTTCTACTCTGTATGAAGATGAAGACGGACATATTTATTTATATGGTTCATATAATAATTATGATGTTATAGTTGCACGTACGGCTACACATAGTTTAGATAGTCCATGGGAATATTATGTATGCAATGAAGAAGGAGAATATTCTTGGCAAAACACTTATCCAACTCAGGAACAAGTTGCTCTTTCAAAAATTCAGGCAGAGGATTGTAGTATGCCTTGGGTCTTTAAGAAAGGAGATAGCTATTATATGGTAGCACAAGCTAAATGGTTTGGACGTGAAATGTATATTTTCCGGAGTGATAAGCCTTATGGTCCTTTTGTAGATCGTAAAACTTTATTCGGATTTCCGAATGCTTTGGATAAGTTGGGTGTACAGACTTATGGTAATTTGTATATGGTGAATTTACATCCTCATCTGTCACGGCAAGGTGAATTAGTATTTTCTACTAATACGGATCCTGCTGATGGCTTTGGAGGGAATTTTAATGCAGTAGGTAGTGCAGATATTTATCGTCCTTACTTCTATCGTGTATATAATTGGGAAAAACTTTTTGAGGAATAAATTCAATAGGTATTAAACTCATTTAATAAGGAGGATCATTTCTTGACTTAAAAAGCAGGAAATGATCCTTTTCAATATTATGGAAGAGTACTGATGTCCCATTGAAATTACAGTTTGGTTACATATAAAATGAACAATATGAAAAAGTGATAAGAGACTTTTTATCAGACAGACATAAGAATAGAAGTTTTTTTATTTAAATTTGTCCATAACTCTATTTTTAATCAAGAATGGAAACAGACATTAATATTAAATACTTAATTGCAAATAGGCAAGATAAGCTTTGGGGTATAACTGTTACTACGGTTGGCTACCAACAAATAGCATCTCATGCTGTTTATCCACCGATGAACCATCCCACACAATATCTGTTTTCTACTCATAAAGGGAGAACGTTGGATGAATATATATTATTGTATATTGCCAATGGAAGTGGCACTTTCTCTTCTAACAAGCAAAAAAATATACGCCTGACTACAGGTAGCATACTACTGCTCTTCCCAGGTGAATGGCATAATTATGAACCAGATCCTTCTACCGGATGGGATGAATATTGGATTGGCTTTCAGGGTGACAATATGGAAACACTCGTTCAGAATGGTTTCTTTTGTGAGCAAAAGAAGGTATTTAATGTGGGACTATCACTGGAAGTAGTACAACTTTTTCGAATGGCAATTAGTGTGGCGACTGAACAAAAGGTTGGATTTCAGCAGATCCTTGGCGGAATAACCAATCTTCTGCTGGGCATGACACATTCTCTTGATAAATTGCAGTCTTTCAGTCAAAGCCAACCGATGAAATTGATCAATAAAGCCAAACTTATCATGTTTGAGAATTCCCATACAAATGTGACAGTGGAGGAGATTGCAGGTAGGATATGTATGAGTTATTCTAGTTTTCGCCGAAATTTTAAACAATATACCGGATTATCTCCTCATCAATACCTACAAGAGATCCGCATACAAAAAAGTAAAGAACTGCTTGCGACCACAAACCTTAGCTGCCAGGAGATTGCCTATAAAACAGGCTATGAGAGTCCTGTACATTTTAATGTCACTTTTAAAAAGAAGACTGGACTCACTCCTGTAAAATATCGGGAATATTATCAAAGAAATGAGTTTCATACGCTTAATTGCTCAGAAATAATTGAAAAATAGTCATTTATATAAAGACTAAGATCATTTTCATAAATCCGTATTTTCTTCCTTCTCGTAACTTTGCATCAACTGACGCAAATCAGTAGTTGCCTCTATTCACTGGTTTATTTAGTTTAATATTAATTATCAGTTAAGCAAATATGCGTAATGTTTACACAGAATGCTGATGGTTAATACGTATAAAATATATAATTAAAAAAATAACGTGATGAGAATAGTAAGAAATACCGCTTTCCTGACTACCTTTTGTTTTCTATTGACTACTATTGTAGTTGCTCAAAATGTAGCTGAAAAAGATGTAAAAGACACCTCTGTATCGAAAGACGCTCTGCCGGAATGGCTGACGAAGTACAACAATCAGGAGATTCGCGAAAAGTTTTCTAATCCCCCCATGTTCTATGCTCCTCACACTTTTTGGTTTTGGGATGATGTAATAAAGGATGAAAAACTTGCGGCATCTATGGTTAAAGAAATGGCTAAACAACGTTTGAACCCCGGATATGCACATCCTCGCTCAGGAATGGCTCCCAATGTAACTGCACTTCCTCTCGAACAATACCTTGAAGAACCATGGTTCAATAGCTTTGGGAATGCATTGCGAACAGCAAAAGATAATGGAATGACTTTCAGCTATTGTGATGATTATAACTGGCCGAGCGGTCAGGCAGCAGGGAAAGTCTTGGCACAATGCCCTGAACTTAAAGCTCTCTATTTATCGCCCAAACGCTATCACGTAAACGGTAATATAGAAGTAAAATATGATTCTGTTGACTTTGCAGTAGCAGCAAAATTAGTTAATAATGAAATGATTGATGCTGCAACATTGCGCATTATAGGTGAAGGGTATGATATCAGATGGACTCTACCCAGTGGAGACTGGGTTGTATATACATATACAATAAAGCATCACCCGGGAATAGATGGAGGAAGGGTCAATTATTTAGATCCGAAGTTGATGGAAGTGTTTATACCAATAGTGCATGAGCAATATGACAAGCATTTCAAGAACGATATGGGTAAGGGAATGCCGGGCGTATTTATAGATAATGAAGGTGATTTCGGATGGAAGATGGCATGGTCTGATCACTTGGCGAAACGATATCAGGAGAAAAAGAAACGTGATATACGCAGTTGGTTACCTTTGCTGACCGAAAAAGATAAAGACGGTTTGTTTGTTGTTGCTCGTCATGATTGGTTCGACGTCGTTTCGGATGTATATAATGAATGCTATTTTACTCCGTTGGTTAGTTGGCTGAAGGAACGTAATATGTATTATATCTCAAATTTATGGGAAGAATCGCTCCAATTACAGACTGCAGGTGTGAGTGACCTTATGAGGACTACGCGCGCTGTAACAATGCTTGGTAATGATTGCCTTGATATGGTTTCACAGGAAGTACATGACTTCAAGGAAATTCAGACTGTAGCAGAACTTGAAGACCGCCCGTTTATGAGTGAGATCATGGGTGTAGCAGGCTGGGTTCAGACCCCTGAAATGATGAAAATGACCGTTAATTCTGTCACTTCATTTGGAGTCAGTCATATCGTTCCTCATGGAATATACATGAACAGGAAATTGGAGACCGTACCTTTCCCAGCGGATTGGTACAATGAAAATCCATATTGGAATTATCTGCATTATTGGACTGATTTCTCACGACGTGCATCTTTCGTCACCCGCCAAAGCAGCTTAGTAGCAGATGTTCTTTTGGTCACTCCGCTTGAAAGCATATGGGCTTTTTCAGAAAATTACTTCTTGGAAGAAAAAGGGATACATGATCCGTGGGATGAACGTGCAGAAGAAGCTAACCGCATCCATTCTGAAGCAATGAAAAGAATGAATGTAGAAAATATAGACTTTTTGATTGCTGATAAATATTATTTGGATAAAGGTAAAATACAGTCGTCAGGAACAAATACAAAAATAAAAATTAAGAATCATGATTTCCAGGCTATGGTAATGCCATCTACATATATTATGTCACGATCGGCTTTTAAGAAAATCTTCGATTTTGCAAAACGGGGAGGCTTGGTTGTTGTATTGGGACAACTCCCTCATGGTTCTTCTGAAAAAGGACTGAATGACAAAAGAATAGAAGACTGGTCTAAAGCGTTGAAACAATTACCCAATGTCATTGATGTGTCTTCCGAAAGCGATAAAATGGGAGCAATGATTCATGCTTTGAAAACGAAAATGAAACCGCAAATGCGCTTGGAAAATGCGGGTAGGCTATATACAGCTCAAAGAAAAACAGATCATGCTAATTTATATTGGTTTGCCAATAATACCGATACATTAAAGCATTTTACCGCATGGCTGAGAGATGGCAAAGGAACAGTTGAAATCTGGGATTGTGAAACCGGAGAAAAGAAGCATATAGCCTCTGAAACGGAAAACGGATACAGTAAAGTGTCCTTGACATTGAATCCTTACGAAGCATATTGGGTTACATTTAATCCTGATAGCAAGGATCTTGTAAAACTTGTACAGCCACAAACTGTTGTAAGGGAAGAAATGATTGATACTAAGTGGACAATTAGCTATTCGGATAAGAATGTAGTGTATAAATCAACAGCAAAAGTCTACTATGCAAACGATTCATTACTTGACAGGGGGAAATTACAACTGGAATATGATGATTCAGGATGGTATTACTTTTCTCGATATTATGAGCAAAACATCAAAAGTAAGTATGCTTATTGGAGAATGAATATCCCTATCGGGGCAAAATCAGTAACAGTACCTTCTCATATGCTAGGTAAAGAAGTTTGGTTGAATGGAATAGAAATGAGTATAACAGACTCCATAATTTCTTTGGATTCAGATGCAAGGCTTTTGGCATTTGTTCTCGATCGTAAAAACGAGGAACTAGTCGTTGCGCCTTTCAAATTTATAGTTGGAACAGTAGTAAGTAAAGATTTGGAATCATGGTATTCATATGGTATCCAACAATATTCAGGATTTTTGGATTATGAAATGTCGATAACTATAGATAAAGTTTCCTCTGGAATCTATCTTGACTTAGGTAAGGTGAAATATATGGCTGAAGTGTTTGTTAATGGCAAATCGGTAGGAGCTCGCTTGTGGCCACCTTTCAATTTTAATATTAGTGAAAATCTGAAGCCGGGCGAAAATAAAATTAAGGTCAAAATAGGAAACTTGATAGCCAATGAAGTATGGATAAAAGATGATATGGGAAAACTCCGTGAGTGGAACTGGGCTTGGAAAGAAGACCCTAATTTAAGTCAATATAGTGCTGGACTGTTTGGTCCTATAAAATTGGTCTATATGGAAAGAAATACAAAATAATTACTACCGAATGGCAACTAACAATATTTAGAGATATAGAAAAAAATAAAGATATTAGTGGTAAATGCTCTTTCATTCGTTCTTATACTAAAGATTTTGTTATTTGATAAAAAGTATAAAGTATAATCTGAAATGAACAAGTTATTTACGTTTTCATTATTCTGGTTATTGTGTGCGACTAGTGTTGTAGCACAAGTAAAACTATCTCCGATATTCTCGGATAATATGGTGTTACAGCAGCAAACGAAAGCTCCTGTATGGGGTGAAACTAAGCCATATAAAAAGGTTGAGATTAATACTTCTTGGGACCAGAAAAAATATACAGTACAAGCAGACTCTCAAGGGAAATGGAAGACGGAAGTCGTAACTCCGGTAGCTGGAGGTCCATATAGCATCACTATCTTTGATGGAAAGAAAGTGAAACTTTCTAATGTGATGATTGGGGAGGTCTGGGTTTGTTCCGGACAATCCAATATGGAAATGCAGGTAGAAGGTTGGGGGAAGGTAATGAATTATCAGCAAGAGAAGGAAGAGGCAGAGAATTATCCTAATATTCGCTTCTTATTGGTTGAGAAAGCAACGAGCCCGCGGCCGATTAATGAAATCAAAGCAGCAGAAAACGGATGGCAGGTATGTTCTTCGAAAACTGTAGCTGATTTCTCCGCAGCAGGTTATTTCTTTGGACGTGATCTACATAAATATCAGAATGTCCCTATTGGTTTAATTGATACTTCCTGGGGAGGGACGTACATAGAAACATGGACAAGTAAAGAAGCGTTGGCAACCATGCCGAATATGCAAAAAAAACTAGATTTACTGAATGGGCTTCCAATAACTAAAGAAGACCGGGAGAAGAAATTCTATTCGGATGTGGAAAACTGGAAAAAGGAAGTTGCGAAAATTGATAAAGGATTTGTAGACAGTGAAGCCGTGTGGGCAGCTACAGGTCTAGAGGATAGTGGATGGAAGACTATGAAAGTTCCAGGCTTGATGCAAGAACAAGGATTAGAAGGATTTAATGGTATTGTTTGGTTTAGAAAAATAATCGATATTCCGGAAAATTGGATCGGTAAAGAATTAACATTGAATGTAGGTGTGATTGATGATAATGATTTCACCTACTTCAATGGTGTACAAGTTGGTCATACGGAAGGATGGATGGCACCCAGAAGTTATAAAATACCTAAAGAACTGGTGAAAGGCGGAAAAACTGTGATTGCCGTACGTGTAATGGATACAGGTGGTACGGGTGGTATTAATGGTAGTCCTGAGAGTATTTCACTCCATCGTTCAGAAACGGATGCAGTTCAGTTGGCCGGAGACTGGAAATATCAGATTTCTTTGAATATTAAAGATATCCCGCAGATGCCGGTTAATACGGCAAATGAACCGAATGTTCCCAGTTTCCTGTTTAATGCAATGTTGAATCCTCTTATCCCTTATGCTATTAAAGGAGCTATTTGGTATCAAGGAGAAGCTAATACAGGACAGGCATATCAATACCGTGAATTGATGCCGTTAATGATAAAAGACTGGCGGGATCGCTGGGGATATGACTTCCCGTTCTATATGGTGCAACTAGCTAGCTTTACTGCTCAGCAAACAGCTCCGGTAGATGCAACCTGGGCAGAATTACGGGAAGCTCAGACGCAAACCTTGCATCTTGGAAATACCGGGATGGCTGTGACAATTGATATAGGTGATGCTTTCGATATCCATCCGAAGAACAAGCAGGAGGTAGGAAGGCGTTTGGCATTAGCTGCACGGGCAAAAACTTATGGAGAGAAGATACCATACTCTGGTCCTATGTATGATACTTATCAGATTGAAGGTAATAAAATACGTATTTACTTTAAACATACGGATGGTGGCTTAAAAACTAAAAACAATGAAATTCTGAAAGGATTTACTATTGCTGGTGTCGACCATAAATTTTATTGGGCTGACGCTGTAATTGACGGTAACTCGATTGTCGTTTCTTCTCCGGAAGTTGCTTTCCCTATAGCTGTACGTTATGCCTGGGCAGATAATCCAATCTGTAATTTATATAATGGGGCTGATCTTCCAGCATCTCCGTTCCGTACGGATGACTGGCAAGGAATTACTTATGGTAATAAATGATCATCGTTTTCTGGCATTTATCAACTAAAATATATGTTACACATTAAATAAAAACCATGAACAAACTTATTTATTTAGTAATCTTCTCTTTCTTTTCAACAGGGATATATGCCCAGATGAAAGATTTGGTACAATATGTGAATACATTGCAAGGTACCGATTCTCATTTTGGGTTAAGCTATGGAAATACATACCCTACTACAGGTATGCCTTATGCTATGCATACTTGGTCGGCACAGACAGGAAAAAATGGTGAAGGCTGGAAATATCAATATTTTGTAGATAATATCAGAGGGTTCTGTCAATCTCATCAGTGCAGTCCGTGGATGAGTGATTATGCTGTTTATTCGTTTATGCCAATGGTAGGTAATTTGGTAGTTAACCAGAATAAACGCGCTACGAAGTTCAGCCACGATAATGAGATTGCAAAGCCACATTATTATAAGGTGACATTAGATAATGGCATCACGACTGAAATGGCTCCTACCACTCGTGGGGTACATTTGCGCTTTTCTTATCCTTCAACCGGGGATGCTTATCTGGTTATTGACGGGTATACAGATATGAGTGAGATCAAAATCGATCCGGCAAAAAGACAGATCTCCGGTTGGGTAAACAACCAACGTTTTGTGAATGATTCGAAATCCTTTCGTAGCTACTTTGTAGTGCAGTTTGATAAAGCGTTCGAAGACTATGGTGTATGGGAAAATCAGAAAGATGAAATATTTCCCCAAAAACAGGGGGGAGAAGGCAAAGGATATGGTGCTTATCTTAAGTTTAAAAGAGGCTCAAAAGTTCAAGCGAAGGCTGCTTCTTCCTATATCAGTGCAGAGCAGGCACTGGTTACTTTAAATCAGGAATTGGGGAAGGATAAGAATTTGGAAGCTACGAAAGTTCGTGGACAAAAAACATGGAATGAATTACTGAACAGAGTATTGGTAGAGGGTGGAACGGATGAACAAATGAAAACTTTCTATTCTTGTCTTTTCCGTGCCAACTTGTTTTCTCGTAAATTCTATGAACGTAAGGAGAATGGAGAACCTTATTACTATAGTCCTTATGACGGTAAGGTATATAATGGATATATGTATACGGATAATGGTTTTTGGGATACTTTCCGTTCTCAGTTCCCATTAACTAATATCCTTCATCCTACTATGCAGGGACGATATATGAATGCTCTGTTGGCAGCACAAGAACAGTGCGGCTGGTTACCTTCCTGGTCGGCTCCGGGTGAAACTGGCGGTATGTTGGGTAATCATGCCATTTCATTATTGGCAGACGCTTGGGCAAAGGGAATTCGTTCCTTTGATCCGGAAAAAGCATTGGAAGTTTATGCACATGAGGCTATGAATAAAGGGCCTTGGGGTGGTGCTAACGGACGCGGTTTCTGGAAAGAATATTTAGAACTGGGATACGTTCCTTATCCTGAATCAATGGGATCGAGTGCCCAAACGATGGAATATGCATATGATGACTTCTGTGGTTATCAATTGGCTAAAATGATTGGCAATAAACATTATCAGGAAGTTTTTGCCCGTCAGATGTACAATTATAAAAATGTATTCGATCCGTCTATCGGATTAATGCGCGGAAAAGGAACGGATGGTAAATGGCAGGAACCGTTTGATCCGTTGGAATGGGGCGGACCATTCTGTGAAGGTAACGCATGGCATTATACATGGTCGGTGTTCCATGATGTGCAAGGATTAATTGATCTGTATGGAAATGATGAGAAGTTTACTACAAAAATGGATTCCGTATTTATTCTTTCCAGCGTCATTAAACCCGGTACATATGGAGGCGTAATTCATGAAATGAAAGAGATGGAACTGGCCAATATGGGACAATATGCTCATGGTAACCAACCTATCCAGCATATGCCTTATTTATTCAGCTATGCCGGTCAACCATGGAAAACTCAGTACTGGGTACGTCAGATTGTTGAAAGACTTTATAATTCGACAGAAAGAGGTTATCCGGGTGATGAAGATCAGGGAGGAATGTCCTCATGGTATATATTAAGTTCTTTGGGTATCTATTCTGTATGTCCGGGTACGGATGAGTATGTAATTGGAAGCCCTTTATTTAAGAAAGCTACAATAACACTGGAGAACGGAAATAAATTTGTAATTGAAGCTCCGGATAATAGTAAAGAAAACTTGTATATACAGTCGGCTACATTGAACGGAAGATTGTTGGATAAGAACTTTATTCGTTATGATGATATATCAGATGGTGGAGTGTTGAAATTTGAAATGGGAAGCCAGCCTAACAAGGAAAGATGTACTTCCAAATATGCGGCTCCTTTCTCCTTATCTAAGAAAGACAAGTAATGAAGAACAATTAAGTCTGACAGGTAATACAATAAAGAATATTTAGAATGAAGCATAAATTTTTATTTAGCCTTTTATTAGCTTTCGCTTTAGGAGGAGAAATGGTTGTAGGGCAGACCTCGACAGGTGATTATGCTCGTCAGGTCAACACATTGATTGGTACAAAAGGAACGGGGCTGACATCCGGATATCTTTATCCGGGGGCTACCTATCCTTACGGAATGGTACAGTTTACACCTTCTTATTTTTCCAAAAGTTCAGGATTTGTAATCAATCAGCTGAGTGGTGGCGGTTGTGACCATATGGGTAACTTTCCTACTTTTCCTGTGAAGGGAAAACTGAGTATGTCTCCTGACAATATCCTGAACTATCGTGTCAATCTCTCTGAAGAAAAAGGGCACGCAGGCTATTATGAGGTCATGGTACAGGAAGATATCAAGGCTAAACTGACAGTAACCGAGAGAACCGGTATGGCAAATTATGAATATCCTGCCGGTCAACAGTATGGAACAGTGATTATCGGCGGGGGGATTTCTGCTACTCCGATAGAACAAGCTGCTGTCGTAATCACTGCGCCGAATAAGTGTGAAGGATATGCGGAAGGTGGTTATTTTTGTGGTATCCGTACCCCATACAAAGTGTATTTCGTTGCAGAATTTGATACGGACGCCTTAGAGACCGGAACCTGGAAAAGGAATGAACTGAAACCAAATACCTCTTTTGCAGAAGGCGAATACTCTGGTGTTTATTTCACCTTTGACGTCAGCAAGAAGAAAAATGTCCAATATAAGATTGGGGTATCTTATGTTTCGGTAGAGAATGCACGTGAGAATCTGAAGGCGGAGAATACCGGATGGGATTTTGCGCAGATTCAGAGTCAGGCGGAAGCTAAATGGAATCATTATCTGAGTAAGATTGAGGTAGAAGGCACCAATCCTGACCGTACTACCCAATTCTACACACATCTGTACCGTTCCTTTATTCATCCGAATGTATGCAGTGACGTCAATGGAGAATATATGGGAGCGGATTTCAGAGTGCACAAATCTCGTTCAAAACATTATACTTCTTTCAGTAACTGGGATACCTATCGCACACAGATTCAGTTATTGGCGATGCTTGATCCGGAAGTTGCTTCCGATATTGTTATTTCCCATCAGTTGTTTGCAGAACAGTCAGGCGGCTCTTTCCCTCGCTGGGTGATGGCGAATATAGAAACCGGAGTAATGCAAGGAGATCCGACTCCGATTCTGATATCCAATGCATATGCTTTTGGTGCTCGTAACTATGATCCGAGACCCATCTTCAAGATTATGAGAAAAGGAGCTGAAGAACCGGGATCCAAGTCTCAGAACGAAGAGACCCGTCCGGGCTTGAGACAATATCTGGATAAAGGGTACTATAATGCTTCCGCTCAGTTGGAATATACATCTGCGGACTTTGCTATCGGACAGTTCGCTTTACACGCTGTTGGTGATGAATTTTCAAGCTGGCGTTATTTCCATTTTGCCCGCTCCTGGAAAAATCTGTATAATCCGGAGACAGGGTGGCTGCAGTCACGCAATCCGGATGGATCATGGAAATCATTAGGTGAAGACTTCCGTGAATCGACTTATAAGAATTATTTTTGGATGGTACCTTATAACATTGAAGGACTGGTAGAGATTATTGGCGGCAAGGCAAATGCTGAAAAGCGTCTGGATGAATTCTTTACCCGTCTGGATGCCGGTTATAATGATGCGTGGTTTGCGTCGGGTAATGAACCGAGTTTCCATATTCCATGGATATACAATTGGATCGGTCGGCCGTATAAGACTCAGGAGGTTATCAACCGGGTTTTGAATGAACAATACTCCAGCAAGATTAATGGTCTGCCGGGTAATGACGACTTAGGTACAATGGGAGCTTGGTATGTATTTGCTTGCATTGGTCTGTATCCGGAGATTCCGGGTGTTGGAGGTTTAACGGTGAATACTCCGATCTTCTCATCTGTAAAGGTACATTTGAAAAAAGGAAATATTGTGATTAAAGGCGGTTCGGAAAAAAATATCTATATTAGATCAATGAAACTGGATGGCAAGCCATATGACAGTACATGGATAAGCTGGGATCAGCTTTCTAATGGTGCTACTATCGAATATGGCACATCAAACAAACCGGATGTAAAATGGGGAACCAAAGTACTTCCTCCATCTTTCCCTTAATTAGGTTTAACTATTAACTCTTATAAAGAATGAAAAGAAGATTCTTACATACTGCCTGGTTACTGATGGTCGCTGCGATGGTAACTTCGTGTGGTGAAAAGAGACAGACAACCGAGTTCCCGGACTGGGCATGGGCTGATTTTCAGCGTCCGGAAAATACAAATCCGATTGTTTCGCCGGATACGACAAACTTATTTTATTGCCCGATGAGGCAGGACTCGGTAGCATGGGAAGCCGGAGATACTTTCAATCCGGCTGCTACGATTTATGATGGAAAGGTAGTTGTCCTTTATCGGGCAGAAGATAATTCGGCGGTCGGTATCGGTTCACGTACTTCCCGTTTGGGATATGCTTACTCTGATGACGGATTACATTTTAACCGGATGCCGGTTCCCGTCTTCTATCCGACAGATGATAGTCAGAAAGAACTTGAATGGCCGGGGGGTTGTGAAGACCCCCGTGTTGCAATGACGGAAGACGGACTGTATGTAATGCTTTATACGCAATGGAATCGCAAACAGGCGCGTTTGGCGGTAGCCACTTCCCGCGATCTGCAAAAGTGGGAAAAGTATGGACCGGCTTTTGCGAAGGCTTATGACGGACGTTTCTTTGACGAATTTTCAAAATCTGCTTCTATCGTTACAAGATTGGTAGATGGAAAACAAGTGATTGCCCAGATTGATGGTAAATATTGGATGTATTGGGGTGAAAAGTTTGTGAATGTAGCCACATCAGAAGATTTGGTGAACTGGAAACCTATGCTGGATGAGAATGGTGACTTCCTGAAGGTTATTCTTCCTCGTGAAGGCAAATTTGATAGTGATCTGACGGAGTGCGGTCCTCCGGCGGTGCTGACTGATAAAGGTATTCTGTTGCTTTATAACGGTAAGAATAAAGCCGGTACGGAAGGTGATACACTGTATACTGCCAATTCTTATTGTGCAGGGCAGGCGTTGTTCGATGCAAAAGATCCTGCAAAGTTGATTGACCGACTGGATAAACCATTCTACATTCCTGAATCTGATTTTGAAAAGAGTGGTCAATATCCCGCAGGAACTGTGTTTATAGAAGGACTTGTATTTCACAATCAAAAATGGTTTTTATATTACGGCTGTGCTGATTCACGTGTAGCAGTTGCTGTATATGATCCGTTTAAAAAATAAAAGATATCAATGAAAGGAATAGGCCTCTCTCTCTTTAGTATTTTTCTTGCGCTGCAGATAGTAGCGCAAGAAAAATACTATTTTACTAATCCGGTGATTCGGGGAGATATGCCCGATCCTTCTATGATTCGGATAGATGATACATATTATGCTACCGGAACATCTTCGGAATGGGCTCCTTTTTATCCGATATTCACTTCGAAAGATTTGATCAACTGGAAACAGACAGGACATATCTTTAATGAGCAGCCGTCATGGACTTCTAATTCTTTTTGGGCACCGGAATTGTTTTATCACAATAATAAAGTATTCTGTTACTATACAGCCCGTCAGAAAAGTACTGGAATCTCATATATAGGGGTAGCTGTTGCAGATTCCCCTTTGCATGAGTTCAAGGATTATGGCCCGGTTGTGGAGTATGGGACAGAGGCGATTGACGCTTTTATTTATGATGATAATGGCCAGCTGTATATTAGTTGGAAAGCTTATGGATTAGATAAGCGTCCTATTGAATTGCTAGGATGTAAGCTATCTGCAGATGGCCTACATCTGGAAGGTGAACCATTTTCTTTATTGGTAGATGATGATGAGATCGGTATGGAAGGTCAGTACCATTTTAAGCAGGGAGATTACTATTATATAGTATATTCTGCTCATGGCTGTTGCGGTCCATCCAGTGATTATGATGTATATGTGGCACGTTCCAAAAGTTTCCGCGGACCCTATGAAAAGTATAGTGGAAATCCTATTCTGCATGGTGGTGAAGGAGATTACAGGTCATGCGGACATGGTACGGCTGTGAAAACTCCTGACGGACGTATGTTCTATATGTGCCATGCATATCTGAAAGGAGAAGGATTTTATGCTGGTCGTCAGCCTATCTTACAGGAAATGGAAATGACGGATGATCATTGGGTACGTTTTAAGACAGGAAGTGTAGCAGTTATGAAGCAGCCTGTCCCTTTCAAAGGTACAAGACAAAATCCGGTACCGGGCTTTGAGGATAACTTTACGGGGAATAAGCTGAAGGTTGACTGGACATGGAATTATCCTTATTCAGATATAGATGCTGTGCTAAAGAGTGGAAAACTGGTCTTATCCAGTACTCCGAAAAAAGGAAATAAGTATGGGACGGCATTATGTTTGCGTCCCCAGTCTTCTCATTACAGTTGCGAGACAAAACTGACGAATGTCAATGAGAGTCTGAAAGGACTGACATTGTATGGGGATGATAAGAATCTGGTCGTTTGGGGAACCCAAGGAGATAAAGTTCTTTTGAAAGTAATCAAAGAAGGTGTCGAATCGGTACTTTATGAATCGGCTTCTGCCGGTAGAAATATATATCTGAAGATAGAGGTCGAACAAGGTTGTATTTTCCATTTCTATCAAAGTAGAGATGGTAAGATATGGCAATCTGTACGGAATACTCCGTTTAAGGGAGAATCTTTAATCCGATGGGACAGAGTACAACGTCCCGGGTTGCTGCATAGCGGTGATAAGAATGTTCCGGCAGAGTTTGCCTATTTTAAAATGAAAAACTTGAAATAACAGAGATTGAATTGTAATTTCATAAAATATTAATTGAAACATGAAAAAGTTTATCGTATTGGTAGCAGCTGTCTGTATGGTATGTACTGCTACATTTGCACAAACTGTAAAACCTTTCAAAGAAGGTGAAAGAGCAGTCTTTTTAGGAAATAGTATAACAGATGGCGGACATTATCATTCATACATCTGGTTGTATTATATGACGCGTTTTCCGAATATGCCTATCCGTATATTTAATGGCGGTATCGGAGGTGATACGGCATTTGACATGAATAAACGTCTGGATGCAGATATTTTTGCTATGCAGCCTTCTGTATTGATGGTTACATTCGGTATGAATGACTCTGGATACTTTGAATACAATGGTGATAAAGCGAAGGAATTTGGAGAAGAGAAATATCAAGAGAGCATTAAGAACTACCTGCAAATGGAAAAGCGTTTCAAGGAACTACCCAAGACCCGTATTGTAATGTTGGGAACTTCTCCTTATGACGAAACTGTTCAATTGAAAGAAGGGAATCTTTTCAAGACCAAAAATGAAACTATCAAAAGAATCGTAGAGTACCAGAAGGAATCTGCAGCAAAGAATGGCTGGGAATTCTCTGATTTGAATGCACCGATGGTAGCTTTGAACCAGCAATTCCAGCAGAAAGATCCTGCTTTCACTCTCTGTGGCTCCGACCGTATCCATCCGGATAATGACGGACATATGGTGATGGCTTATCTTTTCCTGAAAGCACAAGGTTTTGTGGGTAAAGACGTAGCGAATATGGAGATTAATGCCAATAAAAAGGAAGCTGTGAAGGCTGAAAATTGTACAGTCTCCAATATCAAGAAGATTGGTAATGAATTGAGTTTTGATTATCTGGCTGAGGCTTTACCTTATCCTCTGGATACGATTGCCCGTGGATGGGGACAAAAGAAAAGTCAGGCAGAAGTTACGAAAGTTGTTCCTTTCATGGAAGATATGAACCGTGAGATGCTGAAAGTATCGGGCTTGAAGGGTAACTATAAACTGCTGATTGACGATGAAGAAATCGGTACATGGAGTGCAGGCGAACTGGCAAAAGGAATTAACCTTGCAGCCGAATCAAAAACGCCTCAATATCAGCAGGCATTAACTGTAATGCATCTGAACGAATATCGCTGGGAAATTGAAAGATCATTCCGTGAGTTTGCATGGACACAATTCGCATTCTTCCAACAGAAAGGATTGCTTTATGCGAATAACAGAAAAGCTATTGAGGTGATGGATGAAAACGTGGAGAAGAATGCATGGCTGAAGGGACACCGGGATTCATATACCCGAATGATGTCTGACGCTGTTCGTGAAGCTCGTCAACAGGAAATGGATGTTCTTATTTCTAAGATTTATGAGGTAAACAAACCTGTAGTAAGAAAGATCGTTCTTAGAAAGATCTGAGTGTGATAAGTTTTTTTAAGGTGAAAAAGGTGTCGGCTGAAAAGCAGGCACCTTTTTTAAATTATAAGCAGCTTGTATATTCGATAGCCTGCTCCGTCCTGTTTAATTCTTTTTCCAGAAATCGGAACTGAACAGCAACAATACCGTAAATAACTCCAAACGTCCGAGAAGCATCAGAAAGGAGAGTAGCCATTTGGCTGCATCAGGCAATTCACTCCACGAGAAGGCTGGGCCACACGTGCCGAGTCCCGGTCCCATGTTACCGATGCTTGATATGACTGTTCCGATTGATTCAAGGAATCCTACTCCGAATCCCATCATAATAAGTATGCTGACAATAGCGATAACTGCATATAAGAATGTGAAAGCCAGTACGGTGGACTGGATAGAAGGGGAGATAACCTGTTTATTCACTCGTACGGGTAATACAGCATTGGGGTGCAGAATATGTTTAAACTCATTCTTGGCAACCTTGAAGAGAATGACCATGCGGATACATTTGATACCGCCTGTCGTACTACCTGCACAAGCCCCTATTATCATAACGATAAGAAGACAGCCCCAAAGAATAGAAGGCCAGAGCATATAGTCAGCAGTAGCAAAACCGGTGGAAGTCTGCAGTGATATAACTTGAAACAGAGACTTTCGGAATGCCTCTTCTGCTCCCATCGAACTGGTCTGATAAAGCCAGACAGCAATGAAAATTGTGAAAAAAGCAACAGATATGAAATAGAACTTCAGTTCGGCATCATGAATGAACTTCTTTATTTTTCCGTTGAACATCAACAGTAATAAAGTGAAATTGACTCCCGATAGAAACATGAAAATAGATATCACATAATCTATGTAAGGCGAGTGATAATATTCAATGCTTGTTTGTTTAGTAGAGAATCCGCCAGTACTGGTAGTAGTAAAAGCATGGCAGATGCTGTCGAAAAGCCCCATCCCTCCAAATACCAGTAATACAATCAGTGTTCCGGTCATTCCGGCATAGATTCCCCAGATCCATTTGGCAGTGACTCCGATACGTGGGTGTACTTTGTCGTGAGTAGGACCGCTGGCTTCGGCTGCAAATACCTGGATACCTCCCATACCGAAAATCGGAAGAACGGCAATCGTAAAGAATACAATTCCCAGACCACCGATCCACTGAGTCATTGCCCGCCAGAAGAGAATGCCGTGAGGCATTGATTCTATATTGTTCATGATGGTGGCACCTGTACTGCTAAATCCGGACATAGTCTCGAAGAAGGCATCAGTAACATTTGGAATATAACCACCTATATAATAAGGCAACATTCCAAAAAGAGAGAATGTGATCCAGGCTACACTGACAATAACATATCCGTCGCGACGGTTGAGTGATTTCTCAGCCCCTCTTCCGATAGCGAGCATAATCACCCCTACGAAGGCTGTGATAGCTGATGAAAGCAGGAAACTATTTAAGTCGTCTTCCTTATAGAATAGTGAAACGCCACCACAACACATTAACATAGCTGTTTCTATCAGTAACAGAAACCCCATGATGCGATATATCATCTTCGAATTAATCATAAACAGTCTGTTTTAGGTATTAAGTATTATGCGCCAAGTATAAGCGGCTACGGTTAGTACCTAATACTTAATACCTGATACTTAACACCTAATACTTGCTAATTAAAGAACTTTTCAATTTTCTTGATCATCATACTCAGACAGAATACAACAACATGATCTCCGGGACGAATCAGCGTATCTCCCGTTACGAGCACTCCTTCGCCATTACGGATCATTCCTCCGATGGTCGTTCCTTTAGGCAATCCCAAGTCCTTGATTAAATTTCTGGTAATCTTTGCTCCGGCGGGCACGGTAAACTCAGCTACATCGGCATTGGCGAATGTCAGACACTTTACATTGGATACATCGGCATCCAGCATCATCTGATAAATATGGCTGGCAGCAATCATCTTTTTATTGATGACGGTGCCGATATCAAGGCTTTCTGCCATGCCGATATAATCGATGTTCTCTACTTCCGCTACCGTCTTTTCCACTCCCATTCGTTTGGCGGCGAGGCAGGCGAGGATATTCGTTTCCGAATTGTCCGTTAAAGCGACAAATGCTTCGGTATTCTTTAATCCTTCTTCGATGAGAAGGTCCATGTCCCGGCCATCCCCGTTGATTATCATTGTTTTATCGTCCAATAATTCAGTCAGTCGGTTGCAGCGGTTGATATCATTATCTACGATTTTCACTTGCATATAATCCGGCACGTACTGGGCGGTACGGACAGCAATACGGCTTCCGCCCATGATCATAACGTTGCGTACATCGGCATAGTCCTCTTTACCGGCTATTTTTCGGATATAAGGAATATATTTTCGTGTAGTAGTGAAATAAACAATATCATGTAGTTTGATAACATCATCTCCGCGTGGGATGATGGTTTCCGTACCTCGTTTGATGGCTACCACGTGGTAGGGAATATCGGGTGCGCCCAGTTCATGAAGAGGAATATTCAATATTTCTGCTTTTTCGCGCATCTTGGTACCGATCAGTATCAAGGCACCTCCACAGAACTCCCACCATTGACGTACCCAGCTCATGCGCATGGAAGATACGATTTCCTTGGCAGCCAGCATTTCCGGATAAATCAGCGAATGTACACCCAACTTTTGGAAAAATTCCTTGTTTTTGGGTAGAAGATACTCGTAATTGTCGATGCGGGCGACCGTCTTTTTAGCTCCCAGATTCGTGGCTAGCATACAGGCAGTCATATTCTGGCTTTCGTTGGGAGTGACTGCGATGAACAAATCCGCCTCTTTCACACCTACCTCTTTCAGTCCCGAGATGGAAGAAGGAGAAGCTGTGACTGTCAGCAAATCGAAGTTAGCGCTAAGAGCACTTAGTTTTTCTTCGTCATCGTCCATCAGGATAATGTCCTGTTTTTCCCGTGACAATAATTTAGCCAGATGGGTGCCTACATTGCCGGCACCTGCGATAATAATCTTCATTTTCAGTTCGTTAATTCTTTTATTTTGCTCATGCCGGGCAGAAGCTCACATTGTTTCAGCAGTTCCTTTGTTATACTGTCTTCATCCATTCCGCAGAGCTGATATAGCTCGGGTATCGTACCGTGTTGCACGAATTTATCCGGAATTCCGATGCGTTTGATGGTCGGGGTATATGCATGGTCGGCCATAAATTCGAGTACGGCACTTCCCATTCCTCCCTGAATCGTTCCGTCTTCTATGGTGACGATGTGACGGAATTTTCGGCCTGCTTCATGCAGCAGTTCCTCATCCAGTGGTTTGAGGAATCTCAGGTCGTAGTGGGCGATGCTTTTTCCTGATTCTGCTTCGGCGCGGGCGATGGCATTGGCTGCTTTATTACCGATAGGACCTATGCTGATGACAGCCACATCCTTTCCATCTTTCAATTTTCGTCCTTTGCCTACGGGAATTTCTTCGAGCGGGCATTTCCAGTCGACCAACACACCGCGGCCACGTGGGTAGCGGAGTACGAACGGACCTTTGTCCGGCAGCTGTGCCGTGTACATCAGTCGCCGTAATTCATGCTCATCCATGGGGGAGGCGATGGTCAGATTAGGTATCGGGCGCAGATAAGCCATGTCGAACGCACCATGATGCGTCGGACCATCTTCTCCTACAAGGCCCGCACGGTCGAGGCAGAGAACTACAGGAAGGTTCTGAATAGCTACATCATGGATAATATTGTCATAAGCCCGTTGCATAAACGATGAATAGATGTTGCAGAAGGGGAGCAAACCATCCTTCGCCATTCCTCCGGAGAAAGTAACGGCGTGACCTTCGGCAATACCTACGTCGAAAGCCCGTTTGGGCATCTTAGACATAAGAATGTTCATCGAACAACCGGAAGGCATGGCGGGTGTTACACCTACAATTTTCGGATTGGATTCTGCCAATTCCACTAATGTATTTCCGAAGACGTCTTGAAACAGGGGAGGCATTCCTTCCGTATTAGCCACAAAACGTTCTCCGGTGATAGGGTCGAATTTGCCGGGAGCGTGCCATTCGGTAGCATGTTTTTCGGCAGGGGCGAATCCTTTTCCCTTAATTGTGTGGAGATGCAGTATTTTGGGACCTTTCAAGTCTTTAATGTCGCGCAATACTCGTGAAAGGTTCTTTATGTCGTGTCCGTCGATAGGACCGAAGTAGCGGATGTTCATCCCTTCGAATATATTCTGTTGTTGGGCAGCCATTGATTTCAGACTATTGCCGAAACGGATAAGTGCTTTGCGGCGTTCGTCGTTCAGGATGCCGAGCTTGAATAGCAGGCGGGAAGCCTTGAAACGCAGTTGGTTGTAGCGGTTCGAAGTTGTCAGGTTGAACAGGTATTGTTTCATTCCACCGACACTACGGTCAATGGCCATATCATTATCATTCAGTATGATAAGCAGGTTGTTCGGGGTAGTTGAAGAATTGTTCAGTCCCTCAAAAGCCAGTCCTCCACTCATCGAACCATCTCCGATAATGGCTATCACATGGCGTTGGTCGTCTCCCTTTCTGGCAGCGGCAACAGCCATGCCGAGGGCGGCAGAGATGGAATTAGAAGCGTGTCCGCAGGTGAAGGTATCGTATTCGCTCTCTTCAGGAGAAGGGAAAGGACGAATGCCTCCCAGTTTCCGGTTAGTGGAAAATGCTTCACGCCGTCCTGTGAGAATTTTGTGGCCGTATGCCTGATGTCCTACGTCCCATACAATACGGTCATAAGGTGTATTGTAGACGTAGTGCAGGGCTACAGTCAGTTCCACAGTACCGAGGCTGGCAGCGAAGTGCCCCGGGTTACAGGAGAGTTCTTTAATAATGTCTTGCCTTAATTCATCGCATACTTCCGGCAGTTGGTCTACTTCCAGACGGCGCAGATCATCAGGGCTATTGATTGAGTTTAGCAAGTTATATATCGGTTCATTCTTCATGATTCGAGAAAATTTGGTGCAAAAATACGAAAAAGAAAGCGGAAGCCCTTTCTTTTTGCTTAAATTCTTATTGTTAAAGCTAAGCTGTCGGAAGGAATCCCGTCGTTCACAGCTTTTTAAACCGGCTTGTTCGTATGAAGTATGTGGACTTAACTTGTTTATCCTTTATAGCAAACTTCTACTTCGCAGGAAGATAAGTTATTTTCCTCCCATTCCAAAGTATAATTGCAAGCTTTGTTTTTGTAATTGCAAGTTTTGATTATATAAACGCAAGCTTCGTTTTTATAATTGCAAGTTGCGTTTATAGATTTCTAACGGGTGAAGACACTTTTTTCTTAAGTCGAGTGATTCTTTTCCTTGCATGGAAGGTAACTTTCCAATTAATGGCTGACGTCGTAGCGAAGTGGCTTTAGGATGTTTGAGTAGAGAATATCATTATTTGTGTGCTGAAGATAAAATGGAATATCTTATCTTTGTCGTACTTTTGCTCTATAGAAACAATCGAAAGAAGGAGAATATATGGATTTTCAAACAAAGGTAGAACTGCCGACGGGTTCACCGCTTATCAGTCATTCAGAACGGATTCTTCTGATGGGCTCTTGTTTTGCTGAAAACATAGGCTCGCTGTTGGCTGAAAATAAGTTCCGTGTTGACATGAACCCTTTCGGGATTCTCTATAATCCGCTGTCTGTCTCTGCCGCTTTAGTGGAGATATTGAAGGGAAAGGTATATCAGGAGAAAGATTTATTCCTGTATAAGGAGTGCTGGCATAGTCCGATGCATCATGGTTCATTTTCCGCGTCATCTCCGGAGGGAGTTCTTCAAAAGATAAACGCTCGCCTGTCGCAGGCTCACCGTTCTGTTCATGAGCTCGACTGGCTGATGCTGACTTTCGGTACTGCTTACGTGTACGAGCAGAAAGAAACAAGGCAAGTAGTCTCTAATTGTCATAAACTGCCGGAAAGTCACTTCAACCGTCGGATTCTTTCAGTCGATGAGATCGTGAACGAATATACCTCGCTTATTACCAGTATCGTTGCACGTAACTCCGGCTTGAAGATCTTATTCACGGTTAGCCCTATCCGGCATATACGTGACGGGATGCATGCTAACCAGTTGAGTAAATCGACGCTGTTGCTTGCAATCGACCGCCTGCAACAACGGTTTCCGGAACATGTATTCTATTTCCCTTCTTATGAGATTGTGTTGGATGAACTCCGTGATTATCGTTTCTATGCCGATGATATGCTCCATCCGTCACCGATGACTGTCCGTTATCTGTGGGAACGTTTCTCGGAAACCTTCTTTTCTGCTGAAACAAAGCAGCTGATTACTGCCGTAGAAGATATATCCAGAGACTTGTCACACAAGCCTTTTCATCCGGAGTCGGAAGCGTATCAACGCTTTTTAGGACAAATAGTGTTAAAAATCGAACGACTTAACGGAAAATACCCGTACTTAGACTTTCAAAAAGAAAAAGAACTATGTCATATACGATTGAATCCATAGCCGAATATATCGGTGCACGCCGTGTAGGAGAGTGCGAAGCGACGATTGATTGGCTACTTACAGATAGCCGCTCTTTGAGTTTTCCGGAAGAAACCCTGTTTTTTGCTCTAACCACCAAACGTAATAATGGTGCACGTTACATCCCCGAACTGTATGACCGGGGAGTGCGCAATTTTGTGGTGGCGGAAAAGGACTTTAAAAGAATGGAGAGCGGAGAGTGGAAATTGGAAGGTGATCTTAACTTTTTAATTGTAGCGAATCCATTGAAGGCTTTGCAAAAACTGGCCGAAGCCCATCGGGAGAATTTTAAGATTCCGGTAATCGGCATCACGGGTAGTAATGGAAAGACCATTGTGAAAGAGTGGTTGCATCAATTATTAAGCCCTGACCGCTGCATTATCCGTTCGCCCCGTAGTTACAACTCGCAGATCGGTGTTCCCTTGTCTGTCTGGCAACTGAATGAAGAAGCCGAACTGGGTATCTTCGAAGCCGGCATCTCCGAAATGGGAGAGATGGGAGCATTGAAGCGGATGATTAAACCGACTATCGGTATTCTGACCAATATAGGTGGTGCCCATCAGGAGAATTTCTTTTCATTGCAAGAGAAATGTATGGAGAAACTCACCCTCTTTAAAGATTGTGATGTAGTGATTTATAATGGAGATAACGAGCTGATCAGTAATTGCGTGGCAAAGTCGATGTTGACAGCACGTGAAATAGCCTGGAGTTGCAAGGATATAGAACGCCCGCTTTATATCAGTAAAGTGACCAAAAAAGAAGACCATACGGTGATCGCTTACCGCTATCTGGATATGGATAACATCTTCTGCATCCCTTTTATAGACGATGCTTCCATCGAGAATGCGTTGAACTGTCTGGCAGCTTGTCTTTATCTGATGACACCTGCTGACCAGATAACCGAACGAATGGCACGGCTCGAACCGATCGCCATGCGTCTGGAAGTAAAAGAAGGTAAAAATAATTGTGTTCTGATCAACGACAGCTACAATTCAGATCTGGCTTCCTTAGATATAGCGCTTGATTTTCTGGTACGCCGTTCCGAGAAGAAAGGGTTTAAACGAACACTCATCTTATCGGATATTCTCGAGACAGGACAGAGTACAGCTACGCTTTACCGTCGGGTGGCACAGCTGATTCAGAGTCGGGGCATTAACAAACTGATTGGTGTAGGAGCGGAGATTTCTTCGTGTGCCGCTCGCTTTGAAGGTACGCCCGAACGATATTTCTTTCCGGATACGGACGCATTGCTGAGATCAGGTCTTTTCAAATCTCTGCATTCGGAAGTTATCCTGATAAAAGGCTCCCGTGTGTTTAACTTTGATCTGGTGTCGGAAGAACTGGAACTGAAAGTGCATGAAACGATTCTGGAAGTCAATTTGGGCGCGATGATTGCCAATTTGAATCATTATCGTTCCATGCTCCGTCATCCGGAGACAAAAATAATCTGCATGGTGAAAGCTGCAGCTTACGGAGCCGGTTCATACGAGATAGCCAAAACGTTGCAGGAGCACCATGTCGACTACCTTGCTGTAGCTGTCGCCGATGAAGGTTCCGAACTTCGTAAAGCAGGTATCACTTCTTCTATTATCATCATGGACCCGGAACTGACATCGTTCAAAACGATGTTTGATTATAAACTCGAACCGGAAGTATATAATTTCCATTTGCTCGACGCGCTGATTAAAGCAGCAGAAAAAGAAGGAATAACCAACTTCCCGATTCATGTGAAACTGGATACGGGTATGCATCGTCTAGGATTTTCCATTGATGAAATTCCTTTGTTGATTCGCCGTTTGAAAAGTCAGAATGCAGTTATTCCCCGGTCGGTGTTCTCTCATTTTGTGGGAAGTGATTCGGCGCAGTTCGACTTCTTTACCCGTCAACAGATTGAGCTGTTCGAGAAAGGTTCTCAGGAATTGCAGGAAGCCTTCTCTCACAAGATTCTGCGTCATATCTGCAATACTGCCGGTATTGAACGTTTCCCCGGTGCACAGTTTGATATGGTACGCCTGGGAATAGGACTTTATGGAGTAAGTCCGATCGACAATTCGATTATCAATAATGTAAGTACGCTGAAAACGACAATCCTTCAGATTCGGGATGTACCCGAAGAAGATACGGTAGGTTATAGCCGGATGGGGCATCTGGCACGCCCTTCCCGCATTGCAGCTATTCCTATCGGTTACGCCGATGGCTTGAATCGTCATCTGGGACGTGGCAATGCCTATTGTCTGGTGAATGGCAAGAAAGCCCCTTATGTCGGAAACATCTGTATGGATGTCTGTATGATTGATGTGACAGATATCGATTGCAGAGAAGGCGACAAGGCTATCATTTTTGGTGATGACCTGCCGATAACCACTCTTTCGGATAAACTGGATACTATTCCTTACGAAGTGCTGACCAGTATTTCGAACCGGGTAAAACGAGTCTACTTTCTTTAATGGATAATGGACAATGGATTGGATAATGAATAAAAAACGAGTTGCACAATCATCTGCATAGCAAATTATCCATTATCCATTGTCCATTATCCATTAAAATAATTATCTTTGCACCAACTAATAAACCTCTATAATAAATAAACATATGACAAACTTATTATTATTAGGCTTTTTGCCTAGTGGCTCTGAATGGATCATTATTGCTCTTGTTATTCTTCTCCTTTTTGGTGGTAAGAAAATCCCCGAATTGATGCGTGGATTAGGAAAAGGAGTAAAGAGCTTTAAAGATGGCGTGAACGAGGCAAAAGAAGAAATCAATAAGGCAAAAGACGAAATCGACGCACCGGCAGATTCAGCTAAGAAATAATAAGCAATGGCAGAAATGACCTTCTGGGATCATTTGGATGAGTTGCGTCGGGTACTTTTTCGTGTTATCGGGGTATGGTTTGTATTGGCAATCGGCTATTTCATAGCGATGCCCTATTTGTTCGACCATATAATACTGGCGCCTTGCCATAATGATTTTGTATTTTACGACTTACTACGCTATATCGGTCAGAAATTCGATTTGACTGATGAATTCTTTACGCAGGAGTTTAAGGTGAAGCTTGTCAATATCAATTTGGCAGCTCCTTTCTTCATACATATGTCGACAGCCTTCTGGATGTCGGTAGTGACAGCTATGCCTTATATTTTCTTTGAGGTCTGGCGTTTTATCAATCCGGCCCTTTATCCGAATGAGCGGAAAGGAGTGAGGAAGGCATTGACCATAGGAACCGGTATGTTCTTTATCGGTGTGCTTATGGGGTACTTTATGGTATATCCGTTGACGCTCCGTTTCCTTTCTACCTATCAGTTGAGTTCGGAAGTAGAGAATATTCTGTCGCTCAATTCGTATATCGATAACTTTATGATGCTGATTCTCTGTATGGGGTTGGCTTTTGAACTTCCTTTGGTGACTTGGTTGTTGTCTTTGCTGGGAGTAGTCAATAAGTCTTTTCTGCGCAAATATCGCCGTCATGCAGTTGTCATCATCGTAATCGCTGCGGCTATTATCACTCCGACTGGCGACCCGTTCACACTGAGTGTGGTAGCTATCCCGCTTTATCTGCTCTATGAAATGAGTATTCTGATGATAAAGGATAAGAAAGAGGTGCCTGAATTGGAAGAAGAAGAGGAAGAAGGCGTGGCAAAAGTCTGATAAACCTAATTATTTATCGTTCGTTGCTCTACATCTGAAGAAGATATTCTTCAGATGTAATTTTTATCATGTACCTTTGTCGTATGGAAAATGAAGGAAGAGAATCTTATGAAATCCTTTTAGCTGTTTGTAAAGCAGATCATTTGCAACTGACAGTCGGTTACAAACAGATGCGCGATTTGCTCGAAAGGCTTTGTCGCTTACATATGCACAATGGGAGCTTGCAGATGACCGATCTTTCCGCACGAATTAGTTTTGTAGCGGCTAAAGTGGGGCTTTCTGCGGCAGAACAGAACAGGCTACATACCTTCCGGCTGACTTCCAATGCGATTCTGAACCGACAGCAGGAACCTACCCGTGAACATCTTCTGCGGGATGCGAAGACGTTGGCTTTCTTCATCCGTAAACTTTTTGAGGAAGATATTCCACAGGAACTGTATCAGTTGCTTCCCCGAACGGATGCCACTTATATCGTGGCTCCTCCGGCACACAAGCGCGTCCAGCGGATGCGTGTCTGTTTTCAGTATTCCGATGAGCAGTATCTGTATGTGACCCCTTTGGATGAAATAGCGGATGAACCGTTGCGCGTTCGTTATAATATTCCTCAGATAAATGAAGAATTTGCGGAGACTTGCCGGTTACTTTGGCGTCATGCACAACTCAACTTGCTGGATGTCTCTGTTGACGAAGCTGGCTTTCTCACCCCTTCGTTCATTGTCCTTGAACCGGACTACCTGATTGATATCAGTTCATTGGCAGAATGTTATCGGGATTATGGACATCATCCGGCAAACTATTTCCTTTCCCGCCTGCAGCCGATAGAGAATGCACGTCCATTACTTTTAGGAAATATAGCCAACCTTTTCCTCGATGAGTGGATACATGCAGAGGGAGAGGTCGACTATCTGAAATGTATGCGGAAAGCTTTCCGCCGTTATCCTATTGAGCTGGCGGCTTGTGCCGATCTGCGTGACCGGGAAAAGGAACGGCAGTTCTTTGATGACTGCAAACTTCATTTCGATCATATTCGTGAGACGGTGAATGACACCTTTCATGCAGCCGGCTATGAACTGGATAAAACGGATGCCGTGCTCGAACCTTCTTATATATGCGAAGCACTCGGTCTGCAAGGACGGCTCGACTATATGCAACGCGATATGTCTTCCTTTATCGAAATGAAATCGGGTAAAGCTGACGAATATGCGATTCGTGGAAAAGTAGAGCCGAAAGAGAATAATAAAGTGCAGATGTTGCTTTATCAGGCTGTTCTGCAATACTCAATGGGGATGGATCACCGGAAGGTGAAAGCCTATCTGCTCTATACTCGCTATCCATTGCTCTATCCTTCCCGTCCTTCGTGGGCAATGGTCCGTCGGGTGATCGATTTGCGCAACCGGATTGTGGCGGACGAATATGGTGTCCAGTTGCGGAACAGTCTTGAATACACGGCACAGAAGCTGGAAGAAATCAAGGCTTCCGTATTAAATGAGCGAGGGCTGTCCGGACGTTTCTGGGAAACGTATCTGCGCCCTTCCATTGATAACTTTCAAGAAAAACTGAGTTCTCTTTCTTCTTTGGAAAAAAGCTATTTCTATGCCCTCTATAATTTTATAACAAAGGAGCTTTATACATCCAAATCCGGTGATGTGGATTATGAAGGGTGTACAGGAGCAGCTTCTCTATGGCTTTCCACTTTAGCGGAGAAATGTGAATCGGGAGAGATTATCTATGATTTAAGAATTAAAGAGAATCACGCAGCTGATGAGCATAAAGCCCATTTACTGCTGGTACCGTCGGCACCTCCGGGAATGCCGGCAGAAGATGCGTCAGACGTCCTTCCTAACTTTCGTCAAGGCGATGCTATCGTTCTTTATGAACGGAATTCGGATGCGGACAACGTTACTAATAAGATGGTATTTAAAGGGAATATCGACTTTCTGAACGAGAATGAAATCTGTATCCGCCTTCGTGCTACACAGCAGAATTCTTCAGTTCTTCCGTCTGATAGTCTTTACGCTATCGAACACGATGCGATGGATACTACTTTCCGCAGCATGTATCAAGGGCTCTATGCTTTTATGTCTGCTACCAAAGAACGTCGTGACTTGCTGCTTTCTCAGCGGGAACCACAGTTTGATGAGACATTGAATGCGCAGATAGCCGAAACTGCTAATGATTTTCTCCGTATCGCCTTGAAAGCCAAAGCTGCAAAAGATTACTTCCTGTTGGTAGGCCCCCCGGGAACCGGCAAAACATCTTGTGCACTAAAAAAGATGGTTGAAACCTTTTATGAGGATGAAAATGCTCAGATTTTATTGCTTTCGTATACCAACCGTGCGGTTGATGAAATTTGCAAAGCCCTTTCCTCCATTCGTCCGGAAGTTGATTTTATTCGTGTAGGAAGCGAACTTTCATGCGACGAGAGCTATCGGGGGCATCTGATAGAAAATGAACTGGCTGCCTGTATGCGTCGTAGCGAGGTTTACGAACGTATCAACCGCTGCCGTATATTGGTAGGTACAGTAGCGTCTATCTCCGCCAAACCGGAACTTTTCAGATTGAAACATTTCAATGTGGCTATTGTCGATGAGGCTACTCAGATATTGGAACCGCAGCTACTGGGCATTCTTTGTGCCCGGGGAGAAAATGGGAAAGATGCCGTTGACAAATTTATTCTGATAGGCGATCATAAACAACTTCCTGCCGTCGTCTTGCAGAATTCGGAACAGTCGGAAATTTATGATGAATCCCTGTCCGCTATCGGGTTGAAGAACCTGAAGGATTCTTTGTTTGAAAGACTGTATCGTACAGTCCGCCAGCATACTGATGCCCATCATCTTTACGATATGCTTTGCCGTCAGGGGCGTATGCATCCTAAAGTTGCTCTGTTTGCAAACCGTGCTTTCTATGAAGGCCGCCTGCTGCCTGTCGGGCTTCCGCATCAACTGGAAGACTCCGAACATATCGACCGACTGGTTTTCTACCCTTCGCAACCCGAACCGATGGGATCTTCCGCAAAGACAAACCGTTCGGAAGCACAGATAGCCGCCCGTTTGGCTGCAGATGTATATAAAGAACATTCAGAGACCTTTGATGCTTCCCGTACATTGGGAATCATTACTCCCTATCGCAGTCAGATCGCTTTAATCAAGAAAGAAATAGAGGCTCTTGACATCCCTGCACTGAATCAGATATTGATCGATACCGTAGAACGCTTTCAGGGAAGTGAGCGGGATGTGATTATTTATTCATTCTGTGTGAACTATCCGTATCAACTGAAATTCCTTTCTAATCTGACAGAAGAAGATGGAATTCTGATTGACCGGAAATTGAACGTCGCTTCATAGAGATTTAGATTTAAGGTTAGAAGAATTGTGGAAGTCGTGAGACTTCCCTTTTTTTCATCTTAACGTTTACTATCCTTCATTGTTTGAATGCACAATATGTTTTGTAAAATAGGCAGAATGGCTATGAAGAATAAGTAAACCTAAAAAGCCTTCTTCGTGAGAAGAGGCTTTTTTGTTTTTGAGCTTTTTTGAATAAATAATTGGTTAATAAAAACAGGAGGACAAACTTGTATGAGTCGTCCTCCTGTTTTTATTCTATATTATTATATTGGGATTAATCCAATACGATAGGTTTGTACTTAGGTACCAGTGCTTTCATGATTACCCAACCGATCAGGTAAGCAACTGCACATACGCAGAAGATGACGAAGTATCCGGCTGGTTTGCCTTCGAAGCCCATGAATGTCATGGCAGGATGTACAAATTGTGCTCCTTGTTCCAGCAGATCTTTTGTCATTTCCACTTCTTTACCGTCCAGCATCGTTGTTCCGGAAGCGTATACGAATAGGTTACCTGCTACTTTCTGTAGAATCATGGAGCCGATACCGCCGGCCATACCGCCAATACCTGTGATACTTGCAATCGCTGTTCTGGGGAACATATCACCGACAGTAGAGAAGATATTAGCTGACCAGGACTGGTGAGCTGCTCCCCCAATACCAATAAGGATAACAGGGAACCAGGGAGAGAATGTTCCCAAAGGCTGTGCCAGCAGTACTACTAGCGGGAAGAATGCGAAAATCAGCATCGCTTTCATACGCGCTGCATAAGGATTCATACCAGTCTTGTTGATAAAGATAGTAGGAAGCTTACCACCGTAGATTGATAACATGGTGATTGCGTAAAGTGTGAAGATCAGTCCCATTCCCAGAGGATCAGATGTTTTGATGCCAAATTGAGAATTCAGGTAAGACGGAGTCCAGAACAGGAAGAACCACCATACCCCGTCAGTCATGAATTTGCCAAAGACAAATGCCCAAGTCTGTTTGTAACTGAAACATTGCCAGAATCTCATCTTTTTCTCGTCTTTTTCTTCAGTCTTCGGACCGGCACCGGCTTCATTCTGGTCTTGTTCGATATATTCAAGCTCGGCTTTGTTTACGTATTTGCTCTTTGAAGGAGCATCATACATAAATACCCAGAACCCCATCCAGATAAAGCCGAGTCCACCAATAACGATAAATGCCATTTCCCAACCAAAAGCCTTAGCAAGGATAGGAATTGTCAACGGAGCGATCAAAGCACCGATAGAAGCACCGGCGTTAAAGATAGAAGTAGCGTAGGCACGGTCCTTCTTAGGGAAGTACTCGGCAGTTACTTTAATAGCAGCGGGGAAGTTACCGGCCTCTCCGAGAGCAAGTATACAGCGTGCAGCCAGGAAACAATACATACTGACAGTAGCGATTGTCACAACAACGTCTCCGGTAGCTCCGGCCAGTTCGGCAGCACTGTGAAGTCCTACCTGAGCTTCTGTAACAACACCGCAAACGGCGTGAAGGCAGGCACCGGCAGACCATACACCAATAGCCCAAAGGAATCCTTTCTTCGTTCCCATCCAGTCCACAAAGCGACCGGCAAACAACATACATATTGCGTAAACAATAGAAAATACGGAAGTGATAGTACCGTAGTGCGATTCATCCCAGTGAAATTCCGGTTTGATAAATTCATCCCAGGTCAGCGAAAGTACCTGGCGGTCGAGATAGTTAACTGTAGTAGCAAAAAATAGCATCGCACAGATCGTCCATCTGTAGTTTGTCATCTTTTCGCCTGTTTTTTGAAATGCATTCATGATAATGGATTTAAATAGATTTTGATTTGCTGACAAAGGTCGGTATTTCAGCTGATTTTTTTTTGTAATAATTGGTCAAAATCATGTATAATTCGTTGCATTATACATATAATTTGTACATAGTAATGTATTATCGTAACATTTGGTCTCTTTGGGGGAAGAATATGACAAATCCGGAAAGCTTCATCCTTTTCCTGTTTTGAGGAAAGGATGAAGCTTTTCGGATCACTTGATATGTGTTAAAAAACTGCGCAATGATTAGCGCATTTCTGTATATTTGATCTTATCCATGTCGCCATAGTCAAGATTTTCACCAGCCATACCCCAGATAAACATATAGTTGCTTGTTCCGGCAGCTGCGTGGATAGACCATTCCGGTGACATGATAGCTTGTTCATTCTGCATCCATACGATACGTTCTTCCTGAGGTTCGCCCATGAAGTGGCAGATAGAATTGCCTTCCGGTACGTTGAAGTAGAAATATGCTTCTACGCGGCGAGTGTGAGTATGTGCCGGCATGGTGTTCCATACACTGCCCGGTTTCAGTTCTGTCAATCCCATTTGCAGTTGGCAAGGACCTTCTTCAAGTACATTATTAACAATCAGCTGGTTGATAACGCGGTCGTTACTTTCTTCCATCTTTCCTGCAGGGAATGAATTAGCTTTCAGAGAACCTTTACGACCGTCGATGGTGATCAGCTGAGTTTTGTATTCTTTGTGAGCGGTAGCTGAGTTGATGTAGAATTTAGCAGGTTTGCTGGAGTCTTTGCTCTTGAAAGTCACTTTCTGCTTGCCTCTTCCTACATACAATGCATCTTTGAAATTCAGTGTATATTCTTTGCCGTCAACAGTTATGATACCTTCGCCACCAATGTTGATAACACCCAGTTCGCGGCGTTCCAGGAAAAATTTAGCTTTCAGAGGATCGATTGTTTCCAGTACCAGTTCTTTTGTTACAGGTACGGCACCCCCAAAGATGAGGCGGTCATACATAGAATAAGTAACATTGATTTCGTTAGGAACCATTACCTTTTCCATCAGGAAGCTGCTACGCAGGCGGTTTGTATCATACGTTTTCACGTCTTGCGGATTGCAAGCCACTTGCATCTTGTAATTTACCTGGGCAGAAGCAGACATAGCTGCGATACCCAACATCATTGCAATTGCTAATTTTTTCATGTTTCGAATCTTTATTTTGGATTATATGATTACTTAATTGTTTACTGCATCTTTTGCATCATTTCTTGTCATACGGATACGGTTGTAGATTGCCATGCCCAATGCAAGTACTACAAGTATGGCAGGACCGATAATCTTCAGACTGTAAGTCAGGTGGAAGATACCCCAGCAGAAGAGGCTGGAAGCGAAGTCGAGCGCTCCGCCTTCAAAGCCGGCGGGGATATTTACCGTAGGGTCACCTGTAGCGGCATATACGTCTTTGGCAGCCATTGTGAAGAATCCGGCCAGTTCTGTAACGAAGTACAGACCTACGATCAATGCTACCAGTCCGATGATGAATGATTTCACTACATTGCCTTTGGTGATAGGCAGAATCATCGGGAATAAGTAGAACATACCCGCCAAAGAGGCCAGAGGCAAGAAACGGTTGCCCGGAAGAATGACTGCAAGGAAAATAGTAACAGGGATCAAAAGCAGAGATACAACCAGGGTTGTCGGATGTCCAATAACCAGTGCAGGACTCATACCAATGCTCAAACCTGTATTATTCTTATATTTTTTAGCGATCAGTTCGCGGGTAGCATCGGAGATCGGTTTCAAACCCTCGATGAAAAGGCTGGTAATACGTGGAATCAATTCCATTACTGCTCCCATTTTAATACCCAGTCCAAGGATACCCGGAATACTGTCCAAAACTTCTTTCCAGCTGGCACAGCCCAAAGCTCCGATACCGCAACCAATTACGATACCCAAAAACAGCGGTTCGCCCATCAGGCCGAATTTCTTTTTCATTCCTTCAGAGTCAATATTCAGTTTGTCGAATCCCGGAATTTTATCTAAAAGTTTGTTGATAACAATAGCAAACGGAACAAAGCTCTGGCAGAAAGGTTGCGGGATAGAGATACCGTCCATCTTATCATAGAACTTCTGGAAGGCAGGGGCAGTCATATCTGCCATTACCAACGTTATAATATAGCAAATGATAGCAGCGAAAAATCCCCAGAAAATACTATCGGAAGCGAAGTATACGATAGCTCCGATAAATGCGAAATGCCAGTAGTTCCAGAGGTCAATATTTATAGTACGGGTGGTTTTGGTCAGTAGCATCAACAGGTTGACTCCCAGACAGACAGGGATGATAAAGGCTCCGACTGAGGTGTTATAGGCTACCGCTGCCGCAGAAGGCCATCCCATGTCGAAAATACCTAGCTCCAATCCATAGATTTCTACCATTTTACTTAAAGCCGGACCAAGACTACTGGTCAACAGGGCTGTGACTACAGATAAACCAACGAAACCGACTCCCACCAATAAGCCACTTTTAAGTGCTTTAGGGAGTTTAATACCGATACATACTCCTAAGATTGTGAAAATGATCGGCATCATCACTGCCGCTCCCAGACCGATAATGTACTTGAATACTTCTTCCATTCTGTTCTATTTTTTCTCTGTTTTTAATGATAAATTACTGTGTTTCCCCAGAGGGTATTAGTTGTAAACCGTGCCAAAAGTACGACCTTTTCCGCTTTATTCCAAAACGAAACTCTTAATTTATCAGTTATTGCATCAAAAATGGACATTTTTGACGTTTACGTGCACAAAATTGGTCGTTTCCGTGCACGAAAAACAAAAAATACACCTTCTTAACTAAAAAGTCCCACTCTGTTTGGAAGAAATACACTACTTTCGTAGCATGAAAAAATAGCATGTATAATCCTTAAAACAATAAACCATGAGACGAAGCTCTTTTTATAATTTTTTGATATTAGTAATAATAATGTCAAGCCCCATTTCACTGTCGGCACAGCAGGTGGATGAAAAACTGCCTTGGTCGGTGCGGATGACTGAATCGGAGATGATCCGTTGCCCGGAATCCTGGCAGCTCGATTTCCAGCCAAAACTGAAATGGGATTATTGTCACGGGCTGGAACTGGGGGCGATGCTTGATGTATATGATGCTTATGGAGACAAGAAAATACGTGATTATGCAATTGCTTATGCAGATACGATGGTGCATGAGGATGGAAGTATCACTGCATACAAGTTGACAGATTATAGTCTGGACCGTATCAATTCCGGGAAGATTCTGTTTCGTATCTATGAACAGACAAAAGATGAAAAGTATAAGAAAGCATTAGACTTACTTTATAGCCAGTTTGCCGGACAGCCTCGAAATGAAGATGGGGGATTCTGGCATAAGAAAATATATCCGCATCAGATGTGGCTGGACGGGCTTTATATGGGAGCTCCTTTTTATGCGGAATATGCATATCGTAATAATCGCCCGCAGGATTATGCGGACGTTATCAATCAGTTTATCACTTGCGCCCGTCATACTTACGATCCGAAGAACGGTCTTTATCGCCATGCGTGTGATGTAAGTCGCACGGAGCGTTGGGCAGACCCAGTGACAGGGCAGTCAAAACATTGCTGGGGACGTGCGTTAGGCTGGTATGCGATGGCGTTGGTAGATGCACTGGATTTTATCCCGAAGCATGAGGCAGGGAGAGATTCCTTGCTTGCCATTTTGAATAATGTAGCCGTTCAGGTCAAGAAATTGCAGGAGCCGAAAACCGGCGGATGGTATCAGGTGATGGACAGAAGCGGTGATAAGGGTAACTATCTCGAATCATCCTGCTCTGCCATGTTCATTTACAGCCTGTTTAAAGCAGTGCGTATGGGATATATTGACCAGTCTTATCTGGACGTGGCATTGAAAGGTTATGAGGGTTTTCTGAAGAATTTCATTGAAGTAGATAAAGAGGGAGTGGTGACTATTACGAAGGCTTGTGCGGTAGCAGGGCTGGGAGGAAAGGTCTATCGTTCCGGTGATTATGACTATTATATTAATGAAACGATCCGTAATAACGATCCGAAAGCAGTAGGACCATTTATAATGGCAAGTCTGGAATATGAACGTTTGCAAAAGTAATTTCTACCGATGAAAAGGAGTATTTTAAGAGGAATGGTATTGTTTCTTCTATTCTGTTCGGGAGGAACCTTGACCTGTGCGCAACAGCAAAAGCAAGACACATTGGTCGTGTCACGTGATGGAACAGGAAAGTATCGTGATATTCAGGAAGCCGTGGAGGCAGTACGTGCCTTTATGGACTATACGGTGACTATCTACATAAAGAAAGGCATATACAAAGAAAAACTGGTGATTCCTTCGTGGGTGAAGAATGTTCAACTGGTGGGTGAAGAGGCCGAAAATACAATTATTACGTATGATGACCATGCTAATATCAATAAAATGGGCACTTTCCGTACTTATACAGTAAAAGTAGAAGGTAGTGACATTACGTTTAAAAATCTGACGATTGAGAATAATGCCGCTCCTTTGGGACAGGCAGTGGCGCTCCATACCGAAGGAGACCGGCTGATGTTTGTCGGCTGCCGTTTTCTGGGAAATCAGGATACTATTTATACAGGTTCGGAGGGCAGTCGCTTGTTGTTTACCAACTGCTATATCGAAGGAACTACAGACTTTATCTTCGGGCCTTCTACCGCTCTTTTCGAATACTGCGAGCTGCATAGTAAACGCGATTCATACATCACCGCAGCTTCTACTCCGAAAGGGGTGGAGTTCGGATATGTTTTCAAGAACTGCAGGCTGACAGCTGCTCCCGGTATAAAGAAAGTCTATTTGGGTCGTCCTTGGAGACCTTATGCCGCTACGGCTTTTATTAATTGTGAGTTTGGCGGACATATCCGTTCGGAGGGCTGGCACAACTGGAAGAATCCGGAAAATGAAAAGACTGCCCGCTATGCAGAGTTTAAAAATACGGGTGAAGGTGCGGATACTTCCGGACGTGTGAAGTGGGCTAAACAACTGACTGATAAAGAAGCAGTGCAATATACTCCGCAGAATATATTTAAGGAATGCAGTAATTGGTATCCTTATAAATAAATGTTGTATTAAAACAAGAAGCCACAAGATCAATACAGATATGAAGATACATAGAAACAGACCGCTATTATTGTTAGTAACAGCTTTTATCCTTTTCTCCGCATTCCGTGCGGACAAGCCTTTCATAACGATTTTTACGATAGGTGATTCTACGATGGCCAACAAAAAACTGGACGGGGGAAATCCCGAACGTGGTTGGGGAATGATGCTTCCCGGATTCTTTTCAGAAGATATCCGTGTTGACAATCATGCTGCCAATGGACGCAGCTCGAAGAGTTTCATTACTGAGGGCAGATGGGAGAAAGTGATTTCTCAGGTGAAGAAGGGAGATTACGTCTTTATCCAGTTCGGGCACAATGACGAAAAGACCGATTCTGCACGCCATACCGATCCGGGAACGACCTTTGATGACAACCTTCGCCGTTTTGTAAATGAAACTCGTGCCAAGGGAGGTATCCCTGTGTTATTCAATTCGATTGTCCGCCGTAATTTCGTTCAGCCGAAAGATGCGTCGATTGCGAAAGATGCCCGTCAGACTCCGGGCGAGCAGGAATTACCCAAAGAAGGAAGTGTATTGTTCGATACACATGGTGCTTATTTAGATTCTCCGCGTAATGTTGCAAAGGAGATGGGAGTTGTATTTATCGATATGAATAAAATTACTCATGACTTGGTACAGGGACTGGGACCGGTAGAGTCGAAGAAACTTTATATGTTTGTCGAGCCCGGTAAAATCCCGGCTTTCCCGAAAGGACGGGAAGACAATACTCACTTAAATATATACGGAGCACGGACCATTGCCGGGCTGACAGTAGATGCGATTGCCGGACAAATACCGGAATTGGGAAAATATGTTCGTCATTATGATTACGTAGTGGCACAAGACGGAACGGGTGATTTCTTCACGGTGCAGGAAGCGATAAATGCAGTGCCCGATTTTCGCAAGAATGTGCGTACTACTATATTAGTCCGTAAAGGGACGTACAAAGAGAAGATCATTATTCCGGAATCCAAAATAAACATCTCCCTGATAGGAGAGGACGGTGCGGTGCTGACAAACGATGATTTTGCCAACAAGAAGAATGTATTTGGTGAGAATATGGGAACTTCGGGATCGTCAAGCTGCTACATCTATGCTCCGGATTTCTATGCAGAGAACATCACTTTTGAAAATTCGGCAGGGCCGGTAGGGCAGGCGGTAGCTTGTTTTGTATCTGCTGACCGTGCATTCTTTAAGAATTGCCGCTTTCTGGGTTATCAGGATACACTTTATACGTATGGTAAGCAGAGCCGCCAATACTATGAAGATTGCTATATTGAAGGAACGGTTGACTTTATTTTCGGATGGTCTGTCGCTGTCTTCAATCGTTGCCATATCCATAGTAAACGTGATGGTTACGTGACGGCCCCTTCTACAGATCAGGGTAAAAAGTTTGGCTACGTCTTTTATGATTGCCAACTGACCGCTGATCCGGAAGTTGCCAAAGTATATCTGTCCCGTCCGTGGCGTCCGTATGCTCAGGCTGTGTTTATTCGTTGTGAGCTGGGTAAGCATATCCTTCCGGAAGGCTGGAACAACTGGGGAAAGAAAGAGGCGGAGAAAACTGTGTTTTATGCCGAATACGCTAGTCGTGGCGAGGGAGCCAATCCGAAAGTCCGCGCAGCTTTTTCCCATCAGTTGGAGAATCTGGAAGGCTACGAAATAGAAACGGTTCTGGCAGGTGAAGACGGCTGGAATCCGGTAAAGAACGGAAACCGGATGGTGGAAGTAAAACGCTGACCCAATCAAAAAGTAACATTATTTGATCAGAAATAAAAGAGAGATTCTGTTAAATAAACACTGAATATAGATGTAAGTTCAGCTTAATTATTATCTTTACACCATTCAATATGTGTGTAATAATGATAAAAAGAATCTTATATCTAATTCTTTTGTGCCTGACTGTGCATGTGGTGCAGGCACAACAACACAGCTTTTTCACCCATTATTCTACCGAGGATGGGTTGTCTCAAAACACAGTAATGAGCATATTACAGGATCACAAAGACAACCTCTGGTTTGCCACTTGGGATGGAATCAATCGTTTTGATGGCTATAACTTTAAAACTTATAAAGCACGTCAGGGCAATTACATCAGTCTGACCAATAACCGTGCCGACCGGATGTATGAAGACCGGTACGGTTTTCTATGGTTGTTGACTTATGACAACCGTGTCCATCGTTTCGATCCGAAAACGGAGACGTTTGAGCAAGTCCCGGCTGCGGGTGAAGAGGGAAGCACCTACAATATTCATTCTATTCAGGTGTTGCTTGATGGTACAGTCTGGCTGCTGACGGAGAATGACGGAGCTATCCGTGTTGTGACGCTTCCTGAGAAAAACTATACGACGAAACCGGAGATTTATTCCACTAAGTCCGGTTTGTTTCCTGCCGATCACTTTTATCAGGTCTATCAGGATAGAGCCGGCAATAACTGGCTGCTGACTGATAATGGGCTGGGAATGATACGTCCCGGTGAGCGGCAACCTGTGAACTACTTTGTGGAGACGCAGGGAAAACAAGACGGCATGAACCAGGCATTTTATGCAGTCAGAGAATGTGAAGACGATATCTGCTTTACTTCCGATCGGGGAAGAATCTGGTGCTATCAGAAAAAGAGCGGGGAGTTTCGTCTGCACGAACTTCCCACAAAAGCCCGTATAACTTCCATACATGCTGTGGGCAATGACAATACCGTCGTTACAACCGACTCGGACGGATTCTTTCTCTCTAACCTGAAAACCAACAAGCATATACACTATTCCCCTGTGACCTGCAAGGAGTTGTCGGACCAGCCGATTCTTTCGGCTTATGTAGACCGTACATCGGAAGTTTGGTTCGAACAGGAAGAGCCGGGAGTCGTTGTTCATTTTAATCCTGCTACCGGGGTGGTAAAGCGTGAGCAAATGCGGGTGGAATATAGTAACGCTGACCGTTCGCGTCCTGCTTTCCATATTCATGAAGATATACACGGACATGTATGGGTGCATCCTTATGGCGGAGGATTCTCCTATTTTGACCGCGAACGGAATTGTCTCGTTCCTTTCTACGATGATTTGGGGAGCAATAACTGGCGCTTCTCTAACAAAATACATGCGGCTTTTTCTGATAAACAAGGCAATTTGTGGCTTTGCACCCATTCCAAAGGGCTGGAGAAAGTCACATTCCGCAATGTACCGTTTTCAATGCTGATTCCAGTTCCGCATGAATACGAATCTTTGAGTAATGAAGTACGGTCGGTTTGCGAAGATAAGCTGGGCAATTTATGGGTCGGACTGAAAGACGGCATGATCCGCCTGTACGATTCGAACCGGAAGTATATAGGATATCTGACAGGAAATGGAACCGTTTCGCTCACAGGTGCGCCTATGGAAGGCACTGCCTATTTTATTTTGCAGGACTCGAAAGGAATTATCTGGATTGCTACCAAAGGAAACGGATTGGTGCGTGCCGAACAGGCTTCTGCTACGGGTATGTCTTACAAACTGACTTGTTATCAGCATGACGCCAACGATATATACAGTCTGAGTGATAACAATGTATATTGTGTTTACGAAGATCATCATGGCCGCATCTGGGCAGCAACTTTTGCAGGTGGCATCAACTATATTACCCAGGGAGAAAAAGGAGAGACAATCTTTATCAATCACCGGAATAATCTGAAAGGATATCCCATTGATGTCTGTTACAAAACGCGTTTTATCACTTCAGATAATAACGGACGACTTTGGGTAGGTACTACCACGGGAGCCGTTGCTTTTGACGAGAACTTCAAGAAGCCGGAAGATATTCAGTTCCACCATTTCTCCCGTGTCCCGAACGACACGAAGAGTCTGAGCAATAATGATGTGCACTGGATCATCGCTACCCGGCAGAAGGAACTTTATCTGGCAACTTTCGGTGGGGGACTGAATAAACTGATTTCTATCAGCGAAGACGGTCACGGTGAATTTAAATCCTATTCAGTGCTCGACGGACTTTCTTCGGACGTCCTGCTTTCTATCCGTGAAGATCATAAGCAGAATCTCTGGATCAGTACAGAAAATGGAATCTGTAAGTTTGTCCCATCCGGCGAGCGTTTTGAGAATTACGATGAACGCAGTATCAGTTTCCGGGTACGTTTCAGCGAGGCGGCCTCTACGCTGACATCCGGTGGGGATATGTTGTTTGGAACCAGTAACGGATTATTCATGTTTAGTCCGGATTCTATACGGAAGAGCAGTTATGTGCCTCCTGTCGTCTTTTCCAAGCTGATGGTGGCGAATGAAGATGTGATTCCGGGAGAGAAATCCATATTGAAAGTCGATTTGGATGATACACACGAACTGGTGCTTTCTCATGATGAGAATATCTTTTCAGTTCAGTATGCTGCGCTCGATTACACGAATCCGCAGAATATACAGTACGCGTACATTCTCGATGGTTTCGAGAAGCAGTGGACTTTTGCCGACCGGCAAAGAAGTGTGACTTATACCAACTTGCCGAAGGGAGATTATGTATTTCGTGTCCGTTCTACCAATAGTGACGGGGTGTGGGTGGACAATGAGCGCATTTTGAATATCACGATTCTCCCTTCTTTCTGGGAGACACCTTTAGCGTATGTGCTGTATGTCTGCTTTGTATTATTGATTATTTTCGTTGCGGTTTATATCCTGTTTACCATTTATCGTTTGAAGCACGAAGTGTCTGTAGAACAACAGATTTCTGATATTAAGCTACGTTTCTTTACGAATATATCTCACGAGCTCCGTACTCCTCTGACGTTGATTGCGGGGCCGGTAGAACAAGTGCTGAAGAATGATAAGTTGCCGGCTGATGCACGGGAGCAGCTGGTAGTGGTGGAACGGAATACCAATCGTATGCTTCGCCTTGTGAATCAGATTCTGGACTTCCGTAAGATTCAGAATAAGAAGATGAAGATGCAGGTGCAACAGTTGAATGTAGTAGCCTTTGTCCGTAAGATTATGGACAATTTTGAATCAGTGGCGGAGGAGCATCATATCGATTTCCTCTTCCAGACGGAGAAGGAGGCTTTGAACCTTTGGGTAGACGCTGATAAGTTTGAAAAGATTGTATTTAATCTTCTGTCCAACGCCTTTAAATATACGCCTAACGGGAAAATGATTACCGTTTTTATCCGCGAAGATGAGGGCACGGTATCGGTTGGAGTGCAAGATCAGGGAATTGGTATTGCCGAAAACAAACGTAAGTCTCTCTTTGTACGCTTTGAGAATTTGGTAGATAAGAATATATTCAATCAGGCAAGTTCCGGAATCGGTCTTTCTTTGGTGAAGGAACTGGTAGAAATGCACAAGGCTACGATTTCCGTTGATAGCCGTTTGGGGGAAGGGAGTTGTTTCAAAGTTGATTTTCTGAAGGGAAAAGAGCATTATAATAGTGCAGTAGAGTTTATTCTCGACGATTCGGCTGTTCCGCTGAGTATGGAACGTATTGTGGATATCGCTAATTCTTCGCTTCAGACAGAAGCTGCTATCGTAGATGCACCTGGTTTGGAGATATCTGTCGCTGAAGAAGAGGCTGAGGAAAGCAGTTCGAAAGAACTCATGTTGCTGGTGGAGGATAATCAGGAATTACGTTCTTTCTTACGTAGTATTTTTGCTTCAACCTATCGGGTGGTAGAGGCTTCTGACGGTATGGAAGGATGGAATAAGGCTTTGAAGTATCTGCCGGACATTATCATCAGTGACGTGATGATGCCGGAGAAAGATGGCATCGAAATGACGCGTGAGCTCCGTGCGGATATGACGACCAGCCACATCCCTATTATTTTGCTGACTGCCAAGACAACCATAGAAAGTAAGCTGGAAGGGCTGGAATATGGAGCGGATGATTATATAACCAAGCCTTTTAGTGCTACTTATCTTCAGGCCCGTGTGGAGAACTTGCTGATACAGCGCAAGAAACTTCAGAATTTCTATCGTGATAGTCTGACGCATGTGATGGTATCTGAAGTTCCGGGTGTTCAGGAAGAGGTTTTATCCGGTCATGAAGTTACCGGGTCGGAGTCGGAGAGTGGTGTGGCAGAAAAGCCTGTAATGCCGGAAATGTCTCCTAACGATCGTAAGTTTATGGATAAGCTGGTTGAACTGATGGAGCAGAATATGGATAACGGAGAATTGGTGGTGGATGATTTGGTTCGTGAGTTGGCTGTCAGTCGTTCGGTGTTCTTCAAGAAGTTGAAAACGCTTACGGGACTGGCCCCTATCGAGTTCATAAAGGAAATGCGCATCAAGCGTGCTGCACAGTTAATTGAAACAGGAGAGTTTAATATGACTCAGATTTCTTATATGGTCGGTATTAATGATCCGCGTTATTTCAGTAAATGCTTTAAGGCACAGGTCGGTATGACTCCGACGGAGTATCGGGAAAAAGTGGGACGGTGACAGGAGTTTTTGGGCACTTTTAGTACCAGAGAAGTTTTATTGGATAATCGGTGTTCAGTTGTTTCAGTCTTCTTCGGAAATGCCCTGTCAGAAGGCGATAGCGGCTGAAGGCACAATTTTGTACCCTTGCGTGAGTGTACTCTGAGAGGGGAGGGGTGGTTTCAGTTCTTTCAGATTGGTAGTTTCGGATTTTTTTCTTTGATGGTTGATGACTATATATTCTATTTGGCAGCAAAGGCTAGTTAACATGTAGGCTTGGGCTCACTAGTGTCCGAGCTCAGGCTTGCTGACGTCCGGGCTAAGCTCTGCTGACATACGGGGTGAGAATGATAGCGACAAGGGGGGAGATAAATAGAGCCTCTACTTGATTAAAACAGACCTTTTACTTGTAGTAAATAGAGCCTCTGATTGGAGTAAATGCCAGCTCTGTTTTTGAAACTGAAAGAGCTGAATGCTGAAAGTCACCATTTGGAACCACTGCTTTCAGCTGTATCTCCTTCTGTCAGGGCTTTGCAGAGATAACTGAAAGGACTGAATGCTCTGAATCTTACTTTATTTAGTAGATGATTGATGGTTTCGTGTATGAGGTGTAAAGTAGGCTTGCTATCTAAGTTTGTACTAGAGTTAACCGAGAGAAGTACAAGAGTTGCCATGATGATGTACTAGAGTGGACTCAAAGATGTAGGAGGTTGGAGGAAAAGATGTACAAGAACCGAAGGGGAGATGTACAAGATGTGTTTGAATGAGGTACTTCTAACTGCCTTAGCGTCATAAAAAAGATAGCGATACTGAATACGGGCATCGCTATCTTTTTTATAATGCAGTGTCTGTTTTAGACACTTGGGGTTTATTGATTATCAGAACTATTCTTTAATCCATCTAGGGTCACCAGCTTTGGAATCTTTAATATCTTCTGCTCCAACAGTGAAATCTCCACTTTCAGGATTTGTGAATTTAGGATCTATTTCTGTAGCGTTACATGCTGACGGATCTGTATAAAGTCCATTGGTTGCATCCCATAGGTTTGCACTGTCATGGTAGTAATTTTTTGAATAGCTAGCTTGAGCTTTCATCTTTCCCTTCTTTGCCCAGTATCCTAATGTTCCGACACCGATTTGTGAGAATACGCATTTTTCAACAGTTAGTTTGCCTGTAGAAGTAGAAACCTTATCCATTAAGAACAATCCATTATTATTGCTGCCGCCATCATAAGAGCATACTTTGTAGAAAGTGCAATTGGTGACGCTTACAGTGGCTGATGTCATATTACAACGTAAGAATGTACGTATACCATTACTAAAGGTTGAGTTTTGGATCGTCAATGTTCCCAATGTCGTATTGGCGCGAAGGTCGAAGCCGTCACCACCGGAACCTGTAATATTATCTGCCCAACAGTTCTCAAATAAGGCCGCTCCTAAAGTTGCCGTTGCATTACAGTAAAGAATCTGATTCTTATAGTTTCTGATTTCGCAACCGCTGACTGTTAAAGTCGAAATATTAGCTCCACTTTGCAACTCTATGAAATTAGAAACCAACTCTTCTGCTCCCGGAGTGTCACCTCGGAAAATTATATTATTGATTTCTATGGAAGAAGCTCCGGCCTCGGGTTGTAGACGACCATAGATGGTAGGCATATTGGCCTTGTCATAACCACTGATGATAACAGATTTGTTTAGTGCATAATCTCCCAAAACAAACGAGCCTGAGACAAGAACGATGTTTGCACCATCTGCTGCTCCTTCGAGTACGGTAACAAGATCATCACCTTCATATACAGGAGTCTTTCCCTGAAAGTCAATGGCTGTTTTAAATGTAACGGTACCACGGAGCTTATCTACATTGTATAACTTGGCTGTATACGATGTGCTTTCTTCCAGTCCGTCTATATAAGCCTTTTTGTTGGCTATATCTGTACTTTTCAGAGTATATGTTATGTCTGCTTTTCCATCTGCACTCAGCACGATTTTGGTTGCCGTTGCATCAATAGCATCCCATGTAAGCGTTACTGCATGTGCTTCTATATTTTCGTCTTTTACAGAATTGAAGATATTCTCAGCTTCTGTCATGAAGGAAACAGCCGACCATTTTGATTCATTGATCTCTTCACTCAAGGCTCTGATTCTTGCTGTATATTGAGTTTCACCCAATAGTCCTTCTACAGTATACGTGTTGTCCGTAATCCCTTCATATGTTTTCGGAGTACCTTCGAAAGTCATATCTTGATTTTCATAAAGCTCGATCGTATATGATGTGGCATTTGTCACTGCTGTCCATTTAAACTTTACATTTGTCTTTTTCTGGATAACAGCTTCTACATTTGTCGGTGAGAATAATCGGTCAAATATTCCCGTCGTGACTTCGTCATCCGGTTCTGAACAGCTTACTGTAAAGGCAGACAGAACCAGGCTAAATAATACTGTATATATATAATTCTTTTTCATAATTCATTCATCATTAATAGTCATAATCGTTTGTTAGCACACCGTTACTTCCGTCTATAAATACTTTCCAGATAGGCCAGAATTGCTTGGTATCGGGATTGTTATCATACAATTGGTCGATAAGCAGCAAAGCAGCAGCCTGATCTGCAGATTCTTTCGGTACAATCCATTCCTTACTTTTAGAGTAGCCTAATGTTTGTCCTATTTCATCTGTATCTCCATGGTTTAATCCATACATTTTGTAGGAAGTTGCATCTGTTCCATCCAAGCCCTCATTATAATAGATTTTCAAAGGAAGATCAGCGTATTCACCTTCACGGTTATATAATCGTGTCATTTTCTCTTTGGCTTCATTCATTTTACTTCCTAGAAGATTCCAACGGATCAGGTCGACTTTGCGTATTGCTTCTCCTGCAAATTCAAATTTACGCTCGTCTACAATTACGTTAAAGAATGCATCCTGACTGGCTTTTGCCTTCGTTAATATAGCGCTTGCTTTTTCGGCCGGATATGAACGGTCGAGGATTGCTTTCAAATATTTTCCTGCATCAGATGATCCTTTAGGACCTTCCAGTTCATTGATAGCTTCTGCTGCCATTAAATAAATATCAGCCATACGCATCACTTGCCAGTTCATACCATCATCATTTGAAGAGTCAACTACACGGTTCATCCATTCGAAACGAACTTTACCAAAACTCCATCCACCCCAGCATTTATTGGGTGCTTTCCAGGCAATGTCTCCATCGTTGTCACTTGTCCATTTGAAAGGTACACAAGTGATATCACGACGAATATCTTCTACATCATAATCATAAAACAAAGTCGGAATAGGGCCGTTTATACCTCCTTTGGCTAGTTTTGTCCATTGGTCTTTCTTTTCATGCTTCACTCCCCAAGTGTAGATGACACGTCCACGGGATGCCGAAAATGGAATCTCAAAAATAGACTCTGCTCCTGCAGTTGTTCCTTCAGCACATAGTGCTTTAAAGTTAGCTTCAAACGTACCTAATGTGTTATACCCTTTGCTGATGATGTCCAGACATTCGTTTTTTGCAATTGTATAGAGTTCCTGTCTTTCTGTTGCATCCTCTGTATTGTAACGGATTCCATCCGGATGTTGTGAGTAACCAGCCGCAAATAATGCAATCCGCGCGCGTAATCCTTTAGTGAAGGTTTGGCTCACTCGTTCTGTTGATTTAGTAAAACTGTTCTCGTTAGGCCAGCCTACGTAGTCTTGTGCTGTAAGTAAGTCGTCCAACAGTCTTCTCATGATAACCATACGGTCGGTTTTAGGCAAGTCGATCGTTTCTGTGGTGTTGGGCTCAAAACGGGCAGGGACATCACCGAACGCTTTAATCAGATCGAAATAGATAAAAGCTCTTAAGGTCAATAGTTCACCGTAAAATTGGCGCATATTGGTGCTGCTCATATCGCTGTACTCGTCCATACCGGTTATAGCGCTGTTTGCGCGTTCTATGGCTTCATAAAGTTTGGCCCAAACGTTGTTGTCCGTATTCATGTATTGATTATCGGTAGTGGCATTATATGTTACCAAGGCTCCTTCTTTATCAGTGAAAGCTCCTTTTTTACCCGTATTGTTCCAAATTTCACAGTCGCTATTGACTCCGAAGTAGGCAATATAACGTCCGCGATAAGAGTTTGTTTCACCGAATGACTGGTGCAATCCCATCACTACATCATTGACCAAAGCCTCGTTAGAAAAAACTTCTGTCTTTTCCATAGATGACTTTTTGGAAGTATCTAATATGTCATCACAAGAAGAAAAAGCAAATAGTGATGCTGCTAATGCGGTATATAATATTTTTTTCATTACTTACTAGTTTTACTGATTAAAAATTAAGGTTCAAACCGATTACAAACTGACGGCTCTTAGGATATGCTGAATAGTCTACACCCGGAGTCAGTTGGCTGCCATTTCTGCGGCAAGTAGAAACTTCCGGATCGTAACCGCTATATCCCGTGATACAGAACAGATTGTATCCCGTTACATAGAAACGAAGGTTGTTGATTCCAACTTTCTTGGTTAGATGGACAGGCAGAGTGTATCCCAATGTCAAAGTGCTCAGACGAAGGTAAGAACCGTCTTCAACAGCCCAATCCGAGAATACGAATTTGCTCATGTAAGGTGACCACATGGTGGTGTTCTCGTTCATTTGCGCCAATTGGTTCATGTCTGTTACCAAATTGCCGTTTCCGTCAATATTAGTCCAACGTTTTGCTGCGGACATTTCAGAAGTCATGTTTCTATATAAGTACTTGGAAGTAGAAGTGGTTTCGATCTTATTGGCGTTATAGATATCGTTACCATAACTCCATGTAAAGTTGGCTGCCAAGTCGAAACCATATAAGCGGGCATTGATATTGAACCCGCCTGTATGCAGGGGATTGGCATCGCCAATGATCGTTTTATCTTTTTCACCATTCGCATCTCCACTATTATCCAAATCTTTTAGTTTCATCATACCCGGGCGCGCAGTTCCTACGGCAGAAGATTTGTTGATATCTTTCTTTAGAGTCCAGGTGTCGGTTGTTGCATCATAACTTTCAAAATCAGAAACCTCATAACGTCCGGCACTTACATAACCATACATTTTTCCAACAGAACCACCTACTTCCGGCAAGAAATCCTGACCTATCTCTGTTGAAGCCCAATAAGATTGTGCTTGTTCGTTAGTTAGCTTCTGTAAAGAACCGAGAGATTTGATCTTGTTTTTATTAAAACTGATATTGGCACCAATGCTCAGACCGAAATTCTTTTTATCAACGGCTACCCAGTTGACGCTGGCTTCAAGACCTTTGTTTTCAGTCTCGCCCATGTTACGGTATTGGTAGTTATAACCAGTTCCGGATGTCGGGAACATAATTAACAGGTCTTTTGTATTATTCCAGTAGCCTTCAATTGTTCCGCTTAATCTGCCTCCTAAAGTAGTGAAATCCAAACCGACATTTCTTGTAATGGTTGTTTCCCAGGTGAGATCGCTGTTTGCCATATATTTGCTTGGAGCAATGTAGGAATTGACACCATTGATCCATGGAGTTTTATTTAACTCATATAATTGAGAGATCTGTCCCGAAGGAATATTATTGTTTCCGGCTGTACCATAGCTGAATCGGAGCTTTAAGTCATCCAACCAATTTTTGGTATTCTCCATAAATGATTCGGAAGATATACGCCATGCGACGGCAGCAGATGGGAAGAATCCCCATTGGTTACCTTTGGCAAACTTCGAAGAACCATCGGCACGGAAAGTAGCGCTAAACAAGTATTTGCTGTCAAAGTCATAGTTTGCGCGTCCGAAGAATGAGAACAATACATCATCCGGATAACCATAATTGGTCACTTCATATGGATTTCCTTTTGTAGAATAGTTGATGCAGTCGTCTGCCGTATATTCAGTCGGGAAACCATGTACAACATTTCTTAATTCTCTCTCCCTGGTGACAATATATTCCTGACCGGCCAGCAGATTTAAATGGTTTTTGTTATTCTTAAAGAACTTCTTGAAGTCATAACTTAAGGTGTTTGTACTGCGGAAGGCAGTTCTTGTACCACGGGTGAAAGAAATAGCAGGCTTGCTTTTATCCTCATCGTCCACGTTATTTCTTACATAGTAAGTAGTCACACCATAATAGCGGTCTGCATTGTTTCGATAATCGTCATAACCAACTTCTGCTTTTAGTTTTAAATCTTTGATTATTTCCCAAGTGATAGAGCCGGCAAGGTTATAGTTGATACGTTCTTTGCGGGTGTCATTATCTCTTAGGGAGATTAACGGATTTATCAATAGAGAATTGGCATCTTCTTCGTCTGCATTGAGTGCATCAGAGATACCAGGTACAGGATATGGAGTATACAACAAAGAATATTTCAGACGTTTGTCTGTGTTCAATGAACTGTTGGCGTCATTGGAACCTCCACCATTGATTTTTGTTTTGGAAAAGCGTGCTGAGAAATCTAAAGAAACGTTCTTCAGAGGCTTATGATTCAACTTTAAATTGAGGTTATCACGTGCATAGTCAGACATTTGCATGATAGCTTTATCGTCAATATGAGAGTAACTGAACGAATATTTGAACTTATCGCTACCACCGTTGATGCTGAGATTGTGATTAAATGAATGTCCGGTACGTCCGAAAGTTAAATCCTGCCAGTCATTGGTAGCTACGTTGTCATACATGTCAAGGTCTTGATAATTCCCAAAATACTTGATATAATCATCATTCTTATTTGTTAGTTGAGCCAGTTCATACTGCCATTTGGTATAATCGCTTGCGGAAAGTACATCTAATGTTTTTGCTACTTTTTTCCACGCATAATAAGCATTGTAACTAACACTGACTTTTCCTTCTTTACCACTCTTGGTAGTAACAATAATTACACCATTAGCACCACGTGCACCGTAGATAGCAGTTGAAGAAGCGTCTTTCAATACATCGATTGATTCAATATCTGTAGGTGGAATATCTGAGATACTTTCTACAGGAAATCCGTCTACAATAAATAAAGGCTCATTACTTTGAGTGATTGAACCGCCTCCGCGTACACGAATACTCATCTGTGCATCAGGAGAACCTTCTGTAGTTGTAATTTGTACACCAGCCATTTTCCCTTGCAATGCTTCCGTGGCAGATGCAACAGGAATAGCTGCTAAAGTTTCTGAATTGACTGATGCTACTGATCCTGTAATGTCTTTACGTTTGGCGGTACCGTAACCGATAACGACAACTTCATCCAATGCTTTCGCATCGTCTGATAGTGTAACGTCAATTTTGCTTTTTCCTTTGATTGCGATTTCCTGCGTTTTCATACCAATATATGAAATGACGACAGTTGCGTTAGCAGGAACCTTTAGAGAGAAATTACCGTCCAGGTTGGTGATTGTACCATTGGTAGTATTTCCTTTTTCTACGATGGAAGCACCGATAATCGGCTCTCCGGTTGTGTCTTTCACATTACCATTTAAGGTAATAGTCTGCGCTGATACGCTGAGCGATAATGCTGCGAAAATCATTAGCAGCAAAGTGCGCATGTTTTTCATTCCTTTAGGCATCTTTTGTTCTTTTATATTAGATTATTAATATTCGAGTGTATCCACTCTTAGAGTTCTCACTGGTGCAAAATTATGTTTTTGAGGCTTGTGGGATGTGTAATATTTGTTTTTACGATAGTATTTTTTGTTTTTCCGGCAGAAAATAAATTAAGACGAGGGTTTATAGGAGAATGTACTCTCGTCTTAATCTTTTATAACTGTTTATTCGGGCTTTTAATTTTATTTTTTAGAATCCGCAGGATACAGATGGTTCACCAGTTCATTCAAATATACCTCAAGATTGGTGTATTCTTTGTTCAGACTGTATTGAGCACCGTCATTCGGATCGTCCGGGTTCAGATTGTGCTTTTTTTCCCATTCGTCCGGTATGCCATCTCCGTCAGTATCGAGTGGGGCCGGTTCGGATTTATATTCAGGCCAGCCTCCTACGTCTATTGGTTGGTCAACCATTCCATTGGTACTTCCATGAGAACCTTCATAAGTATAGTTTCCTTTGCGGGTTTCTTCTACGATTCGCTGGTCTACAACATCACGGCGGTGAGAGGCTCCGGCAAATTGAAGTACATCTTTATAGGCTTTCTTTGCCGGTTGCAATGAAGTGTGTTCTGCTATGTCAAATGCTTTCTTGGATAATAAATTCTTTTCCGGTGCGAAGTCGTTTTTGACAACTAACCCAAATGTGTTATCCATATTGACTTTATAAAGCGCTTCTTTTTGTTTATCCGTCAGGCTGGGACAGGTGGCGTCCATAAAGTTTCCTTTGAAATGGAATATTCCGTATACACCTGCTTCATTTTGATTTTTGCCATCGTCTGCATAAGCAGTGAATAAACGTCGGTATGAACCTTTGGTGGCACTATAGGGGCCTGGTTTATAGTAATTATTGAGAAAGTTGTACGACCCGCCTTCGCCGGCATAAGCTCCATCGCTGCCATAATTGTAGATTACATTATTAAATAGTTCCACTTTTTCTTCTTCCGGTTTGCCGGTGTAGCGGCTGCCGCAAAGTCGTGGAGTACGATTGGTGTGATGTGCAAGCAGATTATGATGGAAAGAAGCTTTCTGTCCACCCCAGATACCACCATAGCCGTGTGCTCCCTTTTCGTGAATAGAGTTAGCGAGACTTTCACTGATGATACACCATTGGAGGGTGAAGTTATGGTTGTCATAGAAGGTAGCACATTCATCCGTACACCAGCTCAAGGAGCAATGGTCTATGATAATGTTGCTGTTTCCTTTAATACCATTCATTGCGTCATCACCTTTTTGCTTGATGTCCGCTCCCATGCGTGAACGGATAAAGCGGACAATCACATTGTCTGCTTGAATGGAGAATGTATAATTCTTCAGACAGATACCGTCTCCGGGAGCTGTTTGACCTGCGATTGTCACATCTCCATTGTTGAGCTTTAAAGGTTTCTGTAATTCAATGATGCCGCTGACTGCAAAAATGATGGTACGTGGCCCTTTTTTATTGATGGCCCAGCGGAAAGTTCCTTCCGAACCATCATCTGCCAGTGAGGTTACAGTGTATACAGTTCCACCGGCACCTCCTGTTGCATATTTCCCTGCACCATCAGCACCCGGAAAAGCAGGAACTTGAGAACGGTCGGGAGTAGAATACTCTTTTGACGGTGTAGCCAGTCCCACAGCACCAGCCATGGAAGGAAGAATAAATAAAGCACATAGGCCTACTAAGATTTTTTTGTTCATAGCTACTTAGTTATTGGTTGGATATAAGGAATTTACCAAACTATTCAGATACACTTCCAGATTGGTATATTCTTTGTTTAAGTTATATTTGTTTCCGTCATTGCCATCGTTGGGATTCAGTCCGTTTGCTGTTTCCCATTCATCAGGTATGCCGTCTTTGTCACTATCCTGTTGGGTGGTGGCAGCGGATACGTATTCACTCCAGCCTTCCACATCAGTTTGTGTATCAATCAGCCCATTGGCTCCACCACTTGAGCCTGTATATGTAAATGTTCCTTTTTCCGTCTCATCTACAATACGCTTGTCTATATTATCGCGTATATTAGAAGCACCTGCATACTGTAATATAGCTTTGTAAGCATTTTGTGCCGTTTGAACGAACGAATAATCATCTAAGATAGGAAAACGTGAAGATACAAGCAAATTTTGGCTGGATATTTCGTTGTTTTTTACGACAAAGGCAGTAGAGGATGTATTGTCTGCGTTTGCATTGGCTGCTTCCGTCTTTTGTGAGGCAGACAACTTATCGTATGTCTCAAAATAGTTCCCGTTTACATAGAATTTGCCATATACTCCTTTGGCCTGTTGATTTTTACCATCATCTACATAAGCTGTGAAAATACGGCAATGAGTCTTTTTCGCTGCATTAACAGGACCTGGCTTATAATAGTTGTTTATAATGTTATAACTTCCTCCTTGTGCTCCGTACGCTCCTTCGCCGGTCCAATTATAGATAACATTGTTACAAAGATCTACTTGTTCCATATCTGCTCTATTGGAGTAACGACTCCCACATAGGCGTGGGGTGCGGTTGCTGTGATGAGCCAGCAGATTATGATGGAAGGTGGCGGGACTGCCTCCCCATATTCCACCATATCCGTGTTGCTGTTTAGTATGTATTGAATTGGTCAGACTTTCGCTGATGATGCACCATTGCATAGTGAAGTCCGTATTTCCATAAAATGAAGCACATTCGTCTGTACTCCAACTCATAGAACAATGATCGATTATAATATTCTTTTTGCCGGGGTATGAACTTTGATATCCGTTCATAGCATCATCTTCCGTTTTGCATTCATCTCCCATACGTGACCGGATAAAACGGATAATGACATTGTTTGCATTAACGCGCAGCGTATAGTCTTTCAGGCATATACCCGGTTGGGGGGCGGTCTGACCGGCAATGGTTATATCGTCATTCTTTATTTGCAGTTGTTTTGTCAGGGAGATAGTCCCGCCTACAGCAAATACGATTGTTCTTTTACCCGATTTCTCTATCGCCCAGCGAAGAGTCCCTTCTGAACCATCGTCTTTGAGAGAGGTTACTGTGTACACTGTCCCCCCGGCTCCACCGGTAGTAAGTTTTCCTGCCCCTTCGGCACCGGGAAAAGCTGCGATTGTCGAACGGTCCGGAGCTGGATATTCTGGTAATGGATCATCTCCCGAATCCCCCGGATCGGTAGAATCTCCTGGCTGTTCTGCCGGAGGATTGGTGCCTTGCTCCGGATTCTCTTCCGAACAGGCTGTGAGTGAGAGGAAAATGGATGCAAGGAAAGCACCTAATAATAGTTTATTCATGGCATTAGTCTTTTTATTCATAGGGTTGTATTCACATATTGTGTTCATTTTATGGGGCAAATGTATAACGAAGAAAATATCCAGGTGTGCAATATTTGTTTTTCACATTGTATTTTTTGTTATTAGATTCGGTTTGAGCATAATTAAATGTGCTTTATTTACCGATTTTTATCCGGTATTCATCGGTTTTCTGACCGGAAATCAACAGAAAAGCCTCTGAGGGCACAAAGAAATGACGTATCTTTGAACCATCAATCATTAATCATAGAAACGATGGAACAGAAATCTAAATTCTCATCTGCTACATGCTTTTCAGGAAAACTTCTGATAGCTTTATTGTTTATCCTTTCAGGAATTCTGTTATTCGCCCGCAATATGGGGTGGATGACTGATGAATTGTTCAGTATGATAGTATCATGGCATTCCTTACTGATTGTATTAGGAATTTATTCGATGATACGCCGTCATTATATTGGTGGAATTATCCTTTTATTAATAGGTGTTTATTTCCTGATAGGAGGTCTTTCGTGGTTGCCTGAGAATTCTCAGGCAATGGTTTGGCCATTTGCCCTGATCATAGCCGGAGTCTTATTTTTCTTCAAGCCTCGTCGCAGAGGACCATGGGATGACAAACAGCGTATGTTTCGTCACCATAAGGAATGGATGCAGCGCGGACGGTGCGGGCAGGCAGGGATGAACTTTACTGACGAACAGCAAAAATACGAATCGGAAGATGGTTTTCTGCGTTCTGATAACACCTTTGGAGCCGCTCGTCATGTAGTACTTGACGAACTATTCAAAGGAGGAGTTGTCCGTACTTCATGCGGAGGGACAACAATTGACCTGCGACATACCCATATCGCACCGGGGGAAACGTATATCGACCTGGATTGCAGCTGGGGAGGAATTGAGATATACGTCCCTTCTGATTGGAAAGTAGTATTTAAATGTAATGCTTTCTTTGGCGGATGCGATGATAAACGTTGGCAAAATGGGAATATTGATAAGGAAAGGGTGTTAGTCATTCGGGGAAGGCTTTCTTTTGGGGGACTGGAGGTTAAAGACTAACGTATGAAAACACATCCGATTATAGATTATCCTTATCGCTGGGTCCCGATGTTGGTGGCAGCACTGGTGTTGGTAGCAGCTCAGGTGGCGATAATGAGTGTATACACGGGCGCGGATTATGTACCTGCTTTCATAGACGGAATAGCAACAATCGGTTGGTTGATGGCATTAGGTTATTTGGCTTGGTTCGTTGTTGGAGTGGTGTCTATCTTTCAGACGGAAGTCATTATTCTGGTGACAGGGATATTGATCTGGATAGCCGGCAGCTTTATGGTTAATGATATCATGACAAGAATAGTAGGTATACCATATATCGCTTTTGCATCTACTATTCCTTTTCGTCTGTTGTTTGGCATTCCGACCTGGGTCGCGATCATACTTTGGTATCGTTTGATTGTTGCCAAAGAAGATGCGCTGAATCAAGAACTGGAAAAAGAGTTGGCAATGCGTCAATCGGTTAGTTTGCCGGAAGAACCGCGGATTGAGCAGATTGACCGTATAACAGTGAAAGACGGTTCGAAAATTCATTTGATTAAAACAGATGAATTAACTTACATACAGGCATGCGGAGATTATGTTATGCTGATTACTCCCTCGGGAGAATATCTGAAAGAACAGACTATGAAGTATTTTGAAACTCATCTGCCTTCCGACACTTTTGTTCGTGTTCATCGTTCTACAATTGTCAACGTTACGCAAATCTCCCGTGTAGAATTGTTTGGAAAAGAAACGTATCAGCTTTTATTGAAGAACGGGGTTAAACTTCGGGTAAGCCTCTCCGGTTATCGATTATTGAAGGAACGGTTAGGAATATAAGAAACGGCTGTTTGATAATACAAATGATTGATTTTTACCCTAGTCAGCTGTTTTTGAGGTATTGATGAGGCGGTTTGCATTTAAATTCATATAAATACAAACTGCCTCATGGGCGTTTTTTCCTCCAATCTTACCAAATTTTACTCTATAAGAAGATTTCTCTGCCTTAACTTTGCCATATCATCGTTTGTTAACTCAAATTGTATATATATGGCTTATAATTTATTTAGAAAATGTTCCCTTTGTCTTGTATTGGTTATGTGTACCGGGATGACGGTTCAATCACAACAAAAGGCTATCCTATGGTATGATAGTCCTGCTCAACATTGGGAGGAGGCGCTACCTTTGGGGAATGGTCGTTTAGGTGCAATGGTATATGGAGATCCGGTCAATGAAGAAATTCAATTGAATGAAGAAACAGTTTCTGCAGGCTCTCCTTATAAAAACTATAATTCAGAAGCTAAAGAAGCTCTTCCAGCTATTCGGAAACTGATTTTTGATGGAAATTATGCCGAGGCGCAATTAATGGCCGGTGAAAAGATTCTTTCTAAAAATGGCTTTGGAATGCCTTATCAAACAGTCGGGAGTCTGCGTTTGCATTTTCAAGGGCAGGAGAACCATACGGATTATCGTCGTGAGTTGGATATAGATAAAGCCCTTGCTATAACTACATATCGAGTGAACGGCGTTGAGTATAAACGTGAAACCTTTACTTCTTTTACGGATCAGTTGGTGATTGTTCGCCTTACTGCTTCCAAGCCTGGTATGTTGACCTTTACTGCAGCATTGACTTGTCCGCAAGCAGTAGAAGTTTCTGTTTCCGGCAAAAATACTATAAAGATGAGTGGCATTACTAAAGGCGATCAATTCACTGAAGGAGCGATACGATTTGCTGCTGATTTGAAGCTTGAACTACAAGGAGGAAAAAGTATAGCACAAGACTCAGTATTATCAGTTAGTAATGCCGATAGTGCTGTGCTTTACATTGCTATGGCGACTAATTTTGTTAACTATAAAGACATTTCTGCTGATGCTGTAAAACGGAATCAGGTTTATCTTAGAAATGCTGGAAAGAACTATTCGAAAGCACTTCAGGAGCATATCGCAGCATATCAGAAATATTATCATCGTGTATCGTTAGACTTAGGATATACTTCTCAGGCTGATAAACCGACAGATGTAAGAGTAAAAGAATTTGCTGTTTCTGATGATCCGCAGTTAATATCACTTTATTTCCAGTATGGTCGTTATCTGCTCATATCTTCTTCACAGCCTGGAAGGCAGCCTGCGAATTTACAGGGGATCTGGAATGATAAGTTGAATCCGGTGTGGAAATGCCGGTACACAACGAATGTCAACGCAGAAATGAATTATTGGCCTGCAGAGGTTACCAATTTGAGTGAAATGCATGAGCCATTTTTACAGATGATAAGGGAATTGTATGAGAATGGACAAGAGGCAGCCCGTGAAATGTATGGTTGCCGTGGATGGGTACTGCACCATAATACTGATTTGTGGCGGATGAACGGTGCCGTTGATAAAGCATATTGTGGTACTTGGCCTACTTGCAATGCATGGTTGTGTCATCATTTGTGGGAACGTTATCTTTATTCAGGTGATAAAGATTTTTTGGCTAGTGTATATCCTATAATGAAAAGTGCTTCGGAATTTTTTGTGGATTTCCTTGTCAGGGATCCTAATACAGGATATATGGTGGTAACTCCTAGTAATTCTCCCGAGAATGCTCCTCGTCAGTGGAAAGGAAAAGCTAACTTGTTTGCCGGCATTACGATGGATAATCAGTTAGTATTTGATCTTTTTACAAATACGGAAGCTGCTGCACATATTTTAAATGGAAAAGACGAACAGTTCTGCGATACTATCCGCTCTTTGAAAAAACAACTTCCTCCTATGCAGGTCGGACAATATGGACAATTGCAGGAATGGTTCGAAGATTGGGATAATCCAAACGATCATCATCGGCACCTTTCTCATTTATGGGGACTTTTCCCTGGTTTTCAGATTTCACCTTATTCATCTCCCATACTTTTCGAGGCTACCCGGAATACACTGATGCAGAGAGGTGATCCGTCTACTGGTTGGTCCATGGGGTGGAAAGTTTGTTTTTGGGCAAGATGTCTGGATGGGAATCATGCATTGAAGCTCATTACAAATCAGTTGAACCTGGTATCTCCATTAGTGCAGAAAGGGCAGGGAGGAGGAACCTATCCTAATTTATTTGATGCACATCCTCCTTTTCAGATCGATGGAAACTTTGGTTGTACTGCCGGTATTGCCGAGATGCTTGTACAGAGCCATGACGATGCTGTCCATCTATTGCCGGCTCTGCCTGATGCATGGAGGAATGGGGAAGTGAAAGGACTTCGAACGCGTGGAGGATTTGAAATTGTTTCTTTGAAATGGAAAGACGGAAAAATAGAATCAGTGGTTGTAAAATCTACTATTGGAGGAAATTTACGTTTACGGACTCATAATATGTTGAAAGTGGATGGCAAAGATTACTCTGAATCCAAAAACGACAATCCGAATCCTTTGTTTGCCAAGCAACACATTGCCCGTCCGTTGGTAAGTGAGAAGGCTACATTGAAAGGTATCAGTTTGATGAAGACATATCAATATGATGTACCTACTGAAGCAGGTCAGACTTATACCCAGATAGGGTATTGAGTACTAGCAGGGAATAATTTCTAAAATAGTAGTGTAAAGTAAAATATGGAATTTTTGGTATTTTAATCCTAAAATCTTGTACATGATATTTCTGTGATAAAATAGTGCACCTAAATGCTCAAAAAGTCCCCTCTCTTTGTATTTGATATAACTTACTTTGCGTAAAACCTTTCTGTTAATAGGTGAAAAAGTGAGTAACATTCAACTCTGATTTGTGCCTAACAGATGTTTTGTGAAAAGTATATAGTAAGATGTATTAACTTTAAATTAAGATGGATGAGAAATTATGCATTAATTGAAAAATGGAAAACACAGCATGAAGGTGTTATGTATTATTTTACTAAGTGTCTGTTTTTTGTAGGTTGTACTACGATTTTAGGAGCATGTACTGATGTCAAAGGATTCACTAATATGGACTTGGGCCCTTACGCGAAAGCACCGGAAGTATTGAAAGCTTTTCCTACTGCCGAAGGCTTTGGGAAAAATGCGACAGGGGGTCGTAACGGAGTCGTAGTTAAAGTAACAAACACCAATGATGATGGCGAAGGATCTTTTCGGTGGGCATTGAAACAATGTTCAGAGAATGAGGCTACTACGATTGTTTTTACCGTTTCCGGTAAAATAGAATTGAAGTCGGAGATACGTTGTAAAGCAAAGAATTTCACAATAGCCGGACAGACTGCTCCGGGAGGTGGAATTTGTGTGATAAAGAATGAAGTGAATTTTGGAGGTTCTGAAAATTTTATTATTCGCCATGTGCGTTTCCGTGTAGGGGATAAGGATGCGAGTGGAAAAGATCATAATGCTGCATGCCTCCGTGTGGAAAATGCTAATAACTTTATCATTGACCATTGTTCATTTAGTTGGGCAAGTGAAGAAAACACGGATTTTATTGATACCCATTTTTCTACAGTACAATGGTGCATCTCCAGTGAAGGACTTTATTATTCTGTAAATAAGAAAGGTTCCCGTGGCTATGGCGGTGCATGGGGTGGTACCTCTTCTACTTACCACCATAATTTGTTTGCTCATTGTAATAGCCGTACTCCATTGATGAATGGCGCGAGAGGCAAAGACCCCGGACAGGATATCAATGTATATATGGAATATATTAATAATGTGAACTATAATTGGGGGAGCCAAATGGCTACTTATGGAGGAATGGACGAGTCACAAGATTCGGAACATCATGGATGGTCATGTAACTTTGTGAATAACTACTATAAACCGGGACCTGCTACAACGGCTCGTGTGAAGGAACCGAAATTCTTCCGTCAATCAAGTGCACGTGATCCGGAAAAGGCTCCTTTGCGTGCTGCATCCAAGTGGTTTTTTGATGGAAATGTAATGGAAGGGAATTCTGATCTCACTTCTGACAACTGGAAGGGTATATATACAGATGGTAACTACCCTTATAGTCTTGATGAAATGAAAGCTTCTTCTTTTATTGTATCTTCTGGTAAAGATAATTACGAACAATATTGGTTTGATTGGGAAGCATATACCTTGTCCGAGAATTACGAATCTGCCGAAAAGGCTTTCCAGTCGGTAATCGGTGATAATGGCGCTGGTGCCTTTCCACGGGATAAAGTGGATGCACGTATCATTAAAGACGTGAAGGGGGGAAGTTGCACCTATACGGGAGCCGGTGATGATAAAAGTGGGCCTCTTCCTGGGATAATCAATAGTCCGGAAGAAGCAGAAGGATTTGAAGGGTTGACATATAATACATCCGGAGTTATTACAGATGCAGATAAAGATGGTATGGATGATGCTTGGGAAAAGAAAGTAGGATTGGATCCGACTAATTCGGAAGATCGCAACAAAACTACGGATATTGGGTATACTGCTTTAGAAGTATATATCAATAGTTTGGTGAATGAAAGCATCTCATACAACTTCAAGAAGTAAGATCAATGAAATGTTAATATTAAAATTAAATACTATGAATTTAATGAAATTAATGATGGTAGGCCTCCTGTTGAGTAGCTTCTTGTTTCTGGTGACAGGCTGTTCGGACAATGACGATTCAGGTGCTAAAGTTCTATTACGGCCTGTGGCAACGATGGAGGTCGTACAAAACAAAGCCTATATTAGTTGGAAGAGTGTAGAAGGGGCGACTGAATATGTCGTCGAAGTATATAAGGTGACCAATAAGGAGGAAGAGCTCTATAAAACAGAAACAGTATCAACTGACCAATCTTCCTGTGTTATTGTTTTGGATTGGGAAGAAAATTACAAATTTAAGGTAAAATGTATAGGTAATGGAAGATTGTCCGGTTATTGGGAGACGGAGGTGACAGGGATTCTTTATCGTCCTTTGTCTATTGAGTTGAAGGAAACTCGTACGATTGATACGCAGGCTCTTATCTCATGGTCCCCCAATGATACGGTTGTTATTACGGCTTTGACCGCAGTTCCGGTCGGAGCAGAAGACGATTCACAGGAAATGAAGGTATATCAGGTTTCTTCGGAAGAGTACATGGCTGGTTCGAAAATTATAGGTGATCTGACTCCTGAAACATCTTATCGTGTCAGTCTGTATTCAGGGGCTGAGCAGACCTCTGAAACTTATCAGGCACGTATCGAAGTAACAACAGAAACTACAGAGAATTTGGATGCGGATTATGGAACGGCAAATCGTGTAGACTTGCGTAACGAACCGTTTGACCCGAATTATTTCAACAGTCTCGATTGGAATTCTATAGCAGAAGGCACCACTTTTATTCTTCCGGCAGGAAAAACATATGTGTTGAATAGTGGTGAATCGATTATTGAATTTGCTCATTCTGTTAATTTTGTAACTCCGCAAACATTGGAGGAGTATCCTACTTTTAGCTTTGATAATGCTTTTCGTGTGGTAGAAGATGGTATGATAGATAAGATAACGTTCAAACGCATCAATCTAAAGGCTGCAAAACCTTTGTCGGAAATGACTAACAATAGTTTGAGCGGCAAACAGGTGATCTGTCCGGAATCTAAAGTCTTCTTGATCAATACGGTCGATTTTACCAATTGTTATATCGAGAATTTCCGTGCTATTGTTCGTTCGAAACAAGCAGGCGGAAGTGTTGAAGCAATTTTATTTAAAGAATGTACAATCAATGCAATAGGTAATCAAGGTATTGTTTCTACAGATGGAAAAAAAGGAAATTATGTAAATGATGTTTCTTTTGATGGATGTACCATAACTAATATTTGTGCTATTGCTGATTTGCGTAATACGGATAGTGGTAAAAATATATCAATTACGAACACGACATTCTGCTATGCCCCTATGGAAAATGCATTTTTATTCCGAGTAGCTGCAAATATTCCCATTAAAATAGAGAATTGCGTTTTTGGTGGCTCTATGAAAATAGACAATAATATTCCGAAGTTTAATGAACTGGGTTCTGGTGGTCAGGATGACTATACGGGAAGTTATCGCTTTAGTCCGGTTAACAGTTTTCAGACAAGTGATCATTCATCAACTAAGGGCAGTCTTGGGCTGAGTGATTCTAAAATGTCGACAACTGGTTTGTTTACCGATCCGGCTAATAACAATTTTAAACTGAATGAATTATTTGAAGGTTGTTCTAGCGTGGGAGCTCCCGAATGGAGAAGATGAACTGCGCATTTAATAAAGGAAATAATATGTATAAATACGTTATATTTATGAAGTACATAAGTTCTTCATCCGTTAAAAAGATAGGTATGCTGTTATGCTTCATCGCATTTGCATTATCTGTTAACGCACAACCCCGGAAAGTAACGGGGCAGATATTGGATGAAAGTGGTCAACCGATTATTGGTGCCACTATAAGGTTGCAAGATTCTCCGACGGGTACTATCACTGATATTGACGGTCATTTCTCTCTGGATGTTCCTGAAGGGAAAAAGGTTGTAGTTTCTTATATAGGCTATATTAAGCAAACTTTTGTTCCTAAAAGTAATACATTAAATATAGTTCTTCAGGAGGATAACCAAAAACTGGATGAAGTGGTTGTGGTTGGTTATGGTAGTATGAAACAGAAGAATATAACCGGTTCTGTTTCGACCATTTCTGCTGAAGAGTTGGAAGACCTTCCTGTATCCAATCTTTCGGAAGCATTGCAAGGAATGGTTAACGGTTTAACAGTAGAATTGGGTTCCAGTCGTCCGGGTACGAATGCTAATGAAGTTTATATTCGTCAGAATCGTACTTTTACCGGTATTTCCAAAGACGGTGGTAACTCGACTCCTCTGATTATTATCGATGACGTCATTCAGCTGGGTAGTAATGGGCAGCCGAGCATGGAACAATTCAATATGCTTGATCCTTCGGAAGTGGAGAGCATTACCGTCTTACGTGATGCGAGTGCGGCAATTTATGGTTCGCGTGCTGCCAATGGTGCAATTCTGGTAAAAACCAAAAGAGGTAAAAAGGGAATACCAGTTATTTCTTATTCTGGGAAATTTGCGGTAAATGACGCAGTCAGCCACTCTAAGGTGTTGAAAGGTTCTGATTACGGACGTTTCTATAATGCTTTGGCAATCGGTTCCAACAAGGCGAGTGGATATGACGATTTGGATGTACTTTACAGTGATATGGAATTGGCTGAAATGGATAACCTGAATTATGACTGGCTGGATAAGGCCGGTTGGTCGTCCGCTTTTCAACAGACACACACACTGAACGTTAATGGTGGCAGTGAACGTGCTACTTATTATGCAGGTGCTACTTATTATGACCAAGGAGCGAATCTGGGGGAACAAAGCTACAAGCGTTATACTTATCGTGCCGGTGTTGATGTGCGTTTAACGAATGACATCAAATTGTCTGCCACTGTTGCCGGTAATGAAGGAAAGTCTGACCAGATATATACAAAAGGAGCGCGTTTTAAACTGTACGGAATGAGTGGAAGTACAGAAAAATCGGACTATAGTGCCTTGCATCATATGCCGAATCATATGCCTTGGAGTGTGATGTTGCCGGATGAGAACGGGGTCGATCAGGAATATTGGCTGGGACCGATAGAGAATACTTATACTAGTCCGAACTTTAATCGTGACTATGTTACTTCCTGGAATTATTTCGCATTGAGCAACAGTGGCTCATTCAGTAAGAACAGGACCAATAGCTGGAATGCTGATATTTCATTGACTTATGAGGTTCCATTTGTGAAGGGACTGTCACTCCGCGCCACATATTCATCTTCACATTCAAGCGAAGCTACAGAACAAGCCAGTTTTCCGTATGAATTAGCTTATGTAGGTGGCAGAATGCCTGCTAATCAACATTTGGTATATACCATTCCGAACAGTTCTTTTAAACAATCGGTTTTCGATAAAAACAGTACCTTATCATTCAAAGATAAACAATCGGACAGACGGCAAATGAACTTTTATGTAAATTATGACCGTACGTTTGGATTACATAGCATTTCGGCAATGGCGTCTATTGAACGTTACGAATCATTCTATGATTCCCGTGATATTGAATATGCTGATCTGGCGCACGATATTTCTGATACTTATTTGGGGGTAGGGGGACCTTCTATCGTAGGAACAGATGGCAAATCTGCATTGACTTCTGATAATACAGTAACATTGAAAGGAGAATCAGGTTCTCTTTCTTATCTGGGACGTATCGCCTATTCGTATGCCGACCGTTATATGTTACAGTTTATTTTCCGTTCGGATGCTTCTACGAAGTTTGCTCCTGAAAACTATTGGGGATTTTTTCCCGGTATTTCTGCCGGTTGGATTCTTTCCGAAGAAGGATGGTTCAAACGTTCACTTCCTTGGTTCGAGTTTCTGAAGATACGCGCATCCTGGGGACGTACGGGACGCGATAATATCAAGATGTGGAAATGGAAAGAACAATATAAGATGGATCTGAAAGGTATGCAGTTCGGAGCTGAGAGTGGTAAACCGGGTACCAGCCTCATACCACAGGCATCTCCTAATCGTAATGTGAAATGGGATGTTTCCGATAAGTTCAATCTTGGTTTTGACACTCGTTTCTTTGATGGTCGTTTAAGTGCTGTACTCGATTTTTACTATGACATTAATGATAACATTCTGAATCAGTTTATGGCAAGCCAACCAGGAATACCTATTTATGCCGGTGGTTCGTATGCGGAAGAGAATTTTGGTCGTGTTGATACATATGGTGGTGAACTTTCTTTGACTTGGCGTGATAAAATCGGAAAAGTAAACTACAATATTGGTATGGATTTTGGTTTAAGTGGTAGTATAGTGAAAGAATGGGTTCCCGGTTTACGCTATAATAAATATCCTTGCAGCTCAAGTTGGGAGGAAGGAATGTCTACTTATCTGCCTGTATGGGGATTTAAAGTATGGAAAGGTACTTCGATGGGTGATGGTATTTTGCGTACACAAGAAGATATCAATAATTATTGGTATTATCTGGAATCATGGACACCTGAAGGAGGACAAACTAAGTATCTTGATAAAACCAGCAAGGATGATTTGCGTCCGGGCATGGTCGCTTACCAGGACTTAGGAGGTGAAATGGTGAATGGCGTACAGCAGGGTCCTAACGGACAGATTGTTCTTGAACAGGATTATGGGAAATTATGTGAGAAAAACAAAACCTATAATATTTCGACTAGATTAGGTGCTAGTTGGAAGGGACTTTCTATAAGTGCCAACATTGCAACTTCATGGGGTGGTGTACGCTTTATTGACCGTGCTTCTATGGGGGGTAACAAGAGTACGATGATATGGGCACCGGATTCCTTTTGGGGAGATATGTTTGATGAGGTAAACAATCCGTATGGCAAGTATCCCAATTTAGGAGCAGAATCTTTGATCTCCAGTTCAGCTATTGCCAATTCAGATTTCTGGATGATCAGTACGTTCCGCTGCTATATACGTAATTTGTCTGTCAGCTACTCGTTCCCTAAGAAATGGATTGCTCCGTTGAAGATGTCGGCTGTCCGTGTGAATCTGACAGGTAATAATTTATGGGATTTATACAACCCTTACCCTGATCATTATCGTAATATGTATGATTCTTCTTCTACAGAATATCCTACTTTGAGAACATGGTCATTAGGTGTTAATGTTACATTTTAAAAACTGTATCAATGATGAAAAAGAAAAACTTATTATATGCGGGAACTTTAGCTCTGGGAATGTTCATGTCCGGATGTAATGATTCCTTTTTGGATATGAATAATTATGGAGCTTATGATGATTTTGATTCCGAAACCAAAATTACCTGGTATTTGGCAGGGCTTTATCAGAATTGCTTTGAGAATTACACTTCTCCGGCATCTCAGTACTTGGGATTGCATACAGCTTATGCGCAGGACTTCAATGAGTTTACAGATGAGATGTGGGGTATTACTTCTACCAGCCGGATTGACCCGAGTACCCAATATTCGACAATTGATGATATAAAGACACAGACTGATGCTTCCAGTGGTAAAAGTTATGATCCGTTGTTTGCCGGTTATTTTGGAAAGGCATTAGGTTCAAGCATTACCAATAATGCCTATACACGCATTCGTAATTGTAATGTTTTACTTCGTGATATAAATGCTTCCTCCGTTTCGCAGGAGACTAAAGATCAAGCCAAAGGTCAGGCACTCTTTTTGCGTGCCATGCAATTGTTCGATTTGGTTCGTATGTATGGTTGTGTACCTATTGTGACAACCGTGTTGAATGCGGAAGCGACCGATGCAGGACTACCAAGAGCTTCTGTAACTCAGTGTATAGATCAGATAGTGAAAGATTTGACCGAGGCGTCTACTTTATTGCCGGACGAATGGGGGACAAACGACTACGGTCGGTTGACACGGGGTGGTGCATTAGCTTATAAAAGTCGTGTCTTGCTATTCTATGCCAGCCCTATTTTTAATAAAAATTGGAATGATGCTGGTAATATCCGTTGGCAACAAGCATTGAAAGCCACTCAAGACGCTATGTCGGGCATTACTGCCAGTGGCTTGAACGGTGTGACTGATGCTGTAACTTGGGGCAAGATACTTGCTGATGATGATAACGAACATTCCAATAGAGAGACGTTAGTTGTCAGATTATTGGCAAAGGAAAGTAATTCTTCGTTGGGTTACAAAAACAATCGTTGGGAAAAGTCTATTCGACTGACTTCTCAGGGAGGTAGCGGTGGAAAAGGTGTACCTATTGAATTAATAGATGTATTCCCGATGGCTGATGGAACCCTTCCCGATGCTAGTCACAGAGTGGTAGATGGAAGTTTACGTTTCATGGAATATCGTGATCCACGTTTTTACCAGACATTTGCATTCAGTGGTTTAAAGTGGGGACATAAAGCGTTGACTAATGATACCGTTTGGGCTTATCGTTGGAGAACTTCAGAATCAACCACTAGTGGATTTGCATATAGTGAAGGCGTAAATATAACTAGTCCGGTGTGTGTACGTAAGATGAGTGGGCTCAATACGGCTTCGGATAATAACTATGAAGCTTCAGGTGTACATATTTATGATTTTCGTTACGCGGAATTACAGTTGAATCTGGCCGAATGTTATGCGGCGACCAATCAGATAGACTTATGTAAACAAACAATTGGAAAATTGCGTGCCCGTGTCGGTATTCCGTCAGATAACAACTATGGATTGGATACTTATGTGACAGATCGTGCTTCAGCACTCGCTGCTTGTTTACGCGAACGTCAGGTTGAGTTGGCTTTTGAAGGAAAACGGTACTGGGATATTTGGCGTTGGATGCTTTATGATGGAGGACAAGGGGAAAATATGCAGTTAAGCACTACAAATACTTGTTCTTTCTTGGGCATAACTCCGTTGACTGAGAAATATCGTACAGCTAAATATGTAGATGTAAAAGATGGATATACACCTGGCAGCAAAGATGTATTGGCAGATCTTCGTAAGACTATTTTTGCTGACCCTGAGTCAGTCGATTTTCAGGACCAACTTAAAAAGGTTGCCGATTTTTGGGAAGCTAACTTCCAGTATGGGGAACCCAATGCGCAACCGGATAAGAATAATAATAATGAATGGATTAAGATGGGCTGGAGATCTAATTATTATATGATGGGGCTATCGAAGGATATTCTGGACAATAACTCCTGGCTCGGACAAACCAAAGGTTGGACAGACCAGAACGGTGCTGCCGGAACTATAGATTGGCAAGATGATGAAACTCTAACCATAGATTAAAGGCGTTTTCAGGATTAAATAAAAGGCCATAGTAAGGGAATATTCATAATATTTTCTGCTATGGCTTTTTTATGGACAATTCTTCGGATGCGTATTATTAGCAAATGAATGACGAACGACTATTTTTTACTCCTTATCTATCAATATTTGAACTTAATGGTAGTGTACTTCCATTATTTTTGTCGATAATATAAATTTTAAAAAGATGAATACACTTTTGAAAAAGGATTTGAGAGTTATGATGACAGGTATATTGATGTTTATATCATGCCTGGCTTATTCGAATCCGGGAAATGGAACTAAAGAGAAAGAAGATGTGTACAAGAATCTTCCGTTTTCGATGCCTGAAGTGAGCAAACCTTCCTTTCCCGATTATGAGGTTAATATCCGTGATTTCGGCGCACTCAGTGATGGTGTTACCTTGAATACAGAGGCGATAAACAATGCAATCAAAACGGTAAGCTCCAAAGGAGGAGGGAAAGTTATCATACCCGAAGGGTTATGGTTGACGGGGCCCGTTGTACTTTTGAGTAACGTTAATCTATATACTGAGAAGAATGCTCTTATTGTATTTAGCAGCGATACATCTCTATATCCCATCATCGAAGCTTCTTTCGAAGGGCTGGACACCAAGCGTTGCCAATCGCCGATTTCGGCAATGAATGCTGAGAATATAGCCATCACCGGCAGTGGTGTTTTCGACGGGGCAGGAGATAGATGGCGTCCGGTCAAGAAAGATAAGATGACGGAACGGCAATGGAAAAATCTGGTGAGTTCGGGTGGTAAAGTGGATGAGAATGGAAAGGTATGGTATCCTGATGCGGGTGCTTTGAAAGCCTCTGTACTTATGACCGGACAAAATAGCGGACAGAAAGAAATAACCGATGAAGAGTGGATTTACATGAAAAGCTGGTTGCGTCCTGTTATGCTGAGTATAGTAAAAAGTAAACGGATTCTGCTGGAAGGGGTGACTTTCAAGAATTCACCGGGCTGGTGTATCCATCCTTTGTCCTGCGAATCTTTGACTTTGAACGATGTGAAGGTATTCAATCCCTGGTATTCGCAAAATGGCGATGCGTTGGATGTGGAGTCGTGTAAAAATGTACTGGTCACTAATTGTTTCTTTGATGCGGGGGATGATGCTATCTGTCTGAAATCGGGTAAAGATGAGGATGGACGCAGGCGGGGGGAACCTTGTGAAAACGTGATTATTAAGAATAATACAGTTTTGCATGGGCATGGCGGATTCGTAATCGGCAGCGAAATGTCCGGTGGTGTTCGGAATGTATATGTATCGGGCTGTTCTTTCGTGGGCACAGATGTAGGTCTGCGGTTTAAGAGTACACGCGGACGTGGTGGCGTAGTGGAGAATATTTTCATAGATAATATCAATATGATTGATATTCCCAATGATGCTCTGACGATGGATTTGTATTATGCTGTCAATGACTCTCCGGAAACTCCGATACCGGATGTAAATGAGGAAACTCCTGTTTTCAGGAATATTTATATTTCAAATGTTCTTTGCAGAGGTGCGGGCCGGGCAGTCTATTTCAACGGACTGCCGGAAATGCCTCTAAAGAATATCCTTATCAAGAACATGACTGTAACTAATGCCAAGAAAGGTATTGTAATCAATCAGGCTTCTCAGGTAAATATGGAGAATATCAAAGTGGAGGATTCCGAGATTCCGGCCATACAGATAGAAAATGCTACAGGTGTCATTATTAACGGAAAAGAATATAAAAAGGATTCCGGAAAGATGCTACTTTCCGGAAATTAGTGGAACAAATAGATTCGGGACTGTTACTAATTTGTTGGAAATTAGTGATAAATACGTATTCTGCTAGTCAAAATCTTCTATGGTTTTGGTTGTTTTCTTTCGTCTCACCTGGGTGAGACGAAAGAAAACAACTGATTATGATGATTAATGAATACATATGGTCGGCTAATGTACCGTAATAGCACATTAGTTTATAACCGTACAATTCAGTTCATTCTTGTAGAGTCCGAAATTGTTCTTATATGGACTTTGCGGAAAGCCTTTCTTCTTTTATTTCTTTTCTTTATATTCGGAAGGCGTAATACCTACTATCTTCTTGAAGCATTTACTGAAATACTTCGGGTCATTGAAACCGGTCATATAGGCTACCTGTGAGAAATTATATTCCCCGCTGTCTATTAGCTGTGCTGCACGTTTGATGCGTACTTCACGTATGAAATCTACAGGAGTCAGGCCGATGATGGACTTTAGTTTTCGGTAGAAGATGGTACGGCTAAGCATCAGATGCTCTGCAAATTCGTCGATGGTCAGTTCGGCATTATCCATCTGTTCTTCTATGAACTCCATTACCTTTTGCATGAATTGCTCGTCATAAGGAGTAATCTGCGGTTGTGACGGGGTAAGAGCTTCTGCGACAGCTATTTTTTTTCCTTCCGTCAGTTTGGCCATATAGATTTCCTGCAAGGATTTGCGTTGGCGGAGCAGTGAAGCGATACGTGTTTTCAGATATGTAGCGCTGAAAGGTTTCGTGATATAGTCATCTACACCTTGCTCCAGTCCGGCAATCCGGTCATCCAAAGAGGCTTTTGCCGATAATACAATAATGGGAATGTGGCAGATGTTGTTGTTTTCTTTGATTTGCCGAATCATCTCGAGACCGTCCATAACCGGCATCATTACGTCACTGATGATAAGATCGGGTATATTATCAACTGCGTGTTGCAATCCTTTTTTTCCGTTCGGAGCGGTGATAACAGTGTAATTCTCAGATAAGATGTTCTTTAAGAAAGCTTTTAGTTCCTCGTTGTCCTCAACCACCAATATAGTAAACGTATCCGGAACCGTATTATTTACCATATCTTCTTTGTCTTCCGCTTCTGGTCTTTTCTCAGTCTGGAGGCAACTGTCCGGACGAGTAGCCGGACTTTGGCTGTCATTCAGAATAAATTCCACTTGACTATCTTGTTCGAAGACTTCTTTTTGGAGAGGCAGAGTTACCACGAAACGGCTTCCTGCTTCCGGTTCGCTTGTTACTTTGATTGTACCATGATGCATATCGACCATTTCTTTTACCAATGACAGACCGATGCCGGAAGACGGTTGGAGCATATTTTGTTGGGCTAGTGTTTCAAAGCGTTGAAACAAATTACGTAGTTTAGTTGGTTCAATCCCGATGCCCTCATCCACAACAGAGATCGTCACTTTATCCATCCGTTTTGTCACTTCTATTATAATCGTCTTTTCAGTTGGTGTATATTTGAATGCGTTGGATATCAGATTAAAGAATATCTTTTCGAACTTATCGCGGTCTACCCATGCATATATTGACTTAAGTTCGCTCTCTAACCGGAAATTAATCTTCTTTTCTTCTGCAATCAAGCGGAAGTTGATCATTACTTTTTCAAGAAGTGGAATCAGGTCTGTCTTCTCCACAAGCACTTTCATCTTCTGATTCTGTATTTTGCGGAAGTCCAGAATCTGATTCATGAGACGTAACATACGTTCGGCGTTCTTTTGTACCACAGCCAGATGTTCACGGGCTGTGGCGGATAAATCTTCATTTTCCAGTACTTCATTGACCGGACTGCTGATCAGGGTCAGTGGTGTCCGAAGCTCGTGAGATATGTCGGTAAAGAAACGGAGCTTGATATTGGATAATTGTTGCTCGATATCTACTTGATGGCGTAAACGATAAATGTAAAAGAGTACATATACGATAGTACCTGTAAAGAGAATAAAGAGAATAAGGTAAAGAAGCCATGCCCAGCCCGTTTCCCAGAAAGTAGGCAGTACGTTGATAGATAAAGTGCGGATATTGTTCATCCATACGCCATCACTGTTGGTAGATTTGATTTGCAGTTTATAATTGCCATTCGGCAGGTTGATGTAGCTGGCAGAGCGGTTTTTGTCCCCGTCATGCCATTCTTCTTCCAATCCTTTCAATCGATATGCGTAGCGGATTTCTTTAGAATCGACATAATCAAGTGCTGCAAACTGGAAAGTAACATTCCGCTGGGAAGGTTTAAGGCGTAATTCTTCCAGATCGTCAATGGCGATGACAGAAGATTGACCTTGCACTTTCAACCCGGTGAAGACGATAGGGGGAACATAGGTACTTTTCTGCATTTCTTTGGGAGAAATTTCAATGAAGCCTTTATCTGTACCGAATACAATTTGATTTCGTGCGTTGATCACTGGAGCTGCTTCTGAAAAACTGAATTCCTGGTGTAGAGAGTTCAGTCCATAATTTTCAAAAGCCTCTCTTTGTGTGTCGAACTTGGAAATTGCATTCTCGGAAAGGATCCATAAGTTACCTTGTTGGTCTTCTTGTATGGCCTGTACCAAGTCTGAAGCAAGGCCATCATCGGTTGTATATGTCTTGAACTCAATCTTATTGCTGAGTAGATTCTTGGACACGATTTGGCTGATACCTCCTGTAAAGCTGGCTATGTAGGTTCGTTTTTGCTTGTCAGTGTACGTATGCATCACATCGTTTCCGCTCAGGCTGGTACTTATTCCTGACTCGCAACAATTACGATAAAACTTGATTTCTTCCGGTCTCTCAAATTGATTGGAGAAAGTCAGTAGTCCGTTGGTTGTTCCTATCAACAGCACACCGCCCGGTGCTTCGGATATGTGGCGGACTTTTGAAGCGTAGCCGGTCGGGTAATTTTTCAACTCATTATCGCTGTGTATAAATTCTGTCTTTCCGTTCTTGTTGCAGGTCAGTAGATTGATTCCTCCACCGTAGCAGCCTATCCAGATACGTTTATGGCTATCTTGAAAAATGGAATATACACTGTTGCCGCTCAAACTGTATGGCATATTCGGTTGATGAGTGAATTGTTGTACGGAATAGGAATCCGGCGACTTTTTCTTTAACAGATAAATGCCGTTTTCTTTTGTTCCTATCCAGATATTGCCTTCATGGTCTTCAAGAAAGCAATATACACTTGTAAAGCTATGCTTGTCTTTGCTTATTTTTCCTTGTGGTGTCAGATAGCCTCCCAACTGTCCGTCCGGTTGGTACACTCTGATGACCTGTGCCTTCGAAGAAACCCACACCCTCTTTTCACTGTCGCATAAAAAAGCACGGGTCTCAAATCCATCGTCAATATGCACCAGATTATAAGTATGCGGGAAGAAAGACAATTTGTAAATGCCGCGTGCACTGGTCAGCCAGCAATTACCCTGATTGTCTAATGTATAAAAACGGACGAGCGGACTGAAAACAGACTTCGGATTGTTGCTGTCCTTCAGCATGGATTTCAGTTCTTTCTTTTCACGGTCATAATAAGACAGATTCCCTTCAGGAGGGAGAATCCACAACGTGTGTTGCTGGTCTTCAAAGATCACATTCTTGTTTTTCCGTTCATATCTGATCACTTCGTTGGCTGGTGTGAACAAATGCTGCATTTCCTCGGTAGATGGATTATAACGGATTACTCCTGTCGTTTTGGGGAATATCCATAGTTCCTTGTAATGGTCTTGATAAACAGACTGTACGACGCTGGAAGGTTGTGTTGATGTGCGTATATCAATTAACTGGAATTTTTTTTCTTTTATCTTATAAATAATCAGCCCGTTGTCTGTAGCCAGCAAAAGTGTATTGGAGTCAAATTTCTTGACTTCGTTAATCATCGAAACATGATAAGGAATCTCTATGAATTTGAATTGTCTGCTCTTAAAATTGTAAGAGGCCAATTTGTCCGATTGGGAAACTAAATAAATAATTCCATCCGCTTCTTTGATATATTGAAACGGGAAATCGCTGTCTACCTGCTTTTTCCCTACAATAGAAATACCTTTGTTGGTCAGTATCCATTCATCACCTTCGGAATCTTCAAAAACTGTATAGATTTTGTCTCCTTTTAGGTTTTGTTTAAAAGCACTGTATAAAGTAATTCCTTTCCCCTGTTTGCAAAGTTGATCGTCAATACGGACGGCGACACATTCATTTTGAAATGTGATCCAGGAAACACCTTTTGAGAGAGTATAAATATGGTCGGCATAATTGTTCACTATCATGGATTCTGCCACAGAGCTCAGGACATCGATAAACTTCTCCGTTTGGTTATCGAACATATACACACGTCCGTCATAGACTTGACACCAGATATCTCCATATTTAGTCTCCGCTATCTGGCTGATTCGATTGGTATTTAGAATATAAGCATCTTTATAGGATGTTTTATAGTTTTTGAATGTATACCCGTCAAATTTGTTCAGACCGTTCCAGGTTCCGAACCATAAAAATCCTTTTTTATCTTGTATAATAGTCTGGACTATTCCTTGTGACATTCCATCATTAACGGAATAATGTTTGATTTGATAGGTAGGTTGGGCTACTAGTATGCAATAATTGAGAAGAGAAATAAGGAGGAACAATATGTGTTTCATAATATTGGTGTTTTTGTTCGAACAAAAATAAGCAAAAGGATGGAAAACAAGAACTCCGGGCGGTACATTGAACAGATAATACGAAAGTTTGCCTATTTTTTCCTCTTTCTAGGTATCCTTCCGGCTTACTTATGCTAAAAATCCTCTTTACATTCTGTTTTTAGAACATAAAGAGGATAGTTTATTGACGAGAGTCGCATGGGGTATGGTGAGATGAAATCATAATTGGGGAATAATTGCACAAGACTTTCACAAGTATCCTCCCGTCAATGCTTAAAATCACACAAAACTAACTAAATACTTTCTGCTTTCGCAATAAATATTAATTTATCTTATGCACTTTATGTTTTTTTTAATATATTGAAGATATTTTGGGGCATCTTTCTGTAACTCGCTGTTTTTTCTTATGTTTGCCACACAAATAACAAATGAATTAAATAGATATGTCTCATCAAATACAATATAATGATTTTCCGACCTTTCTGCGAAAGTATTTTCCTTACAAAGTGCAGAAAATATCATTAAATGCCGGCTTTACTTGTCCTAATCGGGATGGAACAAAAGGATGGGGAGGCTGCACTTATTGCAATAACCAGACTTTCAATCCGGACTACTGTCGGACGGAAAAGTCAGTCGCTACCCAACTGGAGGAAGGGAAGTGTTTCTTTGCCCATAAATATCCGGAAATGAAATACCTGGCATACTTCCAGGCATATACCAATACTTATGCGGAATTAGAGGGATTAAAGCGTAAATACGAGGAAGCATTGCAGGTGGATGGGGTAGTAGGACTGGTGATCGGTACACGTCCGGATTGTATGCCGGAAGACCTGCTCCGTTATTTGGAAGAACTCAATAAGCATACTTTTCTGATGGTGGAATATGGCATAGAGAGTGCGAGTGATGAGACTTTGCGGCGCATCAATCGCGGACATACTTATGCGGATACAGTAGAAGCGGTTCAGCGTACTGCTGCCTGTGGTATATTGACAGGCGGACACATCATTCTTGGTCTTCCTGGAGAAACACATGACACAATGGTGGCGCAGGCAGGAATGCTTTCCGAACTTCCTCTGTCTACTCTCAAAATTCATCAGTTACAGTTAATCCGTGGTACTCGTATGGCGCATGAATACGAAGAAAACCCGGCAGACTTTCATCTGTTTAAGGAAGTAGACGAATATATTGACCTGGTAATTGATTATGTAGAGCATCTTCATCCGGATCTGGTGCTGGAACGTTTTGTCTCGCAGTCTCCCAAGGAATTACTGATTGCTCCGGACTGGGGGTTGAAGAATTATGAATTTGTAACTCGTTTGCAAAAAAGAATGAAAGAAAGGGGAGCTTATCAAGGTAAGAAGTACAGGGATTCAGAAAAAAGAGTTATTTTTGCGGAAGATAACTTCACCACAGAGTAAATCTCTGTTTTAAGGGAATCATAGCTGGTGAGCAGAAATTAATTAAAGTTGAAGAATGGAACAGAAAACAAGAATTAAAGGAAATGTCCACTATGTGGGAGTGAATGACCGTAATAAACACCGTTTTGAGGCGTTGTGGCCATTACCCTATGGAGTTTCGTATAACTCTTATTTGATTGATGATGAAATGGTGGCGTTGGTGGATACTGTGGATATTTGTTATTTTGAAGTCTATTTGCGCAAAATCAAGCAAGTAATCGGTGAACGCCCTATTAACTATTTGATTATAAATCATATGGAACCGGATCACTCGGGCTCCATCCGATTGATTAAACAGCACTATCCGGATATTATCATTGTTGGTAATAAGCAGACCTTTGGCATGATTGAAGGATTCTATGGTGTGACCGGCGAGCAGTATCTGGTGAAAGACGGAGATTTCCTTGCCTTAGGCAAGCATATGCTTCGTTTCTATATGACTCCAATGGTGCACTGGCCTGAGACTATGATGACATTCGATGAAACAGACGGAATCCTTTTCTCCGGTGATGGATTCGGATGTTTTGGTACAGTGGACGGCGGATTTCTGGATACCCGTATCAATGTAGATAAGTATTGGGGGGAAATGGTTCGTTACTACTCCAATATCGTAGGCAAGTACGGTAGTCCGGTACAGAAAGCATTGCAAAAGTTGGGAGGACTGCCTATTACTACCATTTGTTCTACGCATGGGCCGGTATGGACAGAAAATATAGCCAAGGTGATCGGAATTTACGACCGTTTGAGCCGCTACGATGCGGATGAGGGGGTGGTGATCGCCTATGGCAGCATGTATGGAAATACGGAGCAGATGGCGGAAGCTATTGCTGAAGAACTCTCCGCACAGGGAATCAAAAATATCGTTATGCACAATGTGAGTAAAAGTGATCCTTCTTATATCATTGCGGATATTTTCCGTTATAAGGGTTTGATTATCGGTTCTCCCACATATAGCAATCAGATTTTCCCGGAAGTGGAATCGTTGTTATCGAAGATTCTGGTTCGCGAACTTAAGGGACGTTATCTGGGCTACTTCGGTTCCTTCACATGGGCAGGAGCTGCTGTGAAGCGTATGGCTGAATTTGCGGAAAAGAGCAAGTTCGAACTGGTGGGCGATCCGGTAGAGATGAAGCAGGCGATGAAAGACATTACCTATACCCAGTGCGAGAATTTAGCGCATGCGATGGCGGACCGTTTGAAGAAAGACCGTTAAAACGATGAGTGAGATAATTATTAATTGACTAACCTATAAAACAATCGACTTATGAGACTTATTATTCAGCCGGACTATCAGTCCGTATCTCAGTGGGCTGCACATTATGTTGCTGCAAAAATAAAAGCTGCCAATCCAACCCCCGAAAAACCATTTGTATTGGGCTGCCCTACCGGATCTTCTCCTCTGGGTATGTATAAAGCTTTGATCGACCTTAATAAGAAAGGAATTGTTTCTTTCCAAAATGTAGTAACATTCAATATGGATGAATATGTTGGTTTGCCGAAGGAACATCCGGAAAGCTACTATTCTTTTATGTGGAATAACTTCTTTGGTCATATTGATATCAAACCGGAGAATACAAATATTCTGAATGGTAACGCTCCTGACTTGGATGCAGAGTGTGCACGTTATGAGGAAAAGATTAAGTCTTACGGTGGCATTGATCTTTTCATGGGTGGTATCGGTCCTGACGGACACATCGCTTTCAACGAACCGGGTTCCTCACTGACTTCCCGCACTCGTCAGAAAACATTGACGATGGATACTATCATTGCTAATTCCCGTTTCTTCGACAATGACATCAATAAGGTTCCAAAGACTTCTCTGACAGTTGGAGTCGGTACGGTACTTTCTGCAAAAGAAGTGATGATCATTGTAAACGGACATAACAAAGCCCGTGCTTTGTATCATGCAGTAGAAGGTGCTATCACACAGATGTGGACTATCAGTGCATTGCAGATGCATGAAAAAGGTATCATCGTTTGTGACGATGCTGCTACTGTAGAACTGAAAGTGGGTACTTACCGTTACTTCAAAGATATTGAGGCTACACACTTAGATCCCGAATCTTTGATCAAGTAAGAGGATTTTAGGCACGGATGACGCGGATTAACACGGTTTTAGATACTCAACTTAATCTCTAAAAACCGTGAAATCCGCGTCATCCGTGCCTAATTTATATGTTTTCTATATGTTAACTGTTCCCCGATGCTAGATTTCTTCCAGCCATCCTTTTCCTTGTCGGACGATTTCCGGCTCGTCTTCTGTACATTTGACTACTGTCGAGGGTTCTATCCCTCCGATTCCTCCGTCGATAACTAAATCCACCATATCTCCGAATTTCTCGTCTATGAGTTCAGGGTCAGTCATGTATTCCAGGTCTTCATTTTCGTCATACGGCAGCGTGGTCGTCATGATGGGGGCATCCAATAACCGGGCAATCTCACGGATGATGTTATTGTCCGGCATGCGGATACCTACCTCTTTCCGGTTGCGGAAGATTTTGGGCAACCGGTTGGTTCCGTTCAGGATAAAGGTGAACGGACCGGGGAGATTATGCTTCATGAGCTTGAACTCGTTGTTGCCTACTTTGGCGTATTCGCTGATACTGCTCAGGTCATAGCAGATGATGGACAGATTGTTTTTGCGCGGATCGATTTCCTTGATACGGCAAATACGTTCGATGGCACGCTCTTTCAATCCGTGACAGCCGATGGCGTACATCGTATCCGTAGGATAGATGATCAGTCCGCCATCGTTCAGGATGTCGGTTACCCGTTGCAGGTCTTGCGGGTTGTTGTTTTTATCATACAGCTTCAGAAGCATAATCTCTTCTCCTTTCTTTTATTTGATTTTCTTCAAGAGTTCCAGAGCTTTCTCGGCGGCCTTTTCTGTAACCTTCTGTTTGATAGAATCTTTGTTTGCAGTGGTTGCAGAGTCGAGTCCCAGCTTTTCTCCTAATTTACTGATTGCTTCGTTGGCTACGGCTTCCACAGCTTGGTTTGCCATACTCTTGGTGTCGACACTGACCTTAGGAGAAGTGAATGAACCACCGATCTTTAAGTCGAGGGTCATCATTTTAGATATATTGCCGGCAGAGGCAGGAAGTTTGATTTTACCCGTATAGTCGATAGTCTGGTCAAGTCCTGTGCTACCGGAGAGATTCAGATTGTAGTCGCCCATCTTGATATCGAACGGCTGGGTTTCCACTCGTCCGTCTTTGATGGTGAAGTCCAGCGTCATATCCTTCACTTTCATCTCTTTCAGACTCGGCTGCTTGATGGCATCGGCTATCTGGTCAATCGCTTTCACGCCGCTTAGGCTGAGGTCGCGGGTAGACAGGCTGCCGTCTCCTTGCATGGTATCCAGTACCGGACTCATTGTGGCATCCAGATCAGTCAGTACGTTGATACTTCCGGAGAAGTTTCCTTTCAGGCTTTCGAAGATAGGAGCCAGTTGTTGTACCATGTCCAGTTCTTTGTAAGCTTGTGAGAAACTGAGGTTGGTCAGTTTGAACCCGGCTTTCATTTCCGGCTTCTTGGCGTTGGCGGTAGAATAATAACCGTTCATCACCACATTGCCACCCATAGTGCTCATAGAAAGATTCTTCATGTCCACTTTTCCGTCTTTCACCACAAGTTTACCATTCATATTGTTGAATGTCATCTTGTCAAATAATACTTGCTTCAGGTTGGCATCCATCTGGAAATCGATGTTCTTAGGAACTTCAACGATACCGGTAACAGTAGTGGAGTCTGTAGTTGCAGCGTCGGCAGTTGCAGTACTGTCTGCAGAAGCCGTCATGAAATCATTCAGATTAAAATAATTGGAATGAATGTTCAGCGTTCCTTTCAGCGTAGTACCTTTCAGGACGTAGCCGATATAATTTTCGAAACGACTGTCGGCGGTAATGTCATTCTTGCCGATGTTGACGGTTGTTTCACTTAGCTGCAGATACTTCGGAGTGAAGGTAAAGAGCGATTTCTTGATATCCACATCCGGCATATCCTGCATTTTCAGTTTCATATTGGTCAGGCCGATCGTTCCGGATGCTTTCATATTGTCATATTGCTCTTTTTCTATATAAGAAAGGCGTCCGGCCATCTGCATATCGGCATTGATGGTACCATTCAGTTCCATATCCCCCAGTGGATATACTTGTTTGATCATTCCCAGATCGAGTACTCCCTTTGCTTCAGCCTTGAAGTCAGGATCGCTGACCGGGGTTTTCACATCTGCAATCAAACTGAACGGATTGCCTGCCAGACGGAAACTGAACGGATTGATCTTGATAGTGGTCAGATCGATGTTTCCACCCGGATTCTGAACATTGGCACTGACATTGATCTGGTCGACTCCTGCCGGTAATGCCGGATAACGGAACATGGCGTTCTTGACTTGCATATCGATGTTGAAGGCAGGAACGGTGTCACCTTGTAGCATACCCTTTGCCGATGCGGTAAGAGTGGCGGTTCCGTCAGTTTTCAGGCTGGAGAATTCGGTTGCGTAGATAGCAGGAATCAACGAAAGAATTTCTTTGAATCCTACGTCATTCGTGTTCAGTTTCAGATCCATGTCGATCGCAGGATCTTTCAGTTCTACCCAGCCGTCGATACCTGCCTGGATAGCGTTGAGGCGGATAACATTATCTTTCAAAGTATACTTGTTGTTGGCAAGATCGGCATCCACATCCATTTTGGCGGAGATATTGGCATTTGCGATGAATGGAATTCCATTCATCTTATAAGTCAGTGATTTAGTTTCAGCCTCTAATTTCAGAGTCGTGCGGTCACTGCCTAAATCTCCGGCACAAAGCGCATTGAAATCACGGATGTCAGCATACATTTTTCCTTGTTGATCATCATAGATCAGATTCATGTTCTTGATAACGAAACGTTGCAGCTTAATTTTGAAAGGAGAAGCTTCTTCTTCCGTGGCAGGTGTTTCCTGTGTAGCTGCTGTATCGGGTTTCATGATATCCCAGTTGGCACGTCCGTCCGGCAGAACGATGGCATGCAGGCGGGTATCTTCTATGAATACTTTGGAAATGTCATAGCCGCTGTCTCCGAAAAGAGAGAACAGATTGATGGTGGCGGTTACTTCTCCGGCTTGTACAAGCGTGTCATTGGCGAATTCTCCTGCACCTTTCAGCCAAAAATCTTCGAGAGTGACAGAAGCCTGTGGGAAGTTACGGAACAGGCTAATGTTAAGTTTCTTAAAGTCAAATTGTGCATTAAGCATCTTATTGCCTTCCGTTTTTACAATACCTGCTATCTTTCCCTGGAAGGCGAAAGGAAGGAGGAGCATCAGAATGATAATTACTCCTACGATGATAGCTGCGATTTTCAAACCTTTTTTCATTTGCTTTTCTTTTAAGAGTTTGACGTACATACGAAGGCAAAGTTAATAAAAAGTTTTTGATGTAAAGTGATATTCAGCAACTTTCACAATCGGAAGGCTTCTGAAGCATTTTGAGTGGGGAAAGAACTGTATCTTTTCCGAAAGGGATGTTTGTACTTATTTATGACTTCTTCTTTCTGAGTTCTTCCGCTATTCTCCATTGTATGGCGGCTTCTACCTCTTTTCCGGTTTTCAGCAGGGCGTCACCAAAAAGTTCATGTGCGCCGGCATGTTCAGGTTTCAGGCTGGTTGCCTTGTCCAGATCGGCTATGGCTCCTTCGGTATTTTCCAGTTTTAGTCTGAGTTTGCCACGGTTGTATACCGCTTTAAAGTTTGCCGGGTGGAGGCTGACAGCCGTATTGAAACAGTTTTCCGCATCAAAATACTCCTTGCTGTTGAGCAGGGTGATTCCTTTTCGTATCCAGGCGTCTATATAGTTAGGATCGAGACTAAGCGCCTTATCGTAATTGGCTATGGCGGCACGGGCGTCGTGAGCTTGGGTGATACACTCATTTCCCATCAACAGGTATTCGTGTGCATATTGTCGCAGACGTTCCTGCTGTTCCCGCATTTGTTCTTTCAGTTTTTTGTTCTGTTCCTGCAAAGTATTGATAATACCAAGTTTCCGGCGGATTAAACGGCGGGGAACAGGTTTTTCTATATCATAACGGGAGTGGATGGCGCGGAAGAATTGTTCCAGGCACTCTTCCATATCCCCTTTATCGAATGCACGTGCGGCAGCAGCGTATTGAACATCCGCTTGCGCCTGTTTTAGTGCCTTGTCAATAGCTTGCCGGTCGTTGAACCGTCCGGCAAAGTTTACAATCTCCGGTCGTACAAAGATATCTGCCCGGTGGATAGGCTTTTTGAGCTGGATACCATCCAGTGAGGTACAGCGGCTGAGGGCTACATACGCCTGTCCGCCGGCAAACACCCCTCCTGTGAAGTCAATGACTACACGGCTGAAAGTCAGTCCCTGACTCTTGTGAACGGTAATGGCCCAAGCCAGCCGGATAGGGTATTGTGTGAAACTGCCTAGGACTTCTTCTTCAATCTCTTTCGTCTTTTCGTTGTAGCGATAGCGGATGTTACGCCATGATTCCCGTTTTACATCACATTCTTTGCCGTCATCGGTGATGACGTATATCGTTTCTTCTTCCTCGTCGATACCGGCGATCACTCCGATAGTGCCGTTTACCCATCGGCGGTCGAAATCATTCTTGATAAAGATGATTTGAGCACCCGTTTTTAAGACGAGTTCTTGTGAGGTTGGCAGACTGCTTTCAGGGAAATCTCCTTCAATGTTTCCCTCAAAAGTGATCGGATCACCCGCAAGTTCAGCCAGTTTCTTTTCATTGATCGAATCGACTGTATCCCTTCGGGTGGCAAGTGTGATGTACATATCGGCTTCCGATTCCTCTATATGACTTCCGTATCGGGTGTTCAGCAGCTGAAGATCAGCGGCTCCGGCAGTGTTGGTACGGATATGGTCGAGAACGCTGACAAAAACGGGGTCAGTCTGTCGGTACACTTTCTGAAGTTCGATGGATACCAGGTCGATCTGGCTGAATACTTTTGCAGAGAAGAAGTACGGAGTAGGGTAGGCACGGTTCAGAATCTCCCGCTCATCGTTTTTAACTACAGGTTCCAGCTGGAAAACATCACCTACCAATAATAACTGTTTTCCGCCGAAAGGTTCCCGTAAGTTATGAGAATATACGCGTAAAATACGGTCGATAGCATCAATGATGTCCGCCCGTACCATCGAGATTTCGTCTATGATGACCAGTTCTATTTGTTCCAACAGCTTCCGGTGCGGTTTGGTATACTTGAAGAACTCATGGATGCGTCCTCTCTGAAGACTTAAGTTCGGATCATCCGGCAGTAACGGATAGAAAGGGAGTTTAAAGAAACTGTGCATTGTACTCCCTCCGGCATTGATGGCGGCAATACCGGTAGGTGCGAGTACAACATGTTTCTTTCTGGTATGTTCGCAGACGTAACGTAGGAATGTAGATTTACCTGTACCCGCTTTTCCGGTCAGGAAAACCGACTGGCGGGTATATTGGATAAGGTTCAGGGCGTCCTGAAAAGCTGCGTTATTAATGTCTACGCTCATAAAACTTGTGACGGATAGGCAGAGATACCGACCGGATAAATAAAATTAGATAATACCGAAATGTTTCATAGCCTTACTGATGCCGTCCTCATCAATGGGGGCTGTCACATAATCAGCTGCGGCTTTTACATCCTCTTTGGCCTGTCCCATGGCAACCCCGATAGCTGCATGACGAAGCATGCTGATATCATTTCCTCCGTCGCCGAATGACATCGTTTCTTCCAGCCTGATACCGAAATACCGGATTATTTCGTCAATGCCTTTCTGTTTGGTGTCGCCTTTGGCTGTGACATCCGCGAAGGCCGGATACCAGCGTCCTATTTCACACGTCGGTATAGAGGGAAGCACCTCTTTTTCTTCTTCTTCCGTGATGAAAGGAGTCATCTGGATTACTTCTTTATTGCTTGCTTCTTCAAACGAAACCGTTGGGATGACATTGACATGCAGGAAGTCATAAAAAATCTTCTTCACCATCTCATTCGGCTGACAAACAGAGATGTTGTGTTCCTCCACGAAGATGCAGGGTACTCCTTTCTTTTCGCAGAAAGCAGCCATTGCCTTTACTTCTTCCTGCGGAATGGCACTTTTGTAAATCACCTCTTCTCCGACAAAGCAATAGGCCCCGTTCATGGTTATATATCCATCGATAAGGTTCCGGTCCTGCAATTCGGAAAGATTGTTGATAATCGCTTTCGGACGTCCGGTAGCGATAAATATTTTAAGCCCTTTTGCGTGGGCGGCTTCTAATGCCTCAATAGTAGAAGACGGGATACGATGTGTTTCGAAACTAACCAGCGTTCCGTCTATATCAAAAAATAAAGCTTTCGTCATAGATTCCTTTTTGAATTGAGTACAAATGTACTATTTTTGTAGGAGTAAAACGAATATATACTTGAATATTATGATAAAACACATGTTGGTTTCCCTCTTGCTGTTGCAGCTATGTATCTCTTCTTATGCCCAGATAGAAAGGACACGTGAGTTTGTGAACTTCGATAAGGGAGGAGCATTTGTCCACTGTTTTTTTCAGGACGAGAAAGGCGTTATATGGATGGGGACTTCCAACGGATTGAGTATGTTTGATGGTCAGAAAGTATGCAGACACAAGGTGCTGGATGGCAGTGACGTTTTAAAAGGAACTTTCATTTATTGTACGCTGAAACAAGATGATGTCCATTTTTATTTGGGAACAGAAAAAGGACTTTATTTGCTGGATCTGAAGTTCAGATACGTGTCAGTTGCTTTCTTCTCCCACTATGTCCATAAGAGCCATTGAGCAGATGAATGACTCGGTCATTCTGTTAGGCACATTGAACGGTCTCATTAAATATGATACCGGGCGGAATACGTTTCAGCCCGTCGATAAAATACCTCAATTGCCTACTAATCCGATTGTCAGGCTGGACAAAAGTCGCTTCCTTATTGCCAACTATCAAGGGCTGTACCTTTATGATGAATCCGCAGATACTTATGAATATTTGTCTGTGCCTTCCGAAGAATCTTCTTTAATACTTTCATTAGAAGTCGATTCCGCTAACCGGTGGGTATGGATAGGCAGGGAGAACGGACTGTGGAAATATGATATTTCGTCGGGGAAGTTTACCCGCATCACACCGTTCCCCCATACTCCTGTTAAGAATATGCACATCAGTGCTGATGGCTTGTTGTGGCTGGGTACGGACAATGGATTGTATATCTATGATGAAAGTTTGAATCGTTATGAGCATGCGGTTCATAGTTCTCAGAATACGAAATCACTGGTAAACAATATAATATGGCATATTTTTGAGGACAGGGATGGGAATATATGGCTGGGTACAGGATCGGGCATTTCTCTGTATTACAATTCGCATATGGTGGAAACGTACTCATGGGATAGTCTGGTAAGGTCTGACGAAGGCAATGATATTTATTGCATCTACAGGGATTCCCTCGATAATTATTGGTGGGGAGGAAGCAATGGGTTGTGTTATTATAATCCGGCTAAGAACAAATCATTATGGTTCAAGATGAACCGGGGTAAATATTCCATCAGTCATAATCGTATCCGGCATATTTACGAAGATTGGGACAAGGATTTATGGATTGCCACCGATGGTGGAATAAACAGATTTGACTATGCGACGGAAACCTTTGAGAATTATCAGATAGCAGATTCTACACATACCCGGAATGCAAACTGGACTTACTATATCAATGGCGATAATCATAGTAATTTATATCTGGTAGCTTATTGCGGAGGAGTTTTCGTAGTCAATAAAGAGAAACTGCTTTCCCAAAAAGGAAAACTGTATGTGGCAGATGAGAATTATTATCATCACTCGGGAGAGAATAGCCTGCATAATGCCGAATGCCTGTTGGCCTACAATGGCAAGAAAGGGATGGAGATGGCTCTGCAGTATTCTCCCGATGTGATCATTGCGGACATTATGATGCCTGTAATGAACGGGGTAGAGATGGTAAAGCAACTGAAGGCGAACCTGACGACATCTACTATCCCTGTAATCATGCTGACGGCAAAAGATGACAAGAAGACCGAATATAATCTGTTGTCACTGGGAATCGAGGCATTTATCTCCAAGCCTTTTGATATCAAAGAGCTGGTAGCGCATATCGATAGGATTCTCCGTAATAAGTACCGGTTAGTGCGTAAACTGAAAGAGGAAGGCATTTCTTTGGAAACAGATACGGTAATCACAGAATCTCCGGATGAGAAGTTCCTGACTTACATAACGGAGGTCATTGAGCAAAATCTTTCAAACTCCGATTTGAATGTAACCAGACTGTCAGAACTGTCAGGTTATCATTCAAAACAGATTTATCGCCGTGTCAAACAACTGACCGGCTATACCACAGTTGAATATATAAAAGGTATACGGATGAAAAAGGCTGCGATGCTTCTTGCCAAGAAACAGTTTATGATTTCGGAAGTCATGTATATGGTCGGTTTTTCCGACTCTTCTTATTTCTCCAAATGCTTTGTGGAGAAATACGGAAAAACTCCCAGACAATACATGGAAAATATGTAAGGATGGGCTTTTGTCTGAAAAGTACCCTTGTCTGTCCATTTCCTTTTGTCTTTTTTCATTTTGTTTTGCTATCCGTTCATTTTCTCCTCTTCGGGGGAGTTATTTAGGCATACCTTTGTGATGTAACTAAAAATGACGTATTATGAATTTTCGATTATCCCGATTGCTACTGCTTTGCATAAGCTTGTTAATGAGTACGTATGTATGGTCGCAAAAAGACTATACAGTTGTTTTGCCAAAGGAATCTCCACTGATAGAAGGACATTTGAAACAGGGGACTCACCTTTCTCCTTCCGGTCATTCCTTCTCTTTGAACAACCTGTATTATCTGAAAGACGGGCAACCCTGGTATCCTGTAATGGGTGAGATTCATTACGGTCGTGTTCCCCGTGCCGACTGGGAAGAATCCATCCTGAAAATGAAAGCATCCGGGGTAACTGTCATAGCGACTTACGTCTTCTGGAACTATCATGAAGAAAAGGAGAATACGTATACTTGGGAAGGTAATAAGGACTTGCGTCATTTTCTGGAACTATGTCATCAGCATGGCATGTATGTGTGGCTGCGAATCGGACCGTGGTGTCATGGTGAGGTTCGTTACGGTGGTTTTCCCGATTGGCTGATGGGCATTGAGGGAGGAGTGCGTAAAGATAATCCGGTTTATCTGAAACATGTGGAGCGGTTTTTCAATGAAATAGGCAAACAGGCGGAAGGAATGTACTTTAAGAATGAAGGTCCCGTCATCGGCTTGCAGATCGAGAACGAATATCGTTTTGATAGCAGAACGCGGTTAAATCATATGCTGAACCTGAAGCGGATAGCCATACAATCCGGCATGGATGTTCCTTATTATACAGCTACCGGCTGGCCTAAGTCGGATTTGAAGCAGACCGAGCTGATTCCTGTCTGGGGAGGATATCCCGAAGCTCCCTGGAGTTCAAAAGTCACCGAACTGGCTTTGTCACGAAATTACTTGTTCAGTTCCTGGGCTAGTGATCCTGCTGTGGGCGCCGATTTGCTGGGCGAGCAGGAAAATACGACGTCCAAAGGACTTCAATATCCTTATAGCACAGCCGAGATGGGAGGAGGAAATCAGATCACTTACCATCGCCGTCCTGTGATCGCTGCCAAAGATGTGGTAGCCCAGAGTTATGTCAAAGTAGGTTCGGGAGCTAATATGATGGGATATTATATGTATCATGGCGGCTCCAATCCCATAGGCAAATACAGCACGCTGCAAGAATCGAAAGCAACCAAATACCCCAACGACTATCCGATTATCAATTACGATTTTAATGCACCGATAGGTGAGTGGGGGCAATTGAATGAATCATATTACGATCTGAAAACTCTGCATGCCTTCCTGAATGATTTCGGACCGCACCTGGCAACTACAGTGACTACTTTCCCCGACAAACGTCCGTTGAAACCGGGTGACAATGAAACGTTGAGAATGAGCGTGCGCAGTCATGGAAATAGCGGTTATGTTTTTATCAATAACTATCAGCGTTTGCTGGAAATGAAGGATTTAAGTGATATTCGTATCCGTATTCAGCAGCAAGGCGGTACAGAATTGCTTTTCCCGCCACTGAACATCGCATCCGGCGAGCAACTGATTATGCCTTTCAATATAGACATTAACGGGCATTTACTGCATTATGCAACGGTTCAGCCACTCTATATTCTGAAAAACAAGGTGCCGACTTACGTGTTTCTTTCTCATCCGGCCACTGCTTCAGAGCTGGTTTTCTCTGCCGGTCAGTTGAAGAAAGTGATGATGGATGGTCGTCCGGTAAAGAATACAGGCGATAAATACCTCTTGAAGTGCGGACAGGAAAAAGAACATCTGATCGTGTTGTCGGCAGTGAATGGCAGGCAGACTAAAATTCTGCTGCTGACTCAGGAGCAAGCCCGTAGGAGCTGGAAGCTACAGAAAGGGAATGAAGATCTCTTATGTATCACTTCTTCGCAGGTCATTCCTTCTTCGGAAGAAATAACCGTTCGCAATGTCGACAGGAATCAATTTGAAATGCAGATATATCCGGCGGACAGCCGCTGGAAAGTCCGGGAGGGAATCAGTGTGAAGAAACGTAAGCAGGGAGAATTTCAAGTCATTCGTTTTGAAGTTCCGGCAGTTCCCTTACAGGTCTTTTCCCGGAAAGAGCAGAACCCGGAATCTTATGTTCCGCAGCAACCGGTTTATCCTGAAGACAACAGATTGAAAGAAACTCCTGAGTCTTGTCCGGGACCTCAGTATTTTGTGAATTTCAAGCCTGTCCCCTCATCATTGTATTATGCGGTTAGTGTTCCTCAGTTGCCTGTTTCCGTGAAAAATGCCTATTTGATGATAGACTATACGGGAGATACCGGAGCTCTGTATAATAAAGGTGCATTGATAGCCGATGATTACTATTGGGGAGGTCCTATGATGTTTGACACCGGCAGAATGAAGCGGCAGGGCAGTCAGGAATATTTATTGCAGATAATTCCCTTTGCACCGGAAGTGAATATTTATCTGGACCCATCTGTCAGAAAGAAGTTAGAGTTATCTTCGCAAGGCGTCCGGTCGATACGCATAGCTCCGGTATATGATGTGAAATTTGACATAACAAAGTAAGACATGAAACGAATCTTAAGACCTTCCGATTGAGGGGTAAGGGAGTATCAGAAACGAGACAAATTTGACAGACCGGCAGGATAGAAAACGTCTGTTACAGAGTTTTAAGATACAAACTCAGAGTTTTTGTGTACTTTTGCTTCAAGATACATAAAAACTTATGCAGTATGAACTATAATTTTGATGAAATAATAGACCGTAACGGTACGGATTCCGTAAAATGGGATGCCGTACAAGGACGTTGGGGACGTAATGATTTGATTCCGATGTGGGTGGCCGATATGGATTTTCGTACGGCTCCTTTTGTTATCGAGGCTTTAAAGAAACGTCTTGATCATGAAGTGTTGGGGTATACCTTTGCTTGCAAAGAGTGGGCGGAATCCATTGTCAACTGGCTGAAAGAACGGCATGGCTGGGAGATTCGTGAAGAAATGCTGACGTTTACTCCCGGTATTGTCCGTGGACTGGCTTTTGCTATCCATTGCTTCACGGAGAAAGGAGATAAAGTGATGGTGCTGCCTCCTGTGTACCATCCTTTCTTCCTGGTGACGCAGAAGAATGAACGTGAAGTGGTATTCAGTCCGCTGGTGCTGAAAGAGGGACAATATCATATTGATTTTGACCGTTTCCGTAAAGATGTACAAGGATGTAAACTGCTTATTCTAAGCAATCCCCATAATCCGGGCGGACGGGTATGGACGAAAGAGGAATTGTCACAGATTGCTGATATCTGCTACGAAAGCGGTACCTTGGTGATTTCTGACGAGATTCATGCCGACTTGACTTTACCTCCTTACAAGCATCCTGCCTTTGCCTTGATTTCGGAGAAAGCGCGAATGAATTCACTTGTATTTATGTCTCCGAGCAAGGCATTCAATATGCCCGGACTGGCAAGCTCTTATGCAATCATCGAGAATGACGAGCTTCGTCACCGGTTTCAGGTATATATGGAAGCTGGCGAGTTTAGCGAAGGACACTTGTTTGCTTATCTCAGTGTAGCGGCGGCGTACAGTCATGGTACTGAATGGCTGGATCAGGTCATAGCTTATATAAAAGCAAATATTGACTTTACCGAAAATTATCTGAAGGAACATATTCCTGCCATCAGAATGATCCGTCCGCAAGCATCTTACCTTATCTTTTTGGATTGCCGCGAACTGGGATTGAATCAGAAAGAACTGAACAACCTGTTTGTGGAAGATGCTCATTTAGCTTTGAATGAAGGAACGACTTTCGGCAAAGAGGGTGAAGGATTTATGCGGTTGAATATCGCTTGTCCACGTGCTACGCTGGAGAAAGCTTTGAAGCAACTGGAGCAGGCGGTCAACAATAGATAGCAGTATTGCTGAATGTCTCGCATAAACCTAATTATAATTATTATGTAGTAGAAACATGGTGTTTCTGCTGCATAATCTTTATTTTAGCAAATATAGACTTCGATTCCTGACAAATACCTCACAAAAATATGCAGACACTCCACTGCCTGACTACGGAGAAGGGCGATAATGTATTTGATAACCATTTTAACTTATAACGATTATGCGGATATTTTTCCTGATATTTATACTTGCCTATGTAGGAGGCAATGTCTGCATATTTATCCGTGCTTTACAGATGTTCTCCGGTTTCTCACTGGGGATGAAGGTGCTGCTGTCTGTCATCTACTGGCTGGTAGCGTTCTCGCTGGTAATCGCTATGCTGACCCGTCACATTGATATGCCTGTTCTATTGTCGAAATCCATGTTTCACATCGGTTCGGCATGGCTGGTATTTACCTTGTATATGATTTTTGCCTTATTGATAGCCGATGTGACGAAGTTGTTTGTACCATCGCTGAATCACGGTTTCTATTATGCGTTGGGAGTTACTTGCTGTCTGCTTATCCAGCGGATTATCTTTGTGGAGACCTCCTTTCAGAATAGGGACGAATAGCGATATGGCAGTATTCCAACTAAATCAGATGGCAAAATAGTACTCACCAAAGTTTCAATATCGGAAAATATAACTATATTTGTGGCGTATCTCCGCAAAGGAGCTACGCTTTTTTATTTTGGGGATAGCGTATTTATTATCTGTTTCGCAAATCTGGTAAATTTGAAGCTCGCAGATAATAAGTAACCATTCTCCACGTCTCTGTTGTATATATATATGTTATATACCTCATGGGTGTGGAGCTATTGCTTATTATTCGAGTACGGCCCTACCAGAGCCAGCGAGGGGTAATGTGGTAATAGTTTCCACGCTTTTCTTTTGAAAGCGTGCGGAAATACACACAAATAAAAAAACAAATAATTATGGATGACCCTACTTGTTCCGGTACCTGCTTGATGAAGACTGATTTGCAGAACACCACCGATAAACTTGCCTTTCTTAAAGACAACTGGCCCAGCTTTGGACAAATTGAAAGTATTGATGAGTCGTCAAAACAGGATCTTAATTGCACACTTTGTTTCCTTAATGTCCTTATTGATGAGTTTGTAGATGATGCATCACCCTGCTCGGATCGTGTTATGGCCCGTTTGGTATTGACACGGGAATATGTTCAGAATGCTATAGAAATCATAAAATTGAAAGAATTACAAACAGAACAAACGAAGTCGAATGAAGAGGAAATCGGTTGAACTTAACTCTGTTTCAACTAATTTATCTCTCCCAATAGATTTAATATGAGTTTTGCTCCCATGCTCTCACTATTCGTCTGTATCCTCCTGTTCATCGGTATTACAGTGATGAGAGCGAATGTGGTAGCAGAGTGAGAGCAAGCTGTTGCTCTCACTGTTCAGATCGCAGGTTCTTAGCGGTTATTCATTCGATATAGTTCAAATACCGGTTTCATGCGGTGAAACAACAGTTTCTTACCGTTTGAAACTTCAGTTCCACATGGCTTGAAACTTTAGTTTCCCCGCTTGAAACAACAGTTTCTTCTGCTTGAAACTCTTGGTTTCATTACTTGAAACTTTTAGTTTCCCTATATGAAACTACTTCGATTGACTCCCCTGGTGTAAAGGGCTCTGCGAAACCTGGATGATACAAAGTGAGGGCAACAGTTATCTCTCACTCTGCTACCACATTCGCTCTCATCACTGTAACGCCGATGAACAGGAGGATACAGACGGATAGTGAGAGCATGGGAGCAAAAGTCGTGCATAATTACTGTTGAGAGCAAAAAAATCCCCTCCTTTTTGAAAAGAGGGGAATCAAGGTATATTGCCTTATCTTGAACTGAGAGTAGATTTAGATAATAACTTCAGTGTGTCTAAAAAGATAAATAATCTACCGGAATCAGCCGGACTTCACTATTTAGTCCCGAAGGCATGGGAGCCCAATGACCGTAGTTAGCCGGACGATAGTTCAGATCGACGATATTGATCTCCTTGAATTTGCGCCACTGCACTCCCTGCCTGTCCAGTTCGGCTATTCGGTTGGCAGGAAGGTTGGTGACTTCTATCTCGATGTGGTTTTTTCCTGATTTCAGCAGATGGCCTACCCTTAGCTGATAAGGTACTGCCCATGCGCAGCCTGCTTCCTGTCCGTTGATCCGGACACGGGCACTTTCGCGGACATCTCCTAAGTCGAGCACCCAGTCGTCAGCTTGCAAGGCAGGCAATTCGATGTCCAATGAATAAACACCGGTTCCCATATTGGTTTTGGCTGCCGGATGGTCAATGGCCGTCCACGAACAAGGGCGGTCGATGTTGAATGTACCTTTTATTTCCGGCTGGCTTTCGGCAAAATGCAGTTTCCAGCCATGATTCAGGCTGAGGCTGAACGGTTGTTCCTGAATGTATTTCCATGACTTGGCGCCTGTCAACGGCTGTTGATAAGTCTGCAAAATCACCGATTCACCGGATTTCAACTGGAGATAGACTTGTGTCTGATCTCCGGTCTGGCGTATACGTGCTTCTCCGCATTCGCCTGTCATGGGGTTGAAGAGGGCGGCGGCTTCGGCTTTTGTTCCCAGTGTCACCCAATCATCCACTCCTTTATCTTGGAGGGAAGAGATGAAATAATGGTGGCCGTTATCGTTCACCCTTCGGATAGCTTGCAGTCCGAACCTGGTTTTCATTTCTTCCTGCGGAATATTGCAACTCGCCAAAGTGCGTGCATAGTCCGTTCCTGTAATGATCTTGCCTTTTCCCACCGGGGTGACCGTTGTTTCGGAGAATGATACGGAAGGCAGCTTTTGCAGCGTTTGTTGATAAGTCTTGCGCTTCTGTTCCAGCTGACCGTATCCCGGCACGTCTGTCGGGTAGTTTTCGAGGAATACGATGGTAGCTCCTTGTTGCGCCAGTTTCAGCAGATGAGCCAGAACGTCATTCGGCATTAAGTGGGCGGCGGGCACAACCAGTGCTTTGTAGCCGGTTCCGCCGGAAGTGACTAACTGGCCGTCTTTGAAACGGGTGCTGCGGATGAAGTTGTCAGAGATATAATCTCCGTCATATCCGCTGTTGTTGATGCGGTGGATGGCATTTATAAATTTGGGGGCGAGTTTGGCCATGTGATGAATGCTGAATAGCAGTAAACGTCCCGGCTGCTCCTCCCACATATCATAGACGGGCAGATAGATAAGGAAGTCATTATCCGGTTTACCCATTTGCAGGAAACTCTGGCAACGGGTGATATAATCGAAGAAAGAAGGAGCGTCGTGCCAGATACTGTTGGTCGGGCTCATATTGATAGAGGCGTAAAACAGCCATCCCGGCCATTCGGCTTCTTGGGGCGAATAGGGAGTTCCGTGAAAGAATATATGATTGATGCCGGAAACGAACATCAGGTCCATATCCGGTTTGCATTGCGACAAGGAAGTGCGGAAATGCTCCGTCAGCCATGTAAATGTCTCGGTAGAAGTATAGGGCTTTCCAGCAATATGGGCAGCAGAAGAGGCATATTTCAACATCGACAAGTCCGAATCATTCTTCTTGGTCAGTGAATCCCGGCGTAATCCTTTGATATGGAATTGAGACAGACCGAATCCTTCACATTCGGGAATGTCTACGGCTGCGTAAACATCAATCAGGTTGGCAGGCGATCCGTGTGCCTGATTGCGGGTGATGCTTCCGTTCTTGTGTGCCCAGTCCGTCCATTGACGGGTAAAGTTTTCCAGCAGTAAATCGGAAATCGTTTCCCGGTAATCGGATATGATGCGGCGGCTGACTTCCGGACGGCTTTCGTCCAGGAACTCCGGAAAGTGTTCTTCCAGCTTATATCCTCTCCTGCGGGCGAACTGATCCAGAAAATCTTCTGTCCAGTCTGCCTGATATACCTCGTAGGAGTCGTTGAAGAATGTATGCGGATAACTCGTCTTGCTGCTTTTGAAAGCGCGGTCGAACCGGGAAAGATAGCTTTTGACCGCACTTTTGGAAAGATGGTTCATCACGTATCCTTCTCCTCCGGGAGCGGCACGTTTCACCTTCTGCCGTGTCTTGCCGTTATAAAGGGCTATCACTTTCCATTTTCCGGCGGGAGCTTTCCATTCCAGTTTGTCTTTCCTGACATGGGAAGTCAGATTGATGCACCGCCCGTTTCCGTCATAGGCCATCACGCGGCTCAATACCGAATAAGGTTGCTGTTTCTTGTCAGCTACATTGATGTCCTGTACGATTTCCTGGCCTCCTTCTATCTCATACGTCTGGAAGATAGCTTTGCTGGCTGCCTCTTCGATGCTGACTTCCGGTCCTCCGAAGGGCCATCCTGTTCCGGTATTCATGTCGATCTCGATGCCGGTGCGCTTTCCTTCCGCTTGTGTATGTTTGAGCACTTCCATCCATCGGGGAGAAAGAAACTGAATATCGTTGACGTCATTGCCCTGCACTCCATAAATGGGAGTGATTTCTACGGCGCCCATGCCGGCACGGGCGTATTCTTCGAGATTGTAAGTCAGGTTCTTCTCGTCGACAGCGCTTCCCAGCCACCACCATCTGGTGCCGGGGCGGGCTTCTGCCGGAGCATCCGGCCACTGTTGTGCTTGTACACTTCCGCCTGCTGCGAGCATGCAGAGGAATATCAGTTGTTTTTTATTCATTATTCTGTGGGTGTATGATAGTATTCAATGTTTTCTACGTCGTCAGTCACGAAGAGCGGACGTCCGTCCGGCTGTTCAAAGTGGAAGCGGATGCCGTCGAAAGTTATGTTCTTTGCGTGGCGGATATAAAATCCTTTGGCGGGAATCGTGCCGAACATCCAGGGTTCGGGATATACTTTCTCCTGTTCGGGCGGAACACGTTTGCCGTCTTCCGCGCTATATCCACCTTTATAATATAGATGAATGTTGCGGAAAGTCACGTCCTCGATATAGGTTCCGGGCACGCCGCTGATGATAGAAGCATAACGGCTGTCGGCATTCCATACGTTGATGTCGCTGATAAGAATGCGTTTCATGCTTCCTGCGGGAGTACCTTCGGGGCTACGCATTCGCGCGCCAAGCCGGAGGAAGACAGGAGCGTTCACGATATTCCTCATGGTAATATTGCTGATAACGATGTCTTCCAGATGACCGCCGTCCACGCTTTCGAGTGCCAGTCCCCGGCAATGTTCGAATATACAGTTGGTGATGGCGATGTTGCGGAATCCTCCGCTGCTTTCCGTTCCGAGCTTGATACGTCCGGTGCGGTATCCGTGGTCGGGTGCCTGTGGTTCGTCGAGTTGCCAGCTTCCGTCCAGTACACTTCCTTTGTCGAATCCGCTGACGTAGCAATCGCTGATCGTTACGTTTTCCGTATCTTTGAAACGTCCTAATGCATAAGAGGCTTTCAGAACAATGGCATCATCCCACGGAGAATTGACCGTGCATTGGCTGATGCGTACGTTGCGGCAGCAGTCGATATCGAATCCATCGCGGTTGGTATCTACTTTCAGGTTCAGCAGGGTGAGATGTTCCACACCGGTGGCTAGCAGGGCGAAGTGTCCGCAATGGAGCATGGAGAAATCTTTCAGCGTGACATTCCGGCAGTCTTTGAGGCTGATAGCTTTGTTGCCTACTCCCGGCAGACGGCTTTCTTCACGGGTCAGTCCCTTGCCATAGATCAGTCCCGGACCGCTGATGGTGATATTTTCCAGACCGATTCCCCAGATGAGCGAGTTCTTCCAGTGACTGTGTCCGAAGTCCTGATATTTATTATGCTCGTTGGGCTCTGCCAGGTCATATCCTTCCTCCTTGCCCGGGAAAGCGGCGATGATGCGTGCGCCCTGTTCCAGATAGAGATGGATGTTGCTTTTCAGCCGGATGGAATAACAGGCATATTCTCCGGCAGGAAGATATATGGTGCCTCCGCCGTCTTGTGCCGCGGCTTCGATGGCACGGTTGATGGCGGGAGAGTCAATAGTCTTTCCGTCCGCTTTTGCTCCGAAGTCTCTGACGTTGTAGGTTGCTGCCTGCAAATACAGGCAACTGGCCAGCAGAGTGAGTAATAGATATATTCTTTTCTTATTTGGTTTTGAGTTCATTCTTTATTTTATTAAAAAGCTCCGGCAACATGAAATAATTATAATCCGCTTGGGCGTTTTGCTCGTAGAAACAGAAATAAAGCTTCCCGTTTGCTGTGAGCGGACAGCGACCTGCAAGAACAGGGCGGTCTGTTCGTTTTCCCGATTCGTAGAGCTGCAAAGGGGGCTTGTCCTGATGACCGTTGCTTAGACGGATGTCGTCAGTGGGAGTGACGGCCTGCAAGGTACGGAGTTTTATACTTTCACCGTAGTAGCAGGTGAAGGCTTGTCCTTCTACACTGAATACATTGATATCCATGTCCGGACGGCAGTCTCCGAAACTCCAGAATAAGGTGTCGGCCTGCTGTAAGGAAGCGACTGTTACTTCGAGGATAAAGCCACGGGTATCCGGCAAGGCTTTCCACAGGAAAGTGATTCCTTTTACTTTTTCCTGAGGAGCCAGCCAATGACTGTCGGCTCCTTTCGAAATTCCCAGACGGAAGGTTCCGGCGGGAGGAGTCAATGGCTGCGCTTGTACGCTAATGAGGCAGATTGCCAGCAGTACGGCGGTCAGTAGTTGTTTTAACATAGTCGAAGTGGATATTACTTTGTTCGTTTTCCTTTAATTCGATGGCATCCCTGTCTTTGACGTCCAATGTGATTCCCGATAAATTAAAGTTTCTCGTATAGCAGATTTTTCCCGGTTTATTGGTCTGCGCTTCGATGCCGTAAAGATAGAAGTTTTCCAGACGTAACGTATCATTCCAGCCGGAAGCAGAGATAAATTCATCTACATTTTCCGCTTTTACCTGCGACAGATATACATTGCGGAAACGCGGATATCCTTTTTCGGGCGGTTCTACCGGAGTCAGCATCACTTTCCAGTGCTCCGGAATTTCTTTGCCTTCATATTCTTTAGGCAAGGTGCTGTAGCTATAACTCGGATTCCAGTTTAAGTCTGCCGCCAGTACCTGACTGATATTTTCTGCGCTGACGCGGGTCATGTAGATGTTTTCTATGGTTCCTCCACGGTTCATGGCACTTTTTAACCGCAGTACGGTCGATGTGCCGACCGCTTTGAGGTCATAGCCCAATATATTGCGGATGCTGCCCGAAGTTTCGCTGCCGCAGGTGATAAGTCCTGCTCCTTTGCGGGCGGTACAGTTACGCACTACCACATTCTCAGTCGGACGGTTCACGCGCAGTCCGTCTGCGTCCCTTCCCGATTTGATACAGATATTGTCATCGTTGCAGTCCACGTCACAGTTTTCGATCAGAATGTTGCAGGAGGAGTCGATGTCGATGCCGTCCGTGCTCGGGCCGTGACCGCCGATGTTATTGTTGATCGTCAATCCGTCTATGGTGCAATAGTCGGAATAAAGAATCTGACATCCCCAGAACCCTGTACGCATCAGAGTGAAACCGCTCAGTGTGATGTCCGAACTGCGTTCGACGAGGATACCCCGTACCCGTTTGCAGTCGTAGTCCACAATCCAGCGGAGCCCTTTGGCCACATATTCTTTCCTCATTTCCCAGTATTTGTCCCAGAAAACCTTTCCCCGGCAGTCCAGCGTACCTTCTCCGCTGACGGCAGCGTTTTTCTCGTCAACAATGTTGATTACTGCTGCCGGCCATGTCATCTCTATTCCTGCTATGCGCGAACGGAATTCGGGATAATGGTGGATGTCGGGACTGGCAAGCAGAGTCACCCCTTTGCCGATCTGCAAGTTGACACCGCTTTTCACAAACAAGGCGCCTGTCTGGTAATACCCCGGTTGCAGGGTTACAGTTCCTCCGCCGGAGACAGCGCAACTGTCGATTGCCTTCTGAATGGCTTCCGTGCTGAGTACAGTGCTGTCTGCTACTGCGCCAAAAGAATTGGCGGATATAATCATCTTGTCTCCGGGAAGTTGGCGACTGCCAACGCTGTCTGCCCACGACAAATCCGGTTGCTGAGGTACCTGTCCCCATTCGAAGCTGTTTCCGGCTTGTTTTGCCGGGGTGCACGCTACCATAAACGAGCCTGCCAGCAGTAGGGGAAGGATGTTTTTGATTCTCATATAGTTCTTTAATATAGGATTCTTTTAATTGCCGTCCGGTTTCTCTATTTCCGTGAAAGGTGATTCATTCCAGTGGAACGCATTCACGTCGTCCGGATGTGCGGGATCATATGCCGGGTCTATTTTGAGATGCTTCGCCAGTTCGGGTACGGCTTTCTTCATTCCTTCGATGACGCATTTGGCTATCTGATAAGCACCGTAAGGATTGAAATGCGTATTGTCGGCGATATCCTTGGTCTGCCCCGGATAAGTGCCTGCCGGATAGTGGACGAAAGCACGTTTGGAAGTGTCCGGTCCCAGTGCTTCATACAGAGTGCGCGTCATTTCATTGAGATCGATCAATGGAACATTTTCTTTGGCTGCCAGCCAGCGTATGGCTTCCGGATAATCTTCATGAGTATCGCGGATGTGCCCGTTCGTATCGAAACTGCGGCGCTGGGTAGGAGTGACGAGTACAGGATGCGCTCCGCGGGCACGTGCCTCATCGATAAATGTTTTCAGGCTGGTCATGAAGGAGTAGTAAGCTCCTTTGCCCGGTCCTTTCTGCTTCTGGTCGTTGTGCCCGAACTCCATAAAAAGATAATCTCCCTTTTTGATCTGGCTTAACGCTTTTGCCAGCCGTTTGGCTCCGATAAAGGTATTCGCCGATTCGCCGGATTCGGCATAATTGGCTATGCAGACGTCGGTGCCGAAGAAGTGAGGAATCATTTGTCCCCAGCTTGCCCACGGTTCGTTGTCCTGATCGACCACCGTACTGTTGCCGCATAGGAATACGGTAATCACAGACGGGTCGGCAGGTTCAATGCTGATGCTTTGGCATACGGGAGCGTCACCGTTGAACTCCAGTGTCAGCTTGTCATCCCAGTTCAGTTTGGTCTTTTCACGCGGCTTGATGTGTACCGATTCTTTGTCGGAAATGCGTGGATTCCGCTTGTTGATGACAAATGTTTCGTCTACAAACTGACCTTTCCGGGTGGGTAGATTCTCGACAAATAAACGTCGTGATTCACCTCGTACAGTGGTTACGCCTGCCTGCTTCTTGCTTCCGAGACGTACGGTTACTTTGTAGTTGCCGTCCGGCACACGGACCGAGAAGAAGAAAGGAGCTTTGCTTCCTTTTTCGGGCGTAGCTGCGAGGTCATATCCATATCCTGTTTCCTCGCTGTAGCGGGGAGCGTCTGCCAGTTGAAATGTCCGGGCTTGTTCCTGAGCACCGATAGACGTTGCCATCAGGAGCAGAAGCCCTGCGAAGATTGTTTTCATATCAGTAATCAATAAGTTTAATTAATATTCGGTTTTAGTTCGTCGGGCGAATCTTTGGTGTAAGATTTCACGTCTCCTGCTACTTTGGTGAATAGTTCCTGAATCAGTTCCGGAGCAATGTTCGCTGTCGGGCGGAAAGCGTCGGAATTCATGTAGTCCAGAATTGCTTTATGCATCTGGCGTGCAACTACTCGTTTTTCCGGTTTTGAAGTGATGTCCATGCTGGTCATCAGCACTTTGCCGTTCAGTACGTTGGCTTCGAACAACATTCCGATTTTCCGGTTGATAAACCAGGTGTCTATGCTCTGAATAGTCGGCTGGAAGTCTGCCGGGAAACCGGTGAACTGCATCACTTGTGCTTTGTTCAGCAGTTCCCACCATTGCAGGTTACTGTGATATTCTGTCGGGAATTCACGGAAAAGCGGATGATATTCGTTGAGGAAGATACCCGTGGTGTGGGGTGGACGCATCTTGAACCAGGAAGTGTTCCAGAAGACAGGGGTGAAGTATTGTTTCACTTCCTTGCCGTACTGGATTTTTCCGGCTGCCGTAATCAGTACGTTTCCTCCTTCTTTCAGAATGGAGATGGCCTTCGCATTCAGTGTGTCGGTAGTATATACATTCCCCTGAGTCAGTTCTACCTGTGCAGGATATACCCAGAAGTCCCAGTCGTTGATAGCGTTGCTGCCTTCAATGCGAATCTCCATATTCAATTTCTGCGGTGTAGTGATGCCGTTCAGTTTCATATCTACACTTCCCAACTGGCAAAGATTTCCGACAGGTATGTCCTGAGTACCTACTGTTCCGTGAGCGTATACTTTGCCATATTCATCTTTGATGCTGTACACGGTTTTGGCTCCCTGCAAGGGGGCTGCCCCGAAGTGCGACACTTCGATATCGGCATGGAAAGTCTCATCGTTGGTATACACGAATTTGGGAATGCGTGCCAATGGGACGGTCGGACTGCAGAAGCGTCTGAACTCATCTGCGTTGATATAGCCTTTTTCTTCAAAGAAGACATCCAGAAGACCTACCAATGCAGTTCCCTGACCGGAATAGTCATTCAGTGCCAGCAGTTGGAATCCTGCATAATCGGGTGTACGCAGTGTCTTTTCAATCTCGTGTTTGTAGCAGATTGCCTGAAGTTTGCCCGAAGCCATCATGAAGTCGTGTCCCATGCTGCCCATGTGATTGTCATTCAGGATATCCCGGAAGATTTCAAAGTTCTTGGCCTTGTTTACTCCGGTATATTTGCGTATCTCGCTGAAATTCGGGAATGCGCACCATTGTCCGGTCTCATGAGATACATACGGTTGCTTCACGGAATCGATTTTGGCACGGTAGTCGGACATGCTTTCCGGTTGCGAGCCGGCCCAGCTGAGACCGCGTGCTCCGGCTTTCACATGATATTGATTGTGAGGTTGCCATTGCCAGCTGCCTCCCACAGAGGCTCCTGTATATACGTGGCGGGGATCGGTTGCTTTCCAGTAATCGACGAATTTGCTTACCCAGGGTACCCAACGGCCGGAAGGTTCGTTGCCACACGCCAGCATGCAATAAGAGGCGTAATTTCCGTATTCCTTAGTCAAAGCGATCGTTTCGTCCATCAGATACTTGTCGATAGGCTGTCCGTTGCCCAGTCTCGGACCATGATTGGGCCAGCTGGGACCTTCGGGTTGCAGGTAGAAACCGACCAGATCGGCAGCAATGAAAGCTGCTTCCGGCGGACAGAAAGAGTGGAAGCGCATGTGGTTCAGTCCGTAGCTGCGGCAGATGCGGAAAACCCGTTCCCATGAAGCCACATCCATCGGCGCATAGCCTGTAAGCGGGAAGTCACAGTTTTCCACTGTACCGCGGAGCATTGTCTTCCGTCCGTTGACGTAGAACCATTTTCCTTCTATCTTAAAATCACGCATGCCGAACTGCACTTGCTTCCTTTCAGACTGCTTGCCGCTGCTCAGTGTAGCCGTCAGCTTGTAGAGTGCCGGGTTGAATTCATCCCATGTCAGGAAGTCTTTTCCCATCGGAAGTTCCATTTCTACCCGATTGTCTCCTGACTGGATACGGAATGTCTGTTGAACAGGGGCTACCTTATGCCGGGTATCTGTATTGAAGCTTTCGGCAAAAAGCGTTATTTCTCCTTTGGCAGCGGAAGAGGATTTCACATTCATACGTACCAGCGCTTTCCGGTTGCTCAGATCGGGATATACCTGTATGTCATCGAAATAGACTTTAGGTGTTGTTTGCAGTTCGATTTTGCCTACGATACCGTTCCAGTTGCCCTGTGTCTGGTCGGTGATGCTATGTGAGTCCGGACCGACATTGATTTCTTTAATCCGGTTATCGATCCGGATAGTGATCCGGCAAGGTTTGCCGGGAGTGACTGCCGAAGTCAGGTCGTATACATGAGGAACACAAAGACTGTTCTGCATACCCATCTTCTTAGAGTTTACCCATACGGTCGTTTCGATATGCGGACGCTCCAGGAAAAGAATGATTCGCTCCCCTTTCCAGTCGGATGGAATTGTCACTTTCTTTTGATACCAGGCGACACCTACATAGTGTTTGTCGGGAGTCAGGAAGAAAGGTAATTTGACTTGCCCTTCTATCCGGTATTTCTCCATGTAAGGATTGAAATAGTAAGAACTGTCATATAAACTTCCTGTCCATTTGGTGCGTGCGGTTACGTTGTCCCCTTTCAGTTTTTCGGGCATGGAACCGGGCAGGTTGATAGATTCGTCGAGCGATTTATTGAACCATTGTTCTTTCACACCCGCATCTTGCCGGTCAATCTGGAAATCCCATGTCCCGGATAGGCTGAAAGAAGAGTTTTGCCCTCCTACAGTCAGTACAGAGGCGAATACAATGGCAATACTTACTAAAAGTTGTTTCATGATATGTAGGATTGATATGTTTCTCACTATGTTTTAAAATCTGGTGCTAAAGTAGGGGTTTTGGAGAATCAATAAAATAGAAAGATGTACAGATACATAGAATATTGTGCTAAAAATGGCTTTTCTGACGGTTGGTGTACGAAACTACATGAATGTGATAATATCTCCATTATCATTGATTTCTGATTTTCTGATGGATGCCATATCTTTGCGAAGTAAACTTTTTAATCTTAAGGTGAACCATGAAAAAAGTATTTGCCTGGATGGCTTTAACTCTCTGGTCAGTAATGACAATCTCGGCAGGTGAGACTGCTTATCTCTTTTCTTATTTTATCAATGACAGTAAGGACGGTCTGCATCTTGCCTACAGTTATGATGGACTGAACTGGACTCCTTTGAACGGCGGACGCTCTTTTCTGACTCCGGCTGTTGGTAAAGATAAATTGATGCGTGACCCCAGTATATGCCAAGCTCCCGACGGAACATTTCACATGGTCTGGACTTCTAGCTGGACGGACCGGATTATCGGATATGCCTCTTCCCGTGACTTGATTCATTGGAGTGAACAACAAGCCATTCCGGTGATGATGCATGAACCGAAGGCCCATAATTGTTGGGCGCCGGAACTCTTTTATGACGAAGCTTCGGAAACGTATTATATCTTTTGGGCGACTACTATCCCCGGACGTCACAAAGAAGTGCCCACCAGCGAAAGTGAGAAGGGACTGAACCATCGCATGTACTATGTCACTACGAAGGATTTCCGCACTTTCTCAAAGACAAAGATGTTTTTCAATCCGGATTTTAGTGTTATTGATGCGGCTATCGTGAAAGACCCGAAAGAGGGAGACCTGATCATGGTCGTTAAGAATGAGAACTCCAATCCTCCGGAGAAAAACCTGCGTGTGACACGTACCAAAGATCTGGCCAAAGGTTTTCCAACGAAGGTATCGGCCCCCATTACGGGAAAGTATTGGGCGGAAGGGCCGGCACCTCTTTTTGTCGGTGATGCGCTTTATGTATATTTTGATAAGTATCGTGATCATCGCTACGGTGCAGTCCGTTCGCTGGATCATGGTGAAACGTGGGAAGACGTGTCCGATCAGGTTTCTTTTCCGAGAGGAATCCGTCACGGAACCGCTTTTGCGGTGGATGCTTCCGTAGTAGAGGCGCTGGTTGCCAACCGGGCTTACAATCCGTTGATCCCCGATAATCTGGCAGACCCTTCTGTCTCCAAGTTCGGCGATACGTACTATTTGTATGGTACGACAGATTTGGACTACGGATTGGGACGTGCCGGCACTCCGGTAGTGTGGAAGTCGAAAGATTTTGTAAACTGGAGTTTTGAAGGTTCCCACATTCGCGGGTTCGACTGGGCGAAAGGATATGAATATGTAAATGACAAAGGTGAAAAGAAAAAAGGATATTTCCGGTATTGGGCTCCCGGAAAAGTGATTGAACAGGACGGCAGGTATTATCTGTACGTGACATTTGTAAAGCCGGACGAGAAGATGGGTACGTATGTGCTTGTGGCTGATCGTCCGGATGGCCCTTTCCGGTTTGCTGAAGGAAAAGGACTGTCTGTGCCCGGAACAGCGGAAGCGGATAGTCCCGCTATTGTACCGGATATCGATGGAGAACCGTTTGTCGATGAGGATGGGAAGGGATATATTTTCTGGCGGCGCAGGTTTGCCGCCCGTCTTTCGGATGATAAGCTGCACATAGAGGGTGAGCCGGTCAGTATCAAAACTGCCCGTCAGGGATACTCTGAAGGCCCGCTGATGTTCAAGCGAAAAGGTATTTACTACTATGTATATACCTTAAGCGGTCATCAGAATTATGCCAATGCCTACATGATGAGTCGTGAGTCTCCGTTGACAGGCTTTGTCAAACCGGAAGGCAATGATATCTTTTTATTCTCTGCCCCTGAAAATCAGGTTTGGGGACCGGGGCATGGCAATGTGTTCTATGATGAGGGAACCGATGCATATATCTTCGTCTATCTTGAATATGGAGATGGAGGTACCACCCGGCAGGTATATGCCAACCGGATGGAATTTGATGAAGACGGGACCATCAGGACGCTGGTACCGGACGCACGGGGAGTAGGCTGTCTGGCTGCTCCGCAGGAAACGAGAAAAAATCTGGCATTGCAGTCGCACTTTTATGCTTCCAGCGAGAAAGCGCCGCGTACTTCGACGGTCAGCATAGAGACACAACCCAACCAGCCCCTGCCGGATAAAGGCTCTGTGAAGAATTATACCCGTACACATACTTATCAGGCTGCCCATGTGGCGGACGAATCAAACGGAACCCGTTGGCTGGCGGCTGATACGGACAGCAGTCCCTTTATTACAGTAGATTTGAAAGAAGTACGGACAGTAAGTGAATGTCATTTCTTCTTTACCCGTCCCACAGAAGGGCATGCGTGGAGGCTGGAGAAATCCGCAGATGGAAAGAATTGGCAGACATGTGCCGAACAGGGCAAGGTACAGGCACGGTCTCCGCATATTGCCGGTGCCATCGGTGAAGCCCGCTATCTTCGTCTCCATATCCGTCGGGGAGATGCCGGCTTGTGGGAATGGAAGATTTATGAATAACTAAAACAGTGTAATAACTATAATGACAGAGAATATGAAGAGCAAAATTCTGACAGTCTTTTGTGCCGGTATTTTAGCCCTTTCCGGGGGAATGCAGTCTGCAAAAGCACAAACTTCTTCTTGGTTCAATGATAAGGATCTGACATTGACTGGGGTTTATTATTATCCCGAACACTGGGATGAAAGCCAGTGGGAGCGTGATTTTAAGAAGATGCATGAACTGGGATTCGAGTTTACCCACTTTGCAGAGTTCGCATGGGCGCAGCTGGAGCCGGAAGAAGGACGATACGATTTTTCCTGGCTCGATAAAGCTGTGGCTCTTGCAGCCAAATATGATCTGAAGGTCATCATGTGTACTTCTACCGCTACTCCGCCTGTATGGATGAGCCGGAAATATCCTGAAATTCTGTTGAAGAATGAAGATGGTACCGTTCTCGACCATGGTGCCCGCCAGCATGCCTCGTTTGCTTCGCCGCTCTATCGGGAATTATCGTATAAGATGATTGAGAAACTGGCACAGCATTACGGAAGTGATTCCCGTATTGTGGGATGGCAGCTTGATAATGAACCAGCCGTACAGTTTGATTATAATCCGAAAGCGGAGCTTGCTTTCCGCGACTATCTCCGTACAAAATACAATCATGACATTCAGTTGCTGAACGATGCATGGGGAACGGCTTTCTGGAGTGAGGCTTATTCCTCTTTTGATGAAATCACTCTTCCTAAGCGTGTCCAGATGTTTATGAATCATCATCAGATTCTGGATTATCGTCGTTTTGCCGCTGCGCAGACCAATGATTTTCTGAATGAGCAATGCCTGCTGATCAGAAAATATGCAAAGAACCAGTGGATTACTACCAACTATATCCCCAACTATGATGAAGGACATATCGGCGGTAGTCCTGCGCTCGATTTCCAGAGTTATACACGTTATATGGTGTATGGCGACAACGAGGGGATCGGACGCCGCGGATATCGGGTCGGAAATCCATTGCGTATTGCCTGGGCGAATGACTTCTTCCGTCCTATACAGGGTACGTACGGAGTGATGGAGTTGCAACCGGGACAAGTGAACTGGGGTGGCATTAATCCGCAACCGCTTCCGGGGGCTGTCCGTCTGTGGATGTGGAGTGTATTTGCCGGTGGAAGCGATTTTATCTGTACGTATCGCTATCGCCAGCCTCTGTACGGTACAGAGCAGTATCATTATGGAATAGTAGGAACGGATGGGGTAAGCGTCACTCCCGGCGGAAGGGAATATGAAACCTTTATAAAAGAGATAAGGGAACTCCGGAAACATTATGCTCCGCGCGAAACGAAGCCTGCTGACTATCTGGCACGTCATACCGCCATCCTTTTCAACCACGAGAATTCCTGGAGTATCGAGCGGCAGAAACAGAACCGTACATGGGATACTTTTGCACATATAGAGAAGTATTACCGGACTTTGAAGTCCTTTGGTGCTCCCGTTGATTTTATCTCCGAACAGAAGGAGTTGACGGAGTATCCTGTAGTGATAGCTCCTGCTTACCAACTGGCTGATAAGGCATTGGTAGACCGATGGATTGCTTACGTGAAGAATGGCGGTAATCTTGTGTTGACCTGTCGCACGGCCCAGAAAGACCGTTATGGACGTTTACCGGAAGCTCCTTTCGGTTCTATGGTTACTCCTCTGACCGGCAATGAAATGAACTTTTATGACCTGCTGCTACCGGAGAATCCGGGTACTGTCGTCATGAACGGAAAGGAATATACGTGGAATACATGGGGTGAAATTCTGATTCCCGCCTCAGATGCACAGGTCTGGGCGACGTACACCCGGGAATTTTATGAAGGTGGTCCTGCCGTCACATTCAGAAAACTGGGTAAAGGCACTGTAACGTATGTCGGAGTGGACAGCCACAATGGTGCGTTGGAAAAGGATATCCTGAAGAAATTATATGCACAGCTACAAATTCCTGTGATGGATTTGCCTTATGGAGTAACGCTGGAATACCGGAACGGGCTGGGGATTGTGCTGAATTATTCCGACCGTCCTTATACATTCAACGTACCGGAGGAAAGTAAGGTGCTGGTAGGAACTGAAGAAATCCCAACCGCAGGAGTATTGGTGTTTTCAATGTGAGGTGTTGATTAATAATAGATAAGTATAAAAAGATAAATAGGTAATGAAACAAATTGTAGGACTGGTATTGATTTTGTGTTGTACACAAATGGTGGCTCAGGAGGTTTTTCCTGACGGCAAGGCAATCCCTGAATGGTTCAGGGAAAACAAGGAAGTGAATGTGAATGCTTTAGGAAAGAAATATAGTATAACCAGTTATGGGGTAGTGAACGACAGTACGGTGGTGCAGACGAAGAAGATACAGGAAGTAATTGATCTGGCTGCACAGAATGGGGGTGGAGTGATAGTAGTTCCCCAAGGTACCTTTTTAAGCGGATCGCTTTTCTTTAAGAATAATACTCATTTATATCTGGAGGAAAATGCGGTATTAAAGGGGAGTGATGACATCAGTCATTTCCCGGTGAAAATGACCCGTATGGAGGGACAAACTTTGAACTACTTTATGGCTTTGGTAAATGCAGACGGACTGGATGGATTTACTATTTCGGGAAAGGGAACTTTGAATGGAAACGGGCTCCGGTATTGGAAGTCATTCTGGTTGCGCCGTTCCATAAACCCGGATTGCACGAATATGGAAGAAATGCGTCCTCGCATTATTTATATGTCCAACTGTAAAAATGTTCAGATTGAAGGAATCAGGATTATGGATTCTCCTTTCTGGAGCACTCATTTCTATAAATGCAGTTTCCTGAAATTATTGAATCTCCGCATTACCTCGCCTGCCAGCCCCGTAAAAGCTCCCAGTACAGATGCGGTGGATCTGGATGTTTGTAATAATGTGCTGATAAAGAACTGTTATATGTCTGTCAATGATGATGCAGTAGCCTTAAAAGGCGGAAAAGGACCTTGGGCGGATAAAGATGCCAATAATGGAGAAAATTATAATATTATTATTGAAGACTGTACTTATGGATTCTGTCATAGCGCCTTCACCTGTGGCAGTGAATCCATTCATAGCCGGAATGTGATTGTCCGCCGTTGTAAGGTGGATAAGGCACGTGCTCTCCTGACTCTTAAAATGCGCCCGGATACACCGCAAAAATATGAGTATATTTTGGTAGAAGATATCACAGGGAATGTGCAGAATTGTCTGAATATAGCTCCTTGGACACAGTTCTACGACTTGAAAGACCGCAAGGATATTCCCCTTTCTTATTCCAATAATATTACGATGCGCAACCTTGATATCGATTGCAATGTCTTCTTTAATGTGAAGAAGTCCAACCAATATAAATTGTCCGATTTCCATTTTGAGAATCTGACAGTACGGGCTAAGAAAGGAAATGTGGATCAGAGCATCATCCATTCATTGACAATGAATAATGTGAAGATAAACCAATAAAACGATAGAACGATGAAAAAGTTTTCACTCTTTATTTTGAGTTTGTTGTTCTGCACCGGCTATATGTCGGGGGCAGATTGGAATGTATACGTTGCCAGATATAAACAGGACAAGGCCTGTGCCATCAGCTATACTTTTGATGATGGATTGGCGGAGCACTATACACTGGTTGCTCCCCAACTGGAAAAGAGAGGTTTTCGGGGAACATTCTGGATATGCGGCTCCAATATAAACAAAGATAACAGGAATATAACCGACACTACAAGAATGACTTGGCCTCAACTTAAGGAAATGTCTGATAAGGGGCATGAGATATCCAATCACGGCTGGGCGCATAAAAACTTCGCACGTTTCCCGATTGAAGAAATCAAAGAGGATATTTTAAAGAATGATAGTGCTATCTTTGCAAATACAGGAGTAATGCCTCGTACTTTCTGCTATCCCAATAATAATAAAAAAGCGGAAGGGCGGAGGATTGCCGTACAGAATCGGGTAGGAACAAGAACTCATCAACGTTCGATTGGAAGTAAATCGACTCTGCAGGATTTGGAAAAATGGATGAATACCCTGATTGAGACAAATGACTGGGGAGTAGGTATGACACATGGCCTAACTTATGGTTATGATGCTTTTCGCAATCCTCAACGCTTGTGGGATCATTGGGATCAGGTAAAAGCGAGAGAGAATGAAATATGGGTAGGAACGTTTCGGGAAGTAGCTTCTTATATCAGAGAAAGAGAAGAAACGAAACTGGATGTTGTGAATAAAAAGAATACCCTGTTGATAACTCCGGAACTGAAATTGGATCAGAAACTTTTTGTAGAACCATTGACAATGGTGATTACCGGTAAGGATATAAAGAAAGTGACTGTAAAACAAGGGAAAAGAAAATTGCCTGTACAGGTTACCGGTGACAAGGTTCTTTTTGATTTTGATCCGTATGGAGATGTGATAAAGGTGACTTTGAAAAGTCGAAAATAAAATGGATTGGATAAATTTAAATACGATATAATAATGAAACAGAACTTTTTAAGATGGATGGTAAGCATGTGTTTCGGGCTGTTGTCCGTTACCATGGTTGTGGCAGGAGATCACTATAAGACTGTCAAAGTAAAAGCTCCTTTTCCGATGCAGCCGATCAAGATTTTTATTTATCCGGAGCAGGATTTTAAAATTACTGATTTTGGAGCTGTACCGGGTGGGGAAGTAAATAATACCCAGGCGATTGCTGCTGCTATTGACGCATGTAATAAAGCGGGCGGCGGGCGTGTTGTTGTTCCGGCAGGCACTTGGCTGACGGGCCCCGTACACTTTAAAAGCAATGTAAACCTCTGTTTGGAAGAAAATGCTGTATTGAGTTTCACCGATAATCCGGAAGATTATCTTCCGGCAGTCATGACTTCATGGGAAGGGCTGGAGTGCTATAATTATTCACCTCTGTTGTATGCATTCGAATGTGAAAATGTGGCAATCAGTGGTAAAGGAACGTTGCAGCCGAAGATGGGAACATGGAAAGTATGGTTTAAACGCCCTGCACCTCATCTGGAAGCATTGAAGGATTTGTATACAAAAGCTTCTACCAATGTGCCTGTCATTGAACGTCAGATGGCTGTTGGCGAAAATCATTTGCGTCCGCATCTGATACATTTCAATCGCTGTAAGAATGTAATGCTGGACGGATTTAAAATACGTGAGAGTCCTTTCTGGACAATTCATCTCTATATGTGCGACGGAGGAATGGTACGTAATCTGGATGTACGGGCACATGGACATAATAATGATGGCATTGACTTTGAGATGAGTCGTAACTTTCTGGTCGAAGATTGTTCTTTTGACCAGGGAGACGATGCTGTCGTAATCAAAGCGGGTCGTAATCAGGATGCGTGGCGGTTGAATACACCTTGCGAGAATATAGTTATCCGTAACTGCCGGATATTGAAAGGACACACATTACTGGGTATCGGTAGTGAGATTTCCGGTGGTATACGGAATATCTATATGCACGATTGTACGGCACCTAATTCTGTGATGCGTCTTTTCTTTGTGAAGACCAATCATCGCAGAGGAGGATTTATTGAGAATATCTATATGAAAAATGTAGAGGCAGGTACAGCACAGCGGGTACTTGAAATAGATACGGAGGTACTTTATCAGTGGAAAGATTTAGTGCCGACATACGAAAAGAGAATCACTCGCATTGATGGTATCTATATGGATAAAGTAAACTGTGAGTCGGCAGACGCCGTTTATGAGCTGAAAGGAAATGCTGAACTGCCTGTAAAGAATGTGCAAATCAAAAATGTAAAGGTCGGGTCGGTTAAGAAGTTTGTGAAGAAAGTAAGTAATGTTGAAAATGTAGTAGAAAAGAAGATAACTTATCAAATGGAGAATCATAAAGACTGAGTAAAAAAGTTCATATATGAACTTTAATTTGTTTTTGGGTTCATCTCTGTTTTTGGGAAAACTGCCGGATCATTCCTTGTTTAATTGATTTTTTTATTTAGGGTCTGGTTTGTATAAAAAGTAAGTGATCATATTTAAACGAAAGTCTCGGGTAGTTTGCGGCTACCTGAGACTTTATCGTTTTTACGGGTGATAAGTGATGAATAATCTATGTAAATGTACAAACTTCTATGTACTGATATTGAAATCGAACCTATCTTTGTGACACTATGAAATTATTAATATGCACAAAATGAAAAAACTGATTTTATTATCTTTATTGACTCTTCAATTTAGTTTGCTCATCGCACAAGATACTGGTGAACAAGTGCGTTTGTCCCGATTGTTTAATTTCGGATGGAAATTCCAGGCTGGCGATTTGAAGGATGCGTATTCCTTGAACTATGATGATAGTAATTGGCGTGTGCTGGATTTGCCTCATGACTTTCAAATAGAACAGCCGTGGAACCAGGGTGCGGGTGGAGCGCGTGGCTTTAAAGCGATGGGAACCGGTTGGTATCGTAAGGCTTTCAAAGCTGAACCTGACTGGAAAGGAAAACGAGTACTGCTTGATTTTGAGGGAATTATGTTAGTGGGTGATGTCTGGGTGAACGGTCAGAAAGTAGGAAGTACAGACTATGGTTATCTTGGATTCGAAACGGATATCACCCAATTGCTTAGATATGATGCAGATAATGTAGTGGCTGTCAGTGCTTCTACAGGCAATAAAGGAGGATCACGCTGGTATACAGGAGGAGGTTTGTTCCGGGATGTCCATCTGTTGGTAAAAGATTCCGTTTCCATAGCCCGTCATGGAGTGTTTATATCTACTCCTAAAATAACTGAACAAAGTGCTGATATTAATGTACAGGTTGAGTTGGAAGGTATTCGTGGGAAGCAGCTGGATATAGAAATCAATGCCAGAATTTTTTCTCCGAAAGGTGAACTGGTAACGGAAACAAAGGGAATGGCTCCTAAGAAAAACAAGTTGGCTACCGTTGAGGTACCTCTTCCGATAGTTGCTGTTTCCAATCCTCAGTTATGGTCTTGTGAAACTCCGAATCTTTATAAAGCAGAAATAACATTGCTCCATAAGGGGAAAGTTATCGATAATGTAACTGAGACTTTTGGTATTCGTACACTTGAATATTCTCCGGAGTTTGGCTTTAAACTAAACGGTAAGAAGTTATTCTTGAAAGGTATTGCCAATCATCACGATTTAGGTGCTGTGGGAGCAGCCGCATTCGACCGTGCTATTGAACGACAGTTTGAATTACTTAAGAAGTTCGGCTATAATCATGTCCGTACATCGCACAATCCTTATTCGAAGTCTTTCCTTGAATTGGCAGATAAGCATGGTATCCTGATTGTAGATGAATTGATTGACAAGTGGAGTGATAAATCTTACTGGGGAGGCCGGGTTCCTTTTACTCAGTTATGGTATAAGATGATTCCCGAATGGATCAAGCGTGACAGAAATCATCCTTCGGTTATTATGTGGAGTATAGGCAACGAATTGCAGATGCGGGAAGATCTGGCCGGATTTCCTACCGGTGATTGGGGTGTTACGACTTATCGAATTTTCGATGTGCTTGTGAAACGTTATGACCCTACCCGTAAGACAACGGTGGCTATGTATCCTTCGCGGGCAGGTGCCATCAGTCGAAAAGAGTCAGACTTCAATAAGAAAATCCTTCCTCCTGAGCTGTCTACAGTGACCGAAGTGGCCAGTTTCAACTATCAATATGTTGATTATGCCAAGTATCTCGAAGCTTGTCCCGGATTGATCGTTTATCAGAGTGAGGCAACAAGTAGTGAACTTACTGCTCCTTTCTTTGGTATGGATCAGGATAAGATGGTAGGACTTGCTTATTGGGGAGCTATTGAATACTGGGGAGAATCGAATGGGTGGCCTAAAAAAGGTTGGAATTATTCATTCTTTAATCATGCTTTGGAACCTTATCCACAAGCGTATTTGATAAAAAGTGCGTTTAGTGATGAACCTCTGGTTCATATCGGAGTAGTAGATAGTAAGAAAGAAAGTATTGAATGGAATGATGTCACAGTGGGCCGTATGCCTCTTTCTTCTCATTGGAACAGACCTGAAGGAAGTAAGCAGAACCTGTTCACTTATACAAATGCTGACGAAGTAGAATTGCTGGTTAATGGAAAGTCTTTCGGCATTCAGAAGAATAAACGAGATGATATACAGAGCCGCAATATGATCTATTGGAAAGACATACCTTATGGCAAAGGAGGAAATATACTGGCGATAGCCCGTAACAATGGAAAAGAAGTGGCACGTCATCTGTTGGAAACGACAGGTAAGGCAAAAGCGCTGAAAATAGAACTGGAAAATGCAGACTGGAAGGCAGATGGAATGGACTTGCAGTATGTGAAGGTATATGCTGTTGATGGTAAAGGACGGGTAGTACCTGCTGCCGAAGGTGAAGTCACTTTTGAAGTTTCAGGTGAAGCCAGACTGATTGCTGTAGATAATGGTGATCACATGACCGATGAGCTTTTCTCCGGAAATCATAAGAAGCTGCATCAAGGGTTTGTGATGGCTATATTACGTTCCAGTCAAACCGGTGGTGATGTGAAGGTCAAAGCTTCTCTGAAAGGATTGAAGAGTGCGGAAAAGAAAATGATGACCAAATAATAAATGAAATAATAAATAAGGGGTGTCGAAACCCTTATTTTATTAAAAATAGCCCTCGCCACAGATCGTTGTAGCGAGGACTATTTTGTTGAGAGGGGAGTTTTGACATCCCCTTATTTATATGCTATAACTGCCTTTTCTCGTAAATGTCTTTTTGGCCTTATTCTTATCAATGAAATCCACTTTACATCCGTCAGGTATTTCAATCAGATTTTTACCTTCTTTGGATAGTTTCAACTTGATTTTACCTTCTTTGACAGGGAATTCGATATTTGCCCATTTCAAATCCATTAGTTCAGGACGTATGATATAATGATTCGATTTTGTTGGAGATTGGCTGAAACCTGCTATGCCATTTAAAACAGCCACTACTCCCGGAACTCCATTAGCGCCATGACATAAACTTAGACCATAAGGACGTTTATAGAAGACCAGTTGTTCATCTTTGGGCTTCTTGTATGAGAAGTTTTCCGGAAAACGGGTATGTCCCTGTGCAAGCCAGTCACCAAATACAGTAAAAAGGAAGTCCCACATTTCTCTGACCTTACCTGCTTTTGAATAAGCAAGGAACTCATATCCTTTCTCATAACTTACATAATCATGGTAATAAGGAATGGTGGGGAGTACTTCAAACAGATGATCATACCGTTCTTTGGGAAATATATCGGCAAGGACAGCCCAGTACTGGGCATGATGTGAAATCACTGTATCCAGTTTGCCGTCTTTGGTATATCCGTTTATGAATAATCCCTGTTCTTCATTCCAGAAATGTTTGATTATACTTTTCTTTAAAGCCTCGGCTTTCATTCGGTAATGTTTTGCTGATTTTCTGTCCCCCCATTTTTCGGAGAAGTCTGCACCAATCTTGTAATTATAATAAAGCATTATTTGTGCATACGTAGGAGTTCCCTTCTTGTCAGGGCCTCTTCTGGTAGCCCATCCCGGTACAAATCCCCAGCTGACACCGACATTGGCGGAGATAAAGCCACGTTCATCCTGAAGAGTCTCGTAGAGTTTCAGCAGTTGTTCTATGCGGTCACGATAGGAGAGGATCGTATTGAAATCTCCATATCTTTGGTAATAGTGGTTAAAACCTATCAAAGCATGAAGCGGATAATCCGGTATTCCCAAATCTGTTTTTTGCGGATTTAGCGGGAGCATAGCTACTGAAAGGCTGTTGCGCGAAACCTGTTCATCTCCGAAAAGGTAATCTCCGGCAAAGGTACTTAAAACGGCATCCATTGACCAGGGCAGATAGTCTCTCTTGATACCATCCAGATAAAAGCCGTGCGTGCTGGTATGCAGGGAGGCAACCGAAGCATTCCAGATGTTATTCATACGTTCGTCATTGCATTCAAAGGACATCAGGAAGTCTACAGGCCATATCTTAGCCTTAAACTTAACATCAGATATCTCACATTCTTTATCACTGGATATTTTCAGATAGCGGACCGCCCTTTCCGGAAGGATAATTTGTTGTTCTCCTTCTGTCAAAGGATAGGATTCAATAGGATATTGTTCGAAGAGTTTGGTGTTTTCGTTTAATGCCTCTTCCGGACTTTCTCCTACAAAAGCAGTGAGCGTTCCCTCACCTTTGGCAGTGAATGAGACTTTTCCGACTTCAATATGGAAAAAGTCAACTAGAATATATCCATTCTTTTGAATCTTTATTTTTTCATTTTCAACTGTTGCGTTTCGTATAGGTAAGATTGAAATCGGATGAATGGTAACCTCTGTTTCCGGATCATCCAAAGGCATTCTGCCTGCAGTGCCGAATACCGGAGATGTTTCTGCAATATTCCATTCAATACCATCCATACTTGCTTTCCAATGATCCGTTGAGACTTCTCCATTGAAGGATACTTTAATGGCAGGCAGATCATTATCAGTCTCTACTTCGAATAATAAAGTTGATTTTCCTTTAGGTAGTGTAAGAGAACTTTTGTCGGAATTGCCTGCTTCTTTTTCATTGACAGATACTTTCACCTTTCCGGTAGATGTCCATTCCATTAGCGTTTCTGCCGGCAAGTTTACTTCTTTACAGAATGAGGTATGATATACCGGAGCATAAAATTTGCCGGGATACCCTACGTTCACACAACGTTTCTCCGATTCTTTTAGTCTTTTCTGCTGAAGATGCGCACTCAGCTGTCCCGGATACCAGATATACTCTCCGTTTCCATTCCTTACCGGTGCATCCGGGATTTCTACAGCCGGGTCCAGTAAAGGATCATACTGTATATTTTGTGCTTGGATTGTATATGAGGAAGCATACAAACTTAAAAATACAAGTATAAATTTCAATTTTACATTCATTGTTTTATCTTTATTTTAAGTGTTTTCACTTAGGATTACCGGAAGTCAAACATCAGATTCAGATGAAGCCCTTCGTCTCCCGATTTGATCCGGATATTTCCCGGCTGGCTGTTGGGACCTTGCTGTTCGATGGGTTTGAACGAGCAGATAGCCGGAATATCGAGTAAGAATGAAAGGTCACCTTCAGGGAATGCAGGCATTGTATCTTTCACACGTCCTGCGGGTTCTTCGGGAGTAAATACCCGGAAGAAGATGCCATCATTACGGGAATAAACAGTAAACGAAGTCTTTTCACCTTCCAGAGTTGCCCAATAGAGATTGGCATGGTAGCCTTTGAACTCCGGATATATCAGATTTTCAAAGCTTTCTCCGGTGATGGTGTTATTGTAGTCTTTGTGCCAGATACCGTAGTTTGTTCCTGCAATACGGTTTTTCCAGACCCGATAAGGACCACGTCCCATCCACTTCATGCCCGAGCAATTTTGTTCCGGATAAGAGAAGGTAAGTCCGAGATTGAAAATCTGGGAATCCATAAAAGCATCGTCAAAGCCGCCGCCACCGGAACCACGGTTCAACAGAATAGCATCCATGTAGAGCAAACCTTCATTTGTCAGGCGCCATACAATCGAATCTGCTGCACCTTTGTATTTGGCACAATAAATGGCTCCGTCGGAGGAATGACGGGTATAGCTGAGCGAAGGTTCATATCGCATCTTCATACCTACTGCCACCGGACCATCTTTGAATGGAACCTCAGTCTCACCGGATGTAATGTGACGAATCATACCGGTTGCCGCATCGAAGGTTACGCAGACTTTACTGCTCTTTAGTTCGATGGCATCAGCTGTTTGCCGGGCTTCTGCCTTTGGGGGAGCAGGAGTGGGCGCAGCCTGTGTCAGCTTGCGTTCAAAATATCGTTTTACCAGATGAATCGGGTAAGTCCAGTTACAGATACTTTTTCCTTCTTTATCGAATGCTTCCAGTTCAAGTATATCCCCTTCCCGGAATGAATCGGGCAGTTCAAAACGGGCAGTGCCTGTTTCTCCCGGATTGATGGACGGGAGTTGAACTCCTCCTTCGGCGATCACCTTTCCTGTTTCCGTGTTTCCTTGTAGAGGAGTGCCGCATGTCAGAACTTTGTAAGACATACGACAGTCTTTCAGGTTGGTAAAGGTATATTCATTGGTCAGTAGGAAACTGCCGTCGAAGTGGTTGGTAATGAGAAGAGGTTTCAACTGGATAGGCGACCATTGTGCACGGATAGCGTAATAGCTTCCTTCTTTTTCGCGGCGTGGTCCCACTACTCCGTCAGGTGCATTTGACTTGTCGGAATCGAGTATTCCTCCTTTATCACTGCGCTTGGGAGCTTCATCGCAATAGACCCAGATAAATCCTCCTGCAAACAATGGATTGGTGCACCATCGATCCCAGAAGTCACGCAGACCGGCTCCCCCTCCCTGATCGTACATAGCATGCATGAATTCGGTCGGCATGAACACCTTATAACCATTCGTAAAACGTGCCACTCCTGTCAGATAAGTAGGGTAGTGGTGGGTATCCAGTTCATTAAAGTCAGCCCAAGGATGCACCATGTGACGCTTTTGCAGCCTGTCATATTGGGCAAATAAAGGATCGGTTTGCGTATTCCAGCCACCTTCATTTCCGTTGCTCCAAAGGATGATGCATGGATGGTTAACATCCCGTTCAATCATTTCTTTCACGAGTTTTGCCCCGACTTTGGAGTCATAACTGTTTTGCCAGCCTGCCAGCTCATCCATGTAGACAAGTCCCAGTGAGTCGCACATATCGAGAAAATGTTCATCGGGCGGATAGTGCGAACGGACAGCATTCATATTCATTTCTTTAATGAGCTGGGCATCCATGCGGCTTAATGCTGCACTGGTGGTACGCCCTCCATCTACGGAGAATGAATGACGGTTGATTCCTTTTACCACTAATTTGGTACCGTTCAGGTATACTCCGTCCTGCGGAAAGAACTCTATGGTACGGAAGCCGATACGTGTTTCCCTGCTCTGTACGATTTTGCCTTTGGGATTCTTCAGTTCCAATTTGGCTACATATAAGTTGGGGGCTTCTGTAGACCAGGGGACTATGTTTGTCCATTCACCGCTGATCATCTGTTCTTTACCGGAGTTGTTGATTGGATGAGTGATTGTTGTTTGTCCATTGGAAGTATATACGGTTTTCCCATCTTTTAATGAACGGACGGATACGACGATTTCATGCCCTTTGGCATCTCCTTCCATATCTATGGAAGCTTGGAATTTCCCTTTGTGGTCTGCACTTAAAACAAAGTGCTTCATGTGTATCTGTGGCAGAACTTCCAGCCATACAGGACGGTAGATTCCGCCAAATAACCACCAGTCTGCTTTCCGTTCGGCGGCATTGATCGATCTGTTGGCTGATTCTTTGGCTACTTTTACTTCGAGCTGGTTCTTTTTCCCGAGGTTAAGTAATTCGGTAATGTCGTAACTGAAACGATAGAATCCCCCTTGGTGCAGTTCGCCTGCCGGTTTGCCGTTGATGATGATTTCGGCATCCGTCATCACTCCGTCGAAGAAGATCTTTACCCGTTGCCCTGCCCATGATTTAGGGACGTCGAATTTATAGCGGTAGATTCCGGTTTCATCACTGGGGCGTTGTCCTTTCACCGTGTACCAACGTCCGTAGGTATATTCTCCAAATCCCTGTAGCTCCCAATTACAGGGAACTTCGATCTTTTTCCATTTACCGCTATTCTGTCCCGCAGAACAGAAAAAGTCCCAGGTCCTGGTATCATCGATACCTGTTCCCGAAAGGTAGATACGTTCGGGATGAGGTGCCTGTGCCTGCAAGGTTACCCCGTTCCATAGGGTAAAGAAAACCCAAAGCACAAACATACTTATAATTTTGTTGTTCATATCGTTATTCTTACACGTTAAGTTTTTCTGTTTCCATATAATCAGAGAAAGTTATTGCCTGGATAATGTAAAACGGTCTATGTCCGGTGCCCATCCGAAATCATTTCCCATTCGCACCGTATTATAACCTTTTTGTAAGGTGACAGGGATCGTAATGGATTTCACCTCCTTGTTGCTGTTCAAATCTTTGAGCACAGTTTCCGTTCCGTTGACGGACACTTCCAGTTTGCGATTCTTGTCACAACTGTAGAAGATAGTCATGTTATACTTACCTCCTTTTTCGCTGTATACTTCACTCCATTCGGCGAAGTTTTCTTCCCGACCGCCCAATCTGGATATTTTCATTTTACCGGAACAATCAGCGTCAGGTACGTAGACAATCGGTTTGGATTTTTTGCCCAAGTCGTCATAGCAAGGCAGATACGCCCATTCGGCTTCATAACAAACGGGTTCCAGTCGCTTTTCAGCCTTCACTTTACATATCAGTACGCTATGTGGCTGAACCGTCTGCCGGATTTCCCCTTTCATTTTCCCAAGATCCTCTTGTTTGATTAAATCCCGTACTTTTACCTCACCTCCCAGTTCCAGAGTTTCGAAAGGAACGATAAAGTCACAGGGCTGATCGGACGGATTATATAAGGCTACCGCTCTAGTTAATCCACGTTTCTGTTCGATGTCCTTAACCAGCACATAACTTTCATTTTCATGTTGTACGACGTGTGCCTGTAATCCTAATACATCTTGGTTCAGTGCGATAAGCTCTTTATTTTTAAGTAGTTTCAATGAAAAATCGGGAATTGTATTCATATCACATCCGATCAGTAAGGGAGAACTCATGATACACCACATTCCAAAGTGAACTTCTTCTTCGTTGGGTTTCAGCCCGCGTCCGATTTCGAGCATATCCATATCGTTATAATGCCCGCCGGTAGCGTAAGCAGAAAGATATAAGTTCTTTTCAATAATCCCTTTGACAGAATTCCATTTGGGGCGGATATCCGGACTGATACGCCAGGAACGTGCCAGTTTTTTGGCCCAGGTGCCGGGGAATGCCCATCGGCAGATGTTGATAGATACATCCGTTCTTCCGGTGTTGGCAATAGCCTGGCAGATTGCGTTGTAACGTTTTTCTTCATCCAGTCCCAGTTCACGTCCGCCACAATAATCGATTTTAATGAAATCGTAGTTCCATTCTTTGATATATAAATCCATATCCTGCTGTTCGTGTCCATACAGTCCGGAGCCTACTCCGTTTGCATCGTTGTCATAGATGGAACCGCAGGTGTTGTCTCCTGCATCCGAATATATTCCGGCTCTTAGTCCCAGAGAATGGATATAGTCAGAAACCACTTTCATCCCGTTCGGGAAGCGGTCGGGGTGCGGATGCATTTTACCTGTCTCGTCCCGGTAGCCGAAAAAGCCGTCATCTATATTGATATAGTTGTAACCTGCCTCTTTCAGCCCGTGCTTGATTAAAGCGTCAGCTTGCTGTTTTATTAACTCTTCACTGATATTCACGTGATAGGTATTCCACGAACTCCATCCCATGATAGGACGGTCGATGTCTTTTTGGGCAAAACTAGTTGCCATAAACATAGTAGATAAAATGCCGCAGGCAATCAGATGTTTTTTCATACGTTGGTAGTCTTTTGTAGAAATGGATAACTTTCTTGGCAAAGATAGGCAAAGTCATGGCGTGCTCCAATGGTAAATAAGTATAGAAAGATGGAAAATCGTCCGTTTATTGGGGTATTTAGGCCAAAAAAGACGAGCAGTGAGATAAAAAGCGTATAATTTTAATGGAAAACGTATGAATTTCCATGTGCTGATATAGAAACTACCTTTATCTTTGCCATCAAATGAAAAATACATCAAGAAATGACACATTTAAAAATCTTTTTATTGTTAATCGTTTGTGCATTTTCCGCTCAGGCAGCGAATGCGCAGAATAGTAAGACGACTGTCGACGAACTGAATGGCAAGAGAATCGGAGTAATTGGCGATAGCTATGTGCGGAATCATAAAGAACCGTTTGAGAATACATGGCACTATAAGTTTGCGAAGAAGCATGGCATGGAGTACTTTAATTATGGAAAGAATGGAAATAGCATCGCTTATTCCAGTCCGCGTTGGGGGAAAGCAATGTATCTTCGGTATGCAGAAATGGCGGACAGCCTTGATTATGTCATTGTCATCGGCGGACATAATGATGCTTTTAAACTGGATTCTATCGGGGGGATTGATAACTTCAAAGATAAAATGGAGATTCTGTGTAAAGGACTGGTCGAGAAATATCCGACGGCAAAAATATTTTTCTTTACCCGTTGGAATTGCAAAAACTTCAAAGGAAGCGATTCGGAAAAGGTAGTTGATGCCATGATTGAAGTTTGCGGCAATTACAGTATTCCTATTTTTGATTGTGCAAGAAAAGGAAGTATCTATGCGGATAATGATACTTTCAGAAAAATCTATTTCCAGAAAAGTAAAAACAATACGGATACGGCGCATCTGAACAGTAAGGGACATGACCGTTTCTTGAAAGTCGCGGAGAGTTTCCTGCTGCAATATTAATTGAATAAAAAAATGAAAATAGTAAGTATTATGAACAAGGGACTGTTTATTTGTATATGGTTGTTGGCTACAGTTTGGCTGGCGCAAGCCCAGACTTTTAAAAATCCGGTTCTGCCGGGCTTTAATCCTGATCCTTCGATCTGCCGGGTGAATGATGATTATTATATGGTCACCTCTTCTTTTACATGGTATCCCGGAATCCCCATTTATCATAGTAAAGACTTGGTCAATTGGGAGATTGTAGGACATGGTATTAGCCGTCCGGACATGATTGACATGAATGGACTGAATGATAATGATGGAATATGGGCAGTTACTATACGTTTTCATGAAGGTCTGTTTTATTTAATCACAACCGGATCAAAATGTGGCGGTAATTTTTATATAACAGCTGCTGATCCTAAAGGTCCTTGGTCTGATCCTGTATGGCTGAAAGATGCGCCCGGAATAGACCCGTCATTATTTTGGGATGATAATGGAAAATGTTATTATATCGGGAATACATGGGATTTTAAAAGCTCATGGCCGGCCCAATGTGCTATATGGATGCAAGAGTTGGATCTCAGCCGGAATAAATTGGTGGGCGAGCGTAAGATTCTGACTTACGGGCATGCGAATAATGCAACTTATGCAGAGGGACCTCATCTTTATAAGATAAACGGGAAGTATTTATTGCTGATGGCCGAAGGAGGTTCAAGTTATCATCATGCAGTGACGGTGCATCAAAGTAAGTCTTTGTGGGGACCTTATGTTGCAGATAAAACCAATCCGGTATTATCACACCGCCATTTAGGTGAAAACTATCCTATTCAGGGATTGGGACATGCTGATCTCGTACAGACTCAAAATGGAGAATGGTATTCAGTTGTTTTGGGAAAAAGAATGATAAAAGGGTACAATCCGCTTGCAAGAGAAACTTTCTTATGTAAAGTCAATTTTGAAAATTCGACTCCTATTTTCAATCCGGGGTATGGAATCGTGCTGCCGGAGCAGGAACGTCCGGATCTGCCGTGGCAACCAGTGAAGGTTGAACCTGTAAGAGATGACTTTGAAACAGAGAATCTGGCATCAAAATGGTATTTTGTAAGAATCCCCCGAAAGAAATTCTATACTCTGGAAGATAACTGTTTAAATATATCGTTGCAGCCTGAAGTCATCGACAGTCTGGTGAATGCCGCCATGATTGTACAGAAGATAAAACATCATGATTTCACAGCAATGACTAAACTGGAATTTCAGACGAAAAAAGAAAATGAACAGGCGGGTTTGGTCGTTTACCGTACGGCTACCGGATATTATACACTGATGAAAGATAAATCTGGTATTGTATTGACTAAAAAGCATTTAGGTAAAAAGGAAGTCGTAAGCCGCATTCCTTATGCTAAGAAAGACGTTTATCTGAAAGTTACCGCAAACGGATTGAATGTTGATTTTAGTTTTGGCGAAACGATCGATAATATGACGAATATCGGTGGAACCCAAACGCTGGAAGTAATATCGGACAATAAGTTTAATAAGTTCAATGGTTCGGGAGTTGGAGTCTACGCGACAAGTAATGGAAAGCCATCCAGGAACAAGGCAGCATATGACTGGTTTGAATATCAGGAAACCATTAAATAAAAGAAAACAAAGAAGGCGATGAACACATTAACGAATAATCCATTCCGGAGAATCTCAAACAGATTATTGCTGGGAATGCTGGTTTTTCCTTTAGTGCTATCCGTCCATTCACAAACACGTGAATATATACCGTTGCGGGAGAAGTAGGCCCTGAGCTTGTGACAGAAGAAATAGCCTCCATTCAGGCTCCTTGGGCGATGCCTGAAATGAAGCGTCCGGTCTTTAAAGACCTCACATATTCCATCGTGGAAACAGGTGCCAAATCTGAGAAGATGGTTACTAAAGCAATCTAGAAAGCGATAGACGAAGTGAGTCATAAAGGTGGAGGAAAAGTTGTGGTACCTCCCGGAGTCTGGAAAACCGGTCGTATAGAGTTAAAGAGTAATGTGAACCTGCATTTGGAAGAAGGTGCGGAACTGCATTTTAGCGGAAACATCAAAGATTATCTGCCTGTTGCCCTGACTCGTTATGAAGGGATTGAAGTCTATTCATTAGGAGCACTGGTATATGCTGATAATCAAGAAAATATAGCACTGACCGGTCATGGGAGACTGATAGCTCCCACGACCGATTGTGAAATATGGAAACATCAGTGTTCCGTTTCGATAGAGCAGTATGTGGAGTAAAATCCGGATGAATCTAGCCGGAATTGCTTTCTGGTGGGACATGTTGGGAGAAGAAAAACATGTCGGTGATTTGGCTAAGCGTTTGCCGGCTCTTCCCGTCACTCCTTTGACTCCTTCTTTCAAGAATATCGCAGCCCGTGATATCATTGTTGTTTATTGATTTGAATGGTATCCCCGAAACTCCGGCAGAGAATTGTTTGATAGAAAACCTGATGGGAAAGACCGATAAATTGATACGGATGACAGATGTGAAAGGTTTTACACTGAAGAATATCACAATTCAGAGTAAAGACTCCACTGTTTTGATCGACGATGGACGCAATATTCTCTTTGAACAAGTGCATTTCCAGATACCGGGCGGGAAAGTGAAAATAAAGACACAGGGTGACTTGGCAAAAGAGCCGCAGTTTGTCCGTTGCTTGATGAAAGAATATTGATAAGACGAATTATATTCATAAAAAAATAAAAGATGAGAAAGTCCTGTGTATTTTTGCTTATAATTACTCTATGTAGTAGTCTAAGCTTTGCTCAAAGTAAAAAGTCAGTTTCTATCCTGGGTGACTCCTATTCCACATTCGAAGGCTACTTGCAGCCTGATACCAATAGTATATGGTATTATACTATTCCGAGGCATAAGACTGACGTTGTCTCTGTACGACAAACTTGGTGGCATCAATTTATCAAAGAGAATGATTATCGGCTTTGTGTCAATAATTCTTTTTCGGGAGCTACTATTTGCAATACTGGATACCGTCAGGTAGATTACTCCGACCGTTCCTTTATCACTCGTATGGATGAACTGGGATGTCCGGATATCATTTTTATTTTTGGTGCTACGAATGACTGCTGGGCGGGTGCTCCCCTCGGAGAATATAAATACGACGGATGGACCAAAGAGGATTTATATCAATTCCGTCCCGCTATGGCTTATATGCTCGACCACATGATTGACCGTTATCCAAATGTTGAAATCTACTTCCTGTTGAATTCCGGTTTGAAAGAAGAATTCAACGAATCAGTCAGAGCAATCTGCAAACACTATGGTATAGATTGCATCGAATTGCATGATATTGATAAACAGAGCGGGCATCCTTCCGTCAAGGGGATGGAGCAAATTTGCGACCAAATAGAAAACTTTATTTTGAAGAAAGATAAAGAATGAGAGTATGAATGTCTAATGTTTGGATTCTTTACGTAAAGCATTACGTGCCTTTTTCCCTTTTCTTATCATCGACTAATGGGAGATTGCCTTACTTTTGCCGTTATACTATAGTGTAAATCAAACGAACTATCAAACTAACTAACAGAAGAAAAACATGTACGGAAAGAATCTTAAATTAGCATTAATGGGGGCATTGTTGCTCATCAGTAATGTCACTTTCTCACAAGTGACGGAACGGGAGCGCCCTAAAGAGTGGGATCAGCTGGTAAATGGTGCCCGCTTTATGGATCGCTTTTTACCAATGAAAGGAAACAAGCTGTCAACTGATACGTGGGGAACCGCCGGTGTGCGTCCGCGATATGTTGATAATGGCATTGAAGACCGCATCTGGTCTTACTGGGGCGGAAATATCCGCAAAGGAGAAGACGGAAAATACCATCTTATGGTCTGCGGCTGGCTGGAAGCTTCCCCAAAAGGACATATGGAGTGGGGCAATTCATGGGTATTCAATACGGTAAGCGATAACTTGACCGGACCTTTTAAACCTGTCAATATCATCGGCAAAGGTCATAATCCTGAAATATTCAGAGCAAAAGACGGGCGATATGTCATTTACGTAATTAACGGTCGCTATGTTTCTGATGATATCAATGGTAAATGGGAATATGGAAAGTTTGATTTCAATGCCCGCGATCGCCGGATTATAGAGGGATTGTCCAATCTGTCATTTGCCCAACGGGAAGACAGCTCTTATATTATGGTTTGTCGTGGCGGTGGAATTTGGATCAGCCGGGATGGCTTGTCGGAATATAACCAGTTGACGGATAGCCGTGTTTATCCGAATGTGAAAGGACGGTTTGAAGATCCTGTCATTTGGCGTGACCATATTCAGTATCATATGATTGTAAATGACTGGTTGGGGCGCATAGCTTTCTATCTCCGTTCCAAAGATGGTGTAAACTGGGTTACAGATCCCGGAGAAGCGTATATGCCGGGCATTGCTGTTCACGAAGATGGCCGCGCTGAAGACTGGTTCAAGTACGAACGTATCAAAATGTATCAGGATAAGTACGGACGTGCTGTTCAAGCCAATTTTGCTGTGATCGATACGCTGAAGAATGAAGATAGGCCATTCGATAATCACAGTTCGAAGAATATCAGTATTCCGCTGAACCCGGGAGTATTGCTGACTATCTTGGACAAAAAGCCCATAACAGCCCAAACTAAAACCATCCGATTGAAAATACAAGCAGAAGACGGCTTCAATCCGCAAACCGATATCGATCTGAATTCTTTGCGTTTTGGTGCTTCCACCGAAGTGAATTACGGCAGGGGAAGTAAATTGCTGAAAACGGAAACAGATGGTAATGATCTGATCGTGACTTTCGATGGAAAAGGAAACGGAATGACTGAAGATGAATTTGCTCCGAAACTGATAGGGAAATATAAGAACGGAAAAATGCTGTATGGGTATGCGCGTTTACCTTACATTGATTATATTGAACCGATCCTGTCGGCACGTGCACCTGTTTTTGTCCAATCGGATAAAGGCTGGGAAGGAAATATTGAAGTGCAGAACTTTGGACAGGTCAGCTCACAGAAGGCTTCGGTAAAGATCGAATATAAGAAGGATGGTAAGATGATAAAAGTAGCTTCTGCTACAGTGCCGCCTCTGACACCGTATGAAAAAACAGATGTACGGTTTGTGACTAAGGCTAATTTTGAGAAAGCCGAAGACTATGATTTCCTTGTGACTATTTCTTCCGGCAAGAAGGTGTTGTCCACTTTCCGTTTGAAACAGAAAGTAGGTGAATAGATGATTCATTGTGAGAAAAACAATATTACTTACTGAATACAATCCCATATAGAAAAAAAGTCTCTTTCTATTGTCACTTATCACTTGTGATAGATAAATGTTTAGTAATCAGGTGAGAATGATAAATAAAAAGTGATAATAGGAAGTGATAATAAGGTGATAATAGAATTTTCAAGCATTTCTATTATCACCTCTGTTTTATACTTTTCTTATTTAATAGGCTGATTTTCAGATTTTAAGTATATAATCCGATTACCATACCCACGAGTGTTAAGAACTCCGTTTTCTACCAGAAGATTCAGTTCCCGCTGTGCTTTTCCTTTCAATAAACCTGTTAATCCGCTGTATTCCCTACGGGTGATGAAATGGTTTTTAGCTAAGAATGCTTCAAGACGCAGGCGGCGTGTCTCTTCCGACATATCTGATGATTCCTGAAATCCGAATTTGGCACGGGTCACCGTGCCCGAACTTCGTCGGCGAAACCACTTCGTAGCTCTGAAATTGACATTGTCAAAAGAAATAGAGACAGAACGGATTTCTTTCTTATCCATAACCGGACGTGCTTTCAAGCTTGCGGAGAAATATCCGATTTCTCCTAATTTCACGTGATACCCTTCACTCAGATAGTAAGATACTTTTTCTTGAAGAGATACCATGATACCTGCCAAGTCACCTTCGGTAAAGGTGGACGCTTCGGATATTTCACGAAACAGTCGTTTGCAATCAATGGTACCTTTAGATACAATACGAGGATATAATGGTTGGAGCTCTTCATCTCCTTTCTCATTCGGTTTTCTCCGAAAGTCATAATCTGCTGCCATAGCGTTACTTGTTTTTTGTTGGTTAATGCCCTGTGTTACTTAATTGATACCGCGTGTATTAAGACAAAGACTAGTAACCTTAACATGCAGGCAAGGCTCGACTAATATATTTTGTTAGTTGCACGTTTTCGTTCCACGTATGTGAACCGTTCGGACTACATACGTGAACCCGAAGGATCACGTACGTGAGTCGATGGGACCATGTACGTAAAACGATTTCTTATCACTGCAAAGATACATTAATCTAACGTTCGAAACAAGTTAATGAACGTTTTATTTACCGTTATTTCCAGTACGTCAGACAAAGTTGAAAAGGAATGGATATACTTCAAATAATAACTGTTGAAAAGGTTGCATCCTCTTCTTTTTATGCCTATCTTTGAAGGATATATATAAATAATTTAGAAAATAAATGAAGATCACACAAATCAGGGAAAAAGAAGACGCTGAAGCACTGAGTGTATTAGATTTTGACTTGTTGATGGAGAAGATAAAAACAGAGACGAAGACTCGCCCGGTGACCGGACTACGCCAAGCCCTGCATTTTGTTTTGCCCGGAGAGCCTTGCAGCTTTGCCGGAAAGCTTCCTAAAATAATGCCCGCTGCCGTTTTCGGGCGTGTCAATGGCGTGAGACGGATGAAAGTTTATAATGGTATCGTTGAATTGACCGTTGGCCCGTTGGCTGGAAAGGTAGAGGTGGAATTGGTCAAGAAAAAAGCGGCAGACTTGCCACAAACGATGTTTGCCTATATGGGGTCGAGCGGAAATTCAGTCAAGATATGGACGCTTTTTACCCGTCCGGACGGAACATTGCCGCAAACACAGGAAGAAGCGGAACTGTTTCAGGCACATGCTTATCGTTTGGCTGTGAAATGTTATCAGCCGCAGATCCCTTTCGATATCCAGTTGAAAGAGCCGCTTTTGGAGCAGTATTCACGGCTGAGTTATGATCCGGCACCTTTCTATCGGAAGAACGCCGTGCCTTTTTATCTTTCTCAACCGTTTGGGATGCCTAAGGAGATGACTTATCGGGAGAGAACGGTGACGGAAAAATCCCCATTGAACCGCGCTGTTCCGGGATATGCGGCAGAAGATGCGCTGGCACTGATGTATGAGGCTGCCTTGCGGAAAACTTTTCAGTCGATGGAGGAAGGATGGAGGCGGAATGATGATTTGCAACCGATGGTTGTAAGGCTGGCGGAGAACTGCTTTCTTTCCGGTATTCCCGAAGAAGAGGTGGTCAGGCGGACCATACATCGGTATTATGATTCCGGGCAGTCGGTGCTGGTTCGTGAGATGATAGGGAATGTGTATCAGGAGTGCAAGGGGGTCGGAAAGAAAGGCGGTCTGACAAAAGAGCAGTATCTCAATATGCAGACCGAAGAATTTATGAACCGGCGTTATGAGTTTCGCTACAATACTCAGATGAGTGAAGTGGAATACAGGGAGCGCTGTTCGTTTTATTTCCGTTTCCGTCCGTTGGACAAGAGAGCACAGAACAGTATTTTGCTGGATGCGCAAAGTGAAGGAATCGCAGTGTGGGACCGGGATGTGGACCGTTACTTGCATTCCAACCGTGTCCCTGTCTACAACCCGTTGGAAGAGTTTATCTTCCATCTTCCTAATTGGGACCAGAAGGACCGTATTGCGGAGTTGGCAGGTCGGGTTCCTTGTGACAATCCACACTGGACAATGCTTTTCCACCGTTGGTTTCTGAACATGGTGGCGCATTGGAGAGGATTTGATAATAAACATTTGCACATAATACTACCATTTATTATCTTTGTACTATATTAAAATAGCCAAGATTTATGAG
>PPYE01256128.1_pt1 | contig 168524 bp, 101 predicted proteins | sample 1559881 | NCBI WGS metagenome assembly PPYE01 (sample SAMN08240022, study PRJNA423297) | Human gut metagenome, whole genome shotgun sequencing project. | reverse complement strand
TTACTAAGTTCTCTTGGAACGGTAAATAAAAACAAATAGAGATACTATATAAGTCAAACCTAATAAATAGAAGAAACGCCTATGGAACAGAAGCTTACCTAATAGAAGAAATAATTCCGTTTATTTCTAATTCACTACCCTTACCCTAAATTTTGAGAAAATTATTTTGATTAACAACAAAATCATCAATCTTTTATGAATGAAGATCGCAAAAAACGAGGATTAACGCATAGCAAACTCCTCATGGCAGTAGCTATCGGTACGCTGTTTTTGAACAGTGGAAATGTACTAGCTACTCAGGTTGCCTCCGACAACCCTTTGGAAGTGACAGAGCAACTACAAACTCAAACGATTAACGGCTTAGTTGTAGATGCCAACGGTGAACCGGTTATTGGAGCCAGTATTATAGAGAAAGGAACCACAAATGGTGGTATTACGGATATTAATGGTAAATTTACGCTGACTGTAAAGCCAGGAGCTACCTTAAAGATTTCATACATAGGCTATCAGACTCAAGAAGTGAAAGCTGCCCGGACTATGAAAATTATCCTGAAAGAAGATAGCGAATTGCTGCAAGAAGTAGTAGTGGTTGGTTACGGCACACAAAAGAAAGCTAACCTGACAGGAGCAGTGGCAACAGTCGATGTAAATAAGACATTAGACAGTCGTCCTATCGCTGATATTGGTCGTGGATTACAAGGTGCGGTAGCAGGAGTTAATATCACAATACCAACCGGTGAAGTAGGATCAGATCCTTTGATTAAAATTCGTGGTCAGGTTGGCTCTATTTCAGGAAACAATACACCACTCATCTTATTGGACAACGTGGAAATCCCAAGTATCCAGATGGTAAATCCTAATGATGTTCAATCTATTTCTGTTTTGAAAGATGCTGCTTCATCTTCTATCTATGGTTCTAAAGCTGCGTTTGGTGTAATCCTAATAACCACAAAATCAGGGGCACAAAGTGATAAATTTGAAATAAGTTATTCGAATAACTTTTCTTGGCAAGACCCTGCTAAGAAAATTGAGATTGGCGGTATAGAAGCATTACAATATACATTGGATGCACAAACAAACAGAAGAGAACCAATGCCAGCCGGCGGTTTCTGGCGTATTAGTCCTGAAAGCCTGGAAAAGGCCATTGAATGGCAAAACCTGTACGGTGGAAAAGTTAAATGGAATGATCCAGTAGTGTATGGCCGTGACTGGTTCTATGACGGAAAAGACAAATATGGATACAGACTTTATGACGGTGCTAAAGCCATGATTAAAAATTGGACACCGACAATGACTCATAACTTGTCTGTTAATGGTAAGAGTGGTAAGACCAGTTATAATATCGGATTAGGCTATCTGGATCAGAGCGGTATGTCAAAAACGGCTAAGAAAGATGACTTCAAACGATACAATGCTTCGGTTAGTGTTACTTCAGAAATCAATAAGTATATTACTGTAAGGGCAAGCTCAATCTATTCAGATCGTAACAAACGCTATCCGGGAATTGGAAATACAACTGCCGACCCATGGTTATATCTTTATCGTTGGAGTCCGCTAATGCCTATGGGAGTGACTGAAAATGGCAATCCGTTGAAGGAACCTACCTACGAAATGGCAGCTGCCAATACGGATAATCTGCAAAATAAATACTACAATATTAATTTAGGTTTCACACTGAATTTGACCAAAAATTGGGATGTCAAGTTTGACTATACATATGACAGACAAACTACTGAAACGAATTCATCCGTAATGCAATATGAGGCGGGTGAAATGTGGTATGCTCCCACTGCCTGGATGGAAAACGGCAGTCAAGTATTTGTTAACGAACAAGGAGAGAGAGTAGATACCGGTGGTATGCCTGCATATCGCTTCCCTGTGAACAAATACTATAACAGTTCCGGTCCAAGTGCCAGTCAGGTAGGCAATAATAGTAAGTCTATTGATAACAATACCTTCAACATTTATACTACTTATAACTTGTTGCTGGGTCCAGAAAAGCAACATGCATTCAAGTTCATGGCAGGTATGAACAGAGTTACCAACAAATGGAGTTCATATAAAGGTTGGAAAACAAATCTGATTGATTTGACAAATCCGCAATTCCCATTGGCATCCGGAGATCAATTTATTGAAGGAAACCGGAACTGGGAAGCACAGTTAGGCTTTTTTGGCCGTCTTAACTATTCTTTTGAAGATAGATATTTCGTTGAAGCAAATATACGTCGGGATGGTTCATCCAAGTTTCCAAAGCATCTGCGTTGGAAGTGGTTCCCTTCTTTCTCTGCCGGCTGGGTATTTACCAATGAAAAGTTTATGGCACCTATTAACAATATCTTAAGCTTCGGTAAATTCAGAGCTTCATGGGGTAGTATTGGTGACCAATCTGTTTCAAACACTCTGTATAAATCCATATTGTCAGATGGTCAATCATCATGGCTGGATGGAAGTGGAAATAAAACACCTATGTTCGGTACTCCATCATTGGTGGACAGCGATATTAGCTGGCAGCAAATCGAAACGCTGGACTTTGGTATCGATCTCAGATTCTTTAATAATAAGTTCGGAGTCACTTTCGACTGGTTCCAACGGGATACAAAGAACATGATTATCCCTGGTGAAAGCCTGCCGGTAACTCTTGGCGCAGCTGCTCCCAGTGGCAATTATGGTAGCCTGAGAACTAAGGGTTGGGAATTGTCAGCCGACTTCAACCATCGTTTTGCTAACGGATTGGGCATTAATGCAACAGCATCTATTTCAGACGCTTCTACTTTTATCACAAGAGGTGCCGACTACTTGACTCCGTGGGAAGATCGAAGTTTAGGAACTACCTACTCAACAGGTAGACGTTATGGTGATATCTATGGTTTTGTAACCGATAGATTATTCCAAAAAGAAGATTTTGTATATGGAGCAGACGGCCAGATTGAAAAGATTATCGTTATTTATAACGGAACAGCTCGTACCACCTATAAGCAATCTTCAGAGTATCCGGTTTATCAGGTGCATTATGAAGATGGAAATAAGCTAATATTCTCTCCTGGTGATACCAAATTTGTAGATCTGGACGGTGATGGTTACATCACTCCGGGAACCAGTACAAATGGTAATCCTGGCGACCAAACTGTTATCGGTAATACTACTCCGCGTTATGAATACAGTTTCAGATTGGGTGCTGACTATAAAGGTTTTGATTTTTCTATTTACTTCCAAGGTATTGGAAAACGCAAGATTTGGGGTAGCGGGCAATTAGCAATTCCCGGGTATAATGCTAAGGAAGGTGCACTGCCTAAAACTTTTACAACAGACTATTGGACAGAAGAACGCACCAACGCTTTCTATCCCAGAGCATGGGATTTAGGTGGCAGCAATACTGGATTTGCTATGCAGAAACAATCCCGCTATCTACTGGATATGTCTTATTTAAGAATCAAGAATATAACATTGGGATATACCGTTCCGACAAATATCTTATCTAAGATATACATCAGCAAAGCAAGAGTCTATATGTCATTGGAGAACTTCTTTACATTTGATAACCTGAGAGGATTACCTATTGATCCGGAAGCTATATCAGGATATTCAATGTTCTCCACCAACTATAACCTTGGACGTACAGGTACCGGTACACCGGTATTCAAAAGTTTATCATGTGGTGTTCAATTAACCTTCTAAAATAGAATCATTATGAAATTAAAAGTATTTATAATTTTAGCCGGTGTCGTTTTATTGTTTACGAACTGTAATGATGTGCTCGACCGCCCGTCATTGACTACGGCTGAGGATGATGCATATTGGACCAATGAAGATAGAGTACGTCTATATGCTAATGCTTTTTACACAAACTTCTTTGTGGGGTATGGATTAAAGTATACAACGACTTATGCTCCTAACGCCAATTATACGTTTAATGACGATGCAGTGAGGATGTCCACTCAAACACAGTTTGGGCGTACAGTTCCTACATCTAAAGGAAGTACAAGTCTGGACATGATGTGGCAAAGTGAATTTACCGGTCCTACATGGAATTTTGCCTGGGTTAGAAAAGCAAATGTTATGATTGACCGCATCACTAATCTGATGCCTGAAATATTGACAGACGAACAATATAACCATTGGACAGGTGTTGGACGCTTCTTCAGAGCACTGGAATATGCTCGTCTGGTAAATGTTTTTGGCGATGTTCCTTATTACGACACAGAAGTTCAGAATACGGATAAGGATGGCTTATACAAAGACCGCACTCCGAGAAACGAGGTTATGGATGCAGTTTACAACGATTTTGAGTATGCATTACATAACGTTCGTTTGAATGATGGAGGTCAATATGTGAATCGTTACGTAGTAGCTGCCATGGTTTCAAGATGGGCTCTGTTTGAGGCAAGCTGGCAGAAATATTATTATAAAAATAACGAACGGGCTAAAAAGTTCTTCGATCAAGCTGTTGCTGCAGCAGAGATGGTTATGAACAGTGGCAAATATGGTATTGTTGAAGATTTCCGTAAATTATTCGGTTCTACTGACTTAACCAACAGCAAGGATTGCATTTTATACAGAAAATATGATGCTGGCCAAAACGTTACACATTCCATCGCATCGACTTGTAATATGAATGACCCTACTGATGTTGGTCCAAACTTGGATTTGATTAAAGCGTTCATCTGCACAGATGGTAAAGATTGGCAGACTTCTTCTTTGGAAAATGTAGATGATTTTACTCTTAGCAATCTGATTAAAACAAGAGATTCTCGTTTTGAAGCCAGCTTCTATACTAAACCCACTCCAAGATCCAAGAGTAGCTATTTATATGTAACAAAGTTTATCCCACGAAGTGGACTGAGTTATATTGAAAGTGGTGGTTCTCCGGCTGCAGAATTCCAGAGTGAGAAAAACGTGACTGGTTATCCGGTACTACGCTATGCTGAAGTCCTGTTAAACTGGATTGAAGCGAAAGCTGAACTTGCAACATTGGGTGGTACAGAGGTTTCTCAGTCTGATATAGATATATCTATCAATCTGATTCGCAAAAGACCGATAGCAGAAGAAGCCAAAGCTTTAGGAGTAACTATGACAGCTGAAATGAAATTGGATGCACTTCCACAAGATCCTCATAGAGATTCTACTGTACCAGCACTACTTTGGGAGATCAGACGGGAAAGAAGAATGGAATTTGCTTTTGAATTTTCACGTATCATTGACTTAAGGCGTTGGAAAAAGCTGGAATACATGGATACTGATAAGAATGAAGATTTGTTGATTGGTACCTGGGTTAATTTCAACAATGAAGTAAAAAGCGAGTTGAAGGATGAGAATAAAGGGAAACTCAGAGTAATGGCCAAAGACGGAAGCTTTACGGTATATGATGGAACCAATGCAGCTAAGATGAATGGTTTCTTCTATCCTACACAAAATCAAGGTAGGCTGCCATTCTTGAATGTTCCTAACGTTAATCCATATCTCTCTCCTATTGGTACGAATCAAATTTCGGACTATAAGAATAAGGGATATACTTTGACTCAGACTGAAGGTTGGCCAACGGGCATCAATTAACAATATGAATCTGTGAAATCATGGAAATTATTTTAAACTAAAACATGAGATTATGTATAAATTAATAAGAAATATAGGATTTCTGGCTGTATTGCTGGGACTTGGTCTGGTATCCTGCGATGAGGATTATCCGAAAAGCCATATAGCACCTTATGATACCGAACTTCTTTCTATCAAAATAACCAATGCAGGTGCAGATGGCAATACAGTGGTAGAAGGAACTATTGATGAAGACAATAAAATCATCAATTTCCCCCGTTTGGATATGACAACGAACTTCTCTGCTCTTAATCTGGACGCGAAGCTTTCTGATGGAGCTACTCTTCAAAATTCGGTATTAGATTTCTCCATGGATGAAGAAACTGCTTCTAAAACTTTGGTTCTTCGGATAGTAAATCAAAAGAGATACAAAGAATATTTTATAAGAGTCAGAAAAAGAATTCCGGTATACGGAGCTGATTTTGAAAAACCTACAGTATATGATTTCTCCGGAGACAATATCTATCCTGATTATGGAAGCCTATTAACAAGATGTGCTTCTTATGATGGTGAACATGTATTGATTGTCAGCAGAAAAACTGCTCCACATCTTCTTAAAGTGTCTGAACTGAAGAAAGGTGAAATTAAACCGATAATGTTGGATCTTACGGGCGTAACGGGTGGAACCTATTCTTATAATATGGGAGCATTGGCAAACGGACATGTATATATTGCATCCCTATCAGGTTCTCAAGCATCACCATTGAAGATTTATTATTGGGATACACCAACTTCTAAACCTGAAGTTATTGCCGATATCAAAGTATCGGACATTCCTGGAGCTGGAAACAGACATGGAGATAATATATCAGTCAATATTGATAAGAACGGTAATGGATTTATCTTCTTCGGAGATAATGCATCTACTAAATTTTTGAGATTGACCGTAAATAATCATAAGACAATAGGTGAACCGAAAGTACTGACTTCAAGCGCTGATGCGACTATGGTTACCAATGTGTATAGGATAGAAGATACAGACCAATATGTATGGTCAGGAGTAAGATTGCCTGTTACATTGGTTGATGAATCTCTTGGAAGTAAATATGCAATGAACAAATCGAACTTGGAAACAGAAGCGGTTGCTCCTAGGATATTTACCTTTAATGAGGAGCGTTATCTGATAGTTTGCAGTGCCGGACAAGGAAGTGCATCCAAAGCAACTCCTTCCTTGGTTGTTTACAATCTGACCAAGGGAAGTACAGTGGCTGAAGCAATGCAGAAGTTTGATGAAGGAGATAATCATAATCCTGATTATAAATTCATCTTGGGTGGAAGCGGTAATGGAGCAGCTCTTGCACAAACAGATTATCTTATAGAGAAAGATGAAAATGGAAAGGATGCTAAACTCTGCATTTTCGGCTCGCGTACAGATTCTGGATTTGTAATCTGTGAATTCCCTATCAAACAAGAGGAAGAAGATTAATAACTATCCTCGTTTTTTAATCAAATAAATTATAGTATTAACATAGGAGCCGTCTAATGAGTGAGAATTAGGCGGCTTCATTATTCTGAATTTAGGAATGAAATATTTGAAATATCTAACCTTGATTATTTTCATTGCATTTGTCGCATCTTGTAGTAAGGACAATGACGATGATATTATACCGCCACCGGAAGAAAATACACCTTCGACTTTGCCTCAAAAAGAGTTACGTGGAGTATGGGTAACTACAGCCTGGGGTATCGACTGGCCCATGGAGGAATACAATGCTACAGCTCAGAAACAAAAGTATATTGACTATCTGGACTTATTAGTCGAAAACAAAATGAATGCAATATTCTTCCAGATTCGGGGAATGGCAGATGCATTTTATGATTCGCAATATGAGTCTTGGAGTAAGTATATCACAGGAACTTCCGGAGTTAAGCCAAGTTATGACGTTCTGGGATTTCTTATTGAAGAAGCTCATAAACGAAATATCCAATTCCATGCCTGGTTGAATCCTTATCGTATTTCAACCCGGGCAAATAAGAACTCCTCATTTCCTCAGTTGGACCCAAAGATTCCTTCTGAACTGACTAAGGATTACGAAAAGATTCGGATTTACAATCCGGCTTTACCCGAGGTGCAAACCCGTATCACACAAATCGTCAAGGAAATTATTACTAAATATGATGTTGACGGTATCCACATGGATGATTATTTCTATCCTGCATTAGAAGCATCTGAGAGCATGAATGATAATGTGGAATATGAAAAATATGGTAAGGCACAATTTGATAATATTGCTGATTTCAGACGAAATAACGTAAATGTAGTAATCCAGAATATTCAAAAGACTATTATCGAGACTCGCCCTGATGTTATTTTCTCCATCAGTCCTGCTGCCAATATGGATAGTAACTATAATACTTTGTTTGCAGATGTGAAAAAGTGGTCGAAAGAAGGCTGGGTGGATGTTGTAATTCCACAATTGTATTTTGCTACGGGTACGGAAGAAAGTAGTTTTAACCAGAGACTAAATTTATGGTCACAATATATTTATGAGAATCATCTTTTAGTAGGATATGGAGTTTATAAATTTGGTGACCCGGCATATGGTAGTAAATTCCAGTCGTCCGAAGATCTGCAGAAACAGTTCGACTTTGCAAAAACAAAACCAAAAGTAAAAGGAAGTGTTTTGTATAGCGTTAAATATTTGGTAGAAAATAAAGTTAGGATTATGGATGTAATCAGGAATGTATATAAAACCCCTGTCTTACTCCCCTACTTAGGCAGAACCATAGCTGAAAAGCCAAACACTCCTACTAATGTCCGCGTAAGTGGAAGTAATTTATCATGGAGTGGAGTACAAGCTGCTTATTATGCAGTGTATAAAGATAATGGTATCAACCAAATAGCCAGTTTAATAGGGACCACTAAAGATACCACATTCAAACTGAATGAAAAAGGAACTTATTTCGTAACAGCACTCGATAAGAAAAATGCAGAAAGTGATTTATCGGAATCTGTAAACTATTAAAATAGGTTCATCCTGCAAAATACTCCTTGACAATCAGAACATAAGCAGATACTTTTTGACCTTGCACTAATTAAATAGCCATTAAATTAATGATTATTTAATTAGCACAAGGTCAAAAAATTAACAATCTTCTTTGTCCAATCTGCCAGATATAAAGGTATATTAATCAGCGTGCCATCTTGTTTTAGATTATTCAATGAATAGCGTAACTTACATGCCGGATGATAATTTGCATCATAAACAGACAAACTTTTACCTCCTAACCGAGTTTGAGCTTTTACTTCAACAGGGATAATTTCACTACCAGACTGAATGACAAAATCAACTTCAGCTTTCCCTATAGAAGTCCAATATCGTGGAAGAATATCATATTGAGGAACTAAACTCTGCAAAACATAATTTTCAGCAATAGCTCCTTTAAATTCCGTATATGCACCGTTACCCAAAAATATAATTTCAGATGGAAGCCCGGATAATTCACGCAACAGTCCGACATCGGATAGATAGACTTTGAATGCTGACAAATCATCATAGGCTTTCAAAGGAAGAAACGGTTTTGTTGTACAAAATACCCGGTAAATCAAACCGGCACTTTCCAACCAAAGCAAAGCGTCTTCATAATCACGGGCACGTGCACCGGGCTTAACCAATTTATATAGGAACTTTCTATTCTCTTTAGCCAACTGGCTGGGAATGGAATTCCAAATATGAGTAATACGGGGAATATCTTTATTTTCTGCATGTTTTGAAAAATCCAGAGTATAGGCATTCAGTATTGTTTGCTGTTCCTTTTTCACTTTTTCCATACCTTTATTTTCGAGGAAATAGTTTATTACGGCGGGCATTCCACCAATGACCAAGTATTGTTGATACAGTTCACTAAGCCTGTCAGTAACGAATTGTGGTAAAGGAGCGATTTCAGTAAGTTCTTCAATATAGCTATATAGTTTTTCATTGATCGTCTTCAAGAATTCCTTAAATGTAAGAGGATATAAATTCAAGAACTCAACTTTGCCTACCGGGAATGAATCTCCCTTCGACAAAGCTACACCTAACAAAGAGCCTGCCGCTACAACAGCATACTCAGACGCATCTTCGTAGAAATACTTCAATGCGTTCAGGGCAGGATTGCATTCTTGAATTTCATCGAAAATAAGTAAGGTTTCGCCCGGCAGAATAGGACTGTCAGTGAGCAATGACAATTGTGAGATAATTCGGGAGGGTTCTTTAGTTGTTTCAAATATCTCATGGATAGAATGATCCTTGTCAAAATTAAATTTGACCGTGTACTTAAACTCTGTTCTCCCAAAATATTCAAGAATCCAAGTTTTTCCGGTTTGACGTGCTCCTTTTAATATAAGGGGCTTTCTTTCAGAATTGCGTTTCCACGCTTTCAAATCTTCTATTATACTCCGATACAATTCCATAGCTACAGTCTTATGTTCCGATTATTGGCATTATCACACAAAACAGGTTCCTGTTTTTGGCAAAACTACCAATAATCGGAACATAAACAAATAATAATCGGATAATTATTCTCTCAACATATTCTATATGGCATTTTTTAACCTTATCAGCTATTACTATAGGTGATATTCAGGACCAACACGTTTTTTGCTCATCTTTATTACTACACATTTTCAGCAATGTTCTCTTGGGACTTAGTTTTTAGACAATAAAAACAAGAGAGATAAAATATAAGTTAAACCTTTAAATAGAGAAACGCCTATGAAGCAAAGAACTATCTGACAGAAGAAATAGCCTCGCTATTCCTATACTGCCTATCCTTACCCTGATTTTTTGAGAAAACTATTTCAATTAACAACAAAATCATCAATCATTTATGAATGAAGAACACAAAAAACGAGGAATAATGCATAGCAAATTCTTCACAGCAGTAGCCATTAGTGCACTGCTTTTAGGTAGCAGTAATGTGATGGCTACTCAAACTGCCGAAAGCAGTATCTATGGAGTAGCTGAGCAACTGCAAACTATCACTGTTACAGGTGTAGTATTAGATGCTACAGGTGAACCCATTATTGGTGCCAGTGTAGTGGAAAAAGGAACCACCAATGGTGGTATTACTGATATTAATGGCAAATTCACATTAAGTGTAAAGCAAGGAGCTGTGCTGAAAATATCATATGTAGGCTATCAAACACAAGAAGTGAAAGCCGTCAGAACTATGAAAATCATCTTGAAAGAGGATAGCGAAATACTCTCGGAAGTAGTAGTTGTAGGTTACGGTTCTCAAAAAAGAGCCAACCTAACAGGTGCCATTGCAACAGTAGATGTCAGCAAGACTCTGGAAGGACGCCAAATAGCCGATATCGGCCGCGGTTTACAAGGTACAACGCCGGGATTATCTGTTGTTATCCCAAGTGGTGAAATCGGTTCGGACCCAACCATAAAGGTACGTGGACAAATAGGTTCCATTGATGGAAGCTCTACTCCGCTAATTTTGTTGGATAACGTGGAAATTCCCTCTATCCAGATGGTGAATCCCGATGATGTTGAATCTATCACCGTATTAAAAGATGCAGCTTCCGCTTCCATCTATGGAGCCAAAGCCGCTTTCGGTGTAGTATTGATCACTTCCAAAAAAGGTGCCAGAAACGAAAAAGTAGAAGTAAGTTATTCCGGTAACTTCTCTTGGCAAAACATTTCCAAGAAGATGGAAATGGCAGGTGTCGATGGTATTCAATACCGTATTGATGCCCTGAAACGTGCCAAAGGAACTCTTTACGGCGCATTCTGGTATGTAGATGAAACGAGCCTTGAAAGAGCTAAGGAATGGGAAAATACTTGGGGTGGCAAGTTAGGCGTTAACGATCCGTTCGTTTATGGACGCGACTGGTACGTGGACGCTTCTAATCGCAAATTCTCTATACGTACTTTCGATCCGTATGATTATATGATTCGCGAATGGACTCCTTCACAAACCCACAATATTTCACTGAGTGGTAAAAGCGGCAAAACCACATTCAATGTCGGTTTAGGTTATCTGGACCAGAACGGTCTGATGAAAGTGGCTAAACATGATGATTTTCGCCGATGGAACGGCTCCATACGTTTAAGTACAGAAATCAACAAGTACATTACAGCTCGTGCCGGAGCTAATTATTCAAAACGCAACAAACGTTATGCTTATGCCACAAATTCTACGACGGCTGACCCATGGCTCTATCTCTATCGTTGGGACAGCACTTATCCAATGGGATACGATGAGAATGGAAACGAAATGCGTAGCCCTGCTTCTGAAGTGCATCAGGCTAACACTGCAAACAAAGAAGACAACTACCTGAGTTTCAATGTAGGTGCTACTTTAAAAATAACAAAGGACTGGAAATTTGATATTGACTACACCTATGCCGGTGAAGATCAGATTTGGAAAAAGAACGGTACTAAGTATACGGCCGCTGATACTTGGACAGCTCCTGTCAAAAGGCTAGACGGCAATGGCAACCAAATATATGTCAATAATAAAGGAGAAGTAGTATCCGCAGGTAGCCAAGGGGCTATGCCTGCCTATGACCTAAACTATCGTCAATACACAGCGGATGGCGGAAACCCCGACCACATACGCCGCCAAGTGACCAATGCCAAACGGCATACGCTGAATATTACGACTGATTACAATTGGCAGATCAACAAACAAAACAATTTAAAGGTATTGGCTGGTATGAACCGGACAGATTGGGAATCTGAGGACAACTGGTCACAGATCACCAACCTGACTGACATCAACAACCTCAGCTGGGACAAGACAATCGGTACGCAGACTTCCAGCGGTAACCTTTATTGGGACGGTCAGCTTGGTTTCTTTGGGCGTGTCAATTACAATTTTATGGATAAATACCTGTTGGAAGCAAATGTCCGCTATGATGGCTCTTCCAAATTCCCCAGCAGCCTGCAATGGAGAGCATTCCCTTCATTCTCCGCAGGATGGCGTCTCAGTGAAGAAAAATTCATGACTTGGTCTAAACCAATTCTTTCTTCTTTGAAGCTTCGCGGTTCTTGGGGTATGATTGGCGACCAGACTGTATCCAGTTCATTATATGTACCAACTATCAGCCAAGGACAGGCAAGCTGGCTCGACCCAAGCGGCAACAAAATTATTTATGCCGGAACTCCCGCTGCTGTAGACCCCAGTATTACCTGGCAGGATATCGCTACTTTAGACTTCGGTTTCGACGCACGTTTCTTTGAGGGTAGTTTGGGTATCACATTCGACTGGTACCAACGCGATACGAAGAATATGATTGTTCCCGGTGAAGGCGTTACATGGACTTTCGGCGCAGGATCGCCGAAGGGTAACTTCGGTTCATTAAGGACAAGAGGTTGGGAACTTTCCATTGACTATAACCACCGTTTTGAGAACGGATTAGGGCTCAATGCCATGTTTACAATTTCTGATGCCCAGACAGAAGTTACCGCATACGGTGATACCAAGAGCATTAGCAGTTGGTATGTCGGAAAGAAGTATGGAGAAATCTGGGGCTACCGCACAGACCGACTTTATCAGAAGGATGACTTTGTATATGAGAACGGCAAGCCGGTAACTGTTTATGCTTTGAATGGTAAAGAGGTACCCGCCAATACTCCCGGCGCCAAAGAAATGAACAAGTTAAAAGACCCGAATGGCATATATCAAGACTACTTCCAAACAGGAACGATCAAATTCGGCCCGGGTGACGTAAAATATAAAGATATAAATGGTGACGGGAAAATAGATGCGGGAGCCCGTTCTGTAGATACCGTAACAGACAAAGACGATCCCAATTATGGCAAACGTAATACCGGTGACTTGGAAGTAATTGGTAATTCTACTCCACGTTACGAATATGGTATCCGCTTGGGTGCTGATTACAAAGGTTTTGACATCTCTATCTTTATGCAAGGTGTGGGCAAACGTGACATTTGGGGAGCAGGCTTCCTTGCAATACCGGGCTTCAATACAAGTGACGGTGCTATGCCTCAGGCTATTGCCGAGAACTACTGGAGAGAAGACCGTACCAATGCTTTCTATCCTGCCGCTTACAATATGGCAGGTTCAAATACCGGTTTCAATATGCAAACTCAAGACCGTTACTTGCTCAACATGTCTTACTTCCGCATCAAGAATATTACATTGGGATATACATTACCTGCCGTATGGACCAAGAAAGTATTAATCAACAAAGCCCGTATTTATGTTGCATGCGAGAACTTCTTTACATTTGATAATTTGAGAGGCCTGCCCATTGATCCGGAAGAAATCTCAGGCTTCTCTATGTTCAACTCTACAAACTACAATTCCGGTCGTACAGGTGTTGGTACACCTACTATGAAGAACATGTCTGTAGGCATTCAATTAAACTTCTAAAAACATACCATTATGAAAAAATATATATTCACTATACTCTCAGTGGCAGTTCTAATGACTACATCTTGCGATGACATTCTGGACCGCCCGCAATTGAACACTCCGACAGACGGCACATTCTGGAAAACCGAAATGGATGCCCGTCTGTACGCCAACGGTTTTTACCGGAACTATTTTGTCGGTTATGCCGACGGGTGGGCTACCAACTATACCCCTTTGCGTGGTATGTCTTTCTCTGACGATTTAGCCTCTACCGGACAACAGTCATCATTCAGCAACTCAATACCTACGAGCCTTGGCAGTTCAAACGCAAATGACTTGGCAACTTATCAAACCCAGTATGTCGGGCCGACCTGGAATTTCACCTGGATACGTAAAGCAAATGTATTTATGGAACGCTTGGAAGCCAATATGAAAGGAAATGTAACGGAAGAGGCATTTAACCACTGGCATGCCGTAGCAGCTTTCTTTAAGTGTTTCTCATATTCCCGACTGGTAGCTGTATTTGGTGATGTGCCATATTATGAAACCTCATTTGCCAACAGCGACCTGGAGGCTATGTATAAAGACCGGGACAGTCGTGTGTTTGTAATGGATAAGGTTCACGATATGTTAAAGAACGAAGTACTGGTCAACATGCGCAACAACGATGGCGCCAATACCCTAAATCGATATGTGGCAGCCGCATTTGCCTCCCGCTGGATGCTTTTTGAGGGAACATGGCAAAAATATCATGGTGGAGACCAAGCTGCTGCAACCAAGTATCTGCAATTGGCCAAGGAAGCAGCTGAAATAGTAATCAATAGTGGCAAATTTGCTATTGACACTCCATTCCGCGAAGTATTCGGTTCACAAGACTTAAAGGGTAACAAGGAAGCCATCATGTATCGGCACTATACATTCGAAATGCTTAAACACCATATTGCATCTTATTCCAACGGAGTAGAAAGCCAAGCCCCAGCTCCCAATCTCGCCCTAGCAAAGTCCTTCATCTGCCAGGATGGTAAGGTTTATCAACATTCGGATATAGAAAATGCAAAATTGCTGAGCATTGCTAATCTGGCAAAGACCCGTGACCCACGCTTTGAAGCTACATTCATTGACCATGTAAATACAAATTCTGTTACATTGCTTTATGCTTCCAAGTTCATTGATCGTGAGGCACTGACAATGGACAATCCGAAAAACAACCCTATTTATGATTCTAATACTAACACAAATGATGCCCCAGTTATCCGCTACGCAGAGGTCTTATTGAACTGGATCGAAGCTAAAGCAGAATTGGGTGGAGTAACTCAGACCGATATTGACAACTCCATTAATCAACTGAGACGTCGCCCACTGGATGCTACTGCACAAGCTAAGGGATTAAAAAATACTGCTGACATGAAATTATCTGATATCACAACAGACTTTGATCCTGCAAGAGATCAGGACGTTGATCCTCTAATTTGGGAAATCCGCCGTGAACGCCGTATGGAATTAGTCTATGAACATTGCCGTTTACATGACATCAAACGTTGGAAAAAGCTGGAATACATGAACAATAGCAAATATCCGGATACGATGACAGGACCTTGGGTCGATATGCCCAAAGAAGTTCCAACCTATTTAGACGATCAATATATTGGTAAGCGACAGGTAAAGAAAGAAGATGGTAGTATTATCACTTTTGATGGGACCAATGCTGCTGATATGGTAGGCTATTATCTGCCAACGAATGCCTTGCCACGCAACACCTTTAGTGATCGCAGTTATTGTTCTCCTGTAGGCGAACAAGAAATCAACACTTATGCGGAGAAAGGCTTCAAACTAACACAGACAAAGGGTTGGTAATTATGCACAATACTCTCTAAATCACTCAGACTAAAAAGAATAATGCCTACCCATTTGTGTTCCTGCATAAATGAGTCAGGCATTATTGCTTATTCACTAAAACATAATAACGCTATGAAACAATATTTACTTTTATTCTATTTGGCATGCTCCGTATGCATGCTTCATGCTCAAGACAAGGAGAGTTCCCCTTATCTTTTTAATGATTTTCAAGAAGCAACCGTTTACTTCAAAGACGGTTCACAATATCACGAAAAGATGAATTACAATCTGTTAGTGGACAAGTTTTATTTTATTGACCATATAGACAATAAAGTAAAAGTATTAAGTAATCCACAGGATATACAGATTATAAAGTTTGGTAATCGAGTGTTCTATACGGAAGGAAATTATGGGATTGAAATTCTGCCGACAAATCCCGTATTGTATATACAATATAAGGGGAATATGCGTAAAGAAGCCTCAAAAGGCGCCTATGGTCAACCCGCAGAAACATCTTCTGTAAAAACATACGGAGGGACGTATGCAGGACGTGGAGAACGCTATGAATTCGATCCGGAAAAATTGATACTTGGACGTCGATACAATATTTATTGGGTAGAAAAGAAAGGGAAGAAAAAATCTTTCAAGAACTTCAAACAATTCCTGAAATTATACCCTAAACATAAAGAGGAGCTAAAATTATTCATCAAAGAGAACAATATAGACTTTAATAATGTGCAACAGATCTCAAGATTGTGCATTCACGCAGATTCACTCTAATATACTTACTCCAAAACCATGTTCCCTCAATAACAAAGATAACATCGCCCATTCATTTCATATCTTTTGAATATGAATGGGACTTTTTCTTTCATTAAGCCCTCACCCTTGAGTTGCAAATTAATAATTATAATACTAAAAATAATAAAATAAGTGTTTTTGATATTAAAATAAAGTCTATCTTTGTTGCTACGAAAATCCTCCTTAACAATAATACTATTATGAAGAAACTTCTGCTACTGGCTCTTTTATTGTGCAGTGCCTTCTTGTGTCAAGCGCAAAAAGATCGAATCATTTTGGGTGACGAACAGACTTCCGAGTATTTTCCCATCCTGAAAGATAAGAAAATCGCTATATTCTCCAATCATACAGGAATGATAGGAGACAAACATTTATTGGATGTCCTTTTAGAAAATAAGTTCAATGTAGTTGCCATTTTTTCACCGGAACATGGATTCCGTGGAAATGCAGATGCAGGAGAACACGTATCCAGTTCAGTAGACTCAAAAACGGGTGTACCTATCCTTTCACTTTATGAAGGTAAAGATAAGAAGCCAAGTAAGGATTCAATGCAAAAGTTCGATATATTAATAATAGATATACAAGATGTAGGGCTACGCTTCTATACCTATTATATAACAATGTGCAGGCTAATGGATGTTTGTGCGGAATATAATAAAAAAGTCTTATTGTTAGATCGCCCCAATCCAAACGGACATTATGTAGACGGACCGATTCTGGATATGAAATATAAATCAGGTGTGGGATGGTTGCCGATTCCTATTGTACACGGAATGACATTAGGGGAACTTGCATTAATGGTAAATGGAGAAGGCTGGTTACCCGGTTCACGCAAATGTGATTTAGCTGTTATCAAGTGTAAGAACTATACACACCAGACAAGGTATCAGTTGCCAATTCCTCCATCTCCTAATCTGCCGAATATGAAGTCAATATATTTATATCCGTCTACTTGTTTCTTTGAAGCAACACCTGTCAGCTTAGGCAGAGGGACTTCACTGCCATTTCAGGTGTATGGACATCCCAATATGACCGGATATAATTATAGCTTCACTCCAAGAAGTATTCCCGGAGCAAAGAATCCGCCTCAGTTGAATAAACTATGCCATGGCGTAAATCTGAGCAATATGAGCGATGAGGAAATCTGGAAGCGAGGAGTAGATTTAACCTATGTCATTGACGCCTACCGTAACTTGAATCTGGATGACCATTTCTTCCGCCCGTTCTTTGAGTTGTTAGTGGGAAGAGATTATGTACGGAAAATGATTAAAGAAGGAAAAAGTGCTGATGAAATTAAAGCCATGTGGAAAGGTGATGTTGAAAAGTTCAAGGCACAACGTAAACCATATTTGCTTTATGAAGAGTAAGTTTATTACCGATATAAATTGTCCAATCGTAAAATAATAGTATGAGCCCGATATCCGTTATTATCACCATTGCCGCTTATTTTGTGATACTGTTCACTATATCCTACATAGCCGGTAGAAAAGCCGACAATGAAGGTTTCTTCGTTGGTAACCGTAAATCGGCCTGGTATGTTGTGGCATTTGCCATGATTGGGTCCAGCATCTCCGGAGTGACGTATGTATCAGTGCCGGGCATGGTAGCTGCCAGTAGTTTTGGTTATCTGCAAATGGTATTGGGATTTGTTGCGGGACAACTAATCATTGCATTCGTATTGACGCCACTGTTCTATCGGATGAACTTGGTGTCCATCTATGAATATCTGGAGAATCGTTTTGGTATGTCTTCCTATCGGACAGGTGCATGGTTCTTCTTCATATCTAAGATGCTGGGAGCCGCAGTACGTTTGTTCCTCGTATGTTTGACACTGCAACTGCTGGTATTCGAACCGTTTGGATTACCTTTCATTTTGAATGTAGCTATTACCGTAGCATTAGTATGGCTCTATACGTTCCGGGGTGGAGTAAAATCCCTGATCTGGACAGATTCACTCAAAACATTCTGCCTGGTGGTATCGGTAGTTCTCTGCATCAGTTATATTGCTTCCGATCTTAATCTATCGCTTAGCAGTATGATCAGTACAATTGCCGATAGTGACATGTCACGCATCTTCTTCTTTGACGATATAAACAGTAAACAATATTTCTTCAAACAATTCTTTGCCGGGGCATTCACAATGATTGCCATGACAGGACTGGATCAGGACATGATGCAACGTAACCTCAGCTGTAAGAACTTCAAAGATTCACAGAAAAACATGATTACGAGTGTTATATCACAGTTCTTCGTAATTCTGCTGTTCCTGATGCTGGGGGTATTGCTTTACATCTTTGCTGGTAACCAGGGTATTCAGGTGGAAAAGAGCGATGAACTCTTCCCGTTGATAGCCACCGGTAACTACTTCCCTGCAATTGTAGGTATCCTGTTTATCATCGGACTTATTTCTTCGGCTTATTCCGCTGCCGGCTCAGCACTGACAGCTTTAACAACTTCCTTTACAGTAGATATCCTCGGGACAAAAGGCAGGACGGAAGAAGAAATCGTAAAGATACGTAAGCGGGTACATATTGGCATGGCTGCAATTATGGGTATCACGATATTCGTATTCAACCTATTGAATAACACAAGTGTGATCGATGCCGTATATATACTGGCAAGTTACACATACGGTCCCATCCTCGGATTATTCGCATTCGGTATATTCATGAAACAGCAGGTTCGCGATAAATATATCCCATTGGTAGCCATCCTCTCCCCTATTCTTTGCTTCATCCTGCAAAAGAATTCGGAAGCCTGGTTCAATGGGTATCAATTCAGCTACGAACTGTTGATATTCAACGCTCTGTTCACGTTTATCGGACTCTGTCTGTTGATCAGAAAAGATAAGAACTAATAATTAACTTAATACATCATCCATGAATGTAAGACTTCATTTTTTGTTCACTTTGCTCACCGCCTCCCTGATCCCCCAGACGGGAGGCGCGCAAGAGCTTTCGACGGATGTCCGCCAGAAAATCGGTAAGTTTCTGGACGCAACTGCACGGAAAGAGGTTTCCGTAGGACGCATCCGGATTGACTCTGTTTCCATTGAAGGAAATACGTTGCAATTGTTTGCTAACATGAACTGTGCATATATTCCTTTCCGGGAAGATAATGTGACAGAGATTTACCAAGGTGTGCAGGCACTGCTCCCGGCAGAGTTTTCAAAGTACAACCTGCAAATCCGCACGAATAAGCGTAGCATTGAAGAATTAATTCCCCAAGCACTACGCAGTAAAAAGGACAAAAAAGCCAAAACATTCAATCCTGCCGGAACAAAACCCTTAGTAACGGCCCTTTCTACCCCCTATACCCCTACAAATGGCTTAAAGAACCGTCACATTGCCTTGTGGCAGAGTCACGGCTTCTATTATGAGCCTAAACTGACACGTTGGGAATGGCAACGCGCCCGCATCTTCCAGACGGTGGAAGATTTATATACGCAAAGTTATGTACTGCCTTTCCTGGTTCCCATGTTGGAGAATGCAGGAGCTAATGTGCTGATACCCCGTGAACGGGATAGTCAAATAGCAGAAGTTGTTGTAGACAATGACGGTTGCCTTCACTCCCGTTCCGTTTATACAGAAAAGACAGGCGATAAGAACTGGATGCAAGGTACTGGTGAAGGTTTCGCCCATCTGCGCGATCAATATATCAATTTTGAGAACCCATTCCGTGAAGGAACTTTCCGCACAGTTAAGACGGTAAAAGGTAAGAAAGAGAAAGAAAGCACTGCCGAATGGATTCCTGAACTTCCGTCAACCGGACAGTACGCCGTTTATGTATCCTATAAATCATTGCCAAACAGTACGGATGATGCTCTTTACACTGTTTATCACAAAGGAGGAGTATCCCAATTCAAAGTGAACCAACAGATGGGTGGCGGCACCTGGATTTATCTGGGTACATTTGGTTTTGATGCCGGAAAAAGCGATGCCGGAAAAGTTGTTTTAAGCAATCGTTCTGATAAAGCCGGACGTATCGTTACCGCTGATGCCGTAAAAATCGGAGGTGGTATGGGAAATATGGCACGTCGTATCTCTGATGCAGGTGCCACAGAGAATATTAAAAGTTCGGACGGCAATGCTGCCATAGTGCATAAAGAAATGCCGAAGATAGATTACCCGTATGAGATAAGCGGTTATCCCCGTTTCTGCGAGGCAGCACGCTACTGGCTTCAATGGGCAGGTATTCCGGACAGTGTCTATTCCGACAGTCAAGGTAAGAATGACTATACAGACGATTACAAATGTCGTGGTATCTGGGTGAATTACCTTGCCGGTGGTTCTACGGTTAATCCGACAGAACAAGGACTGAATATCCCGGTAGATATGGCTTTCGCCTTCCATTCAGATGCAGGAACCACGCTAAACGATTCCATCATCGGAACACTGGGTATCTACTATACCAACGTTTACAATGAAGAATACGCCAACGGAGCATCCCGCTATCTGGCACACGACATGACAGACCTGATTCAGTCAAATATCGTACGGGATATCCGCAGCCTATACGAACCGGATTGGACACGCCGCGGTATGTGGAACCAATCCTACTACGAAGCACGTGTACCCCGTGTCCCCACTATGTTACTGGAATTACTTTCTCACCAGAACTTTGCAGACATGCGTTATGGTTTAGATCCACGTTTCCGTTTTACGGTAAGCCGTGCAATCTATAAAGGTATGCTGCAATTCATTTGCTCGCAATACCACATGGATTATATTGTTCAGCCGTTACCTGTCGACAATATGGCATTGAAAATGGTAGGCGAGAATGAAATAGAGTTGACCTGGCAACCCGTAGCCGACCCACTGGAGCCAACGGCAAATGCTGAAAAATATATAGTTTATACCCGCATCGGAGATGGCGATTTCGACAATGGTGTGTTGGTAGATAAGAATACCTATCGCACTGCCCTCCCTGCCGGCATGGTATGCAGCTATAAAGTAACTGCCGTCAACAAGGGCGGAGAAAGTTTCCCGTCCGAAATACTCTCTGCAGGACGTGCACTTAATAGTTATAAGCGATTAACGATGAGTGATAAGCAAACAAACGCTAATCACTCAGATATCGTGCTGATAGTAAACGGCTTCGACCGCATCAGTGCTCCGGCTGATTTTGTTGCACCTGCTCCCGGTGATACTTTACTTGCCGGTTTCTTAGATGATCTGGACCACGGCGTACCTTATCTGAAAGATATCAGCTACATCGGTAAGATGAAAGAATACCGCCGTTCCATTCCATGGATGGACGACGATGCTTCCGGCTTCGGAGACAGCTATGGCAATTACGAAGATAAAGTAATCGCCGGAAACACATTCGATTATCCCGCTATTCATGGAGCCGCTATTTTGAAAGCCGGATATTCTTTCATATCTTGCAGCGATGAAAGTGTGGAAAATAAAACTATGAACCTGAACGACTATAAGTATGTAGACCTGATATTGGGTAAAGAATGTCAGACCAAAATGGGACGTGGCGGTGTGAAGCCGTTAGAGTTCAAAACATTCAGCCAACCTATGCAGGAAGCTATCACCGCATATTGCGGACAAGGCGGAAACATCTTCGTCTCGGGTGCTTATGTAGGAACCGACCTTTGGGACAATCGCCTTGCCCCGGCTCAGGAGTCCGATAAGAAATTTGCAACAGAAGTCCTGAAATATAAATGGCGCGTGGGGCAGGCAGCTACAGAGGGTAAGGTGAAATGTGTAGCTTCACCGTTCCCCGCCCTTTCAGGCAACTATACATACCATAATGAACTGAATGCAGACAGCTATGTAGTAGAATCACCGGATGCCATCGAACCAGCAACCAAAGATGCATACACCGTTATGCGCTATTCGGAAAACAACTTGAGTGCCGGAGTAGCTTACAAAGGCGACTACAAGACTTGCATACTGGCTTTCCCGTTCGAAGCATTACGCACCGCCTCTGAAAGAGAAATGTTAATGGATGCCATCCTGACATTCTTCAGTGAAAAAACAGATTCATTCAAACAATAATATACTAAAACCAATCATCATCTATGAAGCGAAGACTTTTAATAATGTTCCTGCTGGGGTGCCTGCTACCGTTCGCGGTACAGGCACAACATGGTACATTCCGTTTTGCGCAAATAACGGACATCCATTTCAGCCCCAACAATCCCAACCCGACGAAAGACTTGCTACGTTCCGTCGCGCAAATAAATGCGACAGACAGTATTGACTTTGTTTTGGTTACGGGCGATATCACTGAAGAAGGCGACCGTGCCACTATGCTGAAAGTCAAAGAGACATTGGATTTACTGAAAGCAAAGTATTACGTGGTTCTCGGTAACCATGAAACCAAATGGAGCGACTCCGGTTGTACTGCCTTCGGTGAGATATTCGGCGGCGAACGCTTTGAATTCGAGCATAAAGGCATCCTGTTTCTGGGTTTCAACTCCGGCCCGTTGATGCGTATGGCTTACGGACATGTCGTTCCGCAGGACATCCGTTGGATGACGGAAGAAATGGATAAGTTTGGAAAAGACAAACCGGTTATACTCGTCACACACTATCCGTTACTGGACGGAGATGTGGATAACTGGTATGAAGTAACAGATGCAGTACGCCCCTATAACATTCGTCTGTTCATCGGCGGGCACTATCACCGTAACCGGGATTTGCGTTATGATGGCATTCCGGGTATTTTGATGCGCAGCAACCTGCGTGATAAAGATGGAAAACCGGGATATGGTATCTATGATATAACGAAAGATTCGATCCTCGTCTACACTCAACGCATCGGCGAATCGAAAAAACAATGGGCTGCTTTCTCGCTGGCTCAGCCCTATTATGATCGTAATGGAAAAGCAGAGAAATACCCCGATTTTTCAGTCAACACAGAATACCCGAATGTGAAAGAACAGTGGATAGTACAAACCGGTGCAGGCATCTATTGTTCACCTGCTGTAGAAAAAGAAAAAGTGTTCGTCGGAGACGATATGGGTTATCTGACTTGCTATGCCTTGAAGAATGGAAAGAAACTATGGAACTTCCAATCCGGCAAACGCATTGTAGGCACTCCGGCTGCGGCAGACGGTGTAGTCGTATTCGGTTCTGCCGACCGTAACATCTACGGTCTGAACAGCAAAGACGGAAAACTGCTGTGGACTGTAAAAGCAAAAAGCCCGGTACTGGGTGCGGTAACCATTGAAAATGGAATTGCCTACATTGGTGCCAGCGATTCTACTTTCCGTGCAATTGATATCCATACAGGTAAAGTAATCTGGGCATATACCGGTGTGAAAGGATACATTGAAACCAAACCACTGGTAACAGCCGACAAAGTGATCTTCGGTGCCTGGGACAATACCCTCTATGCATTGAATAAGGCAGACGGCAAGGAATTATGGAAGTGGACAGGCGGTTTAACGCGCATGCACTTCTCACCCGCAGCCGTATGGCCGGTAACTGCAGAAGGCAAAGTATTTATCACCGACCCGCAACGTGCCATGACGGCTATCAATATAGAAAATGGAGAAACAGTATGGCGCACTTTCCAGTCTATGGTACGTGAAACGATTGGTTTATCGGAAGACGGAACGCGCGTATTCAGCAAGACTATGAACGACAGTATTGTCTGCTATGCCACACAAGGAGATCAACCCCGTGAATTATGGGCAAGTAACGTCGGCTTCGGATACGAACATGCACCCTCTATGCAAGTGGAAAAGGGAGGTGTAATGTTCGGCAGTACCAAGGAAGGATTGATCTTTGCTTTGGAAGCCCAGACAGGTAAAGTCTTGTGGAAACATAAGATAGGTAACTCACTGATCAATACCGTAGTGCCGCTGAACGGGCAACAGGTATTGTTCACCGCCACCAGTGGCGAAGTAGGACTGCTACGAGTTAAAAATTAAAGAATTAATAATTAAAAGCAATATAGGACATTATGAATAAAATCAATTGCTTCGTTCCTTTCTCAGGAGCTGCACAAGCGGAAAAGACAGTAAAAGGCCTGCAAGAAACCGGCTTAGTGAATAATATTTATCTGCTCGCCCTACCGGACGTTACAGAAAACCTACCCGGATGCAGTACCCTACACATGCAATCCATCCAGTCCAGCACTGCTATGAGGGACATCGCCGGACATAGCGATGCAGAATATACACTGATCTATACAAAATATACGACGCTCGAACTGGGTTTATTCGCCTTGGAGCGCATGATCCACATTGCCGAAGACAGCGGTGCAGGCATGGTATATGCTGACCGCTACCAGGTAAAGGAAGGCAAGCAAACCAACGCCCCGGTGATCGATTATCAATTCGGCTCATTGCGCGATGATTTCGACTTCGGTTCCGTACTGTTATTCCGTACGGATGCATTCAAGGAAGCCGCTGCCCGCATGAATGAAGACGAGTATAAATTTGCCGGACTTTATGACCTTCGTCTGAAAGTAAGCCAAAAAGAAAGTCTGGTACACATCAATGAGTATCTGTACAGCGAAATCGAAGACGATACCCGCAAGAGCGGTGAGAAGATATTCGATTACGTGGATCCCAGAAACCGTGACCGTCAGATTGAAATGGAACAGGCTTGTACCGAGCATCTGAAAGAAATCGGCGGTTATCTGGTTCCTGAATTCAAACAAATAGAATTCTCAGCAGGCAATTTCGAATATGAAGCTTCGGTTATCATCCCCGTACGCAATCGTATCCGCACCATCCGCGATGCCATCCATTCGGTATTGAAGCAGAAGACCGACTTTAAGTTCAACCTGATTATCATTGACAACCACTCTACGGACGGGACCACAGAAGCTATTGACGAATTCAAGAACGACGAACGCCTCATCCACATTATCCCCGAACGCAAGGACCTGGGTATCGGCGGGTGCTGGAACATGGGTGTGCATCATCCTAAGTGTGGTAAGTTCGCCGTACAATTGGACAGTGACGACGTGTACAGCGATGAAAATACACTGACCACTATGGTTCGTGCTTTCTATGAACAGAATTGCGCCATGGTGGTAGGTACTTATATGATGACGGACTTCAATATGAATATGATTGCTCCGGGTATTATCGACCATAAAGAATGGACCCCCGAAAACGGACGCAACAATGCACTCCGCATCAATGGTCTGGGTGCTCCGCGTGCTTTCTATACTCCGGTGCTGCGTGAAGTGAAAGTTCCGAATACCAGCTATGGTGAAGACTATGCACTGGGATTAAACTTCTCCCGCCAATACCAGATCGGTCGTGTATATGACGTAGTTTACATGTGCCGCCGCTGGGACGACAACTCGGATGCTTCACTGGATATCGTGAAAATGAATGGCCATAATCTATATAAAGACCGCATCCGTACCTGGGAACTCCAGGCACGTGTGGCGAAGAATAAGAGAAGATAAACACTCCATGCGTTTTCCGCACTTGTACCACACAAGTGTTTCTCAAATGAAATGCTTGTGTGCCACAAATGTAACACAAGTGTCCCTCACATGAAACACAAGCGTTACGCAACACGTTAATAAGTAACCAGTTACAGCAATTAATATGAACCAAACCATAAACAATCTGCTTACTGAGCAACTTGCCTCCTGGGAAACGGCTCGTAACAACTACGCCGCCCTTTCGGGTGTGCAGGTGAAGGAGCTGGATGTAAACGGTATTCCGTATAAGGTACAGTTCAATCCTGCACGTATCGTTTCTTCGGGAGCTAAAGTAGATGCCCAGTCCATCAAGGAACGTAAATGTTTTCTCTGCCCGGCCAATTTACCGCCGGTGCAGAAAGGAATTCCGTTCGAAGGACATTATAATATCCTGGTCAATCCGTTCCCTATCTTTCCCCGCCACCTGACGATACCGGAAGTGGCACACGTGAACCAGCGCATAGCCGTCCGTTTCAAGGATATGCTGGCATTGGCACAGGCGTTGACGGATTACACAATATTCTATAATGGTCCCAAGTGTGGTGCCTCCGCCCCCGATCACGCTCACTTCCAGGCAGGCAACAAAGGTTTCATGCCTATTGAAAAGGACTGGCGCGAACAAGTAGCAGGCAAAGTGGCAGGTTACGGTGAAGCTACCCTCTGGTACTTGAATGACGCTCCCCGTGCAACATTGGTCATTGAAGCAGCCAATAAGAAACATGCTGCCGCCCTGTTCGATATCATTTATCATTCACTGGACATCAAACCGGGAGATGACGAACCGATGATGAATGTATTGGCATGGTACGAAGATGAGAAATGGATCGTATGCGTATTTCCACGTGAGAAGCACCGTCCGGCTTGCTATACAGCCGAAGGAGATGCCAATTTATTGAGCAGTCCTGCATCCGTAGACCTCGGCGGAGTGTTTATCACACCGGTCGAAAAAGACTTTCTCAAGATTACCGCCGAAGACATAGCCCAGATCCTGAGCGAAGTATCGCTTTCTGCCGAAGACTTCCATCAGGTACGTCAGCGCATTAAAGAGAAGATATAATAAAACGGAGTATCCTTATTCTCCTCCGGAGAGGGGAATTAAGATAGTAATTAATAAGATAATATGAAAGAACCCAAAGTACACGTAGGCATATTGTTCGAGCCGCAAATAGAGTTTATCCTGCTGAATCCGTACCGCATCAACGGTATGGAAATCAGTGGCAAGCAGGTTGTGACCTACAACGAAGGCAGGATACTGTGGAACGGACGCCTTTATGACGAGCTTCTATTTGAACCTGTAAACGAAGCTACCGACGCTTTCGAACTGCTTGATGTCACCATCGGCATCAACTTCCACTGGGAGCGTAAAGAAGACCAGCGCTTCCTGGGTTCTCTGAAGATTATTGTGGAGAACAAGAAGCTGACAGGCATCAACGTCATCCACGTAGAAGATTACCTGACCAGCGTAATCTCCAGTGAGATGAGCGCAACGGCTTCGTTAGAGTTGTTGAAGGCACATGCAGTGATTTCACGAAGCTGGCTCCTTGCAATTGACAATTCAATTGACAATTCCTTACGGCATGACAGCGCAGCACCCAATAACGCAGCCAATTGTCAATTGTCAACTGTCAATTGTCAATTGAAGTGGTATGAGCGCGACGCCCATACCCGTTTCGACGTCTGTGCAGACGACCATTGCCAGCGTTATCAAGGCATCACCCGCGCCTCCACCGAAATCGTAAAGCAAGCTATCGCTGCCACCCGCGGACAAGTATTGACGTCTGACGGTAAGATATGTGATGCCCGCTTCTCCAAATGCTGCGGCGGTGCATTCGAAGAATTCCAGTATTGCTGGGAAGATACACCCCATCCGTATCTCCGGAAACAACGCGACTTCCGCATCTTCAATCCCAAAACCTGCGACCTCAGCTTTGAAGCTACCCGACCCGGTGGAGGATTACCCGACCTGACGGATGAACAGGAAGCGGAAACGTGGATTCGTACCTCTCCACCGGCCTTCTGCAACACCACAAATAAGAGAATCCTTTCGCAGGTGCTGAACAATTACGACCAGGAAACCACCGACTTCTACCGCTGGAAAATGGAATACACCCAAGAAGAACTTTCTGCACTGATCCTGAAACGCTCCGGCATCGATTACGGGCAAATCATCGATCTTGTCCCTATCGCCCGTGGAACTTCAGGTCGCCTCTGGAAACTGAAAATCGTAGGAACCAAACGGACGCTCACCATCGGCAAAGAACTGGAGATACGCCGTACACTGTCCACTTCCCATCTCTACAGTTCCGCATTCATAGTAGGTAAGGAAGACGTCTCTCCCGAAGGTATCCCCGGACGCTTCACCCTCACCGGAGCTGGTTGGGGACACGGCGTAGGCTTGTGCCAGATCGGCGCCGCCGTCATGGGCGAGGAAGGATATAAGTATGACGCAATACTGCTACACTATTACATAGGCGCAAGTATCGAGAAGCTATATGACTAATTCAACAAAACAATAAACAATATCATGAACAGTACAAAAAGAATATCACCGTGGGCATGGGTATCTACCTTATACTTTGCACAAGGCATCCCCTACTTCATAGTCAACAACATCTCGGTACTGATGTTTGCCAAGATGGGTGTTCCCAATGGAGAGATGGCTTTGTTTACGAGTTTGCTGTATCTACCCTGGACCATCAAGCCCTTCTGGAGCCCGTTCATCGACATCATCAAGACCAAACGATGGTGGATCATCTCTATGCAAATCCTGATGTCGATAGCATTCATCCTGTTGACACTGTCTATTCCGAAACCGGATGAAGCAGCGATAGCTGCCGGAACAACTCCCATCAGCATGTTCACCATCACACTGATTCTCTTCATCATTACAGCATTTGCTTCGGCTACACATGATATTGCCGCCGATGGCTTCTACATGCTGGCATTAAGACAGAGCGACCAGGCTGCATTTGTCGGTATCCGAAGCACCTTCTACCGCCTTGCATCCATCTTCGGACAAGGAGTACTCGTAGCCATAGCCGGTGCCATCGAGCTGAGGTACAAAGACATTCCACTGTCATGGACCATCACAATGCTGGTTACAGCCGTCATGTTCAGTTTGGTAACTTTCTATCACCTCTTTGCAATACCCAAGCCTACCTCTGACAAGTCTGTGCTGACACCGGGAACAGCCAGTGCAAAAGCCATATTCCAAGAGTTCGGGCGCACATTTGCCACTTACTTCACCAAACCCGGCGTATGGCTGGCCATCGCATTCATGCTGCTTTATCGCCTGCCCGAAGCATTCCTCATCAAGATGTGTATGCCTTTCCTGGTAGCTTCTAAAGAGGCAGGAGGTCTGGAACTTTCCACGGCAGAAGTAGGTATTGTGTATGGCACTATCGGAGTGATATTCCTCACCGTAGGCGGTATCCTGGGCGGATTGTTTGCATCGCGTATCGGACTGAAGAAATCCATTTGGTGGATGGCGGGATGCATGACACTCCCCTGTCTGACCTTCGTCTATCTCGCCATCGGCCAACCCGATAATCTGTTTGCCATCTCCACGGCCATTGCCATCGAGCAGTTCGGCTACGGATTCGGATTCACGGCCTATATGCTTTATATGATGTACTTCTCCGAAGGAGAGTTCAAGACGTCGCACTATGCCATCTGTACCGCCTTCATGGCACTGAGCATGATGATTCCGGGCATGTTTGCAGGTTACCTTCAGGAAGCAGTCGGCTATGTCAACTTCTTCTGGATCGTAATACTCTGCTGTGCCGCCACTATTGTGGTCACGGTGTTTGCCGACAGGAAGATTGACCCGACATACGGGAAGAAGTGATAAGTGATAAAGTGATAAAAAAGAACGATTCATTATGAAAAAGTATATTCTCCTCTGTGTCCTCTGCTTCCTCTGTGGTGCATCGCAGGCACAAAAGATTCGGATAAAGACAGGTATCGAAGTCCTGAAAGATCAGAACTTCAAGTGCTTGGAAGGCAAACGCGTAGGTCTGATTACCAACCCCACCGGAGTGGATAATCAGATGAAATCCACCATTGACATTCTGCATGAAGCACCGAACGTAAATCTGGTTGCCCTCTTCGGTCCGGAGCATGGGGTTCGTGGCGACGTACATGCCGGCGACCACGTGACAGACATCAAAGATACCACCACCGGATTGCCCGTATATTCCCTTTACGGCAAAACCCGCAAGGCTACACCGGAGATGTTGAAAGACATTGACGTATTAGTCTACGATATCCAGGATATCGGTTGCCGCTCATTCACCTATATCAGTACAATGGGACTGGCTATGGAAGCAGCAGCCGAAAACGGTAAAGAATTTATCGTATTGGATCGCCCCAACCCGGTAGGCGGACTCAAGATAGAAGGCAATCTGGTAGAAGATGATTGCATTTCTTTTGTCAGTCAGTTCAAGATTCCGTACCTTTACGGGCTGACTTGCGGTGAGCTGGCATTGATGCTGAACGGAGAGAAGATGATGGCAGCACAATGCAACCTGCATGTTGTGAAAATGAAAGGTTGGAAACGCAAGATGGACTATGTACAGACGGGATTGCAATGGGTACCCTCTTCTCCGCATATTCCCCATCCGCACTCGGCTATATTCTATCCGGTAAGCGGTATTCTGGGTGAACTGGGATACATGTCTATCGGGGTAGGCTATACGATACCGTTCCAGATGTTCGCCGCACAGTGGGTAGAAGCAGAAAAACTGGCGGTAAACCTGAACGCATTGAACGTGCCGGGTGTTGTATTCAGGCCGATGTATCTGAAACCCTTCTACTCCGTGGGTAAGGGTGAATTGTTGCAAGGCGTACAAGTACACATCATGGACGTGCAGAAAGCCCCGCTGAGCGACATCCAATTCTTGGTGATGCAGGAAATCGCAGCGCTCTATCCTGACCGTGCCGTATTTGAGCATGCCGACAAGGGACGTTTCCGTATGTTCGACATGGTAAGCGGCTCGGAAGAGATACGCAAGCGGTTCTCACAGCGCAACCGATGGGAAGATGTTCGCGACTATTGGTATAAGGATGCTGAAGACTTCCGACGGTTGTCGAAGAAGTACTACCTGTACAAGTAGGGAACAATAAATGCTTCTTGCACCGAAAAGAACCATTAAGGAACCGAGATGTCATAAGAGGTGACGAGTGCTTGTCATCACAGGTAGGTGAAAGAAGAAAAGAATGATAAGGAAAAGAAAGGCGAAAACACTATGGTAAAAAGTAGCTACACTTCGTTTTTGCAGGAAATAAGGGGACTTATTCCGCAAGATAGGATATACACCGACGAACTGCGCCGGTTAGCATGGGGAACAGATGCGGGTTTCTACCGCCTCATCCCACAAATCGTGATTCGTTCCAACAGCGAAGAGGAGATCTCCGACCTGTTGAAACTTGCCGACCGTTACGGTCTGCCAGTAACGTTTCGTGCCGCAGGAACCAGCTTGTCGGGACAAGCCATTAGTGACTCTATCCTGATAGTAGCCGGAAAACATTGGGAGAAGTACAGCATTTCTCCCGATCATGAACAGATTACCTTGCAACCGGGCATCATCGGTCAGCGGGTTAACGAGATTCTCGCACCCTACGGACGTAAGTTTGCTCCGGACCCGGCAAGTGTGAAATCGGCCATGGTAGGCGGCATCGTCATGAACAACGCCTCGGGCATGAATTGCGGCACACATGCCAATAGTGACAAGGTACTTCTCTCCGCCCGCATCGTATTGGCGGACGGCACCGTGCTGGATACAGGGGACGACATTTCGCGTGCTTCCTTCGAAGCCACCCACCCCGATTTCCTTAACCGCATCTGCGAACTGCGCGATCGGATACGTGCCAACGAAGAACTCTCCGCACGCATCCGCTACAAATATTCCATCAAGAACGTAACCGGACTGAATCTCCTGCCATTCGTCCGCTTCGACGACCCGTTCGATATTATTGCCCACCTGATGGTAGGCTCGGAAGGCACGCTTGCGTTCCTTTCCCAAATTACCATGCGCACAGAGTACGACTATCCGTACAAGGCTAGCGCCATGCTCTATTTTACCAACATCAAGGATGCCTGCCGGGCGGTGGTGGCGATGAAAGAACTCTCAAATGACAATACTTCCGCATCAGAAGCAGACAGAAAGATAGTAAAAGGCGCCGAACTGCTGGACTATAAGAGCCTCTCTTCGGTAGAAGATCCTGTCTACTTAAAGTATAAGCAAGAAGTTGCCGATGCCTCCGGCCTCACAGCCGTGCTGACCGAAACCAAAGCCCGCACCCGCGAGGAACTGGAACAGAACATCTCAGTAATCGAGGAATGTCTGAAAACTTTCAGCACCTACATCCCCGTGCACTTCACCGACCGGCCGGAAGAATATTCCAAGTATTGGGCTATCCGCTCAGGCATATTCCCATCCGTAGGTGGTACACGCCAGCCGGGCACTACCTGCCTCATCGAGGACGTAGCCTTCCACATCGAAGACCTGCCCGAAGCCACTGCCGACCTGCAACAGCTCATCGCCCGCCACGGCTACGATGATGCCTGCATCTACGGTCATGCCCTGGAAGGCAACTACCATTTTATCCTGAACCAGTCCTTCAGTACCGACGCCGAAGTAAAGCGCTACGAGGACCTAATGAATGACGTAAAGACTCTGGTAGTCGATAAATACGACGGTTCGCTGAAAGCAGAACATGGCACCGGACGTAACATGGCCCCCTTCGTGAAATATGAATGGGGAGAGGCAGCTTTTGAAACCATGAAGGCAGTCAAGCAGTTGTTCGACCCGAAAGGGCTGCTCAATCCGGGCGTTATCTTCAATGATGACCCGCAATGCCACATCAAGAACTTCAAACCGTTGCCGTTGATTCCTATCGACGAAGCCAGTCCTGCCGAAAAAGTAAACAAGTGCATCGAATGTGGCTTCTGCGAAGTGAACTGCCTGTCGTGCGGCTTTACCCTTTCTTCGCGCCAGCGCATTGTATTGCAACGGGAAATATCACGTCTGAAACAAAGCGGCACAGCCCCGGAACGTCTGTCTCTACTCGAAAAACAATACCGCTACCCGGGCAATCAAACTTGCGCAGGAGACGGACTATGCTCCATGTCTTGCCCGATGAATATCAATACAGGCGACCTGACCCACATCATCCGCCAGGAAATACTGCCGAAAGGTAGCCTCGGATATAAAGCAGGAGATTTCGTAGCCAATCACTTCGCCGGTGTTAAGAGTAGTCTACGCCCCGTTTTATCATTAGCCAATTTCGGACACTCCATATTAGGAACCAAAGCCATGAGCAGCATTACGAAAGGGATGCACAATGTATTGGGCGTACCTTTGTGGACGCCTGCCATGCCGAAAGCTTATTCAATTGACAAGTCACAATTGTCAACTGTCAATTGTCAATTAAACAAAGTAGTTTATTTCCCCAGCTGCATCAACCAAACCATGGGCCTCCCGAAAAAATCCCCCGTGGAGCAACCTTTGGTAAACAAGATGATCTCCCTCCTACAAAAAGGCGGTTACGAAGTCATCTTCCCCAAGGACATGGACAAGCTCTGCTGCGGCACCATTTGGGAAAGTAAAGGTATGCTCGACATTGCTGACCGCAAAGCTGCCGAACTCGAAGCCGCCCTTTGGGAAGCCAGCGAGCAAGGCAAATACCCAGTTCTCTGCGATCAGAGCCCCTGCCTGCACCGCATGCGCGAAACCATTCAAAAGATGAAACTCTACGAACCTGCAGAATTCATCTACACTTTCCTGCGAGACAAACTGGTCTTCACGCAGACCGACCGCCCCGTAGCTGTACACATCACCTGCTCCATGCGCAAAATGGGTCTGGCAGATACAATTATCTCCCTGGCAAAACTCTGTTCTACGCATGTCTTCGTACCCGAAGAAGTAGGCTGCTGTGGTTTTGCCGGCGACCGTGGATTCACCTATCCTGAACTGAATTCCTATGCCCTGCGCAAACTCCGTCCGCAAATAGAAGCATCGGGTATCACTATCGGCTACTCCAACAGTCGTACTTGCGAAATAGGACTGACTACCAACTCAGGTATCCCCTACGTCTCTATCGCCTATCTTGTAGACCAATGCACGAAGAGCGTGAAAGCTGAAGCAACTGATAACTTATAACTAATAACTTAACACACTTATTACAATGAACAGTCAGACCAAGACAAACAAGCGCATTCTTGCCCTCGACATCCTTCGCGGTGTCACCATTGCAGGCATGATTATGGTGAACAACCCCGGCACTTGGGGACATATATATGCCCCCCTGCGCCACGCTGAGTGGAATGGCCTCACCCCCACCGATCTCGTCTTCCCTTTCTTCATGTTCATCATGGGTATCTCTACCTATATCTCCCTGAAGAAGTACAATTTCGAGTTCAGCCATGCAGCCGCCATGAAGATATTGAAGCGTACCATTATCATCTTCCTGATCGGACTTGCCATCGGCTGGTTCTCCAGATTCTGTTACTACTGGGCAGGTTCCCATGAAGGGCTCAGCTTCGGCGAACAACTCTGGGCATCCGTCTGGACCTTCGACCGCATCCGTATCCTGGGTGTCATGCAGCGTCTGGCCCTTTGCTACGGTGCTACCGCTATCATTGCGCTGACTATGAAACACCGTCATATCCCTTACCTCATTGCCACATTGCTGGTAGGCTACTTCATCCTGCTGATGTGTGGCAACGGATTTGCTTACAACGAAACCAATATCCTCTCCATAGTGGACCGTGCCATCCTCACCCCCGCACACATGTACAAGGACAACGGCATTGATCCCGAAGGTCTTTTAAGTACCATCCCCTCCATTGCCCATGTATTGCTGGGCTTCTGCGTGGGTCGCATGATGCTGGACAGCAATAAATCCGAGAGCCGCGAAGCGTTACTGAATTCTCACCTGATCAAATTATTCCTGGTTGGCGCCATCCTTACTTTTGCAGGCTTCCTGCTGAGCTACGGGTGTCCTATCAACAAGAAAATCTGGTCTCCTACTTTCGTCCTCACCACTTGCGGATTGGCCTCTACTTTCCTTGCATTGCTCATCTGGATCATCGACGTGAAAGGATACAAGAAATGGTGTACTTTCTTCGAAGCTTTCGGTGTCAACCCCCTGTTCATGTACGTTCTGGGTGGAGTGCTCGGCATCCTGTTCGGCAGCATCAGCTTCCCCTGGGGCGATGGCAGCATCAGCATACACGGATTCTTATACAAGATTGTTCTCATGCCGATATTCGGTGAGACAGGCGGTTCACTGGCCTATGCATTGCTCTTTGTAGCCATCAACTGGTGCATCGGCTATCAATTGTATAAACGGAAGATATATATCAAGATATAGTAGCAAGCAGATAAATCGGCAAAAGACTATAACACCGATGAAATATAAACGATGAATAATTAAAATTAAACGATATGATATTAATAGCAGACAGTGGCTCTACAAAAACCGATTGGTGCGTTGTAGAGAAAGGTAAACTCATCCAGCAAGTTTCTACGAAAGGTACCAACCCTTTCTTTCAGTCGGAAGAGGAGATCAGTAATGAAATTGCGACAGCGCTGCTGCCCCAGTTAACGACCAATGCCTTCGACGCTGTGTACTTTTACGGTGCCGGCTGTGGCTTCCCCGACAAAATTGCCATGGTACACCGTGCCATTATCCGGCATCTCCAGGTTTCGGGCGACGAAGTGGAAGTAAATACGGACATGCTTGCCGCCGCCCGCGGACTTTGCGGACACGAACCGGGCATAGCCTGCATCATGGGCACAGGTTCCAACTCGTGTTATTACGACGGCAAACACATTGGTGCCAACGTCTCCCCCCTGGGTTTCATCCTTGGCGACGAAGGTAGCGGTGCTTGCCTGGGCAAATTGCTGGTAGGCGATATTCTGAAAAATCAAATGACTCCGGAACTGAAAGAGAAGTTCCTCAAGCAGTTCAATCTAGAACCGGCAGACATCATCGACCGTGTATACCGTAAACCGTTCCCGAACCGTTTCCTGGCAAGCCTGTCTCCATTCCTCGCTCAGAATCTGGACGAGCCTTGTGTGCGCACGCTAGTATTGAACAGTTTCAAGGCTTTCCTGAAAAGGAACGTCATGCAATACGACTATCAGCATAACAAGGTACATTTCATCGGTTCCGTAGCATTCCATTATAAGGAAGTACTTGCCGAAGCTGCACAGGAAATGGGCGTTCAAATAGGCACCATTCTCCAAAGCCCTATGGAAGGCCTGATTAGCTACCATAGCACAATTGACAATTAAAAATTAAAAATTAAATCATCATCATGGCATTCGTAAAGATATCAGAGCAACCTTCGCTCTACAACGACTTAGAAAAGAAATCTGTCCGCGAAATATTGGAGGACATCAATACAGAAGACCAGAAAGTGGCATTGGCTGTTCAGAAAGCCATCCCACAGATTGAGAAACTGGTGACACAAATCGTTCCACGCATGAAGCAAGGCGGACGCATCTTTTATATGGGAGCAGGTACCAGCGGTCGCCTAGGTGTGCTGGATGCCTCGGAAATTCCTCCAACATTCGGTATGCCTCCTACGCTCGTCATCGGACTGATAGCAGGTGGTGATACAGCCCTGCGCAATCCGGTAGAAAATGCGGAGGACGATATGCGTCGCGGTTGGGAAGAGTTGGTTGAACGTAACATAACGGATAAAGATACCGTCATCGGCATTGCTGCTTCCGGCACGACTCCTTACGTTATCGGTGCCATGCAGAAAGCACGCGAGCACGGCATCCTTACAGGCTGCATCACCAGCAACCCCGACTCTCCGATGGCAGCAGAAGCAGATGTTCCCATCGAAATGATTGTAGGACCGGAGTATGTAACAGGCAGCTCACGCATGAAATCGGGTACGGGGCAGAAGATGATACTGAACATGATTACTACTTCTGTCATGATACAACTGGGCCGCGTAAAAGGTAATAAGATGGTGAACATGCAGCTGAGTAACCAGAAATTGGTAGACCGTGGTACCCGCATGATTGTAGAAGAACTGGGATTGGACTATGGAAAGGCAAAGGCCCTGTTGCTAATGCATGGTTCAGTGAAAAAGGCAGTGGATGCTTATAGGGGGGTAACATTATGAAACTCCTCCCTTCCCTTTTCTTTTTTGTATTGCTTGCCCTGCAAGCCAATGCACAATCCTTGCAACGTGTTGCCCCCGAACAAGTAGGCATGGATTCCCGTCATTTGCTATACGCTGACGAAGCGATAGAAACCGCCATCGCCAATAAAGACATTCCCGGTGCCGTGCTCGCTGTAGTACGCAACGGGAAGATGGCTTACCTCAAAGCATACGGCAACAAGTGTGTGTACCCTAACACCGAGCCTATGACCGTAAACACTATTTTCGATATGGCCTCATGCAGCAAACCCATGTCCACTGCCATCTGTACCCATATCCTGGCAGAACGTGGCAAACTCCGCCTCCTGGACCCCGTCAGCCTCTACATCCCTGAATTTAAGTCCTGGGTGAGCGAAGACGGAAAAGATAAGAAAATCATCCGCATCGCCGACCTGCTAACGCACACTTCCGGTCTCCCCCCTTATGCCCCAACCAGTGAATTGGAGAAACAATATGGCTCTCCCAGCCCCGACGGAATGATAGAGTACATAGCCAACTGCCGCCGCGACTTCAAGCCGCAGACCGATTTCCAATACAGTTGCCTTAACTACATCACCCTGCAACGCATCATCGAAACCGTCAGCGGACAATCTTTACGTGACTTCGCTCGCGAAAATCTTTTTGATGTATTAGGCATGGCCCATACCGACTATCTCCCCTGCAAGCGCGACAAGGATGGAAAATGGATAAACAGCGCCCTCCCCCACTGGGCAAAAACCGATCTCCACAGCACCGCCAATTGTCAACTGTCAACTGTCAATTGTCAATTGAAAAACGTCGCTCCTACCGAAAAGCAACCCGACGGCAGCGTCCTCTGCGGACAAGTACACGACCCACTCGCCCGCGTCATGAATGGCGGTATTTCCGGCAATGCAGGTGTATTTTCTTGCGCCGAAGACATAGCTGTCCTCTGCGCCGCCCTGCAAAACGGCGGAGAATGGAACGGACACCGCATCCTCAGCCCATTAGGAGTAAAAGCTATGCGTACCGTCCCTCGTGCCACCGCTACATTAGGACGCACTTTAGGATGGGATAACTTCACCGCCTACGCTTCCAATAACGGAGATTATTTTGGTCCGAATACCTACGGGCACACCGGATACACCGGTACTTCCATCATCATAGATCCGGACAACGACACTTCCGTCATCCTGCTTGTCAATGCCGTGCATCCCGAAGACGGTCACAGCATGGTTCGTCTGCGCTCTCTGGTAGCCAATGTTGTTGCAGCTTCTATCTATCCCACCCCACGTATTTATACGGACCATTACTATAAGCGCTTCCTGCAATTCATGGATGAACCTGCCATTACTTCCAAAGACATCGTCATGGTGGGCAACAGCCTTACAGAAGGTGGCGGTGACTGGAACGCCCGCCTCAACAAGAAAAACATCCGTAACCGTGGTATCATCGGTGATGAAGTTATGGGTATTTACGACCGACTGCACCAGATACTTCCGGGACACCCTAAGAAATTATTCCTCCTTGCCGGTGTCAACGACATCTCACACGACCTCACTGTGGACAGCATCGTCAGTATGATACGCATGACCGTAGAGCGCATTCAGCGTGAATCTCCCGATACGAGACTCTACCTGCAAAGTCTCCTGCCTTTCGATGAGAGCTTCGGACGTTACAAAAAGCTAACCGGAAAAACCGACATGGTTCCCGAAATCAATGCACAACTGGAAATTTTAGCTAAAGATCACAAGATTACATTCATCAACCTCTTCCCGTTATTTACAGAGAAAGGCACGAATGTACTGCGCAAAGAGCTGACCAGCGATGGCTTGCACCTGAATGAAGAAGGATATAAAATTTGGGTGAAAGCGTTGAAAAAGAGAATGTAATGAGTGATTAGCGGTGAGTGATTAGTGGGTTGCACCGTTATTCCGCATAAGCCTTATTGCTAAACATTAATCACTCCCAACAATTCTCTCGTCTTATCCGCCAGGAACAAAGGTATATTCAGCAAATTCCCATCCTGCTTCAGATTCAACATTGAATACCGAATCCGACAAGCAGGTTGAAAGAGTTTCTCATACTGAATCAGACTTTTGCCCTGTATATTTTGATCTGCCTTTACCTCTATCGGATAGATCTGATTGATATACTGAAGCAGAAAATCCACCTCTGCCTTATTGCCTGAAGTCCAATAACGGAAAGGCATTTGAAACTGTGCCGTAAGACTTTGCAATATATAGTTTTCAGCCAGCGCTCCTTTATATTCTGTATAGGCAGGAGTAGGCAGCAATAGTATACTGGCATCCAATTCAGACAGCTTCCTCAACAACCCCAAATCCAATGTATAAAGTTTAAATGTGCCCAAATCATCATAAGCTTTCAATGGCAACTTAGGAGCCTTGCTAAGTAACACTTTATTAACAAGCCCTGCCTGCTCTAACCACAAAATTGCATCTTCATATTCCCTGGCACGTGCTCCCGGACGAACCAACTGATAAACAAACTTACGATTCTCTTTCGCCAACTGCGAAGGCAACGAATTCCAAACATAATTGATACGAGGAGCCAAAGTCGGAGTAGTATGTTTCACGAAATCCAGAGCATAATCATTCAGTATATCTTGAAGTGCAGAGTCCACTCTCTCCATATCATTAAAATCAACCATCAACGTGGCCGGTTCAGGCATACCACCACAAATGGAATAAGCAGTAAAAGACTCCCGCAACTTATCAAAAAAGATCTGTGGCAGTGGCTCTACCTTATCAATAGAATGCATATACTCATACATAACCGGGTCTTTTGTCCTCAGGAACTCTGTAAAAGTGAGTGGATACATATAAAGATGATTCACTTTCCCCACCGGAAATGATTTACCCACATGATTCAGATAGATACCTAACAAAGAGCCCGCACACGCCACAGCATACTCTGGAGCTTCCTCACAGAAGTATTTCAATGCATTCAACGCCTCGTTGCACTCTTGAATTTCATCCAGAATCAATAAGGTTGTTTGAGGTTCTATCTTCTTTCCATGCAAAAAAGATAAGTGTTGAATAATTCGTTGAGGGTCTTTCGTTGTTCTGAAGACATCGCAAAGACCACTTTCATCCTTATCTAAACTGAAATAAGCAACATCGTCAAAATACTCCCTGCCAAAGTACTTCAAAGTCCACGTCTTACCTACCTGTCGTGCACCATGAACTACAAGCGGCTTTCTGTTAGTATCCGTTTTCCATGCTGCCAATTGCGAGATAATGTCTCTTTCAAACATAGCAAATCACATTTTTGATATCACAAAAGTGTATGTTTACACATTTTTGATATGAGTTTCGTGCAAATATACACATTTTCGGCAAAAGACCCTGCAATAGTAAAATATAAAACAAACGAAGGAGGCCTATCTAATCACAAGAAATAGATAGGCCTCCTGTATTTTTTAAAGAAGAAGTTAGTTTACTGAACCACCTCTGTCATTATTACATCAAAAGCTAATACTGAATAACCGGGAATCGATCCACTACCATCAGTTCCATACGCAGAACCCCATGGAATATAAACCATCCAGCGTTCTCCAACGCGCATATATTGCAGGAAAGTTCTCCACCCACTTGTCAGTGAAGAAGAGTTGATAGTAAACATAACAGTCCAGTCGAAATCTGTCGGCTCATTCTTTGGAGGATTAGGGATAGCCTGATCTATTGCACTATATCCCGTAAAACTTCCATCAAACTTAGTACCAGTAATCAGTGTACCATAATAATAAACATAAGCCGCCTCTGTAGCCATCGGACGTTGTCCATCCAGATTCTTCACAAGCTTTTTACAATATATATATTCCGGAGTCTGAAGAGTGCTGACAAATTCATTCTTAACATAGAACATTTCGCCTACCTCTACTTTATCCAACTTTTCCAAGTCCATAGGAACATAATTATCTCCCGCAACTACCTTGATAGAATCCAGAAACGCTTGGTTACGCTCCTGCCAGTTCGCATATTTCCCTTCCTCTTCCACTTCTTCGCAAGAGACAAACGCACCTGCCAAAATCAACAGGAAAGGCAAAAATACTAAGAGTTTTTTATTCATTCAATTATTTTTTATTCTGTATTCTAACTTTCGAATTCCAGTACTTATTGCAACCCTTTCAGCAATGAAGTGATGCTGACACGGTCTGCAATGATGTTATTCAGTTCAGCAATAGCCACGCGTTCCTGTTGCATCGTGTCACGATTACGCAGTGTCACGCAGTTATCTTCCAGAGTTTGGTGGTCAACAGTCACACAGTACGGAGTACCGATGGCATCCTGACGACGGTAACGTTTACCGATACTATCTTTTTCATCATACTGGCAGTGGAAGTGGAACTTCAATGAGTCGATGATCTCACGAGCCTTTTCAGGCAGACCGTCTTTCTTCACCAACGGCATTACGGCCAACTTCACAGGAGCCAGTGCGGCAGGCAATCTCAGCACTACGCGGCTTTCTCCACTTTCCAGTTGTTCTTCGCAATAAGAAGCAGACATGATGCTGAGGAACATACGGTCCACACCGATAGAAGTCTCGATAACATACGGAGTATAACTTTCATTTGTCTCAGGATCGAAGTACTTAATATTCTTACCTGAGAACTTCTCATGCTGAGACAAGTCAAAATTCGTACGGCTATGGATACCTTCCACTTCCTTGAAACCAAACGGCATCAGGAACTCGATATCTGTAGCAGCATTCGCATAGTGAGCCAACTTATCATGATCGTGGTAACGATAGTGGTCATCACCGAATCCCAATGCCTTATGCCATTTCAGGCGAATTTCCTTCCACTTCTTAAACCAGTCCAATTCAGTGCCCGGCTTCACGAAGAACTGCATTTCCATCTGTTCGAACTCACGCATACGGAAAATGAACTGACGGGCAACAATCTCGTTACGGAATGCCTTACCAATCTGTGCAATACCAAAAGGTATCTTCATACGGCCGGTCTTCTGTACATTCAGGTAGTTCACAAAGATACCCTGAGCTGTTTCAGGACGCAGGTAAATCTTCATGGCACCATCCGAAGTAGAACCCATCTCTGTAGAGAACATCAGGTTGAACTGACGAACTTCCGTCCAGTTCTTTGTACCGCTGATAGGGCAAACGATTTCTTCATCCACGATAATCTGGCGAAGCTCGTCAAGGTTATTATCATTCAGAGCCTTTGCAAAACGTTCGTGCAATGCGTCACGTTTAGCCTGGTGTTCCAGTACGCGACCGTTTGTGCTACGGAACTGTGCTTCATCAAAAGACTCTCCGAAACGCTTGGCAGCTTTGGCAACTTCTTTATTGATCTTATCGTCGTACTTTGCAAGTTGGTCTTCAATCAATACATCGGCACGATAACGCTTCTTGGAATCACGGTTGTCAATCAAAGGGTCATTGAATGCGTCTACGTGTCCGGAAGCCTTCCAGATGGTGGGGTGCATAAAGATAGCGGAGTCGATGCCGACAATATTTTCGTGCAGCAACACCATGCTCTGCCACCAGTATTGTTTAATGTTGTTTTTCAGTTCCACACCCATCTGACCGTAGTCATACACTGCTCCCAATCCATCGTAGATGTCGCTGGAGGGGAATACGAAACCGTATTCCTTACAGTGTGATACGAGTTTCTTAAAAACGTCTTCTTGTGCCATTTTTTTGTTATATCTATTAATTTTAATCCTGTTCTTTATTAAAAAGCGCCACAAAGATAGGGATTTATATCATAAGTCGGGCAGGTGGGGTATTAATTTATCTTATCGTAACAAACTCTCACTTTGCACTTCCGGCCCAATCTGTCCATCAAACAAATTGAGGATACGATGGATATATGAGGCCAAAATCCGTCTCATGGAATGATTCTTACCGTCCCACGAAGCAAGGTTGTCCCATCTCACGAGGCGGATTTCGTCGCATCACGAAACGAATTTCATCATCTCGCGAGACAGTCTTACCCGAAGTTGGAGAAGAATCCATTGCCTCGTGAGATTGTTCCAGACAGCATTGCCCACCGAGTGGAGAAGTGCTTCGTCGGCGATAAGGCAGCTCATAGGACGGCTGCCTGAGACAGATGGCAGGAAAGAAACTACTGCCGGAAAAGGGAAAAATGACAGTATTGGCAGCAACATAGATATCACTGTGATTAACAGTAACAGCAACAGCAGATATTTCTTTTTCTTTTGCTGCTGTTGTTATTATATCTCTTATATTCTCTTTATGCTGTATGGAATTATCTGATAAAAAGCTGTTATTCTGACTATTGCAATTTATTTCAGATTCATTTTCATCGCGATTTTTATCCATTGCCTGCCTGTTTTTCATCGAAATTCCGTCATTTTTGCCCGATTTTACATCATTGTCCGGGTACTTTTTGCCATTTTGCCCACTGTTTTTCGCAGTGTTTTTTGTCGGTTTCACCTCCACATCCTCTTCTTTTTTTTGCGGCCCTTCAACGTATTTCGTATTTAGCTGCACGGGTGAAAAATGATCGCCGACAATAGTGAACAACTGGAAATCCATAACGATCTTCATCATATAAGGATAAGTGAAATTACGGGTGGCAAAAGGTTTCAGGTATTTCATGTCCGCTTCCATATCGGGCAGAAAGCTCAGTTTCTCCAAAATATACCAATAAGTACCATAGGCCTTACCGCCCTCACGGGAAATCATATTCTGAATACGGGAATCATTGAAAGACATAATCTCATGCTTAAGGTAAAAGTGCTTATTCATATTCTGCTTAATTCTGTTTCAAATAATTTATCTTTTTGCTTTTACAAAGATCCGATTATTATTCCACTACACCAAAAACGGTTTTTCACGAAAAGGGCCGTTTTCTTACTATTTGAAATGCAGGAAATGAGATAGGAAACAGCTTGTTAACTGGACGAAAAGCGACAAGACATCACACTAATAATCAACATCTTACAACCAACACCTTCTTATTTCCATTCTCATTCATAAATTCTACAAGTAGATTCGGAAAATTGACAAAAGAACGAAATGCCGCCCACAAGCAGCCAAACGCCACATATTAGAGAAAAAACTCACATTTCAAATAGTGCGTTTTCGGCCATAAATGTCTTATTTGAAAAGCGTTTATTTATGATATAATAACACATTGAATACAAAAGAGAAAATCACACATGCAACATCTGATAAATGATAATTTATTATTCATCTGCAGATTGTAGCTTATGTACATCCAAGATGTACCTTTCTTTTCCAGATAATTAAAAAGTCTTCATTTGCAGATTTTCCCAAGAAATTTCGTATTTTTGCGTTCGACTGAAAAATTCAGTGATTATTCAGAATAGATATTCCCGAAATAGATATGAGCGAAGACTTTGAAGCACCGAAAGACGACTTGGAAAAGAACCTCCCGGAAGGGAACGAAGGACATTCGGATTATAAACCCGCTGACACGAAAGACGTAAAAGCAAAATACCAACTTAGCGGTATGTACCAGAATTGGTTTCTGGATTATGCTTCATACGTTATTCTGGAACGTGCCGTACCCCACATCAATGATGGTTTAAAGCCTGTGCAACGACGCATCTTGCACTCCATGAGGCGTATGGAAGATGGACGCTACAATAAAGTGGCAAACATCGTAGGACATACCATGCAGTTTCACCCGCACGGTGATGCTTCCATCGGTGATGCATTGGTGCAGTTGGGACAAAAAGATTTGCTCGTAGATTGCCAAGGAAACTGGGGTAATATACTCACCGGCGACGGTGCGGCTGCTCCCCGTTACATCGAGGCACGTCTGTCTAAGTTCGCCCTCGATGTGGTCTTCAACCCTAAAACAACCGAATGGAAACTCTCCTACGACGGACGAAACAAGGAACCGGTAACTCTACCAGTGAAGTTCCCTTTGCTCCTGGCACAAGGGGTAGAAGGTATTGCCGTAGGTCTTTCTTCCAAAATACTTCCCCATAACTTCAATGAACTTTGCGATGCATCCATCCGCTATCTGCACGAGGAAGAGTTCAAGCTCTATCCGGACTTTCAGACTGGCGGTAGCATCGACGTTTCTAAATACAACGACGGTGAGCGCGGAGGTGCAGTGCGTGTACGTGCTAAAATCGAGAAAATCGACAACAAGACACTTGCCATCAAAGAAATTCCTTACGGTAAGACCGTAGCCAATGTTTGCGATTCCATTGTGAAAGCAAGCGAGAAAGGCAAGATCAAGATAAAGAAAGTAGAAGACCTCACGTCCGGGAATGTGGAGATACTTGTTCATCTTGCTCCCGGCGTTTCTTCGGACAAAACAATCGATGCCCTGTATGCTTTCACGGACTGCGAGGTAAGCATATCACCTAACTGTTGCGTCATCGACGATCAGAAACCCCACTTCCTCACCGTAAGCGATGTACTGAGAAAATCGGTAGACAATACCCTATCCTTGCTACGCCAGGAACTAGAAATACGCAAAGACGAAATACTGGAAAGTCTGCACTTTGCTTCACTGGAAAAGATCTTCATCGAAGAACGCATTTATAAAGACAAGGAATTTGAGCAAGCCAAGGATATGGATGCTGCTTGCGCACATATCGACGAACGTCTGACGCCTTATTATCCACGATTCATACGCGAAGTAACTAAGGAGGATATCCTCAAATTGATGGAGATAAAGATGGGACGTATCCTCAAGTTCAACTCTGACAAAGCGGAAGAACTCATTGCTCGTATGAAAGCGGACATAGAGGAAATAGACCATCATTTGGCAAATATCGTGGAATATACGGTAGACTGGTACTTAATGCTGAAAAACAAATACGGCAAGAATTTCCCACGCCGCACAGAATTGCGAAACTTCGACACCATCGAAGCAAGTAAAGTGGTGGAAGCCAACGAAAAACTATATATCAACCGTGAAGAAGGCTTCATCGGCACAGGTCTGAAGAAGGATGAATTCCTGTGTAACTGCTCAAGTCTTGATGATGTCATCATCTTCTTCCGGGACGGACGCTATCTGGTTACTCCCGTATCCGACAAGAAGTTCGTAGGCAAGAATATTCTCTATGCCAACGTTTTCAAGAAGAACGACAAGCGTACAATCTACAACGTTGTTTATCGCGACGGAAAAGAGGGTACACAGTATATCAAGCGGTTTGCCGTAACAAGCATCATCCGCGACCGTGAATATGACGTAACTCAAGGTACTCCCGATTCACGCATCACGTACTTCACGGCCAATCCTAACGGTGAAGCGGAAGTCATCAAAGTAACCCTGAAGCCCAATCCGCGCGTGCGCCGTATTATCTTTGAAGAAGATTTCAGCGACATCAGCATCAAGGGACGCCAGGCAAGAGGTAATATACTAACCAAGCTTCCGGTGCACAAGATTGCCCTGAAACAGCGTGGCGGATCAACACTGGGCGGACGGAAAGTATGGTTCGACCGCGACGTGCTCCGACTCAACTATGACGGACGAGGTGAATATCTGGGAGAATTCCAGAGTGAAGACAGCATCCTCGTAGTACATGATAACGGAGATTTCTACATCACCAACTTCGACCTTAGCAATCATTACGAGGCCAACATCCGGATATTGGAGAAATTTGACCCGAACAAGATATGGACCGCTGTGCTCTACGATGCAGACCAGCAGAATTTCCCATATATCAAACGTTTCTGCATGGAAGCAACCAACCGCAAGCAGAACTATCTGGGAGAGAACAAGAATAATCGCCTTATCCTGCTGACGGACGAATGTTATCCCCGCCTGGAAATTATATTCGGCGGACATGACAGTTTCCGCGAACCGATGATTATAGAAGCAGATGAATTTATTGCCGTAAAAGGTTTCAAGGCAAAAGGGAAACGCCTCACCACGTTCACGATGGAAACCGTCAATGAACTGGAACCAACACGGCAACCCGAAGTTCCTGAGGAAACGGAAGACCAGAATGAAGAAGAACCGGAAATACTGGACCCGGATCACGGCAAAAGTGAAGACGATATCCGGGACGAGATAACAGGACAGATGAAACTGTTCTAAGTGATTAACGGCTAATGATTAGTGATAAGCAACTCTATCAATGAAGCTAAATAAGATTGGTGTAATACTAATGGGATGCCTGCTTCTGGCAGGCGGAAGTATACAGGCGCAAAGTGTGGAAGACAGGGCGCTACAAGAATTAAGAGCGGACTCTTCGGCCCGGACACGTTTTGTAACCCGTGCCACCATGTATGGCGTCGGTTACACCAATGTGTACGACACTTACCTGTCACCGCAGGAATACAAAGGTATAGACTTCCGCATTTCACGCGAAAGTATGCGCATGACCAAGTGGATGAATGGCAATATATCCCTGCAAAGCTTTTTTCAGGCTGATTTGGGTTATACCCACAACCGTGTGGATAACAACAATACATTCTCCGGGCTTGCCAACTGGAATTACGGGTTGCATTACAACTTCCCGATTACTTCCAACTTCAAGTTGCTTGCCGGAGGGTTAATCGACCTCAACGGTGGCTTTGTCTACAATCTGCGCAATGGCAATAATCCGGCACAGGCACGCGCTTATATCAATCTGGATGCATCCGGAATGGCAATATGGGATTTACGGATCAAAAACTATCCCATCAGTCTGCGCTATCAGGTCAATCTTCCTTTTGCAGGCGTTATGTTCTGCCCGAATTACGGACAATCGTACTACGAGATATTTACGCTGGGCAACTGGGGCGGAGTGATAAACTTCACCTCCCTGCACAATCAGCCATCCCTACGGCAAATGCTGACTGTTGATTTTCCGGTAGGAAGGGCAAAAATGCGCCTGGCTTATCTCTGGGATGCACAACAGGCAAAAGTAAATGACATAAGGATGCATACCTACTCGCACGTATTTATGGTAGGTTTTGTAAAAGAGTTGTTTCTCATTCGTGATAAGAAAAGAAAATAGAGTGATAAAACGACAGCGCGTTAAGGTGATAGAATAATGAAAATAAAAGAAATATATCATATTAAATTAAGGTGGCTTGGAATACTTTTCATGTTGCTGCCATTGTTTACAAGTTGCATTCGGGAAGAAGAGTTCAACAACTCTCCGCAAGGTAATTTCGAAGCCTTGTGGAAAATCATCGACGAGCAATATTGTTTCCTTGACTATAAACAGATAGACTGGAATGCCATTCATGACAAATACCAACCTCTCATAACTTCTAATATGCCCAACGATGGGTTATTTCAAGTCCTTGACAGTATGCTGGCGGAACTGAAGGATGGTCACGTCAATCTGTACAGTTCTTCGAATATGGGTCGCTATTGGGATTGGTACCTGGATTATCCACGCAACTTCAACGAGGGTATCATCGAACGGCAGTATCTTGGAAAGAATTACCGCATTGCCGGTGGCCTCAAATATAAAATCCTTGAAGACAACATTGGGTATATCTATTACGAATCATTCTCCAATGGCGTCGGCAACGGTAATCTGGACGAAGTTCTCTCCTACCTTGCTCCATGTAACGGACTGATTTTCGATGTACGAAATAACGGCGGAGGTAATCTTACTTACTCTGAACGTATTGCCTCCCGCTTCACTAATGAAAAGGTATTGACGGGATACATCCAGCATAAGACAGGAAAGGGACACAGTGATTTCTCTGATCCTGAACCTATTTATCTGGAACCGTCCAACAGCATTCGTTGGCAGAAGAAGGTAATGCTTCTCACCAATCGCCACTCTTACAGTGCGACGAATGATTTCGTGAACGCTATGCGCTATTTTCCTAATGTCACTTTAGTAGGTGACAAAACCGGTGGTGGTTCAGGTTTGCCTTTTTCTTCGGAACTTCCTAACGGCTGGGGAGTACGTTTTTCTGCCAGTCCACATTTGGATGCCAAAAAGCAACATATCGAATTCGGCATTGATCCGGATGAGGAAGTAGATATGGCAAAAGAAGATGAAGACAAAGGGATAGATACGATCATTGAAAGGGCACGGGAACTCTTAAAAGTGGTTCAATAAATACTTTCTGCACCAAACTATTTGCTGAAAAGAAAAATCTTTCTATCTTTGCCGTCGCTTAACAAGAAAGCCACTGCGGGTGTGGCGTAATTGGCAGCCGCGCCAGACTTAGGATCTGGTGCCGAGAGGCGTGTAGGTTCGAGTCCTATCACCCGCACATAGATTTAAAAAAGCCTTCGGAAAACTTAATTCCGAAGGCTTTTTCTTTTCAAAGTCAGAACTATCTTTTCCTTATCTTACCTACTAACTTTTTGATGGAGCCAAAACCTATCGTAGGAGCATGTGCATGGCAAGTATCAAAAACAACAAATTGTCCGGGTTGCACTTCGATAAGTTCACTAATAGGATCGTCAAAAAACTGAATATCTTTTATTGTATCCAACGGAGCTTTCGGAAATTTGCACTCGCTACGCAATTTGTAACCATAGTTTTCAGCTACTGAAACAGGCATCTGTAAATCAAGATAATTATCATGTATTTCAAGCAATGCTTTCTCCTGTTCTTTCATATCACACTCCATTATAATCACCCAAGCATTATCATCATCCAAGATATAAGTACCTGGTTTTACATTGATTAGATCAGTAGTATCTATGAAATGGAAAACTGTTGCAAATGATGGATTCAAGGCTTCCCAGAAGGCTCTGGCTTCAGCGTCAGCATTTTGTACAATCGGTTGCATCAACATCTGTTTTCTTGTACAACTATACACTGTAATAGACACGCAGAGCACAATAAATGCCCTTTGTATAATCAATAAAAGTCTCTGTAACTTCATTTTATAAGATTATTTTCACATTATATTCTAAATACGGGATTCCCAACTGAATCTCGTATTTTAAACTATAATCCCAACGCAGTTAATGGAACACGTGTAATCGCCATATCCTCTTTGCCCACAGAATATAAAGTATACAGCCATCCATTTAATATTATAGAACTGGGATAAGCATAGCCTAAATTTCGCCCTTTGATACCCGCAAATCGATATTTCTTAGGAGCATCAATACGTAAAGCATATACACAATCGAATTTATATCCGTCCTTACTGACTGACACAGTTATCGGATCCCGGTCTAAATATAACGCTTGATCAAAACTATATGCATTTTGGTTGCCTATCAGCAACACAGTCCCGTCTCCTGATGAAATAGCCTGCGCTCTGCTTGGTGAATCCGGAATATCTGTCGGATAAGGAATTCCCCACCCACCTGCTCCATCATTGAAGCTCACATACATTCTATTATCATGTACCGGATTCTGTGAGGTTCCCCAGTCACGTAACATGAGTACCAGCCCTCCATCTTTAGCCCGATAGATAAAACTTTCTATTAGTTTATGACTGTCAATCGCCGTACGCAATACTCCCCATGTGTCTGCCGCCCACCAACTGATTTGATCGTTCTCCCGATACCAATTGCGTAGCCGGATACCTATAGGTGGAGCCGTAGCTGAAGCAAGATCTTGCATGTATACAGGCAATTTTCCACCATCAGGTAAGTTTTCAACCAGGAATGGTTGTCCGAATTCCCCTTTTTCGTTCACAGTACGAGCAATCGGATATACTTTGGCACCATGCACGTAGGTAATGGCATATAGCACATCATCAATAACCGCCCATCTGTCGGGTTTCAGATGAATGCCTTTCTCTGTACGAGGCAAGACCGGACCGGGAGCAGGAAACAATTCTTTTGCCTCCGACCACTTTCCCCACGCATCAGAAGTGGCATATAACACACGTTGCCCGGGAGCATCTTCACCTAAAGGATGATTTCCCCACATTGCATAAAACTTACCTTTATGATTAATCAGACAAGCATAATGATTATAAGCACCATCTTCCCGAGTAGGTGGTTGCCACACTACTGCATGTTCAGCCTTGGATAATACTGGGAATCCCGCACCAGCAGAAAGGTCAACAGTTGGCATTTGAGCATTCCACATTGGTACAACCGGTGTCCCCTGCTTAGTAACCTTATTCGTTTTAAAGTTTTTTGTTCCTACTTTCACTTCAATCTCACCTTGATTGTCACCACCCGGAGAGGATTTTTCTGAAGACGTTTGACAACAAATATTGGATAGCTGAATAAAAACGAGCAAGCCAGTTATCGATATTTTTTTTAAATTATCCATAATATTTTTTATTTAGTAGCCAACTGTTTGTTCCAGCTTAGCACCAACATTGCTATCAATAGCTGTCTGCGGAATAGGCCACCACTGGTGAAAATCTTGTATAGAAGTCCGGGTAAGCTCTCGTATACTATATTTCCTTACCCTATCCACCAGTCTCCCCATTCGCACCAATGTTCTGCGGCGAGGTTCCTCAGTAATCAACTCTCTGGCACGTTCATCCAAAATGTAATCTTCCGTTACGTCGGATGCTTGAATCGGTTTTGCTCTGGCACGTTCACGTACCACGTTAATATCCTTAGCTGCATTTTCCAAATCATTCAACCTAAAGTAGGCTTCGGCACGCAACAAATAAGTTTCAGCCAATCGGTACACAATGAAATCCTGATAGGTACGCCCGGACCAAGACGTACTCGTGTTGGTTAATGTACCTATATCTCCCTCAATCTTACGAGGATAAGGATAAACATTTTGCATAGTATCGATTTCTGTTTTTCTTGGTTCTACCAACTGCCCGAAATAGGCTGATTTCGAATTTGTGTAACGGAACTCCCTACGCATATTATGAACCGAATTACGCATATCATTGTCCCAGTTTCCTTTCCAGACATTATATAAGAAATAAGGCGTAGGACGTACTTGTCCGGTCCCTCTTCCCATACTATCAACGACAATCATACCTGACTTTCCGGCAGGATCAGTAAGTCTTTCATACCAAGGTCCCCAATTTCTCAAACGATTATTGCCATTACTACCGCCTTGTCCACCTAATGTCATGTCCTCAAACTGCCATACATAAATGGACTCTAAATTACCGGCATCACGATTCTGATTACCGTCTTTGAACATATCAGAGAAGGGATCTCCCGGCTCATTCATTTTGGTACCAAAACGTTCATCCATCAACTTATATAAACCGGAATTTATAACTTTATTAGCACTTTCTACAGCTAACTGATACTCTCCAAGACTAATATAAACTTCAGTCAACAGATGATCAGCAGCAGCTTTCACAATCCGGCCTTGCTTTTTCACCGTTGCAGGTAGCCATTTAGAAGCATATTCCAGATCAGCACGCGCAGACTGGAGGACCTCTTCACGGGTATTTCGCACAAAATTAGTTTTGGGACTAACATAAATGGTATCTATAATAGGTACTCCCCCATACAGATTAGCCAACATATTATGCGTATAAGCCCTGAAAAACTTAGCTTCGGCAATCATTGCATTCTTTTTTTCTTCACTACTCCATATATCAGCCAACTCCGGTTTACTGGCATATGCAATGATGGTATTAGCTATAGGAAACATACTCTCGTAAGCCCAATCCCACACATATGTAGTCACGGTACTAGTTGGAGTAAGCAGGGTATTATAATTATTACTGGAAGCTGAATTATTGCCAAACGACGCTATGTCTGTTGATGCACTCATTATATAAAAATAGCGGGAGGCATCACGAGCAGCCATCTCATCACGGGCAGCCTTATGCATAGCAGTCATATAGGCTTCAAAACCTATTTCGGAGGTCAAGACTCCTTCTGTACTATAATTAGAAAGAGGCACTTCATTAAGAAAATCCGAACTGCATGATTGGCCGGTAACTATTAACAGTGCGGCACACAGTATTTTACTTGTTAGATTGACGAATGTTCTCATTTTTTTCTTGTATTAATATTTTTAATATTACTCAAATAAATTAGTATTAAAAGCCTAACTTAAATCCTAATGTATATGTACGGGCAATAGGATATCTTTCTGATGAGATTGATTCAGGATTAGTACCCAGCCAATCTGTAAATGTCAGTAAGTTCTTTCCACTCAAGAATACACTGAGATTAGATAAACGATACTTAGTCAGGAATTTCTGAGGGAAACGGTAGGACAATGACACTTCCTGTACACGAATGAAACTGCGGTCGGAATACCAATTATGCCCAAGTACGCTTCTTCTATATTCAAGTGAAGGACGGGAATTTGATTTATTTTCCGGAGTCCACCATCCCCCATCATACATATTAACAGGACGGACAGGATCCAGACTATTGTTATAGAAATCCAAATCATTGAATGTTCCAATCCAACCTTGCATTGCATTGATGAAGATGGACAAATCAAAATTCTTATAACTGAAATTATTAGTAATACCCCAACGGTACTTAGGCTGGCTACCCTGCCCAATAATTGTACGGTCATGTTCAGCTTCAACCTTACCATCATCATTCAAATCTTTGAATCGTGCATAGCCAGATGCATATCCTGCAGGGAGTTCATCTCCCTCCTGATAAATACCATCAAATACATAATCATAATATACATTAATAGGCTTCCCTATGAACCAACTGTTGCCAATGTCATCATCTTCTTTACCATCCCCGTTAGCATCTTCACCATACAAACTTACAATTTTATTCTTGTTATGTGAGAATACAAAACTTGTACTCCACTCAAAATCTTTATTATGGATGTTCACTGTATTCAAAGTTAATTCAATACCTTTATTATTTACCTCTCCTAAGTTCGTCCATATAGATGAATATCCTGTCATTACAGGAATAGACCGCTCTACCAACAAATCGCGCGTATCCATATTATAAAGCTCAACCGTACCACCGATTCGCTTATTGAACAGTTCAAAATCTAATGCAATATTAGCTGTATAGGTTGTTTCCCATTTTAAATCCGTATTGGCAATTCTAGACGGATAAATGCCCAATGCTGACTCTTCGCCAAACACATAACGGCTGGTGGTTGCCAAACTTAATGACTGATAAGGTGAAATAGCCTGATTACCTACAGCACCGTATGACACTCTCAATTTCAGCAAGTCCAGAAATGCCGCATTATCCAGAAAGTCTTCCTCAGAAACTATCCATGCAAAAGCCGCAGACGGGAATGTTGCATATTTATGATTAGCCGCAAAAACAGAACTACCATCCCTTCGGGCTGTCAAGGTGAACAAATACTTATTCATGAGTCTATAGTTTAACCTTGCCATAGAAGAGATACCGGAAACTTTCTTAGCCGAGGAAGTTGTTTCTTGTAACCCGCCAACACCAAGATTATTCCATCCAAATGTGTCAAACTCTAATTGATCTGCACTTGCTGTGGTACTTTCTTCGTTACTTCGGTTTGCACCATACATTAAAGTTACATCAAATGCATGTTTTTCACCCAATTGGAATTTATAGTCTAAAATATTTTCAACAACCCAATCGCGCGACATCCAGTTGCGCTTGGAAGCTGATGAAGTATTTGCATCAACATATACATCATTCTTTGTAGAGTTATAATCACGAATCCAACGATAGTTCATTGAGTAGTTTATCCGGTATGTAAGACCCTTAACCCATGGAATATTAACTATTGAATAAAAATTTGCGAATAAATTATTCCGGTAATAATCTTTCTGAGAAAGGCTATTACTCCTCACAGGATTTGCAGAAACGCCTTGGTCTTCGGGTACAGTATATTGTGTGGATGACCCATCTTCACGATACCACGTGCCGTATGGACTTTGTCTCTTGGCCAGATTGACCGATGCAGGTACACCTGACTGGTCGTTTTGAGAAAACATAGTACTGGTACCGATGCTCAACCAATCAGTAATCTTGCTTTCCAAATTCACTCTAAAGGACATTCGGGTCAGGTTGTCATCAAGTATCAATCCTTTTTCTTGCGCCATAGAGGCAGAAATATAATAGTTAGTATTCTTGGACTTTCCTGACATACTTGCATCCACTGATAAAAGCTGCCCCTGTTGAGAAATCAAATCCAACGGATCAATAGTATGGCCATTTCGATAGTTTTCGGCCTCCGTTAAAGTCAGATATGTAGAAACATCATTCGGATCATATGGGATTTCCCTAAGCCGTCGAATTTCCATTGATTTTTCCAGATAACGTTCCGGGGTCAACAACTTCAATTTAGAAGCCCAATCCGACAAGCCATAAAATGCACTTACATTAATATTAGGCTTCTCTGTTTTACCTTTTTTAGAAGTGATAAGGATTACTCCATTCGCGGCACGAGAACCATAAATTGCAGCTGAACTGGCATCTTTGAGTATTTCCATAGATTCAATATCGTTCGGATTGATATCAATCATACTTCCATTAAAATAAATGCCATCCAGAATAATCAACGGATCGTTTCCACCACTCAACGAACGAGGACCACGCACCAGGATACTACCGTTCTGCCCCGGACGCCCATTATCTGTAAACTGAACTCCAGCCACCTGACCACGTAATGCCTGAGTAACATTAGTATTCGGACGGCTTTCCATATCGCTCATATTCACTTTACTTACAGAGCCAGTCACATTACGCCGACTTTGGCTTCCATAGCCAACCACTACAACTTCCTCCAAAAGGCCTGCATCTTCCTTTAAAACTATTTTAAAGGAATTCTTTCCTGCAACTTTTATTTCTTGCGGTAAAAAGCCAATAAATGATATCTGAAGCATTGCATTATCTTCTACAATCAGTTTGAAATGCCCATCCACATCTGTAACCGAACCATTAATAGTGCCTTTCTCTACTACATTTGCTCCGATAATAGCTTCTCCCCGCTCATCAGTGACTGTTCCGGTAATTTGCTTCTTTTGCTGAGTTGCAGCACTATTTCCAGGCACCTCAATATGCATCTCCGCTTGTGTGCCACTATAGGCATAAGCACCTATTGTCAAACTATTATAAACAGCCAACAATAAGAAAATGGAGCTCGATTTTATAATTAGCCATAAAAAATCATACGACTTTGCTGGTTTATTCATATCTTTACGTGTTTTTGATAGATTAAAATTTAGTATACAATTTGTTTGCGAGACAAAGGATACGTTAATTAATTAAAAACATTCTACAAAGTCGTGATGCTGCAGTGCAGCACCATGACTTTTTTTCTTATCTATACATCTCTCATAGGCATACATGTATTATAATTCAACTTCATTAATAACTCCCATTTCGTTACTGAACCGAGAACTTTTCATAATATCAATTTATTCAGCAACTATCTGCACCTTTACTTTTTCATTTTATTTTTTTTGCGTGCAGCAATATTAGCAGCTGATTTCTTTACTCTGCCGGGCTTACTAATACGCATTCCCAAATCGCCACGTTCTGAAATTATTTTTCCTTCTAAAATATCCTCTTCTGTAAAACGTGCCATGAGTACATCGCCTTCACGAGTACGCTGATGGTCATACGAAATATAAATATATCCGTCTGGTGTCTGGAACCCTGTGGGATATGAAACTCCGGAACGTTCATCAAGCAGTAAATTACCCGACCAGGTTTTGCCATCATCTGTAGAAATAAAAGCACGAAGATGAGAACGAGACTTAAGTTGCTCATCAGGCATACCATGACGTACAAGCAAGAGATTGCCTGACTTAAGTCGTAAAATAAAATGGCGTGAATTGACATGCTCCTGATATTTTTCGGGCTCTGTCCAAGTGAATCCCTTATCAGTAGAATAACTTTGCCAGATACCTACGCCTGTACGTGCCGTCATCCACCAACTACCATCTTTTTTCTCTATTGTCAGATGTTCATCAAAACTGGGAGAGGGATATTTCACCATTCCACGGAATTCCCATGTTGTTCCCTGATCTGTTGATACCATAAGGTGAGCACCACGTTTAGCATCTAATTCCGGATGTGCACCCTTCAAAGGATTCTCCTTCCACCCCTTTTCTAACAATATGTCCATGCGACTACGAGGCCAGATACTTACAGGAAGTACCCACTCACCACTACTCATCACTGTCGGTTTTTGGAGTGTACAACCAATACCTAAATAAACAGGTTCTGACCATACAGGATTCTCAGAATCCGGATTTTCGCATAGCGTATACCAGTTACCGGAACGTCCGTCATAGTAAGTCATTGCCTGGTCGAAAAAGAGCCAAAGGCGTCCCAGCGGATCTGTCCATAATTGGCCTACAATAGTTCTGCGTTTAAGAGGCAGTGATTCATCATGAGGATCAATAACTACTTTTGTCTTTGTCCACTTTTTGCCCTCATCATCACTCCAAGCCAGCACAAAAAAAGCATTCGCATTATCTCCGCCACCAACCCAGCAAGCCCAGATACGTCCGCCCGGCGTACGTTCTATTCCTATAGTCATACCATAATCCAAATTCTTGGCATTATAATTTTTACCAGGATTGGTATTAACCAGCGGCGGTATCATAGCCAAACTGTCTGAAATGCGTATAAGCTCTTGGTTTTGCGCGACTACAGTATGAGTGGCACAAAATATGAAAAACATTGTGTACAAAATATTAAGTTTTTTCATGGCAATATAAATTTAAATATAAGTTACTTTCTTATCAGACTTTAATTCTTTTGTATCCTGAGCGTAATACAGCCAAATCAGCTCCTATAGCAAAAGCACTAAACCCCATCACACACAAATCAGAAATATCTTCTTCCGGAGAGACCAATATCCCTGCTTGTTTACCGGAGGATATAGCTGCTTTAACAGTTAAAGAAATGGCCTCCTGAAAAGGTATTCTTTCATCAGCACTCTTTCTGACTGATAAATCAAGACGCAAATCACGCGGACCAACAAAAAGCATATCCACTCCTTCTGTTGCCGCTATAGAATTAGCATTTTGTACGCCTTCGTAGTTTTCAATCTGAGCAATAAACAAAGGTGGTTCCCACTCTGTGATATTCCTGGGAGCATTTTCCCCGTATCCAAACGACCGGGAAGAACTCGAGAATCCTCTTTTCCCGAAAGGCGGATAACGCATTGCACCCACCACCCGGGCAGCTTCTTCAGATGAAGAAACATGCGGCATCATAATACCTGCAACTCCCCAGTCCAGCAGACGCGCAATAAGTCCACTACGGAATTCACTTACACGTACAATCACTTTTGTACCACTTGATTTTACAGCCATCAGATTAGGCAGAATGTCATGCTCCTGCATGAAGCCGTGTTCAAGGTCGAACAGCAACCAGTCAAACTGCATCATCGATATTACTTCGGTAACAATGGGGGAACCTAATGAAATCCACGTACCTGTACCAAGTATACGAGCCTTATTTTCTATATTCTGTTTCATACGTAAATTATTAATTTAATTCGCTATTACCTTATTTCTTCACAAGTCATCCATACTTTTCAGCTCTGTAAGCCCTTCATATGCGAGTTCTAATCTACTCAATGTAAAATTATGCAATCCCAGACCTCCTTCAGATCCCGAATTTATCAGAAAATAGTTACTATCTTTTTTAAAATATCCCGCCCCAACCCTTATCACAGCCTTAAACAGCATATTACGCATCAGATGTAGCCAAAAACGTGGTATGAAATTCTCCGGCAGAGGTTTTATTTCCTGATATCCTTCTATTAATGCATTCATCTCTTCCTTTGAGTGGAAACAAGCCATAAGTGAAATATCATCAGTAGGATCTCCTGAAATAGTATCGTCCCAATCAATCACAGCCTTTATGCAATCTTCCGTACCAAGCACATTCCATAAAGCCAGATCTTTGTGTACAAGACATCCACGTGAAATATCCAAGAATTTCAAATTAGCCACAACTGCTCCTAAAAAGCTATCAGCTTTCTCCTTTGTCAGAAAACTGTGCTGCACCAAGAAATCAAAATGCTTCTCTATATTCAGCATATAATAGTCACGATAAGTGGAATGCAGTCCTTCTAAACGTCCGTCGACACGCAAAATATCAGAATTGTATGGTCCAAAACCGTCCGTTGAAATACTTTGCCATCGGGCTATATAAGTACCTAGTTCACGCATCACAGTTCTCGTTTGCAGTTTATGAGATTTATAAATCCTATTCAAATCTGAGAATTCGACGTTTTCCATAATCTGCCAGGCAAAATCATATTTAATGCGAGATGAATCTACAGCGTATATGTTAGGGGTTGGAATTCCAATATCATGCACTCTATTTATAATGGTGGTTTCAACCTCCATATAGTCATCTTTCTCCGGTCCGTTCTCAACTCTCACGAAGTAGCTTTCATTATTCCTTGAAGCTAAAAACGTTAGATGGTTTCCTTGTCCTCCAGCTGAGGATAAAGAAAAATGTTCGCTTCCGAAATAATTGGTTAGTAACACCCCCAGTTCTTCCTGAACCTCTTTTGCATTCCCCTCATTACCTTCTTTGATTGCAAAAAAGGCCGAAGGACGATCACACTTCCAATAATAAATATTTTTTCTTGTTCCCATATCAATGTTTGGATGCTTCAAGTTCTTCAGGGTTCGATGTAAAACGCCAGATAGTAGCTAATATTCCTCCGATAGCAGTTTGCATGATCGAACAAAATACAGCAGGCACAGCTACAAGCGGCATAAAAGCAGGAAAACTATTACGAGCAAGTACCGCAGCCAAGCCTCCATTCTGCATGCCAGTTTCACATGCGATAGCCTTTGACATAGGTTTATCATACTTAAAGATTCGCCCAAAAGCATAGCCAAGGCCAAAGCCCAGCGAATGGAGTAATGATGCGGCAAGGGCTAATTGACCAGCATATTGAAACAAGAGTTCTTTTCCGTCAACCATAGCGGGAGCAATAATAGCACCGGATATGAAAACAATAGCCCATGTTGAAACAACAGGACCGGTTTGCCCCAACTTTTCTACAAACTTTGGAAATTTATACTTTATAAAGACCCCCAATGATACAGGAATCAATACTACCTGAACCACATTGAGAAACATCCCCCATGCATTTACATCAACATATTGTCCTGCCAGCAACTTGCAGAGCAGAGGAGTCATAAAAATGCCTAAGACAGTAGATACGGCTGTACTAATTATCGACAATGCAATGTTCGCACGGCCAATATAAGCAATCATGTTGGAAGCTGTACCTCCCGGACAACATGCTACCAATATAAGACCTACAGCAAATTCCGCAGGCAATCCCATCGCCATTGCAACAAGCCAGCCAGAAAGTGGCATGATAGTATACTGTGAAATAGCAGCTATTAGTACCACACGTGGTGTAGCAAATAAAGCTTTGAAATCCTCAACCCGAAGTGTAAGTCCCATACTGAGCATAACGACCGCCAATGCCAAGGTCATCCAACTCCCTTTAGTAAACCACATAAATGCACCTGGATATAAATATCCGACTATAAAAGCCAGAATAATCCAGATAGCATAAAGGTTAATAAACCATTCAATAATCTTTTTCATGTTTCTATTAGTTTTAAAATTAATATACGGTTAGCAATTTATGCAATCGATTGCATTGTGGCCTAGATTAAATTGCTAATGGTAATTCACGGTTAATCAAATACTTATGAGGTTTGAATTTTGATTACAGGTACTTACTTTTTAAAGATGACTCTCTTACTATAAGCTGTGGCTTATATACAATATCTTGATAAGGCATACCAGAGATAGCCTCCAACATTAATCTTGCGGAAGTTTTTCCAATACGATAACTAAATTGTTCAATAGAACTCAAAGGTGGATTCAATAAGACATCCCATGGCTCATTCACAAATCCTACAATGGCAATCTCCTGTGGGATTTTAATTCCCTTCTCAACAAAAACCTCCATTGCCGCTTTAGCTGCAAAGTCTCCCGAAAAGAGTATACCATCAGGCAACTGCTGGTTCTTTTGAGCCGACAATTTAATTGCATATTTCCGTCCTTCTTCTTCAGTGGTTAAAGCTGTATGAATATGTTTATTCGTAACTTCTAATCCATAATCACTCATAGCTTGCCTATATCCTCTATCCCGCTCACTCCATATCGAAACATTTTGTGGACCACGATAAAAGAAAATCCGTTTACAGCCTTGCTCTATAAGATGCTTCGTAGCCTCATAGGCCCCATTATAATCATCTTGCACAACACTACTTGTATTTGGAATAGCCATCTTACGATCGAACATAACCAAAGGAATTCCACTTTCGACCAGCGATACATAATGAGAATAATCAGTCGTTTCAGCAGCAACGGCAGCAATTATGCCTACAACTTTACCTTGACTCAAAGAAGCGATAATTTTCTTTTCACGCTCGAACAAATTACCGGAAGTAGCTATAATTAGGTTATAACCAGCTTTATATATCTCTGTTTCAACGCCAGCAATAGCCTGAACAAAATAATTACGATCAATGAGAGGCACAATCATTCCTATCGTCTTAATTTTACCGGTTTTCAAGGCCACTGCCATTTGGTTCGGTTTATAATTGAGCTCCTTTGCCAATTTATGAACAGCCTCACTTACTTCGCTGCTAATTCCCTTATGGTTATTCAGCGCACGCGAAACTGTTGAAGCCGAGATCTTCAATTCTTTAGCAATATCATAAATAGAGACTTTTTTCTTATCCATCATTATATTGTATCACTATATGAAAATACTATTGTGCACTGAAAGCTATTACTTCATTGCAATCGATTGCAATTATAGTGAAATTATAAATAAAACAAACACATTACCTTTATATTTAACATTTTTTAACGAAAAGACAATGTTGGCTAAATGAAACATAGGAAGAGAAGATAAATACCTTAAAGATCCTTCCTCCCCCAATTGTGTTAAAAACCCAAGATTTAAAAGCCCTCGAAATCTTTTTTTCATTTGCATTGTTCTGATGCAATATATCATTCACATAAAAATTTAATGCAATGAAGAGAAACCTGAACCCTCCTATGAAGAGAGCCCTAAGGCTTAAAAATCTATTCTTGACGGTATGTTTCCTGCTGATAGGTACTGCCGCATTTTCTCAGGAACAGACCATAACCGGTGTCGTTACCGACTCATTTAAAGAACCGTTGATTGGCGTATCCATTGTGGTACAAGGCACCAATACCGGTGTAGTGACCGGACTGGATGGTGATTATTCAATCCAAGTTCCGCCCAATGCTACCCTCGACTTCTCATACGTAGGTATGGAGAAGCAAAGCATTAAAGTAGGCAACCAGAGCGTCATCAATGTACAGATGAAAGAAGACTCGCAGATGCTTGCCGAAACAGTGGTCATCGGTTACGGTAGCGCCAAGAAGCGTGACCTGACAGGATCTATCACCAACATTAAAGGTGACGAAATTGCCAACAAACCTGTTGCCAACCCACTGTCTGCCCTGCAAGGTAAAGTGGCCGGTGTACAAATCATCAACTCCGGTAAGGCAGGTGCCGACCCGGAAATCCGCGTACGCGGTACAAACTCTATCAATGGTTACAAGCCCTTGTATGTAGTGGACGGACTGTTCAATGACAACATCAACTTCCTGAACCCACAGGATATCGAGTCTATGGAAATCCTGAAAGACCCTTCCTCACTTGCCATCTTCGGTGTGCGTGGTGCCAATGGTGTAATCATCATCACCACCAAGAAAGCGAAAGAAGGACAGACACGGGTAAACATCAACGGTTCGTTCGGCTTCAAAGCTATCACCAACAAGATTGCAATGGTAGATGCCGATGGCTTCAAACTGTTGTATAACGAACAGTTGAGAAATGAAGGCAATCCGGAATATAATTTCTCCGACTGGACAGGCAACACCAACTGGCAGGACGAAATCTTCCAGACCGGATTCATTACGAACAATAATATCAGCATTACGGGTGCTTCCGACAGGCATAGCTTCTACCTCAGCGCAGGTTATGCCTACGAGCAAGGAAACATCAAGCATGAGAAGTACAGCAAAATCACACTGAGCATTAGCGATGATTATAAAGTGACGGACAACTTCAAAGTAGGTTTCCAGTTCAACGGTGCACGTATGTTGCCGGCTGATTCAAAGAGTGTTGCCACTGCCCTGCGGGCGGCTCCGGTAGCAGAGGTGTATAACAAAGAATATGGATTGTATACCTCCCTCCCCGGCTTCCAAAAAGCGCAGATGAATAACCCGATGGTGGACGTTGAATTGAAGGCAAATACCACAAAGGCGGAGAACTACCGCGGTTCGGGTAACATATACGGGCAATGGGACTTCCTGCAACACTTTCAGTTCAAAGCCATGTTCTCACTGGATTATGCATCGAACAGCACACGGACTTACACGCCGATTATTAAAGTGTATGATGCCAGTGCCGAAGGTGATATAGCTACACTGGGCACCGGCAAGACCGGAGTGACTCAGGCCAAAGAGACCGAGATGAAAGTGCAGAGCGATTATCTATTGACTTATACCAACTCCTGGGGCGACCATAGCCTGACAGCCACCGCCGGTTTTACCACCTATTATAATAAACTCGAAAATCTGAATGCCGGACGCACGCAAGGCGTAGGTCTGATCATTCCGGACAATCCCGACAAATGGTATGTAAGTATCGGCGATGCCGCCACTGCAACCAACGGTAGTACACAATGGGAACGTTCTACAGTATCTGTACTGGCACGTATTCTCTATAATTATAAAGGCAAGTACCTGTTCAACGGTTCCTACCGCCGCGACGGTTCTTCCGCTTTCTCTTATACAGGAAACCAATGGCAGAATTTCTATTCCGTAGGTCTGGGTTGGCTGATGAGCGAAGAGGAATGGATGAAAGGTATCGAATGGCTGGATATGTTGAAACTGAAAGGATCATGGGGTACGCTGGGTAACCAGAACCTGGATAGAGCCTATCCGGCGGAGCCTTTGCTGACCAATGCCTACTCCGCAGTATTCGGTACTCCGTCCGCCATTTATCCGGGCTATCAGCTTGCCTATCTGCCTAACCCGAACCTGCGTTGGGAAAAAGTAGAAGCATGGGAGGTAGGTGCCGAAGCCAACTTCTTCCGCAACCGCCTGCACTTTGAAGGTGTATATTACAAGAAGAAAACAAAAGACCTGCTGGCAGAAGTTCCCGGTATTTCAGGAACCGTGCCGGGCATCGGTAACCTGGGGTCTATCGAAAACCTGGGTGTGGAACTTGCACTGAGTTGGCGCGACCAGATCGGCGACTGGAATTATAACGTCGGAGCCAACCTGACTACCATTAAGAATAAGGTATTGAGCCTTGTACAGGATGGATACTCCATCATTGCTGGAGATAAGAGCCAAAGTTATACAATGGCAGGTTATCCTATCGGTTACTTCTATGGTTACAAAGTAGAAGGTGTTTACCAGACTCAGGAAGAGATTGATAATTCACCAAAGAATAAGCTTGCAACGGTCACTCCGGGTGACTTGAAGTTCAAGGATGTGAACGGTGACGGTGAAATCACCACAGCCGACCGTACCATGATCGGTAATCCGACACCGGATATTACTTATGGTATTACTCTCGGAGTAGGTTACAAGAATTGGGAGTTGGCAGTAGACATGATGGGACAAGGCGGTAACCAGATTTACCGTACCTGGGATAACTACAACTGGAGCCAGTTCAACTTCATGGCACAACGCATGGACCGTTGGCATGGAGAGGGCACCAGCAATACCCAGCCGTTGCTGAATACGAAACACAGCATCAACAATATGAATTCTGAATACTATATAGAAGACGGCTCGTTCTTCCGCATCCGCAACGTATCATTGGCTTACAACTTTGACAAGGCGTTGATTTCCAAGATCGGTATGCAGGCACTGAAACTCTATGTGAATATTCAGAATCTGAAAACGTGGAAACATAACACCGGATATACACCTGAACTGGGTGGCTCGGCCATTGCCTTCGGGGTGGATGACGGAAGTTATCCGATGCCGGCGATTTATACGTTCGGGTTTAATCTGACGTTCTAAAGGGGCGTAGCGCCCCGGCAAGATTTCCTTGCGGCGTACAAGAGTAACTCCATATTATAATAACCATAACAACTAAAGATTATGAAGATAAAGAAATATATCCTATCCCTGCTGATTGGCGCGACCGCCCTCTCATTCAGTTCCTGCAATGACTTTCTGGACCGCGACCCGTTAGGCCAGTTCACGGAAGACGACGCCCCCAACGCCCTTGTAGGCGGAAAAATATTCAACGTTTACTACCTGATGCGTTCGTATGACATCACCGCAGGTATCCCCGCTTTCATGGTACACATGGTTCGCAGCGAGGATTCAGAAAAGGGCAGTGATGCCGGCGACGGCGGTAACGAAGCTGCCATGTGGGATGATTTTGAGTACACAGCCTCCAACGGCCCGTTAGCCGCTTACTGGGGGCAGAACTACAAAATCATCTACCAATGTAATGAGATTCTGGACGACATCGCCAACAGCGACCATAAGGACGACACCGAATCCATCCGCAACCGTGGTGAAGCCCTCTTCTTCCGTGCTTACTGCTACTTCAACCTGGTACGTGCCTTTGGTGAAGTGCCTCTGGTGACCATCAAAGTAGTGGAAGCCTCCGATGCCAACGTCCCCAAAACCACTGCCGAGAAGATATACGAACAGATTGACAAAGACCTGACCGAAGCCGAAAAGTGCCTGCCCTTGAGATGGGACAGCGACTACACGGGACGGCTCACCTGGGGTGCCGCACGTTCCCTGCACGCACGTACCTACATGATGCGTAACGACTGGGAAAATATGTACACTGCTTCTACGGATGTCGTTAATTCCGGAATCTATAACCTGAATACTCCGGTAGATAAAGTCTTCACCGTAGAAGGTGAGAATTGCGGCGAAAGTATCTTCGAACTGCAATGCGAATCCACTGATGCTATGAAGGAAGACGCTAGCATCGGTAGCCAATTCTGTCAAGTACAAGGTGTACGCGGAGCAGGCAACTGGGACTTGGGCTGGGGTTGGCACATGGCCACCACCCTGATGGGTAAAGCTTACGAACCGGGCGATCCGCGTAAAGATGCGACGCTACTCTATTTCCGCCGTAGCGATGAAGAGCCCATCACTCCGGAGAATACGAACAAGCCTTATGGTGAATCGCCCGTATCCACCGCCATGGGTGCTTACTTCAATAAGAAAGCGTACACCGACCCAACCCTACGCCGCAAGTATACCCGCATGGGATTTTGGGTAAATATCCGTTTGATCCGCTATCCGGATGTCTTGTTGATGGCTGCTGAATCTGCCAATGAGAAAGGTTTGATGGATGAGGCAAGCGGTTATCTGGAACAGGTACGTGCACATGCTCGCGGCACGCTGACCAATGTACTGCCTAAAGTTGAATCTTTGGATCAGAGTGTATTGCGTGAGGCTATCCGCCATGAACGCCGTGTAGAACTGGGATTAGAGCCCGACCGCTTCTATGACCTCGTACGTTGGGGTATCGCACAAGAAGTGCTTCAGGCTGCCGGTAAGAACTACCAGCCCAAGAATGCACTGTTACCATTGCCACAGACAGAAATAGATAAATCAAACGGTGTATTGGTGCAAAATCCCGATTATTAATCAAATCGAACTCCGCAAGTATCGGCAAGCCATGCAACCGCAGAGTTTATCAGAAAAGCCTGCGGAGGCTAAAGCGTCAAGAGGCAAGATTCTATTCTTTCCACCATGGGGTTTCTTTCTTTCCACCATGGTGGAAAGAAAAAATCTCCACGGTGGAAAGAAAGAAACCCCATGGTGGAAAGAATAAGCAAATACTATCGCGCGGCTTAGCAATAGGGAAGAAAATCCTTAAATATCGCAGTCAGATTGCTTATGACAACCCATGCTCATTTTATTATCTTAAAATATAGAAATATATGAAAGCAATATTCAAAAGAACAAGCCTGTTGTTGATGGGCACCCTGATAGGCATATCAACCGTACAGGCACAAAAGTCCCCCCAAGACATGGACCGCTTCATCGATGCGCTGATGAAGAAAATGACTGTGGAAGAGAAAATCGGACAGTTGAACCTACCCGTCACAGGAGATATTACCACAGGACAGGCCAAGAGTAGTGATGTGGCGCAAAAGATTGAAAAAGGATTGGTAGGCGGACTCTTCAACCTGAAAGGGGTAGACCGCATTCTTGAAGTGCAAAAGCTGGCAGTAGAGAAATCACGTCTCGGTATTCCCCTTCTATTCGGTATGGACGTGATACACGGATACGAAACCATCTTCCCCATTCCATTAGGATTATCCTGTACCTGGGATATGGCCGCCATTGAGAAGTCTGCCCGTATTGCAGCCATCGAAGCAAGTGCCGATGGCATCTCCTGGACATTCAGTCCGATGGTAGACATCAGCCGTGATCCACGTTGGGGACGTGTCAGCGAAGGTTCGGGAGAAGACCCTTTCCTGGGTGGAGCTATCGCACAGGCAATGGTATACGGATACCAGGGTGCCAATCTGCAAGACCAGTTACGCCGTAATGATGAAATCATGGCCTGCGTTAAACATTTCGCCCTGTATGGAGCCGGAGAGGCCGGACGCGATTATAACACAGTGGACATGAGCCGCAACCGGATGTTCAATGAATTTATGTATCCGTACGAAGCTGCCGTAGAGGCAGGTGTAGGTAGCGTAATGGCTTCATTCAATGAAATAGACGGGATACCGGCTACCGGGAACAAATGGCTATTGAGCGACTTGCTGCGTGGCCAATGGGGGTTTGAAGGGTTTGTGGTAACAGACTTTACAGGTATTGCGGAGATGATAGAACATGGTGTCGGCGACTTACAAACCGTCAGTGCACTTGCCCTGAATGCAGGTGTGGATATGGATATGGTAAGTGAAGGTTTTGTCGGCACGCTGATGAAATCCATTAAAGAAGGAAAAGTGAGAATGGGTACGCTAAATACGGCTTGCCGCCGGATATTGGAAGCTAAATACAAATTGGGACTGTTCGACAATCCTTATAAATATTGTGATGTGAACCGTCCGAAGCGGGACATCTTTACAAAAGAACATCGGGATGCTGCACGCCGGATTGCCGCCGAGAGCTTTGTACTGCTGAAGAATGACGCAGGCGTGCTTCCATTAAAGAAGCAAGGCACCGTTGCAGTAATCGGTCCTCTCGGCAATACACGTAGCAATATGCCGGGCACTTGGAGTGTAGCTGCACGCCTCAACGATTATCCTTCTTTGTACGAAGGACTGAAAGAGATGATGAAAGGCAAAGTTAACATCACCTACGCCAAAGGTAGCAACCTTATCGGTGATGCTGCTTACGAAGAACGTGCCACCATGTTCGGTCGTTCACTGAACCGCGACAACCGTACGGATCAGGAATTATTGGACGAAGCGCTGAAAGTGGCAGCCGGAGCCGATGTCATCGTAGCCGCACTGGGGGAATCTTCTGAAATGAGTGGTGAAAGTTCAAGCCGCACAGAACTCGGCTTACCCGATGTACAGCATACTTTACTGGAAGCCTTACTAAAAACAGGCAAGCCTGTAGTACTTACTCTGTTTACCGGTCGCCCGTTGACACTGAACTGGGAACAGGAACATGTACCTGCTATCCTCAATGTATGGTTCGGAGGTAGCGAGGCAGCTTATGCCATTGGCGATGTATTGTTCGGTGATGTAAATCCAAGTGGAAAGCTGACGATGACGTTCCCGAAGAATGTAGGCCAGATACCTTTGTTCTACAATCATAAGAATACCGGTCGCCCGTTGGCAGAAGGTAAATGGTTCGAAAAGTTCCGCTCAAATTACCTGGATGTGGATAATGAACCATTGTATCCCTTCGGTTATGGATTATCATATACCGACTTCCAGTATAGTGACATTGCACTGAGCACGCCTACACTGGGAAAAGACGGTTCTGTTACCGCCGTAGTTACTGTAACCAATACGGGTAAATACGATGGTGCGGAAGTAGTACAACTCTATATCCGTGATCTTGTAGGAAGCATCACCCGTCCGGTGCGCGAACTGAAGGGTTTCAATAAGATCTTCCTTCGTGCCGGAGAAAGTAAAACAGTATCATTCACCATCACGCGCGACCTGCTCCGGTTCTATGATTATGATATGAATTACGTAGCCGAACCCGGTGATTTCAATATTATGATCGGTGGAAACAGCCATGCGGTGAAGACGGCAAAGTTGACGCTGACGAATCCCGGTATCACTGCCCAACTTACGGACGATGCTTTGATGGACACTGTTCAACGGCAAACCTTCAAATACTTCTGGGAAGGCGCAGAGCCTAACAGTGGTCTTGCCCCCGAACGTATCCACATGGACGGCATCTATCCCGAGAAAGACCAGAACGTTGTCACTTCCGGTGGCAGTGGCTTCGGCATTATGGCCATACTTTCAGGTATCGACCGCGGCTACGTCACCCGTGAAGAAGGTCTGGCACGTATGGAAAAGATTGTCTCTTTCCTTGAGAAAGCTGACCGTTTTCATGGAGCCTACCCACATTGGTGGTATGGAGATACCGGTAAAGTGAAACCTTTCGGACAAAAAGACAATGGTGGAGACCTTGTGGAAACAGCCTTCCTGATACAAGGATTACTGGCTGTACACCAGTATTACATCAATGGTTCGCCGGAAGAGCAGGCACTTGCCAAACGCATCGATATCCTCTGGCGCGATGTCGATTGGAATTTCTATCGCCAAGGCGATCAGAATGTACTCTACTGGCATTGGAGTCCCGAATATGGCTGGGCAATGGATTTCCCTGTACATGGTTATAATGAATGCCTTATCATGTACCTGCTTGCTGCAGCCTCTCCCACACATGGTGTTCCCGCCGCTGTCTATCATGACGGTTGGGCACAGAACGGTGCCATCGTCGATCCCCATAAAGTAGAAGGCATCGAACTTCATTTGCGCTATCAAGGTTGTGAAGCCGGGCCACTCTTCTGGGCACATTATTCTTTCCTCGGATTGGATCCGACAAACCTGAAAGATGAATATTGTTCCAGCTACTTTGACGAAATGCGCAACCTGACGCTTGTGAACCGTGCTTATTGCATCCGCAATCCGAAGCACTACAAAGGTTTCGGCCCGGACTGCTGGGGACTGACCGCGAGCTACTCCGTCAACGGATATGCCGCCCACATGCCGAATGAACGAGACGACCAGGGAGTCATCTCCCCTACTGCCGCCCTTTCATCCATTGTCTATACACCGGAGCAGTCGCTGGCTGTGATGCGGCACCTCTACGGAATGGGCGATAAGCTATTCGGGCCTTACGGTTTCTACGATGCCTTTAGCGAAACTGATAACTGGTATCCCAAGCGATATCTCGCCATCGACCAAGGCCCGATAGCCGTCATGATAGAGAACTATCGCACCGGATTGCTATGGAACCTCTTCATGAGCCATCCGGATATACAAAACGGATTGCAGAAACTGGGATTCTCAATAAATAGAAAAGCCGGAAGCAGTACACAATAGTAGTAAATGAGTAGTCCTTGAATTGTTAGAAATCAGGGATATGTATTGGTAGCGAATGTAACGTAATGATTTGTTTTTGCGGTAAAAGTAATGTTTTACCGCAGAAACTTTTTATCTTTGGGGGAACACTTACTAATACCCCCAAAAATCATGAAAAGAATTTTATTGGCTATCTGCGTGATAGCGTTGTCTGTCCTCTCCTACGGGCAAGGCATCAACCAACGAGCCTTCACTTTCGCCTGGCTCAGCGATGTACACCTCAATTCTTTCGCCTATGCCGAAGATGATCTGCGGCAATCCATTGAAGACATCAATGCTAATCCAAATGTTGACTTCACTATTCTCAGCGGCGACGTCACCGAATTCGGTGATACCAAAGAATTCTATCTACTGCAAGACATTCTGAAAGATTTCAGGAAGCCTTATTTCCTCATTCCCGGCAATCATGATGTAAACTGGAGTGAAAACGGATGCACGATGTTCGACAAGATTTTCCAGGCTTCCCATTTTTGTTATGACTGGCAGGGAGTTCGTTTCATCGGCTGTGGCGCCGGACCAAGCCTACGTATGGGACCGCCTCACATCCCCCGCGAAGAGATTCTGTGGCTCGACTCCATCGTCCGTGCTACTCCGGCAAAGCAACCCATTATCTTCATCAATCACTTTCCTCTCAATCAGGACCTGAGTAACTGGTACGAAGTTATCGACATTCTCAAAACACGCAATATCCAGGCAATACTCGGAGGACACCTACACGTGAACCATGCTTACGATGCCGAAGGAATTCCTGCCGTTATAGGTCGTTCTTCCTTAAGAAGGGAAGACCCCATAGGCGGATATAACCTGGTACACCTGCGTGGTGATACACTGGAGTTCAACGAACGGATCATCAAGACCGAAACCCGTCCGGCTTGGAACACTATCCAACTGCAATCTCCTGCCGAAAAGAAGGATACGGTTTACTATCGCCCGGACTTTTCTATCAATGCTACCTACCCTTCCATCCGTGAGGTTTGGAAACTCAAAGATGTGACGGACGTGGCCTCACAAGCCGACATCGATGGTAACCTATACGTTTATACTAATACTGCCGGTGTGGTTCATGCCCTCAATACCACCAACGGAGAAACCTTGTGGACCTACACTACGGGAAACAAAATCTTCTCCGCCCCTTTCATTACCCCGAAACTCGTCATCGTTTCTTCGTGCGACGGTTTCGTCTATGCGCTGGACAAGAAGCGGGGAACCGTACGTTGGAAATACAATACCAACTATCCTATTGTGGCTTGTCCGGTGGTTGCCAACGAAACCATTTACATCGGTAGCAGCAACGGTAAGTTCTACTCACTGAAACTGGCCGACGGCACATTGAACTGGGTTTGCGAAGGTTTGCAGGGATACATAGAATCGCGCCCTGCCGTAAACAAAGAACATGTATATATAGGAACCTGGGGAGCCATGTTCTATGCCATCGACCGAAAGACGGGAAAGAAGGTATGGGAGTTCGACACCAAGCGGGGCAGATATTTTTCACCGGGCGCCTGCTGGCCGATAGTGCTACCTTATACCGATCAAAGCAAGAAGGCCGAACAAGTCATTGTCCTCAGTTCAGATTATTTCATACGTGCCTTCCAGCCCGATAATGGAGAAATTCTTTGGGCTTCCGACAAAGCAAAAGGGCGGGAGTCCCTCGGATTCTCACCGGACGGAAAAACAATGTATGTGAAAGGGATTAAGGATAACATAACTGCCGTAGATATCTCTCACGGGAAGTACACCACACTTTGGAGTACTTCGATGCCATACAAGGGTAATTTCATTCCCACCCGAATGGAAACGACCGGACAATTAGTCTTTATTCCTACCGAATTTGGCGTGCTTCATGCTGTGAAGACAGATGGAAGCGGCATTGCGTGGTCTCATAAAATTTCTCATTCGGCAATCACTTCTCTGATCAATGCAGGGAAAGGAAGGGTAATTGTGATGACGATGGATGGAACAATTATGTGTCTGGAATATCCACTTATCAGATAAATGATAAAAAGAAGAGGTTGCCATAAAGAATGCCCCTCAAAAGTTAAACAAAAAACTTTTGGGGGGCACTTCAATTAAGCTCCCTTTTTTTAATCTGTTTAATATGTCAGTAATGGATTATTCTCCACCGCCACCGCCTTCGCCGCCGCCACTTTTCACATCATCATTACTGATGGTGCGTGCAGCTTTCTTCACGCTGGCCTTCAATTCACCGATACGATAGCTAACGCTTACACCAAAGCGCTGACGAGTATACCGATTCCAGCTATCCTGGGTAAATCCTACACCTTCTATACTTGAAGTAGGACTTGTGTATTTCTTAAAGAAGTTGCTGGCAAATGCTGACAATGTCAAACGCTTATTCAGGAATGACTTATTCACACTCAATCCATAGTCAAAGAAGCTGCTACCCTTTCCTTGCAGCATAATCCAAGGTGTCTGACCATAGATATTCAAACTGATACGCCAATCATGAGGCAAAGATTGCTGCGCACCACCATAGGCAAACAGATTCCAACCGTCATTCTTCAATCCATTGGCACCTTCCATATAAGTATAGTTTCCATAAAAGTTAGCATAGATACGAGTATTAGAAGTAGCATTCCAATTTACATACCCACTCAGACTGGCGTTTCTGCTCTTACCGATGTTCTGGTAAGTAGAATAAAGTACCTCTTTACCAGTAGGATTCTGCAAACCTGGAATATCCGTATCCTTCACTTGTTCTGTTACTCGCTCAATGCTATTATTAGTAAAGCTGTAACGTGCTGAAAGATTGATATTGAACTTCTGAGTAAAGTTACTGTAACTCAAGTTGAATGAATGGCTCTTTTCACTATCGAGGTGAGAGTTACCTTGGCTGATGTTAGTAGGATTACTATCATCAAGATAAGGATTCAGGTACCAAATACCCGGACGGTAAATACGCATATTATAACCAAAACGCAGGTTAGACATATCCGTCAGCTTATAGCCGATACTTGCAGAAGGCACCACATCATCAAAGTTCTTGTTGAAATTATCACCTCTTCCCAACAAATATTTCACTTCTTGTTTGGTATGCTCATAGCGCACACCCAGTCTTCCGGAGATCTTCTTCACCCTCAGCCCATAACCCATATATGCAGCCAGAATGTCGTTCTGATGCTTGTAATGTGAGCTATGTTCTTCATCCAGTACATAGTCTCCCGTAGTTCCTATTTGACGTTCATAACGGTCGTCTTCCGAAGAGTTGTCACGGAGAATATATTTAGCTCCGGCTTCCAGTGTATGTATCTTGCCGATAGGCGTTGTATAGTCAGCCTGGAAAGTATGCTCCGTAGTATTCTGAGAACCATCGTTATTCAGGTCATACAGACGCTTCAGGAAGTCTTCCCAATCAGTAGCGGCATGCATATCATTATAAGTGGAGTATGAATCCGAGGTCTGCGGGCTGGTATTGATCTTATAAGATAAGGTAAACATACGGTCTTTCACATGGAACATACGTTGATAGTCAACGCCACCGTCGATAGAATACCATGAGCTCTTACTTCTGCCGTCTGACACATAGCGATATAACTCATTACTTGTGCCGGGTGCAGTAGCCAAAGTATTGTTGATGCTGGTACTATTGTTTCCACCGCCCCAGAGTCCGAATGACATAGAAACCAGACGCAAGGTATCAATTTCATAACTGGCTTCCATGCTACCTGACTGGAAATTACCATGTCCCTTGCTGCTGCCGTCGTAGTCCAGGTCTGAAGAGCCTTCAGTAATATCACCTACCGTACGGCGATTTCCACCGGAATAACTACGTGGGCGGTCATTATAATTATAATTGTAGCGTGCACTCACCGTCAGTTTACCACTCTTCACAGTACCGAACAAACCGCCTCCGGCTCCCATGTTACTAACATTTCCGCTAAATGTAGCTGTATAACCTTCCAATCCGCTACCTACAGTAACGATATTCAGGATACCACCCACACCTTCAGCATCATACTTAGGGCCAGGGTTCGTAATTACCTCAATATGCTTAATAGAATTGGCAGGCATACTTTTCAGTACTTCTGTCGGATTGTTACTCATCATATTGTTAGGTTTACCATTCACATATACCTTAAAGCTACTGCTACCGTTCACCTTGATGTTGTCTTCACCGTCTACCGTGACCAAGGGTACTTTACGAAGCATTTCCAATACAGAATTGGATTTTGAGTCAGGGTCATCCTGCACATTATATTCTATTTTATCGATATCAGCTTTCACCAGCGGTTTTTGGGCTACCACTTCCACCTGTCCCAATTCATTGGAAGCATCCGTAATGTACAGTGTTCCGAAATCAACAAGTTTCTCGCCTGCTTTCACTGTGAAATCTTTCACAATCGTATTTCTACCAATGGAAGAAATCGTCATCACGAAATTACCCGTTCCGGGCACTTTTTCCTGGAACTTACCTTTCATATCCGTAACCAGCATTTTCAGGGCCTTGGCAGGTGCTTCCTTTTTTACGATTTTAATTGTGGCATAAGGTTCTCCTTCCTGTGTCAGCGAATCAAGCAAGACTCCCTTAATCTGGAACAGAGGTGCCGCATTCTGTGCCGCTACCAATGAGGATACCACCAGCATAATGAGCAGCAAAGAGCATTTAATTTTCATTTCTGTTTTTGTTTGTTTGATGAATATTTAGTTGACTGTTTTTGTATTAGACGTATAATGTAGTCATTTTGTCACATGGATGCAGCAAAAATAGGCTCTTTTTCTTTATCTACGAGAATTTCGGAGTTAAAAAAGCACAAAGAAAAGGGGATAATAGAGAATATTTGTAAGTATCCTAATAAAATCTATAGCAAATAGAAGAAAAGAAGCAAACAGACATTGATTGCAATCACACCACCAAACCCACGCAATACCCACCGGCGCAACGGGCTCTTCCCACCTGCAAAAAACAACGCATAGCACATATTTACAGCAATATTGCTCACAATAGCCTGCATACAGCAAGCCGTCACCACCATAACAGCAACTCCCGAACCTTGCAATAAATTCAAAATAAACGGAGTAATATCACTCAGCCCGGCAATAAACGACAGCACATTCAATCCACCAGTACCCGTATAAAGTAAAGTGTAATGCGTCACAATAGTGAATATCACAAACAGAACGGCAAAAATAAGTGCAACCTTAAACTCCAACGGATTACTACTATCTTCTTCTTCAGCCTCTTCATCTGTTGCCGGAACTTGTTTACGCTTCCGATGCAGATACCAAGCTACTCCGGCTGTCACTAAAGACATAATCAGCAAATATGGATAGATAGCCGCAAGAATTTCCTTGCTGAATATACCTATTAATATAAGGAAACGGAGAAACATCATGCTTACAGCCAGCAACATGGCTGCTGCATATTCCGGCGCTTCCTGCGCAGGCGCCTTACGGCTCTTGCGTGCCAGCACGGAAATGGTTGCCGTGCTACTATATAAACCACCGATGATACCGGATACCAGAATACCGGATTCATGGAAAACATACCGCCTCAACAGATAAGACAAATAAGAGATGCCGGATACCACCACCGTAGCCAGCCAGACGGTATAAGGAGTGAGATTTATATCCGGTATCAGATTTTCGTTGGGCAGCATGGGTAAGATAATACCACTGATGGCAAGGAACTTGGCTAAAGTGATCATTTCGTCATTCTTCATACGCTGCGCAAGTTCCGTAAAGGTATGCTTCAATTCTGTAAAAAGCAATACCGTCACCACCACCATCACATAAAACCAAGAAGGTTGCGTGTCCACAATGGGAGCAATACAATAAGTGATCAGTGCAATAATAATGGTAGTAACTCCGAATACATGGAATTGAGATTGCTTGACGTAATAATTCAGCCCGAGCAGCAGACCTAATATCGCTCCCCCACCCATAAACAAGCGATATTCCACCGGATCGAGAATATAAAGCAAATAACCCAGAATACCTATAAAAGTGAACGTACGGTCCGTACCGAACAAGGTCGTTTCACCTTCACGCTTCAAACTGATTTTCCGCTGTGAAAGACCTATCAATAAAGAGAATAAGGTTACCAGTACAAAAGTTACCAATTCTCTCGGCAGATATTCATAAAGTTTCTCCATTTCCTGCTCTAAATATATCTGATTAGCAGCCGGTTGCAAAGAGTTAACTTTCTGTTGACAAGAACTTAACTTCTTGCGGACAAGGCATTAACTTCCTGTCGACAGGCTGTTACACTTCACCAGGTCGTATAGGGACACTTCCTCAATTGTGAGTTATAGTAACGAATATCACCCGTCACCTCCTCACCTATGAAGTCCGGTTTCTCGAAAGCCTCGTCTTCCGAAGCCAATTCTACTTCAGCAACTACCAGCCCTTCGTTCTCACCGTAGAACTCATCCACCTCAAACGTATGCCGCCCGCTCCGTACCAGATAACGGGTCTTATCTATAACTCCCGGTTCACAGAGCTTCATCAGCTCCTCCGCTTCATTCAGTGGAATTTCTTTTTCCCACTCATAACGGCTGAGGCCTGAGGCATCGGAAGCACCTTTTATCGTAAGGTATCCCTTTCCGCTACGGATACGTACCCGTACGGTTCGGCCCCTTGCGCTACTGATATAACCTTGCACAATACGGCTTTGTTCATACGCCCTCGATTTATAATCCCCCGTCACGAGGAATTTCCGTTCTATTTCTTGTGACATCTATTTCTTATTTCCCCAAGAAAGAGTATCCTATCAGCATTACCAGCACCAATATCAATGCAGATACACCAATAATCAACAACACTTTCTTAGCTTGTTCTTCTTCTTTACGGCTATGCATAACCTTTTTCTTATTCTTTCCCATAATGTGCTTTTAGTATTAAAGTTCAACTGATAACAAAGTAACATGAAATTCGGGAAGTTTCCAAAATAAAAGAGAAAATTTATTCATATCAACTTAATATCTTCTCCCTACCTGAACCCTATCCGAACCCTACTTGCTCCGTACATTCTCCACTCAGAAGTACCTCTGGACGGAGAAAGTACGGGGTTGATACGGAACAAGTAGGGTTCAGGTATGATTGAAGTGCCCATCAAATATGATTCACTAAAAAAAAGAATGGGTATCACCTTTCCTTCATCAGGTGATACCATTTACTGTATAGCAGAGTTTTGATTTATTCTCCTTGTCCTGCAAACTCCATCAGATACGCCTTGATGAAACCGTCTATCTTGCCATCCATCACTCCATTGACATCCGAAGTCTGGAAGTTAGTACGGTGGTCTTTTACACGACGGTCGTCGAATACGTAGCTTCGTATCTGAGAGCCCCATTCGATTTTCTTCTTACCGGCTTCCACCTTAGCCTGTTCAGCCATGCGGTGCTGAAGTTCTTTATCATACAGGATAGAACGCAGCTGACGCATTGCATTTTCACGGTTCTTGGGCTGGTCGCGGGTTTCCGTATTTTCAATCAGGATTTCTTCTTCCTCGCCCGTATACGGGTCTTTGAATTGATAGCGCAGACGAACACCAGACTCCACCTTGTTCACATTCTGACCGCCAGCACCACTGGAACGGAAAGTATCCCAAGAAATATTGGCAACATTAATGTTCACCTCGATAGTATCATCTACCAGCGGAGTGACAAAGACCGAAGCGAAAGAGGTCATACGCTTACCTTGCGCATTGTAAGGAGATACACGTACCAGACGATGCACACCGTTTTCTCCTTTCAGGTATCCATAAGCATAATCACCCGAAATTTCGATGGTGCAAGTTTTAATACCTGCTTCATCACCTTCCTGCAAGTTGGATATCACAGCTTTATAACCATTGGTTTCAGCGTAACGCAGATACATACGCATCAGCATGCTTGCCCAGTCCTGGCTTTCCGTACCACCTGCACCGGAGTTGATTTTCAACACACAGTCCATCTGGTCGGCTTCATCACGAAGCATATTTTTCAATTCAAGCTCATCAATAGCAGTGGAAGCCTTGGCATAAGCCTCGTCTATTTCTTCCTCCGTAACAAGTTCGTCTTTGTAGAAGTCGAAAGCCAGTTGCAACTCTTCCGATAATGTCTTTATTTCATTATAACCGGCTATCCATTGTTGCAAACCTTTCACCTTTTTCATCTGCGCTTCGGCAGCCTTCTGGTCATCCCAAAAACCGGGAGCCTGGGTACGCAACTGTTCTTCTTCTACCTGGATTTTCTTTCCTTCTATATCCAAATAGCGATAGAGGGCTTCGGTGCGCTCCTTTACGTCTTTCAGTTGTTCTATGGTAATCATAATCTATGAAAATAAACCTTCTAGTTAAAATATTTACTTTTTGCGTGCAAAGGTATGAAAAAAACGCATATTTTTGCAGTTATCAATCTAATAAGTCAGCTTATGAACAAACTATTCCGACAAATTGGTTTAATGCTTATCCTACTGGTAGCGATAAGTTTAGGAAGTTGTACTTCAAAGTACAGTTATGAAACAGTTCCCAACGATCCGCTGAAAGCGCGCATCTACACTCTGGATAATGGTCTGAAAGTTTACATGACCGTCAACAAGGAAACACCGCGCATACAGACGTACATTGCCGTACGTGTAGGTGGAAAGAACGACCCTGCAGAAACAACCGGGTTAGCTCACTACTTTGAGCACCTGATGTTCAAAGGTACCACAAACTTCGGTACCCAAAACTACGAGATTGAGAAACCTTTGCTCGACCAGATCGAAGCACAGTTTGAAATCTATCGTAAGACTACCGACAGTCTTGAGCGTAAAGCTATTTATGCAAAAATAGACAGTATCTCTTACGAAGCTTCCAAGTATGCCATTCCTAACGAATACGACAAGCTGATGGCTGCCATCGGTGCCAACGGAACGAATGCCTATACCAGCTTCGACGTAACTTGCTATACAGAAGATATCCCCAGCAACCAGATTGACAACTGGGCCAAAATCCAGGCAGAACGTTTTGAAAATTGCGTAATCCGTGGTTTCCATACTGAGCTGGAAACAGTTTATGAGGAAAAGAACATGTCACTGACCCGCGACCCGCGTAAGGTATACGAGGCTGTACTTTCTTCTCTTTTCCCACACCATCCTTACGGCACACAGACCGTACTTGGTACACAAGAAGACCTGAAGAATCCTTCTATCACCAATATCAAGGAATATTATAAGAAATGGTATGTGCCCAACAACATGGCTATCTGTCTTTCAGGTGATTTCGATCCCGATCAGATGATTGCAACCATTGATAAGTATTTCGGTGGTTTGAAACCGAATCCTGATCTGCCGAAACTGGATTTACCGAAGGAAACTCCAATTACAGCACCTGTTGTACGTGAAATTTTAGGTCCGGATGCTGAAAGCGTTGCCTTGGCATGGCGTTTTCCCGGAGCAGCAGACAAAGACGTAGAAACCTTACAAGTGGTTTCCCAAATACTTTATAACGGACAGGCCGGTTTGATAGACCTGGATCTGACACAACAGCAAAAGACCCTGAGCGCTTATTGTTATCCGATGACTATGAGCGACTACAGTGCATTCATGATGCAGGGACGCCCCAAACAAGGGCAGACATTGGACGAAGTCAAAGACCTCTTATTGGGCGAATTGAAGAAACTCCGCGAGGGTGACTTTGACGAAAAGATGCTGGAAGCCAACATCAACAACTTCAAGCTGTATCAGATGCAGCAGTTAGAAAACAATGATGCACGTGCAGATATGTTCGTTGAATCATTCGTAAACGGTAGCGACTGGGCGGATGAAGTGACTGCTCTCGACCGCATGTCTAAACTGACAAAAGATGACATCGTAGCTTTTGCCAACAAATACTTGAAAGATGATAACTATGCCGTTATCTACAAGAAGCAAGGCAAAGACCCGAATGAGAAGAAGATGTCGAAGCCTGAAATCACTCCTATCGTAATGAACCGCGATACAGTCAGCACCTTCCTGAAAGAAATTCAGGCAAGTGTAGTGACTCCTATTGAACCGGTATTCCTGGATTATTCCAAAGACCTCACTCAGTTGAAGGCCAAATCGGATATTCCTGTACTCTACAAACAAAATACAACGAATGACATCTTCCAGTTGATTTACCTTTTTGATATGGGTAACAACAATGACAAGGCATTGGGTACTGCTGCTCAATATCTGGAATACCTCGGCACAGCCGACATGACTCCGGAAGAAGTAAAAAGCGAATTCTACCGCCTTGCTTGTTCATTCTTCGTATCTCCGGGTGCAAAACGTACTTATGTAGTGCTCTCCGGCCTCAGCGAGAACATGCCTGCTGCCATGGCTCTCTTCGAAAAACTGATGGCAAATGCCAAAGTTAATCCGGAAGCTTACACCAATATGGCTAATGATATCCTGAAATCACGCAAGGATGCCAAGCTGAATCAGATGCAAAATTTCTCACGCTTGGTGACTTATGCCACTTATGGTCCGAAGTCTCCGTCAACCAACATATTGACCGAAGCTGAACTGACTTCTATGGATCCACAGCAACTTGTAGACCGTATCAAGCAGTTGAACAGCTTCAAACACCGTATTCTTTATTATGGCCCCAATAATCAGGATGAATTACTTGCCATCATCAATAAAGAACATCAGGCTCCGGAAACATTGAACGAAATTCCGGAAGGAAATAACTTCGAACCGTTGCTCACACCGGAAACGAAGATTTTCATTGCTCCGTATGAAGCTAAGCAAATTTATATGTCACAAGTCTCCAATAAGGGAGAGAAATTTGATCCTGCTGCAGAATCAGGCCGTCAATTGTATAACGAATACTTTGGTGGTGGTATGAATTCTATCGTATTCCAGGAAATGCGCGAAAGCCGCGGTCTGGCTTACTCAGCATGGGCCGGTATGCTGAAACCGTCTTACCTGACTGATCCCTACACTCTCCGTACGCAGATTGCTACGCAGAACGATAAGATGATAGATGCAATCAATACATTCAATGATATCATCAACAACATGCCTGAATCAGAAGCTGCTTTCAAACTTGCTAAAGATGGTATGATTGCCCGCATGCGTACTGACCGTACCATCAAGATGGATGTCATCTGGGATTACATCAGTGCTCAATACTTGGGACAGAATGTGGATAGCCGCATCAAACTGTACAATGATGTGCAGAACATGACGTTGCAGGATGTTATCGACTACCAGAACAAGTGGATCAAGGGACGTACATATACTTATTGTATTCTTGGTGACAAGAAAGAATTGGATATGGAAAGTCTGAAGAAGGTAGGTCCGGTGATTGAACTGAAGCAGGAAGATATCTTCGGATACTAAAATTTCCGACAAATAAAAGCCAAAAGGGTTGTACATTATGTACAACCCTTTTTTTGTTAGCAATTTTCCTTGACTTCAATCTATAAATACTCCTTATTACACAAAAAATCCCCCTTCACCGTTGTATGATTCCGTACTTTTGTCCACGTATTCATATTTTATCACATATCAAAGAACATAAGACAACCCATGAAACGTTTATCTATTTTTATTGTGGGAATAATGATGGCTGTGGTAGCCATGTCCCGTACATTCGACATGAAACAGTTGGGAGCAGATGCCAAAGGTATCAAGTCCTGTACGGAACTGATCAACCGAACCATTGAAAAAGCAGCTTTGGAAGGTGGCGGAACTATTTATTTCCCTGCCGGAACTTACCTTACTGCTACCATTCACATGAAAAGTAACATAACGTTGTACTTGGAATCGGGTGCAGTTTTGCGTTTCTCCGACAAGTTTGAGGATTATCTGCCCTTCGTCACCTTACGTTGGGAAGGTACTGTGATGAAAAGTTTATCACCACTGATTTATGCACACTCAGCAGATAACGTAACCATTTCCGGACGCGGTACACTGGATGGAAACGGATTAAAGTGGTGGCTGTGGGAATTTGATACCCGGAAAGTGATAAAAGAAAACGGCGGCAAACTCCCTGCCTTGGATAAACTGCAGCAGATGTGGGTGGACGCTAATAAAGATCTGGAAATATCCGACTATTACAAACCCTCATTAGAACGCCGTATGTTCCGCCCGCCTTTTATCCAGTTCTACGAATGTACCAACATCCTTATCGAAAATGTAAAGATCATAAACTCTCCTTTCTGGACTATCAATCCGGCATTTTGTGATAACGTGACAATACACGGGGTTACTATCAATAATCCGTCGAGCGATCCCAAAGGCCCCAATACGGATGGCATCAATCCGAGTTCCTGCCGAAATGTACGCATCTCCGATTGTCTTATCAGCGTTGGAGACGATTGTATCACCATCAAATCCGGACGTGATGCTGATGGACGTAAATATGGAAAAGCCTGTGAGAACATTACAATCACCAACTGTATTATGCTTTCCGGGCATGGTGGAGTAGTCATCGGTAGTGAAATGTCAGGTGGAGTAAAAAGAGTGGCAATATCCAATTGTGTATTCGACGGAACTAATGCCGGTATCCGGTTAAAAGCATCCCGCGGGCGCGGCGGTGTAGTAGAAGATATCCGGGTAGATAATATTGTAATGAAGAATATTCAGGGAGATGCCTTTATCTTCGACTTGTTTTATGACCGTTTATCGAAAGTGGAGCCTGTAAGTGAACGTACACCTATCTTCCGCAATATTCATTTGAGTAATGTCACAGGAAATGATATAAAACGAATAGGATATATAAAAGGAATTGAAGAGATGCCTGTATCCGAACTCTCTTTTTCCAATATGAATATAGTAGCCGAACAAGGATTTAAAGCGGAAACAGCAACAGATATACAATTTAACAATGTCAGCTTTACAGTGGACGAAGGACCATCATTCGACTTCAGACAATGCAATGGCATATTCTTAAATGATGTACGTTCAAAGAAGCCGATTGACAATCAGCCGGTAGTAAATATAGAGAAGGATGTGGAGAATGTGCATATCATTCATTGCGACTCCACACAGATCATGAGAAAATAACTTCCAACAGATGATATACAAATTACGCGGGTCTTTAAGTACCCCGCGTAATCTGATATTCAAGAAGTACTCTTTATTACTATTTTATGGTAACTAAAGTTCGTTGCAAAGATTCATCCTCCGAACTGCCACCTACCATAATATCATAAGTTCCCGAACAGACTCTCACTGTATTGGTTTGTTCATCCCACCACTCCAATTCCTTATCTTTCAAATCGAACTCTATGTTAACAGTCTGTCCGGCTGGGATAAATACACGCTTGAAAGCACGTAGTGTTTTTACAGGACCTTCCGCATCACCTTGTCTTTTAAGATAAACCTGAACGACTTCTTCACCGCCACGTTTTCCCGTATTTGTGACCGGAACAGTTAACTTCAAAGTTTGTCCGGCAGTAACCTCGCTCCTATCAAGAACAACTTTGCCATAACTGAAAGTAGTGTAACTCAACCCATATCCGAATGGGAACAGCGGGGTATCCTGCATGTATCTATAAGTTCTCCCGGTCATATTATAATCTTCGAAATCAGGAAGCTGAGATACATTTCGATAAAATGTTACCGGTAATCTACCCGCCGGATTATAATCGCCAAACAGCACTTCGGCAACTGCTGTTCCACCTTGTTGTCCCGGATACCAAGCCTGCAGAATGGCTTCACATTTCTTAGTTTCAGGTTCCAATCCGATAGGAGATCCGGAGCAGTTAACCAAGATAATCTTTTTGCCGGCACGGTACAAAGCATCAATCAGCTCACGCTGAACTGCCGGAAGTTCAATATCCGTACGGTCACCTTTCTTAAAGCCAGGCAGGTTGACTCCCATTTCTTCTCCTTCAAGACTGGGAGAAATACCACTTGCGAAAATAACGATATCTGCCTCCTTCACTTGCTCGACGGATTTCTGAATATCGACCTCTCTCTTGAAGCCAAGATCGAAATTTAACTGAGCATCACTCCGAAGATATTCAAAATCGAGTTCTATGTCATAGGATTGACCTGCCTGTACTTTCATGGCATGAGTCGTTTTACGGGCACCATGCTTATTAGAGAAACTTTTCACCTCTTCTCCATTTACACGAAGACGCCCGTTTCCGTAACAGTATACTTCAAGTACGATTTCTCCGGATTGTACAGGAGTAAATACACTATTATAAGTAGCAGAGAAGTCCGTCAGATTTACTCCCGGAGCGAAAACCGTGGCACCCGAAGTGCAGAAACGGAAAGGAGTGGTGACCTGAGTAGTAGTCACAGGACTCCCTTCACGAGTCAGATTATTCCAGTAACGGGCAGTGAAACCAGGACCATCCGCCGACTTGCATTGGCTGAATGCACTATGAATCAAAGTTCTTTCTACCCACGGGCAACCTTGTTCATAAATCAGTTTATCATCAGCTCCGAGCAAATTCCGTATTCCATCCAGAATAGTTACGGTGTGCGGCGGCATTCCATTGTAATTTCCCCATTGCATGACAGAATCATTGGCATTGGGTCCCATAATAGCTACTGTCAGCCCTCCACGCCTCAACGGCAAGAAGTTATCTTTATTCATCAGTAACGTCATGGATTTACGGGCTATTTTCAATGCCAATGAATCATGGGCAGCGGAAGCGACTACAGAGAACGGTATTTTTGCCCAGGATACTTTTTCCAAATCATCCATTTCTCCCAGCTCGAAACGAGCTTTCAACAAACGTTTCACGGAAGTATTTACTTTTTCTTCAGAGATCAACCCTTTCTTTACACTTTCCACCAAAGCTTTATAGCTGGAACCACATTCCAAATCAGTTCCACTTACTACAGCAGCGGCAGAAGCAGACTCAGCGTCCGAATGCGTGTGATGTCCACGGTCATTATAAAAATCGGCAATGGCACCACAATCGGATACAACTATACCATCAAATCCCCATTCATCGCGTAAGATTTGCATTAACAAGCGGTTGCTGCCACAACAAGGTTCACCTTCAAAACGGTTGTAAGCGCACATCACTTCTTTTACTTCTCCCTCTTTCACTAAGGCTTCGAAAGGCGGCAAATATGTTTCATACAAATCGCGAGGTTTGATATTCTCCGCATTAAAAGAATGGCGGTTCCATTCGGGACCGGAGTGTACGGCAAAGTGCTTGGCACAAGCATGCAACTTATCATAGTTTCCGTCTGCAGGGCCCTGTAACCCTTTTACTACCATTACTCCCATCCGGCTTGTAAGATAAGGGTCTTCGCCATAGGTTTCGATACCTCTCCCCCAACGCGGGTCACGATAAATATTGACCGTAGGCGTCCACATAGTTAATCCCTGATAACGCTCACGGCTGTCTTTAGATGAATAATAAGTATTCTTGGCACGCGCCTCATCAGACACGGCAGTGAATACATCATATACCGTTTCGGGGCTAAATGACGCAGCCATACCTATAGGCTGAGGAAAAACGGTAGCTAACCCTGCACGAGCAACCCCATGTAGTGCCTCATTCCACCAATTATACGGTTTTATACCCAATCGTTCCACGGGACGGGAACCATCCATCATGAGTTGTACCTTTTCTTCCAGCGTCAGTTCTTTCACCAACAGATCTGCACGTTCTTCAGGAGACAATGAGGTGTTTTTGTAAGATACTTGTCCACAACCGGTCAAGACTAAAATAGGTAATAGATAAAAAAGTTTCTGTTTCATACTTTAAGGTTCAATTAATAGAACTTTGCAAAAGTACAAAACAGAAACTTCTTTTATGGGGAAATATTAGTTGTTGAAGTGTATTTTTTTACTCTTCGTACATCTTATCTATCACTTCCTTGTAGTTCTTTGCAACTACAGGGCGCTTCAACTTCAAGGTATTAGTCAGTTCACCACGTTCCATACTGAAAGGTTCGGGTAAAAGAGTAAAGCGCTTCACTTGCTCATAATGTGCAAACTGCTGTTGCAAGGTATCTATGCGAGCACGGAATAAACCGAGAATTTTAGGATGCTGCAGCAGTTCTTCCATATCCTTATATTCAATCCCTTTCTCCTTGGCATAATCTTTCACGAAGCCATAGACCGGAACAATAAGGGCAGACACAAATTTACGCTGGTCGGCAATAATGGCAATCTGATCAATGTAACGATCAATAGCCAGTTTCGTCTCCAAAGCTTGCGGACTGACATACTTACCATTGGAAGTCTTGAACAAGTCCTTGATACGCTCAGTCAGATAAAGCTGATCACCTTTCAAGTAACCGGCATCACCGGTATGGAACCAGCCATCCTTATCAATAGTAGCGGCAGTAGCTTCCGCTTTTTTATAATAACCTTTCGTGATAGTCTTTCCACGCAGAAGTATTTCGTTCTCCTCACCGATTTTCACTTCCACATCGGGCATTATCGTACCTACCGAACCTATTTCATAACCTTTGTTGAGGAAACAGGAAACAGTAGCCGTCGATTCGGTCAAGCCATAACCAACCAACATATTGATACCTACCGAATGAACAAATTCACAGATTTCATCAGGTACGGCAGCTCCGGCAGTAGGGAAGAAGTTACCGTTCTCAATACCAATCGTCTTTTTCAGTAAAGCATAAACCGTCTTTTCGTAGAACTTATACTTCAGATGAAGCATCAACGGCGGAGTTTTGCCCTTACGCAGATAATCGATGTTATGTATCTTACCTACCTTGATGGCATCCAGCATCATAGCTTTCTTCAAGCCTGTTTCCTGAGCAATCTTCTCCTGCACACCGGCATACACTTTTTCCCAAAAACGGGGAACACTGCACATCAATGTCGGACGGATTTCTTTAATGGTAGTCTGGATATCCACCGGACGGAGGTTGATACAAATCTGCACGCCTTTATGAATACAAAGATATGTCCATGCTTTCTCGAAGACATGTGTCAAGGGAAGGAAGTTCATGGAGATATCTTGGTCACTCATGTCTACCAAACGGATATCATGGATACGGAAAGCCTCCATATAGTTAGAGTGGTGCAACATTACCCCCTTCGGTTCACCGGTAGTACCGGATGTATAAAGAATGTTCGCAAGGTCATCATCCGATGCACGGGAAGTGCGTTCCTCCACTATATCGTTGTTCGGTAAACCTTTTCCTGTTTCCAGGAACTCGTCGAAATAGATGGAAGTCATGTCACGAGGGTCGCGTACAACAGCCCGGTCGAAGATGATCAATTGCTGCAACGATTGACAAAAACCAAAGACACTGAAAGCTGCATCATACTGGAATTGCTCGCCTACGAAGATATAACGTATCTGAGCATCATTGATAATGTACTGTGCCTGTGCTGGTGAACTGGTAGCATACAGAGGTATGGTCACGGCACGGTTAGCAAATGCCCCGAAATCCACATAAAGGCATTCGGGCTTGTTCTGAGAAAAGATTCCTATGTTTTCTTCCTCCTGCACTCCTAACTCTACGAGTGCATTCGCAACTTGTCGAACTGTTTGTGAGAATTGATTCCAGGTGATGGGTATCCACTGCGACGTTTCGTAATCCCTGTATTTCAGAGCCACCTTGTCGCCATACTTCTCTGCCCGTCGATGTACGAGGACAGATAAATGATGATAAGTCATATTATTCATATATTGGTAAATACGGCACAAAGGTAGTGGTTTCATTTGAAACTATTTCTATATTGAGAATTAAATATTTAGTATATACTTCTGTAATATTAGTACTATCCTACTATAAAAAGAAGCAACTACTCTACATTTTTATTCGTTTTTCCAAAGAAACACAAATATATGTATATATTTGTAGCCGATAGTTTTTTAAATATCAATACAATAACTTAACTGATATGAAAAAGATTCTAGCATTAGTCGCCATACTGGCGATAGGTTTAGGGAGTGTAAACGCACAGGAAAGCCTCAGATGGGGTATCACGGCAGGTATGAATGTAAGCAATATCAAAGTTAGCGGCTTTGATAGCCGGGTAGGTTTCCATGCTGGTGTTAAGGCAGAACTTGGATTGCTCCAAGTAACAGAAGGAGCTTATATGGATTTCAGCGCATTACTTTCTTTAAAAGGAGCTAAAGTAGATGGCGGCGCTTTAGGTAGTATCAAACTGAATCCTTGCTATTTAGAGATTCCTGTACATATCGGTTACAAATATGCTGTAAATGATAATTTCACTTTATTTGCTAATGCAGGTCCTTATATTGGAATCGGATTATTCGGGAAGTTAAAAACAACGGGCGAAATCAAGAATGAACTTGAATCCAGTATTGGTACTTCATCTGAAAATATTTTCGGTGATGACGGTTTCAAACGTTTTGATCTTGGTTTGGGGTTAAAAGCCGGTATGGAGTTCAGCAAAAAATACCAGATTTCCATTGGTTACGATTTCGGTTTAACAGAAACTTCAGATGCAGGAACCAAGAATCGGAATCTGATGATTTCTTTAGGATTTATGTTCTAAACAATATAGAATGATTAGAAAAAGGGCACCATAAGTGCCCTTTTCTGTATATTTTTCAATTGGCTTACCACAGCATTACTCTTGAATTTTCAACAGAAGTTGATGCAACGACACTTCTTTCTTCACCACCCGTTTCTCTCCATCAAGTAAATACATCATCGGCATATCAGGTAATAAATAGCGTTCTTCCTGGCATATACAACCCATATCGAAACCTGTAAGCCACTGGGTAGGCAGATCTTTCAAGGAACAGTTCCACAAGTCTCGATCTTCTCCTACGCAAATGGCAAGCACGGTAAGTTGCCCACTTTCTATCTGTTGTTGCAGACAGGAAGCGGTGCTCAAAGCGATGATGATTTCCCGACAATGTAAACAATCGGGATCGTAGAACAATAGCAATAACCTATAGGTAGCAGGGACGGTGTATAAGGTTTGCAATTCACCATTAGGTGTGAGATAAGTAAAGTCGGTTGCCATTGTGCCGGGACGGTTCTTCAAGGCAGCGGAAAGCAGAAAACGAAAACGCGACTTTTCTGTTTCGTCCAGTAGGGAGGTACCTACAATTTCTTCCAAAAAGGGAATGAAGTATTCTTCATTCTGCATGGGTGAGCCGAAAGTGTAGAGATGCTTCTCTGCCAGTTGTGCCAAGAGTCGGTAAGCGGTTTCGTCAACTTCAGCACGCTGCATCAAACTCTTTACAGCCATGATACGGGCTTCGGCTTGAACATGCGGGAAGAGGGAAAAATAGCTAATGAGGTTCTGTTCCATAAAAATGGAGTTGCGGCTGTGCAGGGTATCCGCAAAGTTCAAACTGTCCCAAAAGTGCGTCAAAAGGTAGGCGGCACGCTCTTGGGGAGTGCGCAGGGGGACGAGGATAGCGGCAAACATAAGGCATAGCAACAGAAATATTTTACTACTCATTTTCACCGAACAAGAAATCAGGGATCCTCTACACACCGAATGAAGCAGGCATCACTGTGATTTGTCCTACTCTTGGCATCAGGTTCATCCGGTTCGCCTAGCTCCTTTTTAAATACATTATTGGCAGGCATATAATTAAAATCCAACGTAAAATAATTAAAATCCCAAGCTATAACATCTTTATAAACCGTTCCATTTCGTGTTAGATTTGCATTTTTATCAAGCCAATAGATTGCCCCAGGACGCCGATAAAGGTCAAAAAGCAAAGGCCTGTCTTTTGCCTCAGAGGCAGGCATAGCTTCAGTTCGTCCCGCAGCGTATCTTAATACGGCAGATTCCCAGCTATCTTTCCGATCTCTATGTTTACGATGTCCATGTCCAGCCACTCCTATAGGAAAAAACAGACTCCTGCCACCATAGGTATCATCTTCCGATGTGTTATATACAAAAGTTCCACGCATTCCATAACCAGCTCCTGTGTCACCTTTTTTTTGATGCTTGCTATATATATATCCATATACCTCCTCTGTTTTGGAAAGCGTCTCTGTCGCCTCATTTCCATAAAGCACTCCATAAGCTTGCTCAATATCATCATTATTCCACAAGGCTTCATAGTCTTGTAAAGAAGCTACCACAACTGTTTTCCCATCCACAGTACCAGATTCAAAGTTCCCCTGATAAGTATCAGCTGCTATATCTATCCACTTCTTCTTATTATTAATATCTCCTGCAATTACATATTCTTTCCAGCCCTCGCTATTAAAATTATTAAAAGAATTATTTACCGCATCAAGCGGCTCCTTCCAATTGCCGAATCTAAACAATGAACCTTCATCCAACGGGCATTGCCCCTCTTTGTTTTGGGTTCTCATATTACAAGCATGCCATTTTCTTCCATTCGAAATTAAAGCCATAGGTGCTTTACCTTGACGAACAAATATCAAATGAACGCAACTGTAATTATGGTATTCCACCCGAACAATAGCACAACGCGACTCCGTTTCTTTTATTTCCCCATTGAATCCGATTGTAAAATCAATAGGAGTACCCGTACTTCCCTTTATTGTGTCACTCCCTCCATCAAGAGTAACAAAATTCTTTGGTCCTCTCACTACATAAGCTTTCCACGCCCCTTCTGAAGTAAAGGTTTCGAAGGAGTCACTGGATTCCTTAGGAAGACGTTTTAAGACAACATGAAAAGGCGTAGTTGAGTTATATTCGCGCCAAACACCCTTGGGATTTACTACACGACGTACTTGTATGACTGTAGATTTACCCTCTACTGTTTCCGTATCATTAGGATCACCCACTTTCTCCATTACAGCCGTGAATTTAATCACGGCCTTACGCTGGTAAGCTACATAAGGATTATTTCCAGTATATCCGGTAACGGGTATCATCTGTTTGGCACGAGTATATATGGGTAAATTGAAAATATATACATTTTTGTCTTGATCATATTTCATCGTATATGTACCATCAGTGGCAATATTATCTACGGTATTCAGTTCTCCGTCTTTATAATAAACCCTACTACCACGTTGATGTTCTTCATAATAGGTTTGATTAGTCCATTTTTTACCACTATTATCTGTCTCTTCAATCACAGTCATTTTAGTCTTTCGTAAAGAAAGAAATCCATTCCACACATTCTTCTGAGCAGTAGGAGTCGCATCCGGATCCATTTGCTTAAAATACTCCAATGCTGGGTCCGGTTTATAAGGTGCCCAAGCATTTGAATCAATCTTCGCCTCAAATGACTTCAACCGATACCCCTCCCGCACATTAACCTTTACAGGCATTGTTGCCGAATGATTATAAAGATATGAAATATAGTAAGGCACAGGTGCTTGAATACTAGGCACCTCTTCTTTGTACTCAATATGCCAGTCAGCATCATTGGCAAAACGATTGAACACTAATGTCAATTTATAGTGATGATTTCGTTCAGCATTGTAATCCGTTTCCACATCCTTACCAAGCATAAAACGAAATTTAATTTTTCCACTTCCAGGTCTCTCTGGATGAATAGAGTGATAATAACCTTCTACTTCGATATAGGTGCCATAAGGTTTGTCATCTTTCAAACTATACGTCTCGTCGTCTTCAAAACCGGGAGCATCAAGCACTCCGTCCCCCTCCTTGTCCTGCCGTTTATCTTTTCCGTTACCTTGCATGTTTTCGTAAAAGAAAAGCGACGTTAAATCTTCAGCATGAGCTGCTTTTTTACCACCTTTTTTCTCGTACTCGTCTTTGGTCAAAGCAACCTCACAACCGGAATAATAATACGGCTTACCTTTGGTGATACGGGCCTTCCAGAACTCATTATACTCTGTCGCACCTTTTGCATAATCAATAGACTCTCCTACCGTCACAAGATCTTCTACTTTTTGTATGATATTCGTATCTCCTAACAGACAGACAGATGGAATATCTCTAATCGTTACGGATTTAAGGTAAACGAATATCCCTTCCTCAAGTTTAGATCCATCATATGCAATCGTTATCTTTGATGCCGCCCGCCGTATCCAAGCATGCAATACCATCCCCCCTTTATTGATAGTCAGCAATGGCGCATCAGCCTCCGTAGAAGCTTCGCTAAAGAATCCGAACATTTGTTTATTGGCAGCAATGTTCGCCACGTTCCATTTAAGGGAAATACTTTTTAATCCCTCTTTTGTCTTTATAGCCTCCTCGTATTCGGAGAGGTCGTCCATGTTTGCCACCGCATAGATATAATAATACCCGAAAGGAACGGTCAGTTTGAAGTCCGCATGGGGAGTCTTGGATTCGGCGGGGGGAAGATCCTTGTTTTCACCACCGATTGATTCGGTTTTGTGGTCTGTGCGCTCTTCTTCCGAAAGCACGTATTCCCCTTCTTTGGGGATACTTCCGGCTTTTGCTTCAATTAACGGATATTTCTTCACTAACTTTCCTTCCACATCATACAGTAGCACACAAAGGCTGTTGATATCCTTTATCGCATCACCAGGCGTACGTGTACTCCCGTTCAGCGCAGGCATAAGGGGTTTGAACTTCACGGTTCCGCTGATGACGCTTTCCCCCTCACCTATGATTCCGCCACCATACAGCAACTCATCCTTACAGGAAGCCGTACAAAGAAGTAGTACACATAAAAATATGTATGTCAAAAAGTTGTGTTTCATATCTTCTGTCATTTTTTCAAGTATGTTTCTATACTATAGAGCAATTAGTTCTTCAGTATTTTCTTATTCCTCCGGATTAACCGGCTTTTCCGGGTCGCCCAGTCCGAATACAGGATCCAGCTCCACTTCCCAATAAGGTTCCACATCCACTTCCCAGTCGAGCGTATAATCATTGAAACTGACATTTACCTTTACGTGCGTGTTGCGGAAAAGGGAGGCAAGATGCTCCAAACCAGCACTATATTTTCTTTCGACCTCTCTCCGCTGCGTAGTGCCATTTTCCGATTCTTCATCCAGAAATATTTCTTTTGTATAGACGGTCAGTTCATATTCCTGCAACTTCAAATCGGAAGCAACCGCACCGCTTCCTGTTGTGCCGCCCTCTTCGGTGCCGATAGTTTTCAGCGTACGACTTTCGGGCAGATAAGCGGATTCAGATGAAACAGGTATAGGTTCGTTGACACCGCTTGCCGATATGGCAGGAACCGTCACCGGACTTTTGAAATCGACCCTGACACGAGAGCTTTCTTCACCGGATTCTCCTCCCGAAGCGTCCACGGGCGGTATATCATAGTCGGTCAGCCATTGGTATTCTATATTGCCGTTCCCTTCGGTTTTCTTTGCTTCCGCAGCCATCCAGTTTATCCAGTCCCATTCCGTCACCTTGTGGTTCGCGTCCGGGGAATCGGTTTCAGGCAAAGATACAGCAGCATCACGTTCCGAATTCACTACCCAGTATTTTCCTTCGGCATTCCTGTTCACATGCGGCATCAGAAACATCCGGTCCCCGACGGCTTTAGTGAGGGAGAATCCGGTCACAGTGATGTTCCGCCTTGAAGAACGATTGATGAAATTGAAAGAAAACTTAGTGGCGGCACGTACCACATAAAGAGGAGTCGGAATAGAAAATTCATCCTTCTCTATGTCCTTTTTATCGGGTATCTCAATCTCATACATGGCCGTCATGGGAATGCCCAAGATGGGGTCGTATCGGTAACCGCCTTCGGCATCGCTCAGATTGAATACAAAATCATCTATCGGGGCCTTGCCGATTTCCTTATCGGGAGCAGCAAGGGAAGTTTCCGGAATAAAAGAGCCGTTGCTTAAGTCGATTTTTTCCTCCCGGCCATCTATCAGCCCGACGCAGTTCGCCAACAGGTAGATTCTTTTCCTGCAACCGGCTTTCACCTTGAAAGTATATTCGTCGGTCAGTGGCACGCCGATGCCGGAAACGCCTTTCACCAAACGGCTGTGCTCTACCCCCCATCTCTTGCCAGCTTCATTTGCATTGCCAGTTTCTCCTTCCAAGGCATTTCCCTCTTCCGGGGCCCTATTTTCCGAGACAATCACCACAAGCAACTGGTTGATGCGGGCATCATCGGGCGTTTCGTTTGCGCGGGTGAAGACTCCCGCCACGGCTGTATGGAAAGTAAGGTATATGCTGTTCTCTTCCGCCTCTCCGCAGGGCAGGTCGAAAGATTCGTTGGCGCACGATGCGAACCCCAGCAAAAAAACGCACAAGAGGCCAAGTCCGATGATATGTCGATACTGCAATTTCATTTAAGACGTTTTTTCCTGATTGATAAACTTGTTTTTTGAGTTTCCGTTCTCTTACTCTTTATTCTTGTTCTCTTCTTTACATTTCGATGTCGTTGATTCTCACCACCCAGTCGTTCACCACAATACGCGTCTGCAACCAAATGCCCGCTTGTAGGAAGAAGTAGAGCGTCCAGCGGCTTTCGCGGTCCAGATACTCTTGGTCGCCCATCTTGCTGTAACGGTCGCTGCGCATCAGCAACAGATAGTTGTTGAGCGGGAAGTCTATCACGGTTCCTCCATCTTCGTGCCGCTTCACAAGCAGACGCGGAGAATTCTTGGTCATCAGCCGCGAGGTGCAGAGTTCGGCATAGGCCACTTCGACGGGCTGGGGCACCACTTGGTCGGGACCTACGATAGAGACACCTGTCTGCGCTTGTCCTTTAGCCCAGGGAATGTAGGTGACATCGCCGTTGGGCAACAGGTCATTGTCATAGTTGAAGAACGTGTTGTCATCAATGATTTCGAAGTCGAAGTCATCGGCTTTAACCGGTGTTCCGTCTACATGCTGCAACACGATGCGTATGCTGTTGGTATTCTTCATCATCTTCACTGTTCCTTCACTATAGAGGTCGGCAGTGGCGAGGGTGAGTTGTCCCCAAAACATATCATGCAGGTTGCGGCGCTCGGGCACGGTGAGGCAATCAGCATCCATGGCAGTGCGCAAGTCTGTCCATTTGCCGCCTGCCGCGGGCGCTTGCAACAGGGAGAAAGAACTTTTGTCGCACGCCAACCCTCCGTATGCCACGAAATGATAATTTCCCTTTTCAAGATCCAGTGTCATCCGGTAATCTTCGTCCTGCAATTCCGTCCCTGTCACTATCCTTGTATCTACGTAATTGTCCTTGTCATCGTATATGTAGAGCGTCAGGCAGTCTACTTGCCTGGGGAACGCATTGGCAAACTCCATGTTGTAGTCATAGACGAAATGTAGCGATACACCGTGCGGACATGGGTCAAGGTCTTCGAATATCCGCTCACACGAGGACAAGGCAACAGTTGCCAACACAGCGCTGAGCACCATGCCGGCAAACTGTGAAATTATATTCCGCTTTCTGCTTTGCATATCCGGTCGGTTTTCTTAGAATTCGATATTGTTTACGCGTACGGTCCAGGGGAGTACTTCAACGGCAAGAGTGATATAAACATCGCCCTCTTCATCCGGCTTGTTCGGATCTACGGGATCCGGGTCGTTTTCTGTTACACGTGGATGGCCAAGCTGCTTAATTCCCGTCACCGCAAGTTTATAGACATTATTACGTACCACGGCAAATTCCATCGGCCCCATTACGCCATCGTTGCCATTATTATTGTGACGGTTCCAATAGTAATAGTAGCAGAAATATCCTTTATTATTTTCCGAATCTATACTAGACTGATAAAGAGTGAACTCAGCACCTGTTGCAGCTTTCTTGAACTTTTTAAGTGCATCCGCATCAGCATGTTTCCCCTCATTATACCATTTATCCCACCAATAATCAGGACTTGTATCATCATTACTATAAACAGCATTACTACCCGCTACTACTTCCGCTGTATTTTTCTTACCAAATACAGTTTCATAGAAAATGTGGTCAGTCTTATTTTCAATAGCATATGCACGCACTTCGCTCCAGCGAACAAACATGTGACTACCGTACACATATAAAATAGGATCTTCGTCGGGATCACCAGTAGCTTCATTTATTACTTTCTGCAAATCAGCACTGGCATCCGTAGTCGCTACCATTTTACCTTTGAATACAAAACCTGTAGTAATACCATTCCTTTGGCTATCGGCTCTAGGAATCGTGTTTTCGGTTACATAACGCCAGATGTGATAGTCTTTATCACGCCATTCATCATTATCTCCCTTAATCACATCAGATATTGATACGTTATACCACTGTTCACGCGCTACTTTATCAATAGCCCAAGCTCCGCTTGCAGAAGATCCCAAACAGAAATTAAAACTTCCTCCAAAATCAAATGAAGCGAGATTATCTGCCGACTTTGCTTGCGCATCAGTATCTACTACATAATTATTTGCCATTTCTACACCGCAAAGTGTAGAATTGTCATTCAAGCCATCCGCAGATACACGACGCAAGAAATAAAAATGTTTGCTCATGTTCACCAGTCCCATTTTCTGCAATTCAATCTGAATGGTCGTGACTGTACTTTCACCTTTATTCTCTGTTACCACATCATATTTTTGATCACGGTTTTTGCTTCCATCCTTAAAGTCAAAACGAGCAACCGCACGCTCCACTCTAATACTTCCCCCATTATTTATCTCAGTATCAGTGCTGGAAGCATTATTCTTACCCGACAAATTGAACGCTTTAGCAGAAGAGGTATGCGCATCCCATGTCTTCAAATCCTTAGGAATTCTTTTTGAGACATCCGCATCACTAGCTGTAGACATCAGAAAACCACCTTTATAGTCCTTTCCTCCCCAAGCCAAAGCATCCTGACCACTCAGATCACCATTCGGAGTTTCGTTTATCTCAGCTATTTTATTCATCCAGTCGCTTTTATCATTTCTTCCATCCACAAAAAAATCTGTCAGGCCTTTAGTCGGATTACAGAAAACATATACATTGATTTGATTATCTTCCAGTACTCCGTTTTTTCCTTTTTTTTCGTAATAACTGGCTAATGTAGTTTTACTAATCTTATGAGTAGATTTGACAGTCGTATTACTTATAGTCAAATCCTCCGTATCCAAGCCAAAGGCAATGAGCTTATTGGTTGCCTTATCGGCCAGCACCAATAAAACCCGTTTTACTTCATTTTCATAATCCTTTCCAACTTCAGTCCCGTCTGTACTTGTCCCGTAATCACCATCCCCAGGTGTGTTGGTTTCACTGCGTGTTCCTGCCCCTGCCACCGGCAACTGCACTTGCACATTCATATACACAGCATCCTCCGAATCTGGATTCGGAGTGTTTCCGCCCTCTTCCCATTCGTCGTTGCTACATCCGGCAATAAGTCCTATTGCCAAGATTCCCATGAAAAAATTGCTCCAAAATCTCTTTTTCATAGCGTAATCAAATTAAATGTTCTATAATTAAGTTTATTCTATCCGATTGATTCTTCTGTTTTCTTATTTTATTCCAAACTCTTTCTTACCTCTTCCAAGCGTTTCAGCATCTCTTTGGCCTTTTCCTGTCCTTTCCGGTCAGCCTCTTTCAGCAATGTTTCGGCCACCTCATAATTGCCGGAAAGGGCAGCGTGGATGCCTCGAGCATAAGCTGCCTCGGACGTATCACCGGATTTTTCCAAATATTTTTCTGCTAAAGGCAAGTTGCCTAAGCGCATAGCGGTATTGGCAGCGTTCAAGTTCGCAGTGGCATCTTCGGGGAACATGCGTACAGCTATCTCGAAAGTTTCATTATACTCTTCGCTGCCCGGTTCCATGTCTTGCGCCACGAGGTACATCTCTTCCAAGCTCAATTTCTGCGGTTGCGTCCGTAACAGATGCTTTATTTCTTCCGGATCAGTATAGGCACGCACTTCATAACGCACCACGTAGTCGGAGTGACGCAGCCCGGGATAGACTTCGCGCAACAGATAGGCATAATCATCTCGATAATTCACCTTAATCTTACGGTCTTTGGCATCCGGTTCCATGTCACTGTCTATCAATCGCAGAATCTCATCGCGATGAGTCAGATGCGAGCCTTCCACAAAGCGTCTCAGACCTTCCCAGTCTTCCGGTTCATAGCTGGTGGTGAACAGAGAGTCGGGGAAATGGTATTGCTTGCGCACGTATTCTTTCAACGTTGCCGTACGCCCTTTAGCCAAGCGTATATTGTTTGTGTACGAACCTTCGGGCGAAGCGTATCCCTTGATACTGATCGCAAGAATACGGGTATCAGCATCTTCTCTCACGGCATCTATCGTAGCAAGAATCTTCTTCAATTCTTGCGGATTACGGCGGTATTCAGGATACACTTCCGTACGGTTTACAGGAAAATCGATGTAGGCTGAGCCCTCTATCTGGTTGATTTTTTGTTCAGCCTTCGGACGTATGTAGACGTATTCGGGGAAGAAAGTCATCACGCTCTTTTCCGGAAGTACGTTCTCCAACAGAGATATGTCATTCAGAATGGGGGCACCGCAACATCCGTTGGTAGTATTGGAAACATTCAAAGCGGCGTTGGTCATCCATTTCTCGTAAGGCACTACCAAGCGGTATTCTATGACATCCCGTTCGCCGCTACGGTAGAGTTTATCGAGGCTCACGGTAGATTTGTTGCGCAGATGATGATAGTAGCGATTCCGTCCCGCTACCATCACTGCCGGTAATTCTACCAGATGTTCGCCTTTGCTAAGTATAGGGGCAAACACCACTTCGCGGTTCGTGCCGACCTTGAGTGCCGAGACATCAAGGTCCAGGGAGACAAACAGTTTATCTTCTTGTCTGGACACTGCCAGGTTTCGCACTTCCATCTGCCCGTCCATCAGTGACTGGGCTTTCAGCACCGGTGCTGCACATAGGGGCAACAAGGCGTAAATCAGTATCTTCGCTATTCCATATCTTACATCCATAACCGTAAAATTTAAAATGTATAAACCAGGTTGATTGCCGCTTTCGTGGGACCTATATAATTGTGTGATTTATCTTCGGCCACTTTTGTCCCACAATGCGCACATGGGTAGACATCGTAGCGAGTATAAACCCACCCGAAACCAAACAAAGCCTCCAAATTCCAATGTTTATTAAGTATCCACGAATGGCCATACACTAACCCGAGACCTGCAAACCAACCTTGATAACGTTTGTCGGAGAGCCCGGAGAAGTCGGTTCCGAGAAAAGAAAGGTTATTATCCAGATTTCCCACATTGTATTGTCCGACAAGGGCATGCGCACCCACAAAATGACCCGCCCACCGATCGCAGAACCAGTAGCGTGCCTCGGGTTGCAGAAGCCAGTGTTTCCACTTCCGGTCGTGAGAGAGGGTCCAGCCATTATAATTGGCCGACACGTCCAACGTCCATCTGTCCGCAAGACCTACCTCCACCCCCGCATTCAGCGTGGCGAAAACGTCGTATAGCAAATTACTTTTTAGAGCCACCTCCTGACATTTGGCTCCCATGCTAAAAAGACCTAAAAACAAAAACACATAAAGTTTTAAAGTCATCTTTCCCATATATAAGATTTATTAATATCAAATATATATTTCTCCATATATTGTGGAGAAAGATTTATCAATCTATCAATAAAGTCTCCTAAAATAGAGATCAAACAAAATACTATATGCCCGGCCTATATACCGCCGGTAGTGAACAATGATAAGTACTCAGAATAAACATAGATATTACTGAAATCACTACTCATTGTTTTTAATACAATCGCAATTCTCAATAGTGTCCAAGCGTTCTATATTTTTGACAGATATATTTTTCAAACTGTCGTTTCAGGATTCATCTCTTCCCAAGAGATGGATAGTAGTATAATCTGCCAAAAGAAAGGGGGGAAATAGGCATATACAAAGTGATATTCCAATATACAAATCAATATACAACTGGTATTACTTGATAAAAAAAATCAGGTAGGTGCTTGGATAATTTTACTGTTTATCATAATTTTGCAATCCCAATCCATCTCTTGGGAAGAGATGGCACCTCGAAAATTTGCCTATATAGAATTTATGATCAACCGATTAGCGCTATCCACGATCGCAGTATCAAGTGAGGCAAGATAAATCAATGTCGTATTCTCAGAATCATGCCCCATTCCCTCGCTTATGACAGAAAGGGGAATATTTTTATTTTTAGCCACACTTGCCCATGAGTGGCGGGCAACATACATAGTCAAGGGAATGGATACATCCAACATTTTCCCAATAAATTTCAACTTCCTATTCACAAGATGAAGTGCATTATTGTATTGTGTCCTCTCCTTTATCCCCACTTCGCGAATGATAGGAAGTAAATAAGGAGAACCTTGTGTCACTGGATATTTATCGAGTATTTCCTGCATATTTTTTTCCCACCTTACCAAAAGGCGTTGTCCTGTTTTCTTACGCCGATAAGAAAGAATCCCGTTCTTCAGATCGCTTTTCTTCAAATAAGCCATATCTATAAATGACATACCACGAGTGTAGAAACTGAAGAGAAACATATCACGGGCATAATCCAGCAAGGGAAGTGCTGACAACTCCATATGCTTGATGTTACGGATTACCTTTAAGGAAAGCCCGCGCCTGACAGTCTTTCCGATCCCTGTATACACATATTTAAAAGGATACCTTTGCACGGTAAGTCCTTTTTCTACCGCCCGGTTGTATACGGCACGCAAAATCCGGTTATAGAAGGAAACAGTATTCATATCTACGCCAGTGGATTTAAGGTAGGCTTCATAAGAGACCAATAAATCCGCATCAAACTCTTCCCAAAGTATGTCTCTACCCTGAAGAAAACGCATGAAACTATTAAGCGTACTGGTATAAGTCTCTCCAGTACGTACTTTGCCCAATGCATGCATACGATGGATTATTTCTTGCATAAATGGTTGTAAGAAAGCATTCGGTGAGGTACTGTTTTTTACTTGTTTACTCTCCGTAGAAGAAGATTTGAATTTAGTTTTAATAGATTCCATAAATAATAAATTTGAGTAAATAATTTAACAACTGCTCTGATTTTCAGAACATAACTTCATCAAGATACGAATTGAGGAGGTTTTTATGACTATGCAGTAAGTGAAAACAGAAAAACAGACTGGAAAGAGAATCAAGAAGAGACCAATAAGAGACTTATAAAAAGAAAAATCAGAAACCATTTCTAAGCATATATCAAGATTTATCCATAAATTTGCATTTTGATAATTTATTTGAGAAAGATATGGCTTACGATATACTTACAATGGTTTCTGAGGCAACCGGAGTTCTTAAGTCTCTGATTGCTATTCCTTCCATAAGCCGCGATGAAGAAAAAGCGGCAGATTATCTACAGGATTATATTGAGCTACAGGGCATGACAACCGGGCGAAAAGGCAATAATATCTGGTGTCTCAGCCCGATGTTCGATTTAAATAAACCCACATTGTTACTAAACTCACATATTGACACCGTGAAAGCCGTGAACGGTTGGCGAAAAGACCCATTTACCCCAACCTTGGAAAGTAACGGAAAACTATACGGGCTGGGAAGTAATGATGCCGGCGCAAGCGTTGTCAGCCTATTGCAAGTCTTTCTACAGCTTTGCCGCACCACGCAGAAATACAATCTCATTTATCTTGCTTCCTGTGAAGAAGAAGTGTCCGGAAAGGGTGGTATCGAGTGTGTATTACCGGAACTTCCTCCGATCCACTTTGCCATTGTAGGCGAACCTACCGAGATGCAGCCCGCTATTGCAGAAAAGGGACTAATGGTACTGGATGTAACTGCTTATGGTAAAGCCGGACATGCTGCACGAAACGAAGGAGACAATGCTATATATAAGGTATTGGAAGATATCGCATGGTTCCGCGATCATTGCTTTGAAAAAGTATCCCCGCTGTTAGGTCCTGTAAAAATGAGTGTAACACAAATAAATGCAGGTACACAGCACAATGTAATCCCAGACCGTTGCACATTTGTGGTAGATATCCGCAGTAATGAATGTTATAGCAATCAGGAGCTATTTGCCGAAATACAAAAACATATTTCTTGCGAAGCCAAAGCACGTTCGTTCCGCTTAAGTTCTTCCCACGTAGAAGAACAACACCCGATAGTACAACGTGCTGTGGCAATGGGACGTGTGCCTTTTGGTTCTCCTACCCTCTCCGACCAGGCACTCATGTCATTTCCTTCTCTCAAAATGGGTCCGGGAAAGAGTAGTCGTTCCCACACTGCAGATGAGTTTATCTTTATAAAAGAGATAGAAGAAGCCATCGGCTTGTATCTTGATCTTCTGGATGGAGCAACCATCGATTTCTAACCCCTCCTCCCCAAGACAGCTGCTTTCATATAAGGGGATAAAGACATCTGACATAAGGGACAAAAACATCAAAGCCAAGAGATTATCGCATCAAGATACTGGCAGTTTCAGGTGTTAACCAAGGTTGACAGGCCTGTTAACCTTGGTCAACGGGTCTGTTAACTGCCGTTGACAAGCCTGTCAACCTTGGTTAACACCCGATTATCCTTTAGGAAAAATAAAAGAATCAATAAGGTAAAACAAAACTATACCTGATACGCTACCTATTCAGCCACGGCTCCGGATTCAGTTTCTCCTTCTCCTTACGCAACTGGAAGTGCAGCACTGTACGTCCATTGTCTGCACCATCCGAGAATACTTGTCCGAGGACTTGCCGGGTAGTTACAGTATCGCCCGTCTTCACTGAGGCTGAAGATAAATTACAGTAGACAGATATGTAGTTTCCATGACGGATTAAGATATTGAAAAGGCCGTTCAGTTGGAAAACAGCAGCCACCTTTCCATTAAAGATAGCACGTGCCTGTGCACCGGGCTTGCCTTGAATATCTATCCCTTTATTATCCAGTTTCACATTACGAAGCCCCTCTACAGAATACTGCCCATAGCGGCTGGTTATAATATAAGGTCCGGTAATAGGCATTGGCAACTTGCCACGGTTACTGACAAAGCTACCGGAAAGTTCCCGGTCTGCCTTATCCATCGTATAGGTTTCAAGAGGCGCCGCTTTCTTCGTTGTAGCCTTTTCGGAAGAAGAATTTGCAGCCGATTTCGTTTCTTTAGCAGCAGCTTTTTTACGGGCAGCAGTTTCCTTGCGGGCTTCTTCAGCTGCACGTTTACGGGCTTTCTCTATTTCCTCGGCTATCAAACGATCGATACGTGCATTCAGCTGGTTGGCTTCCTTACGCTTTTTATTGAGTTCATTTTGCAAACCGCGTTGTTTCTTCTGCAGGTTGGCCACCAAAGTCCTCTTTTCTTTTTCCTGAACTTCCAACTTTTCTTTCTCGACTTCACGCTCTTTCAGTAAACTGGCTTTCGCTTTCTTTACCTGTTGCAGTTCTGTTTTCTTTTGATTGACCTGTTCTTGTTTTTTCAGAATCTCTTCGCCTTGCAGACGCTGATAGTCGGCATATTCACGTACATAGCGCAAACGGCGATAAGTCTGCGACAGTGTTTTGGCCGAAAGAATAAAAAGAAGTTTATCTTGAACGGAACGATTCTTATACAGATATTGGACAGAAGACTCATACTTCTTTTTCTTATCCTTCAAGTCATTTTCGAAGCGAACTAGCTGACGTTCCAGTTTGGAGAGTTCACGATCTATAGTCTCCATATCATTATTGATGGCAAGGATGTACCGTTTCCGTTCTTCTATCTGTCCGGTAAGGGCGGCAAGCCCGTTCAACTGGCTACCTACGTCTTTCTTTGTAGTGTTCAAGAGTGTTTCCGACTCAGCTATCTGCTTTTGCAAAGCGCCCCGTTTACTTTCCAACTCTTTTATCATCTTGTTGGATTGGGCGCAAAGCGGCAGAGCCAGACAGAAACAACCTATGAAGATACAAAGAAAATGTCTCATAACTTCGCCAGCATCTCTAAAAGTTCAGTCCATTCAACTTTAGTATATCTGGAAGACACCTGAGTAGGTGTCAACGATATCTCTTTGTTCGAGAAGTCAGTAAGAACAATTTTACCTTTCTCTAAAGAAGGGATACCCAGTTCTTTGCCCGTCAAAGTGGCCTTACCACCGGGTTTGGCAGCATCAAAAAGAATCTTTTCCAGATAGGCAAAGTCTGCCTTCCTAGGCAGGATGTCTTTCAATTCTTTGCGGGTAGCCTGAACATAACGTTTTCCCATACGATCTACGACCAGTACATCGTTGGGAGTGATTTCCAATCGAGCTATTTCACTGCGAAGAATAGGCATCAAAAAAGAAAGTTGCATACGTTCTCCGCTCACAAGCTTCATTGTACCATTCACTGTAACTGTACCTCCTTTATTAGGAATGGTCAGTTGTACCTTAGAAGACAAATAGCGGGGTTCTCCTGTTGATGAAGTCATTTTCCGGGAAGTCTTACAGCCGGAAAGACCTAGCACTAGACTTAGGAGAAACAAAAAGGGCAGGATACGAATACATCCTGCTGTGCTGTATTTGCTGTGTAATACTCTCATTCTGGTATATATTTCTTTTTTTCAATCTTCTTTTTCAATGTTTTGGACTCACTGCCCATTTCCTGGGCCTGCTTCCAATACTTCAAGGCACCGTCCACATCACCGGTCATATAATAGATATCACCGCAATGCTCTACAATGGTGTCACTCTTATCACCCTCATTCTTCATAGCATCGTCTATATAAAGGCGTGCTTCAGCATAATTACCTTTCTCAAATAAAATCCAGGCATAAGTATCCAGGTAAGTAGAATTATTCGGCTCAGCCTTCACGGTTTTATAACTCATTTCCTCCGCTTTATCCAGATCACGACGTTCCAGAGAAAGATAATAAGCATAGTTATTCATGGCTCCGATATTCGCCGAATTGTAAACCAATGCAGAATCATAAGCGGCATAGGCCTCTGCATTCATCTTTTTCGTATGATAAATATCACCCATGATGGCATAGAAATCCGAAACGACTTCTTTCTTGCTCTTTTCCGTAATGTTTCCCAATGCCTTCTGGCAAACGGCAAGTGCATCGTCTGCCCGTTCTGCCTGATTATAAGCTATAGCAAGATAGAAATAGAATTCCAACATATCCGGATTGGATTCAACACCTGCCTCACAAAGCCGGATCACTTCTTTATAATCTTCTTTACGAACCGCTTCACCCAGAAGCGTCATACGGGCGGCTGTGTTGGTAGGATCTATGTCCAACACCTGTTCCAGCACAGGCATTGTTTCTTTATTCATCCCTTTGGAAAGGAGATATTGGGCATAGAGCATAGGCATTTGTGCATCGTCCTGATCCTGTTCCAAGATACGGTCGAAAAGAGTAATCACGCGAGTACTATCCTTGCCTGCCCGTTCATTCTCAACCACAAACTGGCGCATCACATTCAGTTTAGTATCGGAAGGTACTTTCTTGTTCAACAAAAGGGTATCCAATTGCTGTTCATAGAGTTCTTTCTGTCCGGTCTGCTCATAGTAGGATGCCAATGAGTACATGGCCATGGCATTATCCGGTTCGGTAGCAAGTACTTTCTTGTACATGTTGTAAGCTTCATCCTTCTTGCCATTCTGCATATAGACATCCCCCAGCACTACCTGATAACGCATATCCATCGGATATTCTTCCACCAGACTTTCAATCTCACGGAAAGCACTCTGATTATCTTTCATCTGCAAGTAGATGCGGAATTTCTCCATACTGAGCTGCTCGTTCTTACCCATTTTTTCTTCCAGACGATTCAGAGTAGTAATCACATTATCATACTCTTCCAAACGATTATATATTTCCAGTAAGCCGTACAGAGCATCCATCTTATCCGGGAAGCGGGTGACCATGCTTTCCAGCAAGTCAGTAGCCTTTTGCATCTCGTTTTGTTGCTGGTACAGACTTGCCAGTCCCTGACTATACCAGTAATTATCCGGATCATTCTCCACAGCTTTTTCTAAAGCTGCCTGTCCCTGAGGAACTTGTTTGAGGAACATGTAATATTGCGATATTTCATATAGAGCCGATGACGCATTCGGATTGATGCTCAGACAGTGCTGCAACAAATCGAAAGCAGCTCCATAATCATTTTGCATCTTCAGGCGGGAGGCTTCCAGAAAGAAGTAATCGTATTTACGCTGTTGTTCGGGCGTAAGCACAACCTGCGTCTTCATCCCTTTCCGTTGCTTCTTACCTCCCTGACGGGAAGTGCCACACGATACAAGTAACGCGCACAATAGGAAAAGCGATAGTATGTTAAATCTAATCTTCATCATCAGTTGCATTTATCAATTGTTACACTCCCGTATGGCCGAAACCACCGGCACCGCGCACCGTTTCATCCAACACTTCCACTTCCTGCCAGGTGGCTTGTTCGTGGCGTGCTATCACCATCTGGGCTACACGTTCCCCATCTTCTATCACAAAAGTCTCCGATGACAGGTTTACAAGGATGATGCAAACTTCCCCACGGTAATCGGCATCAATCGTTCCCGGAGAGTTCAACACAGTAATACCTTTCTTTATAGCCAAACCACTACGAGGACGTACTTGTGCTTCGAATCCCGGCGGCAGGGCAATATATAATCCCGTAGGTACCAAGCAACGCTGCATCGGAGCTAACGAAATAGGTTCTGAAAGATTAGCACGGATGTCCATTCCTGCGGACAGTTCAGTAGCATAAGCCGGAAGCGGATGTTTCGATTTATTAATGATTTGTACGTTCATATTCAAGTCGTTTACTATATTAACGGGCGAAAATACGGAATTTGAAGCAAAATAATGATACATTTGCAGTTAAATAATAACAAAGTAACCATGATGAATTGGAATACCCTCATATCTGCCAAGCGTTTCGGACTGGAAGAGTTTCATCAGGAGCGTCACGAAAACCGTTCAGAGTTCCAGCGTGACTATGACCGTCTCGTTTTTTCAGCTCCTTTCCGCCGCTTGCAGAACAAAACACAAGTCTTTCCCCTTCCGGGTAGTATTTTCGTACACAACCGCCTGACACATAGCCTTGAGGTATCCTGTGTAGGCCGCTCATTAGGGACTGATGTAGCCAAGGCAATCCTTGCCCGTCAGCCCGAACTGCAAAATTCTTATCTTCCAGAAATAGGTTCCATTGTATCAGCTGCCTGCCTGGCACACGATTTAGGTAATCCCCCTTTCGGACACTCCGGAGAGCGGGCCATCTCCACTTTTTTCTCCGAAGGAAAAGGTATGGCACTGAAAGAGCAACTTCCTGCCGCACAATGGGAAGACTTGACACATTTTGAAGGAAACGCCAATGCTTTCCGCTTACTCACCCATCAGTTCGAAGGACGGCGCAAAGGTGGCTTCGTTCTTACCTACTCCACTCTGGCAAGCATCGTAAAATACCCCTTTTCATCGAGTTTAGCCGGTAAAAAGTCCAAATTCGGCTTCTTCACTACAGAAGAAGAAAGTTTCCGACGGATAGCCGAAGAACTGGGAATGAAGAGGCTAAATGATGATCCACTGAAATATGCCCGCCACCCGCTCGTCTACCTGGTAGAAGCAGCAGACGACATCTGTTACCAGATGATGGACATTGAAGATGCCCATAAACTAAAGATACTCACTACCGGAGAAACACAAGATTTACTCCTTTCTTACTTTCCTGAAGAGCGTAAGGCTCACATGCTCAAAACACTGGATTTTGTCAGCGATGTCAATGAGCAAATAGCTTATCTACGTTCTTGTGTCATTGGATTGCTAATCCAGGAATGTACTCAGGCCTTCCTGAACAATGAAGAAAGAATATTGGAAGGAGAATTCGAGGGAAGTCTCATCAAACATATATCCGAACTGCCTGCCAGTGCTTACAATCATTGTGCCGACATTTCTCTAAAGAAGATTTATCGCTCACGCGACGTATTGGATATTGAACTTGCCGGTTTCCGCATCATCAGCACTCTGCTAGACTTAATGATAGATGCCGTTCGTTCACCTGAAAAGGCTTACTCACAGCTACTCATCAACCGGGTATCCGGCCAGTATAATATAAAAGCGCCCATACTCTATGAAAGAATACAGGCGGTATTGGATTATATCTCCGGTATGACAGATGTCTTCGCTCTCGACCTTTACAGGAAAATAAATGGGAATAGTCTTCCGGCAGTATGAGATAACTGAATTCCAAATTTAGCTATTCTATGTTCAAAAACATCCAATAACGGCATTTGAGACTCCTAAACGATTAATGATGCATCAATAACCTTAAATTTTTTTTTATATTTGCCCAGCCTTCTACCTCATTCAGGTGTCAGCATTTAAAGAAAAGAATTCGAAGGATGATTGATTTATGATGATTGATTTATATAGAATAGAACCAAATTAAATATCTACTTATTATGAAGAACTTTTGTGTATTTCTTGTTAGTGCCTTATTCCTACTACCCACAGTACAAGCTGTAGAAACGGATTACAGGCAGGGGCTTTCTATCTGGTTCGACACTCCCAACAGTTTGGCCGGACAAGCTGTATGGTTACGAAGCAATGGTAACCGGGGAGCTAATCTCGACCGGGAATGGGAAAGCCGGTCACTGCCAATCGGAAACGGTAGTTTGGGAGCTAATATTCTGGGTTCGGTTGCCGCCGAAAGAATTACCCTCAATGAAAAAACGCTCTGGAAAGGCGGACCTAATACGTCCGGTGGTGCCGACTATTATTGGAACGTTAACAAACAATCCGCTCCTATCTTGAAAGAAATCAGGCAGGCATTCACCGAAGGAAATGGAGAGAAAGCGGCACAACTGACCCGCAAAAACTTCAACGGATTAGCAGCTTATGAAGAAAAAGATGAACATCCGTTCCGGTTCGGTTCATTCACCACGATGGGAGAACTTTATATAGAAACCGGTTTAAGTGAAGTACGAATGAAGAACTACCGCCGCATATTATCTTTGGATTCAGCCATGGCTGTGGTACAATTCGACAAAGAAGGTGTGCAATACCGTCGCAAGTATTTCATATCTTATCCCGACAGTGTGATGGTAATGGAATTCTCTGCCGATAAAGCAGGAAAGCAGGATCTTGTATTGAGCTATGCCCCGAACCCGGAAGCCCAAAGCAATATGCGTGCCGACGGAACGGACGGTTTAATATATACCGGAATCCTTACCAACAATGGTATGAAGTTCGCTTTCCGCATCAAAGCTATCGCAGAAGGCGGAACCGTTACAGCACAGAATGACCGATTGATTGTGAAGGGTGCCGACCGGGTAGTATTCCTGCTCACCGCAGACACCGATTACAAAATGAACTTCAATCCGGATTTCAAGAACCCGAAGACTTACGTAGGCGATGATCCGGAACTCACAACGCAATCCATGATGAACCAAGCGTTGTCGAAAGGATATGAGACATTGGTTAACAACCATAAAGCAGACTATACGGCACTGTTCAACAGAGTTAAACTGACCTTAAACCCCGATGTTACCGGTTCCGGCTTGCCAACCTACCAGCGTCTGGCAAACTACCGGAAAGGGCAACCGGACTTCCGCTTGGAAGAATTGTACTATCAATTCGGACGCTATCTATTGATAGCCAGTTCACGACCGGGAAATCTACCGGCCAACTTGCAAGGAATTTGGCACAATAACCTGGACGGCCCCTGGCGTGTGGATTACCATAATAACATCAATATTCAGATGAACTACTGGCCAGCCGGTCCTACGAATCTTAGCGAATGTACCTGGCCGTTGATCGACTTTATCCGGGGATTAGTGAAACCGGGTGAGAAAACTGCACAAGCCTACTTTGCCGCACGCGGCTGGACAGCTTCCATTTCTGCCAATATATTTGGATTTACCTCACCGCTTTCCAGTGAGATAATGGCATGGAATTTTAACCCGATGGCCGGTCCGTGGCTGGCAACGCATATCTGGGAGTATTATGACTACACGAGAGACCGGAACTTCTTGAAAGAGGTTGGTTATGATCTGATTAAGAGCAGTGCACAATTCACTGTAGATTATCTGTGGCGCAAGTCAGACGGTACCTATACAGCCGCTCCCTCTACATCCCCCGAACACGGTCCGGTTGACGAAGGCGCCACCTTTGTACATGCCGTAGTGCGTGAGATTCTTCTGGATGCCATTGAAGCAAGTAAAGTACTGGGCGTAGACAGCAAAGAACGCAAGCATTGGCAAGAAGTGCTGGCCCACCTTGTTCCTTACAAAATAGGACGCTACGGACAATTACTGGAATGGTCGAAAGACATCGATGATCCCAACGACAAACATCGTCATGTAAACCATTTATTCGGTTTGCATCCAGGACGTACACTTTCACCAGTAACTACTCCGGAACTGGCAAAAGCAGCAAGAATCGTGTTAGAACACCGTGGTGACGGAGCAACCGGCTGGAGTATGGGATGGAAGTTAAACCAATGGGCAAGACTTCAGGATGGTAATCACGCATATACCCTGTTCGGCAATCTGCTGAAAAACGGCACTCTGGATAACCTGTGGGATACACATGCACCATTCCAAATAGACGGAAACTTTGGAGGAACAGCTGGTGTAACAGAAATGCTCCTGCAAAGCCACATGGGCTTCATTCAGTTGTTACCAGCACTACCGGATGCCTGGAAAGACGGGCTGGTAAGTGGGCTTTGCGCCAAAGGAAACTTTGAGGTTTCCATCTCTTGGAAAAACAATCGGCTGGATGAGGCAATACTTGTATCAAAAGCAGGGACTCCATGTACTGTCAGATATGGAGACAAGACACTTTCATTCAAAACTATAAAAGGAAAGGTGTATAAAATCAAAGCCGACGGAGATAAACTGATGCAAATCCAATAGAAGTTTTAGCTACACCAGAGAAAATAAGAAAGCGGAGAGTGAGTTCATTCTCCGCTTTCTTATTTTTATTCAGCACTTTTCATCTACTTGGAAAGAAAACTTTATTAGCTCCGGAGGTCAGTTTACATGACTCCGGTTCGTTTTCTATGAACGACTGGATATGACGGATGCGCTTTTCTGCCAAGATTTCGTCTACAGCAATCAGAATGCCGGTTTCTTCTACATCACCGAAACCATAGTTAATGGCAGTACCGAACATACGCATAGTCGGACTCAAACTCATGTAAGCATTCACCAACGGCGGAATGTTATACCCCAACTTACGTATCTCACAATTCAATATTTTATAGTCTTCCTTAAAGGTATTCTTACAGAACAAAGCAGCCAAATCCTCCTCCTTAGCTTCCATTTCAAGCGGTTTCATCGGAGTTATCAAATTTTCCTTATCCCCAAAATGTTTCTTCAGGAAATAAAGAATCATGTCTCTTCCCTGACGATGATAACTTGGATACATAGTTACTTTACCAAAGAAATACTTCACATTGGGCATTACCACCGTCAGTGCTCCTAAGCCGTCCCACAGATTATCCAATGCAAATAAGCCTTTACTACCGGCACGGGTAGATTGATACTCAACTGTAACAAACGAACGTCCCAACTCAATGGTAGTAGGGAGATACTCCTTCAAAAACTTTTCAGAGAAATTGAACATGTGGGCTGTAGCCAAAATGGGAGCCCCCTTTTCGTCATACCGAACGTCTGTACCAAGAAGGTAACGATAACCACCTAATATCTCTTCCGCCTCCGGATTCCAGACAATCAACTGTTTGTAGGGATTTTCCATGATATCGTATTCATCGATATCCAGCGGTTTTCCTGTACCTCCGCCTGCTGCACGAAAAGCGATCTCACGTAAACGTCCGATTTCTCTCATTATATTCGGAGAATCCTGAGCTGTAATGATATAAATCTGATTATGGCTCTTATTCGTCATACGCAGACGCTTCTCTTCGGTCAGTTCCGCTTTCAGAAGCTCCTTACTTATAGGTTCAATAATCTCTTCCATATATTCTTGTTAGTAGTTCTTTAATTCACTTTATACCTTATCACTTTACAACTTATATACGATATCCTTCACATAGGCCGCCCACTCGGTAGGAGTCTTTGATTTATCAAATGTCTGCCAGGAGATAGGTTTCCCAATGGTTACGGTAAACGTTTTATGACGGTTCTTCAGCATCTCATCCGCAAGATAGAGCATAGCTATATTAACCTTAATACCCAGGAATTTGCAGATGTTAGCCAAATTATAAAAAAAGTTCGAATTCCGGCCCTCGAAATGAATAGGGACAACATCACGATGTGCCTGCACACTCTTCACGACAAAGGTCTTTTTCCAATCCAAGTCACGGATCACCCCATTCTGACGGCGGGAACACAACCCGGCCGGAAACATAATCAATTGATCATCGGATGCAAAACCTGCTTCCACCATTCTCGGAAAATCTTTTGCCTGTTTTCCGGTCTTATTAATAGGTATACAGAGAGGGGCTAATCCTTGCAGGTTCATCAGCAAGTCATTTACCATATACTTCACCTTACCATTATAAAAAGAACCCAGTATATATCCCAAGGCCACACCATCCTGACCTCCCAATGGATGATTGGAGACAAAGGTGTAAAGTCCTTCTTTCGGTAGATTTTCTTCTCCCTTCACCACGATATTGGCATCCAGAAATTCCAGGCAGGCTTTTAAAAAGTCTACGCCCACTTTATCCTTAGAATCGCGCAGGAAAACATTCAGTTCTTCCTGATGAACAATTCTTTTCAGATAAGAAACTACGAATCTGGGGATATACTTATAGTACTTCGGAGCCTTTTCCCGGAGTACTTTATCAATATCAATCAAAAATAAAGAGTCGTCAGCCATTCTTTTAAGATGAAATGATTGCGCAAAATTAACTCATCTTTTTAATTATACGCAATAAAATTGTCTAAAACTGCACCCAAAAACAAACAAAAGACGCCCAAAAACTATCAAATGATAGTTTTTGCCCTAAAGATTGCTTGAAATGCGTCTATTGGAGTTAGATAACTTTCGTAAAATTGCAACATCGAAAGTCAAATAAACGAATAACTTTATAAAAAAGGAGAACGATATGAACAGTATTACATTCCAAAAAGATTTGCTCGGAGTACAAAACGATTTATTACGTTTCGCATACAAATTAACCTCCGACCGTGAAGAAGCAAATGATTTGCTTCAGGAAACCTCATTAAAGGCATTGGACAATGAAGATAAATACGTACCCGACACTAATTTCAAAGGCTGGATGTACACCATCATGCGCAATATCTTTATTAATAACTATCGCAAGGTGGTTCGCGACCAGACCTTCGTAGACCAGACAGATAATCTTTATCATCTTAATCTGCCACAGGAATCCGGATTTCAAAGCACCGAAAGCGCTTATGACCTGAAAGAGATGCACCGCATAGTAAATGCCTTGCCACGCGAATATAAGATTCCATTCTCTATGCATGTATCTGGTTTCAAATACCGCGAAATTGCAGAAAAGCTGGGATTACCCTTAGGCACAGTAAAGAGCCGCATATTCTTTACACGCCAAAAATTGCAGCAAGAACTGAAAGACTTCAGATAACCTGACTGGCAAGATAAAACCAGGTATTACCTTATTCAACCTAAACCGATAACGTTTTGATATAGCACCTGAAAACTATCAATTGACCACCAAAAAACTATCAATTGATAGTTTTCCCCCCATTTAATGCGAGAATTCCGTCCGTTAAAGTGACGTATCTTTCGTAAAATTGCAAAGTCAAAAGGCAAAACAAAAGAATAACTATTGAAAAGGAGAATTGATTATGAATAACAGTATTACATTCCAAAAAGAATTGCTCGGGGTACAAGACGATTTATTACGCTTTGCATACAAATTAACCTCGGACCACGAAGAAGCAAACGACCTACTCCAGGAAACCTCTTTAAAGGCGTTAGATAACGAAGATAAATATGCACCTGATACGAATTTCAAAGGATGGATGTATACCATCATGCGTAACATCTTTATCAACAACTACCGTAAGGTAGTTCGCGATCAGACTTTCGTAGACCAAACAGATAATCTCTATCATCTCAACTTACCGCAGGAATCGGGATTCGATTGCACGGAAAGCGCTTATGACCTGAAAGAGATGCACCGTATAGTAAATGCTCTGCCCCGTGAATACAAGATTCCGTTCTCAATGCACGTATCCGGTTTCAAATACCGCGAAATTGCAGAGAAGCTGGGATTACCATTAGGTACAGTAAAAAGCCGTATCTTCTTCACCCGACAGAAGTTACAACAAGAATTGAAAGATTTTGTTTAAGAATAAAGAATAATAATAAGCAGAATCAATACATCACATAGAATTTTAGTTGTGTTAGAGAGATAATGGGCAGGCTGGAGTAATCCGGTCTGCCCTATCTTTTTTAGGGGTCTGTTCCATACCCGAACCATACCAAAGCCGTACTTGCTCCGTACATTCTCCACTCAGAGGTACCTCTACAAGGAGAATGTACGGAGCAAGTACGAAACAAGTGCAGCCCGGGTAGGTATTTGATTAGTAAAATTTGGGGGCAGGAGGATTTTCTCCTTTATAGTCTTTATTCGTATAAACACGTATCCAGTCGATATACATGGCAGGCATCGCGTCTTTCTTCCATTCGGAAGGTATGATGGCGCCGGGCCAGGCATTAGGATTGGTAGAGATGCCTGTACTGAAAATGAGGAAGAAGCCCAGCGGATCGCTCCAAGGCCAGTCCGTATTACCATCGGCACCTTTGCGATGTTCAAAGTAAGCTTGTCCGTTGACACCGCCCACGATACGGTCGGGATACCACTCCAACCAATAGATATTCCACTGGGACATATCAGCAAGTTCAATAGTGGAAGTGACACTGCCCGAACCACCTACCACACCGGCATAATGATTCTCGGAATGCAGTGTGAAGTGGGCACGGTCATTCAGCGTCTTCTTCGGATTTTCCAAAAGGTCGATTTCACCGTTCTCCGGCCAGGGACGGTTATTGTTGCCCATAAACCAAAGGGCATCATTAAAGCCTACATAGGAAGTACGTTTGAAGCGGATTTCAATGCGCATATTCTCGGTGAAATTGCACCAAAACTCCTTACTTCCCGGTAAAGAAGTACGGTAACAACCGTGAGAGTACTTCACTTTCTTACCAAAACGGTTGTCTATCGAGTCTTTCTCTTCCACACTCCAGATGCGCAAAACTCCATCCTCTACCTTTGAGCATTTCCGGTTATCGACCTTTGCCGTACGGGACATGTGCATGCCTCGATGTTCTATGAAACCAAGCGGCAAGCCTTTTTTTGTATCTTTATTATTAAACTCATGAGCTGTATAGAAATGCCAGTTCTTGATTTTGGGGTGCATGTCCCCTTCCTTCAAAAGCAACGCACTCCCTGGATTATCATAAACCAGCGTTTCATCATCCTTGGGCAATTTCCGCTCCACTTGTCCGCCGTCGGGATAAGAAACAAACCTACCGGTTCTTTTCAGGACAGGCATAGTAGCATGTTGTTCTCTCAAATAATCGCTCAATGCTTTCGCCAGTTCTTTCGTTTTATCCGGATAACGGGCAGATACATCCTGCTTTTCAGAAATGTCATCCGCCAGGTTATAGAGGCAGTTCTTCCCGGACTCATAATAATGAATCAGTTTCCAGTCTCCTTTCAGTATGGCACTTTGCGGGGCACCGATGGTCTGTACTCTCTCGCCCCAGTTATTTGGATAATGAAAAAACAAGGCGCGTTCCTTATCACCGGGCTGTCCTTTTATTTGCGCCATGAAACTTTGCCCGTCAACATGCTGCGGCGTTTGATAATCGCGCACTCCGGCAAGTTCCAGCAGGGTGGGAAAGAAGTCTTCGATGATGACCGGGGTGTCATTGACAGTCGACGGTTTCGTTATATTCGGATAATAGACAATCATCGGTTCGCGGATACCTCCTTCTTTCAGAGAACCTTTTCCTTCGCTCAACGGAGCGTTCTTGTCTGCACGCCCTATGGTATAACCGCCATTATCGGACATAAAAATGATTACTGTATTATCTGCAATGCCTTTCCGGTCTACATAGTCCATCAAATCTCCCAGACTCTTATCCATTCCCTCCAGCAAAGCGGCGTACTGCGCTTCCTTGTGGGCGAGGCCTTTATCAATATACTTCTGGTAGAAACGTTTGTCCGTCTTGAAGGGGGCATGTACGGCATAATGGCTCATGTACAGGAAAAAAGGGTTGGATTGTTCAATGGCTTTGTCCATAAGTCCCTTTGCTTCCAATGTCAGGGCCTCGGTAAGGAAAGTATCCGTTCCATGATACTTCTCCAGATCCGGTACAGCCCATATCGCCGCCCACTCCGGTTGGCCGGTTGCACCGTATCCTTCTTCTCCCAGATAGCTGCCCATAGCACCGGCGGCATGACCGGCAATGTTGTAATCGAAGCCGATTGTCAGAGGATTGGCAGCAGGCGTATCTATCGAACCGAAGTGTGCTTTGCCTACCATCATCGTCGTATATCCGTTTTCACGCAGCAGTTGCGGCAGGCATTTTGCATAGAAAGAATGTTCCAGGCCGGGTTCAGGGCACAGGCCATTGTAGTTCCAAGCCTCGAAATCCAGCGTTTCATTCTTCCGGTCGGTCGGTGTGTCTTTCTTCAAAGTCCAGTTCGTAACCTTGTGCTGCGCGGCATTTGCGCCAGTGAACAGGCTGACACGCGAAGGGGAACTGATAGGACATGCATAAGCGTTTGTAAACCTGACGCCTTTCTTTGCCAGACGCTCCATGTTGGGCGTCTCATAAATATGATTCAGTTCGGTAGTGTCTTTCCAGAACGGCAGGGAGGTGTCCTGCCATCCCATATCATCAACCAGAAAAAGAATGATATTAGGCTTTTGTTGGGCTGCGACATTACCGGAAAGCAATGCCGCAGCAGCTATAGAAACAAGGGGATATTTCATCATAAGCAATAATTCAAAAGTAGTTTTATAAATGATAATCCAGTACTTGCTATCTTGTCAGAATACCTACTTCACCGACGGTTACGGCGTTTTTATTATTCATCTCCGATATAGGTTCCAGCTTGAAGTAACGGGCGGGATACGTCTTTCCAAACCGTACAAAGTAAGGTACGGGATTGTGCATGATGTTGCTGAACTCACCGCTTGCCTCACATTTAGTCCACGATTGGCCGTCGAGGCTGATGTAGAAAGCATACTTATAGATAGTCCCCGTTAAATCTTCTTCCAAAGAGGGAGCGTAACTGAAACCTTTCACACTCACTTCATGCCCCATATCGACTACCAACGGTGTAAGAGCAGAGGCACGCCAGACAGTTTTCCGGTCTCCGTCGATAGCCAGACGGGAATCTGCATTGCCACCGACCACCTTCCATTCAGTTACAGGGATGTCACTAAGCTGCACTTCCTCACTTTTATCAGCAAGAGGTTCGGCATAGAACAGACCTACGGCAGAAACGTTAGCTATGCCACGGGCGGAACGAATCGTAACACGGATACGCTCCGGACGAGTGTCGGAGAAGCGGACAAGACGCTTGTACCCTACTGTAGTACCCTCGGAGAGGTGAATCCAGGCACCGTCTTTATAGGCTTCGACAAGGAAACTTTCGATACGTTGCCCCTTGGAAATATCTTCCTGAATCATAAAAGCATTGACCAGCGCACCTTTCTGCACATCATATTCGCGGGCTGTGCCGGAGGTTCCTTGCCAGGCTTCGTCTCCTTTCAGCACATAATTGCGGGCAAAGGTCTTCTTCAAATAACCGGAAAACTCTTTCAACCGTTGCACATCGCTCTCATGAATCCGCCCACGAAGGTCGGGCGGGATGTTGAGCAGAAGAACGGAGTTATAGCCAACGGACTTGAAATAGATATCCACCAGATGGCTCAAAGACTTCACCTGATTGTCCTGGTCGGCATGATAGAACCAACCCGGACGGATAGAAACATCCACTTCCGAAGGATACCAGAAAAGTTCGGTGGCACGAGCCACAATGTCGCGTCCGCCCAAGTCCTTTGCCTTGCCGTAGATGCCCAACGCCTTGTTCTGTTCGCCGGAACGGGGGTAGATGCCGGGAGTGAGGGCGGTGGCGCTCCATTCGGTTTCACGGCCGATACCTTTTTCATTGCCTACCCAGCGGACATCATCGCCCATAATGGCGGTGACGGCTTTGGGTTGCAGGCGGCGGATGGTGCGCAGGATGGCGTCCCAGTCGTAGATTTGCTTCTTGCCATTGGGGCCTTCACCGTTGGCACCATCAAACCAGACCTCGTGAACTTCACCGTAATTGGTAAGCAATTCGGTGAGTTGTTCGATAAAGAACTGGTTGTAAGCGGGGGAATCACCATAACAAGAGGCATTGCGATCCCAGGGGGAAAGATAGACACCGAACTTGATGCCATATTTCTTGCAGGCATCACGCAGTTCGCGAACGACATCGCCTTTGCCGTCCTTCCAAGGGGAGGAGGCTACGGAGTGGCGGGTGGTCTTTGTGGGCCAGAGGCAGAAGCCGTCGTGATGCTTCGCGGTGATGAGGGCCATCTTGAAACCGGCGTCCTTGAGGGTACGCACCCATTGTTCGCAATCCAGGGCCGTGGGGTTGAAGATATTCGGGCCTTCGGTTCCGTCGCCCCACTCACGACCGGTGAAAGTATTCACACCGAAGTGCAGGAAAGCAGTCAGTTCCATTTGCTGCCACTCCAGTTGCTGGGGAGTGGGAACGAGGCGGGAGGCCATGTCGAGCTTCTCGGCGGCGGTGGCGGTGGCGGGGAAAGCAACGTGCTTTTCATAATAAGTCTCCTGCGCGTGCAATCCGGTGAGGGAGGCGAGGGAGAGGATGAGGGTTAGGATCTGTTGTTTCATGGTCTATGTATATAATAAGAATGAGAGAGTATCAAGCTCCCCTTACTTCAATGGGCGGATTGTGAACCGGAACTTGTATTCCTGCACAGGCACCCGGTATTGCGGCTGTACGCCGGGACCGCAGGTTGCCGTTCCCACACCTGCCTGCGCGGCATCCAGATGCACGGTCACAACTCCTTCGCGTCGCAACTGATTAATATGCGTCGCCGCATCCAGACATTCATCCGTGAAAGGAATGACACTGAACTGGAACGGAACGTCGGAACGGAAAGCCAATCCCTCGCCCGCTTCATCAGCAAGTTGCATCCAACGGACATCCGTACGATTTCCCGTAGCCTGCGGACGGACATAATAGTGGAACATACGTTCTACATCGGTATGATAAATGCCGATGCGGCCGGACGTGTTGCGGTCGATGTAGGTTTCGTGCTCGCCACGCCCCAGATAAGCGACCCGGCTATAAGCATCAGGCATCTCAAAAGTTAGTCCCACACGTGCCAATGAAGCGACAACAGCCGTATCGGGAACGAAATATGTCTGCACATCCAGCGCTCCGTCTTTCTTCAGGGTGTAGATGAAGGTGGCGGTGCCGAGGCGCTCGTTATGGGCGTTCAGCAGTTCCACTTCGCTGCGGCCGCCACGGGCGGAGGTCTTGACGCTGAGGGCACGCTGGGCGAGTTTATCCAGTCCGGCTTTCTTCCAGACCTTGGCACCACCCACTTTTTCACGATTGTCATTATCCGTGGCAGGGCGGTAGAGGCTCAACATCACGGGAGAAGCCAGCATTTCTTCACCTTTATATATATAGGAGCGTAACGCTCCCGTCACGGGGTCGATGTCCATCTCCACTTTGCCGGAGAGTTTCGCCTCAGGAGCACGGTAGTTCCGGTTTCCGGAGAGAGGAAACTGGTCGTAGGCCACTTCATAATCCGTACCAATGAACGGAGCAGCCTCAACAGGTGTCCAACTCAGATTGAGCCAAGCCTCGCGGACGTCAGCAGGCAGGCGCACGGCACCCAATGTCACTTCCACCGTAGCATGCGGGGCGGCATCTACCTGACGTGTGCCGTCGGCAAGCACCCGGCCATCGTCGCCCACCACCTGCCAATGCAGGGTGTAGGCGTTGAGGTTGGTGAAGTCGTACCAGTTCTTGATACTCAGGGTTAGTTTCTTACTATCTACCAGTTTCGCTTTGATATATTGATAAGCCTTCTTCACCTCGAGCAAATGCGGATGTGGTTCACGAACAGCATTCACCAAGCCATTGCAGCAGAAGTTGCCGAAGCTGGGGATGTTTTTGGGTCCGTAGTCGCCGCCGTAAGTCCAGTACCAGCGACCATCGGCATCTATTTCGCAGAACGACTGGTCTACCCAGTCCCAAATGCAACCGCCCTGTACGATGGGTTCGGTTTCGAAGACTTCCATGTATTCGCGCAGTCCGCCACAGCTATTGCCCATAGCGTGCAGATATTCGGTCATGATGAAGGGACGGTAGACTTTCGGTTCTGTCTGGCGGGCATAAGCAAGAAGTTCGTCCACGCTGCGGTACATGCGGCAGTAGATGTCGGTGTTGTAGTTCTGCTCGGCGCGCTCGTACTGGATGGGGCGGGTGCGCTCGATGGACTTCATGTAGTCGTAGGTGCGTTCGAAGTTGACACCGTTGCCCGCTTCGTTGCCGAGGGACCAGATGACGATGGCGGGGTGGTTCTTGCTGCGCTCGTACATGCGCCGGGTGCGGTCCATGTGAGCGGGCAGCCAGGTGGTGTCTTTGGCGAGGGAAGCGGGGCCGTATCCCATACCGTGCGATTCGATGTTTGCTTCATCTATCACATAAAGTCCGTAGCGGTCGCAAAGCTGATACCAATACGGGTGGGTGGGATAATGCGAATTGCGCACGGTGTTCAGGTTATGTTGTTTCATCAGGCGGATATCTTGTTCCATGAGTTCACGGCTGACGGTGCGCCCCAGTTGGGAGTGTTCGTGACGGTTGGCGCCTTTCACCAACACGGGCACGCCGTTGATGCAGAAGCGTCCGTCCTTGATTTCGGAAGTGCGGAAGCCGACGTTGCCCCCTGTCAGGTGTGTCACTTGTCCGGCGTCATTCTTCAGGGCCAGTGTCAGCGAGTAAAGGTTGGGATGTTCCGCGCTCCAACGTTTCACGTCCGGAAGAGTCTGTTCGTCAAAAGTAACAAAATTACTCAAGCCACGGCTCTTTACCGGGATTTCTTTTTTCAGGATTGTTTTTCCGGAAGGGTCTTCCAGCGTATACTCCAAAGTGGAGGCGCCGGTTGCCGCCCCTTCAACAGTGGCTTCAAGAGCGAAAAGCCCTTCTTTGTACGTCTGTTTATCCAGGGAAGAAGTCACTTTATAATCGGAGATGAAGCGGCGGGGGGTGCTGTAGAGGTAGACATCGCGCTCAATGCCACTCAAACGCCACATGTCCTGACACTCCAGATAGGCACCGGCGCTCCAGCGATACACTTCGAGCGCGACGGTGTTCTCGCCTTCTTTGACATAGTCGGTGATATCCCATTCGGCAGGAGTCTTGGAACCTTGGTTGTAACCCAACTGATGGCCGTTCACCCAGATGTAATAAAAAGAAATCACGCCTTCGCAGCAAATCACGATGCGGCGGTCGCGCCAGTCGGCGGGCAGGGTGAAGGTGCGGCGGTAGGAGCCTACTTCATTCTCTTCGTAAGGAACCAGCGGCGGGTTCTTGCGGAAGTTGAACAGGGGGTCGTCAAATTCGTAGGTTTCGTTCACGTAAATGGCGGTGCCGTATCCCTGACGTTCCCAGTTGCCGGGGACGTTGATGTCCGCCCAGCCGCCGGTGTAGAAAGAAGGTTTATAGAAATCCTTCGGTCGGAGGTCGGGGTTCTTCACCCAATGGAATTTCCATGTACCGTTCAGGCTCATATAGTAAGGTGACTGTTCGTAGTTGCCGCTGCGCAGGGCATCCGCCGTTTCGTAGGGCCACACGTAGGCGTGCGGCTCCAGCTTGTTCTTTCCGATGGCGTACTGGCTCTGCCACTCCGGCTGCGCCGCGAGGGCGGCGGGAAGGAGGCAGAGGGCTATCAAACTCAAAAATAGGTTCTTTTTCATATCCGTCTTGCTGTTAGTAAGGTGATTTGTTGAGGATGGAGCGCTTCCGGGGGGACAAAAAGTTCACATCCGTTAAGGATTGAGCTCATTTGGTGCCGACAAACCAGTTGGCGGGGACCGCGAGAGCTCCCGGCGCGTCGTCGTCACTCCACGATGACTTCGTCGAAATAGATGCGGGCTTCCTGCCCCGGGCGCACGTGGGTGAAAGGACATAGGCCTGCCCCGTATGCCACGACGCGGATGTAGCGTGCCTTCTCTCCTATCTCAAACGGAATATCCTCGCGGAAAGTACCTTCGCGGAAGATTTCCTCCTTCGTAAACGACTTCCCGGAGACCTTGCGGAAGTCTTTATTATCCGCCGAAACCAGCACTTCTATCCTTGCGGGTTTATGCGCCGCCATGCCGTAGTTGGTGATGGAACCCAGCGTGAGCCGCGCCACCGCTTCAGGCTTCTTCAAATCAAGAGTGAAGGAAACGGTATCGTTCTTCATCCACGAGCACCATTCGGAGTCGGTATATTTCAGACTTCCACGCACACCATTCACCAGCAGGCCGATGTTGTCGGCACCGATGCTCTTTATTGCCCGGGCCGTTGCCGGATTCCATACAACAGGCAGTTCCAGCGTTTGTCCCATCTGCTTGCCTGCGGAGAAAGTGGCGGCCTTTATAGTTTTTGTACCCGTGAGCATCAATGGCCGAACGTAGAGGGCGGACTGTGCCGTGGGCTGACTGCCATCCATCGTGTAGCGCACCTCCACATCCGGGCGGATGCAATCCAACTTCACTTCCAGACGGCCGTCACGGGGTGTCACCGTCTGCTGGATGTTGTACATGGAACGGGCGTAGACGATGCCCTTCGCCGCCAGATGTTCGTTGAAGCCATCCATAGCCGCCAGATACGCCTTCCAGTCCTTGCGTTCCGGCCGCGTCCAGGCCACCTCCGCCAATGCGGACAGGCGGGGGAAAAGCAAATAGTCCACATCCTCGGGAGCGTTGCAGAACTCCGTCCACATGCACGCCTGCACCCCCATCAACAGGGAAACGGTATGCTGCGACCAGTCTTTTTGTATCGGTTCGTAGTCGTATACATCCTTCAAGGTATTATTTCCGAAATACGTCAACGGCTCAAACCATTGCGGGCCCTGATAGCGGATGAGATACATAATCCGGGCGGGCGTCATGACGAAACGATGTCCCAGTTCGGCAGCTTTCACCGCCGCTTCGCCATACTTCTGCCAGCCCAGGATGATGAAGTCGTCGGGGATAGTAGCGTTCGTCAGCTCATCCCAGCCTATCACCTCACGGCCTTTGCCCTGCACATAGCGCGCCACGCGACCCATGAAGTAGCCTTGCAGTTCTTCTTCATTCGCCAGTTTCTCCTCTTTCATCCGCGCCTGGCACAACGGACACGCTTCCCAATGCGTCTTGCGAGCCTCATCTCCACCCAAATGGATATACTTCGACGGGAAAAGTTCGAGCACCTCGTCCAGCACATCTTGCAGGAAAGTGAATACACTGTCGTTTCCGGCACAGTAGATGACATCGGCGTTCTCGCCGCCCAGTCCGGGCAACACGCCGATATACTTGTTCACCACCGGACACGCCAGCAGCGGATAAGCAGCCAGTGCGGCGTTGCTGTGCGCCGGCATTTCTATCTCGGGAATCACCTCAATGTGGCGTTCCCCGGCATAGGCCACTATCTCACGAATCTCGTCCTGCGTATAGTATCCCTTTTCTACCGTAGGCTCGCCTTGGCGGGGATTTCGGCGGTCGGGAAAGCTCTTGCCCGGACGGTCTACACGACGGGAACCTATCTCCGTAAGTTCGGGATATTTCTTGATTTCAATGCGCCAGCCGTTGTCATCCGTCAGATGGAAATGCAGTTTATTCAGTTTCAGCATAGCCATGCAGTCGATGATACGCAGCAGGTTCTCCTTGGGGGAGAAGAACCGTGCCACGTCCACCAACAATCCCCGATAGCCGAAACGGGGCTGGTCGGTGATGGTGACTGCCGGAACTGTCCAGTCGATGTCGGCCGAGGTTGAAGGGGAAGCGGAAGCCGATGCCGGAGTCGTCTCGATGGCTGCGGGCAGCAATTGTCGGATGCTTTGCAGGGCATAGAAGAAGCCTTGCGCGTCGGCAGCATGGATTGTGATTCTTTTGGATGTAATCTCCAGTTTATAGGATTCATTCTTCAAACCGGCATCCGTCACCAGACAGATGTCACCTTTCTTGCTTCCCACCTTGATGCGGGGGGTAAATCCTGCCGCACGGGTGAAAAGTGCCGTCAGCTGACGCACTTCCACAGCCTGCGCTTCATTCTCCACTGCAAAGGTTGTTTTTGCAGAGAAGTGAAAGTTGCCCGTGCCCGGCACTATACTGACCGGGCAGGGAACTAAAGAAATGGGGGATGTCAAGTTATCAGCCTGGATGCCGGTCACTGCCAGAAGCAGCAGGCACACCAGTGCATAAATAGTTCTATATCTCATAAGGTCTTTTCATTTGGGTATGTGAATCAGTTGATGCGCCTAAGTCAGGATTGCAACGACAACGAATGAAATGATTTGCGGACTATCCGTCATTCTTTCCTGTTACGAACTCAACCACCGATTCGCTATTAACTATTAAAATCATTCTTTGTCTCTCTCCGGCGAAAAGCGCACCGGGTCGTTGTACTCCTCCTGCAAAGCGGCCAGTTGCGCTTTCAGGCCTTTCACGATCTCCTCCGTCCCCGCTTGCCCGTAGATGTTGCGCATCTCCGTGGGGTCGGCCTGCAGGTCGTACAATTCCCACACATCGATATCATTATAGAAATGAATCAGTTTATAGCGGTCGGTGCGCACCCCGTAATGGCGTTTCACGCTATGCTCGGCCGGATACTCGTAGAAGTGATAGTACAACGCCTTCCGCCAGTCGGCCGGTTTCTCGCCTTTCAGCAGCGGCACCAGCGAGAGGCCCTGAATATCTTCCGGCACTTCCACTCCGGCAAGTTGCAGGAAGGTAGGCGCATAGTCAATGTTCTGCACCATCTCGTCAATATCCCCCTTGCGCTGGAAGTCTTTCGGCAGACGCATAATCAGCGGCGTGCGCATGGACTCTTCGTACATGAAGCGCTTGTCGAACCAGCCATGCTCGCCCATATAGAAGCCCTGGTCGGAGGTGTAAACCACGAGCGTATTATCATCCAGACCTTTTTCTTTCAGATAATCCAGCACACGGCCCACGTTGTCGTCCAGCGACTTCACCGTCTTCATATAGTCGCGCATGTAGCGTTGGAACTTCCAGTTGGCAAGCTCCTTGCCTTGCGGGTTCTTCTGATAGAAATCCTCGATGATGGGCCCGTAGAATTTATCCCATGCGGCACGCTGTCCTTCGTCCATGCGACCGATGTATTTCTCATAAAGAGCCTTCAAGCGGGTCTCTTTGTCGGGGCGCAGCATCTTGAGGTCGTAAATCATATCCATATCCTTCACAATGCTCATCTCCTGTGCCGCAGCGGCGGGACGCCCTTCATAATCGTCAAAGAAGTTATCCGGCAACGGGAAAGTCTTATCCTCATAAAGCGCCAAATTGCAGGTATCCGCCAGCCAGTTGCGGTGGATGGCCTTGTGATGGATCAGGATACAGAATGGTTTGTCCTTATCCCGCTGATTCTCCATCCAGTTGATGGCGTCATCGGTGATGAGGTTCGTTACATAACCATGTTTCTGTATCGTATCATTATCCTGGGTGATGAAAGCCGGGTTATAATAATCGCCCTGTCCGGGCACAATCTCCCAATAGTTGAAGCCGGTAGGCAGGCTTTCGAGGTGCCATTTACCAATGAGGGCTGTTTCATAACCGGCTTGTTGCAAGAGTTTAGGAAATGTCTGCTGTGAAGCATCGAACACGCAAGTGGTGTTGTCGTAGAATTTATTGGCACAACTGTGCTTGCCCGTAATCATACAGGCACGGCTGGGTCCGCTCAATGAGTTGGCAACAAAACTGTTGGTGAAACGTACTCCATCGGCAGCAATGCGGTCCAGGTTCGGTGTTTCCATATAACGGTGGTCATAGCAGCTCATCATCTGGGCTGTATGGTCATCCGTCATGATGTATACAATGTTGTATTGCTCCTGCTCTTCAGCCTTCTTTTGGGCAGAGCATGAGGCCAAGGATGCCACAGCAGCGGCACCGGTCAGGGAATAGAGTAATCCTGATTGTAAGTTTTTCATGGTCGGAAATCTTTAGTAGTTTAATTGCCCAAAAGTACGCGTAATGGATAAGAGCAATGTTCAAGAATATCTTTATCATATCCAAAATTCACCATTTCGGGTATATCTAAAGCAACAAAAAGACAAAATTAAAAGCAGCGAAGACAAAACCGGAAGCAGAACAGACAAGATGCGCTGTCTGCTTCCGAAATGTTAGGTTATATTAGCCTATTGAAAAAACCAATTCGTCACATTAAAAATAACCGAAGTTATTATCCGTGTAGTCCAAAGCCGAGTTCGTATCGATTTCCTCCTTCGGTATCGGCAACAGCAGATTTTTCTTCAGGAAGTCCGGATCATTTAGGTTTCCATTATTAAAAATACGTTCTCCCCAGTTGCCATTACCCTGCGGATTTTTGGCTACACTCTCCTTGATGATACCATGATTATTATTCAATTCCAGTGCTTTCTTAAAGAACTCGGTACCCCGCATACGCATATTCTGATACATCTCCGGTTCACCGGCTCCTTCCAGTAAACGTTCAAAGAAGATTTTCTCACGTATTTGTTCTTTTGTCAAGCTAGAGTCCCATCTTGCAGGTTGGGCAGAAACAGTAGTGCCTGAACGACGAGCTCTTGCCAACACTTCATCTACCAAATCTATCGCTTTACCCTTATCACCCAATTCATTATAAACATCTGCCATCATCAGTAGTAAATCCGCATAGCGATAAATAATCAAGTTCTTATGGCTATTATTTCCGCTCTGCTCCGGATCAAATGCTTTCTTATAGTAAGGCCATGACTGCGTGTTAACAGAAGGTTTCTGCGTACAGTTTTCAATAAAGCCTTTCAAACCTTTCTGATAACCGGTAGTGGCATCGCCAATGATGGCATTAATCTCTTCCATAGTAGGAGATGCCGGATTAGCAAATTTTTCATAAGGTAATTTGGCAACATACAGTTTAACCTTTTTCCAACCAGCAGGTATTTCTTCTCCCGGTATAGTATAGGTAAAATAGGGATAAGAATAACCGGAGTCACGCGGAGTTGCAATCGGTTCTTCCAGAGGTTTCGGACCTTGTCCCACACCTTTATAAGTTTTCCAGTTAGACAAATAAGAAACATCAATGCGGGGATCACCCGGATACGTAGCCATAAAGTAATCAAGCAACACTTTAGAAGCACGGATTCGTCCGAAACTCTGTCCATTAGTTGCACCAGCCGGCGCAATCAGCCAACTGCCTCTATTACGTGTACTGGACCCAGCCAAAGCAAAATTGAGCTGAAAGATAGCCTCTTTTGAGCCTTGCACATAGTTGGCAAATAAATTGCCAAAATTCTGTTCCAATGCATATTTGCCATATACCTCATCAAAACAAGCTTTTGCTTGTGCCCATGCTCCTTCATCTCCCTGACAAGCTAAAGTATAATACAACTTACCCAGATATGCTTTTGCAGCATACTTGTTTGCAAAGCCGTCATCAGATGTTTCCGGCAAATTTTCATAAGCAAACTCCCAGTCTGTACGCGCTTGTTCATAGACTGTCGCTCTTGGAGAACGAGGTATTTCCAGCGCATCATGAGCCGAAGGAGTAGTCTTCAATGGGACATCTCCGTAAACGACTGCCAAATTGTAGTAAGCCAATGCACGTAGGAAACGGGCTTCCGCCTCCATTTTAGTTTTTATTGCTCCATCCAAAGGACTTCCTTCAACATTTGCAACAAAAGCATTCACCTCACCTATCACCTTATACATACCTTTCCATGCCATGCCGTTGAGGGTTTCATCAATTGGTTTTCCCTTCATAGATGCCAACAAATCTGCCGATGATCCATTCGTCTGAGGATAGCCAAAGCCACTATATCCCATCATAACCTCTTGCCATGCTTGTCCATAAGCATTATCAGCACTCATATAACCATAGCATCCTAAAAGAGCACGCTGTGCATTCTCTGCCGTACTGAATTGGTTCTTCGAGTTCACTGTATACTGGGGGTCTTCGTCCAGCCATGATTCACAAGCACTAAATGACAATGCGCCTGCAACTAATAATATATATTTAAATTTTTTCATATCTCAATCAAATTTATCAGTTAACCACTTAGAAAGTAACATTTAATCCAAACACAAATGAACGCATGCTCGGGAAAGCATTCATATCGATACCCGGGCGAAGGCCTTCAAATGCGAAACTATTGATTTCAGGATCATAGCCGCTATAGCTAGTGATAACGAAAGCATTTTTCACAGAAGCAAACACACTTGTATTCTCAAATCCTATCTTCTTCATCCAAGTTTTAGGCAATACATAATTCAATGTAATATCAGAGCAACGCAGAAAACTACCATCTTCAATATAACGGTCATAAACCACATTCTTTATATTCGTTGTAGCAGCAGGGTAAAGGTTAGAATGATTGGCTTCCGTCCACATGCCCTGATAAGCCTCACGAGTCAGATTACCTGCTTGTTTAGATGGCGTATAGTAACGAATATTCGAGTTCAGGATATCATTACCATATACACCGTTAAAGGTAGCAGACAAAGAAATATCTTTCCAGGTAATGCGGGTATTGAAACCATAGGTAAAGTCAGGATTCGGATCACCGAGCATGTCTTTATCCTTTTCGTCTACCACACCATCTTCATTCATATCAATACATTTAATGCTACCGGGGGTCATATCATTGGCAGTAGAACTCTTATAAGTTTTAGTAGTACCATCAGCCGCAATATAAGACACCTCACCATTTACAATATCTTCCGGTTGAATGATTCCCTGCGTTTTATAACCATAAAATATACCCGGAGCCATACCTGCAATAAACAAATTTGCAATGCCAAAATGGTCACTAATAGCTGCACCTTCATAACCACGCACGTTTTTCAGCATACCGAAATCGGTTGGTTCAAATCCCAGGTCTCCAATTTTAGACTTATTGAAACCGATATTGGCACCAAGGCTCCAACTCCATCCTTTGGAATTACGCAGAATTTCTCCATCCAAAGAAAACTCAATACCCTTATTTGTCAAAGAACCTTGGTTCACCATTACATTGGCAAACCCACTGGAAGCCGGTAAATTACGTTTTATCAGCAAATCATTCGTTTTTTTCGTATACACATCTACCGTACCAAAAAGACGTCCGTTGAAGAATCCGAAATCAATACCCGCATTCCATGAAGAAGTACGTTCCCATTTCAAACCATCATTCTGTAAGTTACTTACAGCCATTGCCAATAAACGGTCACCCGTAGCCTGAGCATAGTCTATAATCTGCGAATAATCAGAGAATGTGGCATAAGGATCAATTCCTTGATTACCCGTCACACCATAACCGGCACGTACTTTCAGTTGGCTCAACCATTTAATATCTTTAACGAATTCTTCCTGTTCAATGCGCCATGCAGCTGAGAAAGAAGGGAAATAAGACCAACGCTTACCTTTTTTGAACTTACTTGAACCATCAGCACGTAAAGAGGCCGTCAACAGATATTTATCATAGGCAGAGAGATTCACACGACCCAGATAAGAAAGTAACTGATAATCTTTCTGAGTCGGCTGGTCATGTTTAATAATTGAAGCCAGATGCAAACCTTTCGTACGTAAATCGAAGTTAGAGAAACGGGTACCCTTTACATTCTTGTTCAGGAAGGTATGGACATCATAAGTCAGACCGGCCGTTGCATCCAAATGAATTTTCTTAGTCAGATCAACATTGTAATTCAGGATATTCTCAATACTATAGTTAGACTTATCTGTGTTGGAAACAGCCAATACGCCTTCATCATTAGCACCAATAGTCAATGTCATACCATACCAACGATTACGGTCATTAACAGAAACGCCACCACCGGCACGAAGATTATAAGAGAAATGTTTGTTTATCTTCCAAAGCAAATCAGCACTTGCATTGAACTTCTTATCGTTTATGATGTCATCATAGTCATTCTTCCAACTATCCACATTTGTCTTCGCATCCATATTATCCAACAACGACGGGTCATCCGACGGAGTGCGATAGGGAGCAGTATCCAACACCGTACGTGCCAAAGAGCCAGCAACGCCTCCGGTTGTATTACCACCGGTCATCATATCATTTTGCTGTAATGAACCATTCATGTTGAGGGTCAGTTTCACCGCCTTCGACAAGTTAGCTGTCAGGTTCAAGCGCAAGTCACCTTGCTTGATTCCAGTATTTTCTACAATACCTTTGATATTCTTGAAGTTTGCAGAAACATAATATTGCACAGCATCAGAACCACCACTGACAGAAGCCGAATAAATCTGAGACAAGGCAGAGATATATGCTTCTTTCTGCCAGTCTACATAGTTAATCACCCGGTAGTTTGCCGGATTGGTAGGATCTGCCTTATAGCTGTCCAGATTCTCTCCATATACGTAACGCATTTCTCCGTTTGCCTGAGGATAATATTTTTCTTCACCCGGATTCACTTTCATATTGGCATAAGTAGCAAATTCATTCAGATTAATCATATCATGCAGATTACGTGCATTTGCTATTGTAAAGTTAGCTGTTACATTCACTTTAGCCTTTCCTGCCTTACCTTTCTTTGTAGTAATAAGGATTACACCATTAGCACCGCGCGAACCATAAATAGCTGTTGCAGAAGCATCCTTCAACACTGTTATGTCTTCAATATCCGCTGGATTCAAGGCACTCAGCGGATCCTGGGCAATCTGAAAGTCACTGCCACCCATTGCAGATGCTGCAAATTCACCTGTTGAAGATTGAGGAATATTGTCAATAACATATAGCGGCTGATTGTCACCACGAAGAGAGTTGGCACCACGAATGGTCACAGATGTGGCTGCACCTGGAGTAGACATGGTTGCACTAACATTCAGACCTGCCACTTTTCCTTGCAAAAGATTATTTAAAGATGACGCTTTAGAAGCATCATTAGCATCAGGACGAAGACTTTTCGTGGCACCAGTCACATCACTCTTCTTTGCAGTACCGTAACCGACAACTACCACTTCATCCAGCAACTGCGTATCATCTTTTAAAGATACATTGATTACAGTCTGATTTCCCACAGATATTTCCTGCGTTACATAACCAATAAAAGAAAAAACTAATACTGATTTAGAGTTGGGGACATCAATCTTATAATTACCGTCAATATCGGTAATCGTCCCAAGCGATCCTCCTTTTACTTGTACATTGACACCGGGTACACCTTCATTGGTGTTGTCAATCACTTTACCTGTTACTTTGACAGATTGCTGTGCAAAAGCGGCAGCAGTAGTTGTCAAGCAGAACAGACATGTTAGAAAAACATTAAATAGCTTCTGTCTCATAGAATTAAATTTAAATTAGTAAAGACTATTGTTAACATTGATTTCGATGCAAATGTAAAGCGAAACAGAAGGAGCACCGGTACAATAATCACTATTACTAAATCCAAAATTGACTACCTACAGCCTTCCTGCAGGGGTATAGCCAAATTTGGAGCTAAAAATAGACAAAATTGGAGTTTCTTTCCATCAGATTCCTGCCTTTTGTTTTGTATGGTTCGATACAAAAGTTTATTTTTGTTCCAATCTTTGCACAACACCATGAGAAAAACCATGTTAACCACACTAGTATTGTTCCTATTATCGCTCTTTCCGGATAAGGCAGCCGGCAATAAACAATACGCTTTCCAGCAGATAAGTACGCAAAACGGCCTGTCCTCTTCGGTCCGCTGCCTGGTTGTAAGTCAGGAGAAAGGATATGTATGGATAGGTGCGAGGCTGGGTATCGGACGCTTCAACGGCTACGAACTAAGGAAATATCTATTTAGGAATAACTATTATTATATGTCATGCATCCACTAATAAAGAAATTTGCATATATAGTCTATATACTTTTGTTAACTTCATGCGGACATTACCCAAAAGAAGTAGAGAAAGCTTTACTGTCAGCTGGAAACAACAGAGAAAACCTAATTGCAGTTTTAGAACATTATAAAAGTAAGGATTCAGAGAAATATGCAGCAGCTTGTTTTTTAATAGCTAATATGCCTTATCACAAAAGCGATGTCTCGCTAAGCATTCCTTCTACTTACTCCCACTATTTCAGCAAAATAGATTCAATCTACCAAGTAAATCCCAATATCAATATAAACGATTCTATACAACAAATATTAGCTGCCGAATATGCGACATTGCTTCCCCCAAAAACAACAATTGGGCAGAAAGATATTGAAATTCTAACAAAAGATTTCTTAATCCTTAATATTGATGCAGCATTTGAAGAATGGCATCATTCTCCTCTACTTAGAAATCTCAGTTTTGATGAATTTAAAGAATGGATTCTTCCCTATCGTACCGTAAACGAAGCATTAGTCTATGATAAGATGGATTTACGCAAAATGATGTATAATAATCTTTCCCATGATGGAATGGATAACATACGTAAACCTATCGAGCTATATAAAAAATATGTCAGGTTACAAAAAAGCCTGAATAAACGCATAAATACCAACACTCATATTGGAACTTATGATCTTTTTCTCCCTACATTCAAAATGGATTGTCATAACTTGGCAACCATAACCTGCAACATTTTCCGTGCATGCGGAATACCCGTTGTCTACGAATTCACCCCTCAATGGATTGATAAAGATAGCAGGCATTATTGGTGCAGCTCTCCTGATTCAACTTTTACTTTCCAGCCCTATACTCCACCTTATAATAACTTAGGAGAAGATTGGGAATTAAGTTTAAAATATGCCAGTAAAGTATATCGCATGACATTCGGAGTTCAGAAAGATACGCCTTATTTCCTGAAAACTGAAAAAGAAGAAATTCCTGCCGTTTTCAATAAAGCAACAATTATGGATGTAACTCCTAATTATCATGTTTGTACAGATATAAGTTTGCCAGCACCTCCAATAAAAGGAAATAATCTTGCTTATTTATCTCTTTTTAATACCCAAGGACTTAATCCAGTCGCTTGGGGGAGTATCGATTCTATAAAACAAGTAGTCCACTATCACAAGATACCTATAAATACACTTTTTTTCCCTACATATATAGACAATAATGGGAAATCAATTCAGTTTGATATGGCTTTTATGATACGCCAGGATTCCACAACAGGAAAATTTCATAAAGAAACAATTAATTGTAATCACCAAAAAAGAATTTCTATACATTTGTTACGTAAATACCCTCCCAAACCACACTTAGAAAACTATCGGAACAATATAAAAGGAGCACTTTTACTAGCCACTAACAAAATAGAAGATCCTTACGACACATTATATGTGCTACCTACCCCTCCTGCCCCTATTGGCAGAAATATAAAATAGATAATAATAAGGAATACCGATACTATAAGTTACAGACAAAAGACAAGTCTTCTATTAATATTGCCGAATATGAATTTCTGGCTACCAAAGATAGTAAACACATTTATACACTTCCAAGTACATTACCCATCTTTGACTCATTACAATGTTATGCTCCTGCAATCAATCCATATATGAAAGTGAAAGGAGCACCGATCAAATCAGGCCCTCTCTATCTTCAGGCATGTGACGGAAATCTAGATTCTTATATTGAATCAAGTTGGTTTGGTATAGAGTTTGCCCCGCCAGTATGTGTTAGAGCATTACAGTTATATCCAAGAAATGCCAGAAATGGAATAGAACCCAATAATAATTATCAGTTGCTCTATTTTGATAAAAACAAATGGATAGAACACGAAACAGCATGCTCCAGATATAACTATATAGATTTTGATTCTGTCCCTAGTGGAACTATATATTGGTTACGAAATTTAGATCATGGCAAAGAAGAACTTCCTTTCTTTTTCCGAAAAGGCAAACAAATATTTATTAGTCAAGAAACATGGTAGATAAATATCCGCAAATTACAGAAAACAACCTTTTCCTCCTTTAAAACAATCAAAAACAAAACACAAAAATCCAGTTTTAGCTAAAACGAATCCAAAATTAGCTAAACCATTATCTTTTAAGGATATAAATTTGCACACTAATCAATATGCCTATACTTTTGCTCAAAAGGTAGTTAGCCTTTAGATCTAAATACATCATAGGAAAAGTCTAAGCTGTTTCAACTGATTTGATTTTAAACCAAAAGAAATATCCAGCAGACTTGCACTACATTCTGTTTAGACACGGACATTTATAACACAGGATTCTTGATATGAAAAAAGTCATAAACTACTTGGTTTCTCTACTGTTAGGAGTGATTATAACATTCTCCACACTAGGTTCTTTTATCGAGGTATTCAATCAACCTCGTACCTCATTCATATTTAGTATGGCCGCAACATCAATTATAATGAGTGTAATATCTTTAGGCATTTACCGAGGGAAAGTCAGGATATCCAAGCCCATAATCCTATGTTTTTGTTTTTTGGTATTTTATTTGATTGACTTCAGAGACTTGACAAGTTTATGGAATATAGGAAGTTACAGTTTATTAATATTATTCATTACATTATGTTACATTGAACAAATATATTATTCAATAGTATTTAAAGTTTGTCTTTGGACAGCATTTTTACTTGCATGTTGGGGGTATCTACAATACTTCGAATATCTTCCTTCCAATAGCAAATATTTCATATTAACAGGCCCCTATCACAATCCGGCAATACTTGCCATAATATTAAGCTCTTTATTAGGAATAATACTGAATGTATTCATACTCTTTTATATTAAATTAAAAAAGTGCCACAAATTACTGATGTTTATTATTGCAATCACACTATTCTGTACACCTATACTGATATTGACTTATGCCCGTGCTGCTTATATTTCATTGATCATTTCTATTTTATATAGTCTATATTTACTATTTGCGCCCCAAAAGTTACGATTTAAACAAGTAATGTATTGTGGAGGTATTGTACTTTGTATTGTTATATCTGTTGGAACATTATATTATTTAAAACCCAAGTCAGCTGACGGGCGTTTACTAATATGGAAAGTCAGTTGGCAAATGATAAAAGACAAGCCTCTAACAGGATTCGGCAAAGGCGGTTTTGCAGCAAATTATTTGTATTATCAGGCTAAATACCTGGATTGCTCATCAGCAACTACCGAGGAAAGAGCATTAGCTGGTAATACCCATTTAGCATTTAATGAACCTCTGCGTATAACTGTTGAGTATGGAATAATAGGCTTATTCGTTTATTTAAGTTTCATTATTTGGCTACTTATTCCACCAAAAAGAAAGGGAGCTATTAATATTATATGCAAATCTCTTTTAGTAGGAATCTTTATATGGGGGATTTTTGCCTATCCAGATCAAGTATTTTCACTGCTCGCATTCTGGGTTATAGGAATTGCCCTCATATTAAAAAAAAAAGAGAAAAAAAATATCATGAGCTTCCTTATAATAAATACTCCAAAATAGCAATGATAATTCTATGCAGTTTCACTATTATTTGCCTAAGCAATCAACTTTGGAATAAATGGGAGTCGTACCACAAACTATATAGTTGTTTGAAAAATAGCAATTCACAAATGGCTACAGAGTTTCCCAATACACTTGAAAATATAAAAAAAGAAATGAAAAGTGATATAAGTTTTTTCCACCTCTACATTCAACTATTAAGAGCAAGTCATTCAGACGAGAAACTTCTTTACTCAATCCAGTTTCTGGAAACCAATTTTCCTACTCCTGGTTTATTCATAATAAAAGGAGACTATTTAAAAGAAAATTACAAATGGAAGGAAGCCGAAGAAGCCTATAAATTAGCAGCAGCTATGATGCCTTCTTTACAAGTTCCACGAGGGAAATTAGCCTTTTTATACAACGAAACGGGAAGAATAGAAGAGGCACGAAAAATAGCCCATAAGATATTAACAGAGGATGTAAAAATTTACGGTTTCAATACATTCAAATTACATCGCGATTTAAAAAGTATCTTCGAAGGTAAATCAAAATAATTATTAATTTAAACAGGAAAATGTATGAAAAACATTAGATCTTACAAAAAATGGAATATCCTAGCTTATATTGGGATACTCGGTATGCTATTGGCTTGCGCCGATCATATGTTACAAGGGGATGGAAATTCTGGAAACAATCGGCAAGATAATAAAAATGAGGAATTAACTATGCCGATAGCCAAACTATGGTTTGAGAACAACTATACTCCAGTAATCACAACACGAACTATCAGTGGGGAAGAATGGTTATGCAAGCCTCGTTGGGATGAAGCCGAAGAATATAATAGAATGCAGTACGAAGTAGTAGAAACTCCTATCTACACTCATGGAGCATATCTTATATTGGACAATGATACTGAATCTCATTGGCAATCTGATAAGAAACAGAGCTATATTCGAAACAATGCTCATTTAGTAGTTTTACTAAATAAAAAGACGAAAGAAACGAAAAGTTTCATTATGGTATTTATTGGAACTTATGAGTATTTAAAAAATACTCGAACAATCGGAAAGAACAATTATCTATATCGTCAACCGGACTTCAGTGGCAGCGTCTTTTTTTATGAGGTGAATGGTAGCTTTATTAATGGTTGGAAATATTCAGAAGGAAAAATTACCGCAAGCCTATCAAAGATTACAGATTTAAAAAAAGAGGCTAACTCTTCAAATGTTGCTACACGCTCTAGTGATGGATGCCAAGAAATCTGTTATCCTATTTATGGCCCTAGTTGCGATGGCGGACAAACAGGTATGGATGATATGGAATTTGGCACAGGTGATTCAAGCCCTCACTGTCCAACAGTACTCCTTGGTTATGAATGCATAGAAGACTGTAATATACCAGGTGGAGACGGTCCAGGAGAGCCCCCCATTGGAGAGATAGTGTATCCCTCAGATCCTATTGATAAAATCTATGGAAACAAGTCCACTTTAACATATAAAGAGCAAATGCTTCTGAGGGAGGCTCTATTATCAATAAAGGCTCAAAGAATTTGGAAAGAAGTCTATAACGCTTTAACAATATGCGATGTAAAAATAAATTTTCACATAGATTCATCCATTGAAGGAAAATCAAAAGAGAAATATGATGGTAACGATAGGTATATTCTATTTGCAAGTAAAGAAAATATCAATTCTAAAAACCTCATGAAAGAATTATTCAAAACTCTACAACATTGTTACTACGGAATAGATTTCAATAATCCAGACAAAAAGCTTACTATCGAATTTGAAGCGCATGTTTTTCCGGATATAGTAACTGCTATACTTTATGGTAGAATTCTGGAAGCAGATTCTTATTTAGCTTCAACAGATTCTTCCCCCATTTTTAAAAGTGCTGCAAAGGATCTAATTAATTCAGTACTCAAGGCTGGCTGTTTTGATGATGACCAATATATGCTTTATGAAAAAGCCGGAAAGATATGGAACCCCCTCAATTATCATGGAGAATTTGACTCTAATATCCAACCTATGGTATTATATTATATTTTCAGGAAATAAAGCAGATTAAATTAAGAAAATAGAAAAATACATTTAACAAGAAGGTCGGGATATTCAGTATATATCTCCTAATCACATAGAATAAAGAGTAAAGCTACATATAGACTTTACTTTTTATTCTATGTACATCCAGTTTTCTTCTATATAAGAAGATAAAATTGAAACATAACATATTTGGAAGAAATTTTTCAATGAAATAGAAAACATGACATATTTTAGTAGAATTAGCATATAGTATTTTTGCATAATACACTACATATCTTATGTACTAATCTAGAAGTTAATCCTTTATCAATAAGAAGCCAACTTTCTACAGCTAAAATAGATAAATTTAGAGTTCCTGCCCATCAGATTCCTGCCTTTTGTTTTGTATGGTTCGATACAAAACCCTATTTTTGTTCCAATCTTTGCACAACACCATGAGAAAAACCATGTTAACCACACTGATATTGTTCCTATTGTTACTCTTTCCGGATAAAGCAGTCGGCAATAAACAATACGCTTTCCAGCAGATAAGTACGCAAAATGGCTTGTCCTCTTCAGTCCGCTGCCTGGTTGTGAGCCAGGAGAAAGGATACGTATGGATGGGAACGAGGCTGGGCATCGGACGTTTCGACGGCTACGAACTAAGAAAATATCTATTGGGAAACATCACCCATATTATTGAAGATAAAGAACATACCATCTGGACCATTACTCCCAAAGGTTTATTCTACTACGATTATCAGGAAGACAAATTCCTCCAAGCACGCGACGAAGACAACAACCCGGTGACCGTAACTTCCATCTGCCCGTGGACCGACGGCGTATTGTTCGGTGGTAACGGAAGACTCTACAAATATGACTATGCCAACCGGAAAATCAAATTCTTATATCCTCTGACACCTAATAATAAATACAATATTACCAACTTACAAAAGTGGGACGACCACACCCTATTGTGCAGTAACCGCTGGAACCATGCACTGCTCATTGACGTTTCCACCGGACAGACACGCCCTGTTCCTTTTGAGAGCAACGAACTGATTTCCACACTCATTGATAAGAACGGGAACATATGGATAGCCCCTTATTATCAGGGGGTGAAGTGTTACGACCGGAATGGCAAACTCCTGCACTCCTACCACAGCGGAAATTCCCCTCTGCAAACCAATGTTGTACTCTCACTGGCCGAAAATGACGGACACATCTGGATTGGAACGGACGGTGCAGGCATTTATATATTAAATCCGGAAAACGACGAGATGTCCGTCCTGTCACATACTCCGGGCGATCCTTACTCTCTGCCGGTCAATTCCATTCTTTACTTGTATTCCGACACCAACAACAGTATGTGGGCAGGCAGTGTACGCGGAGGACTAATCAGCATTAAGGAAGTAGGGATGAAGATTTACTCGGATGCCCTACCCGGCACGGAATACGGATTAAGTGAGAAATCAATCTTATGCATCTATCAGGACGAAGATGACGAAATCTGGATTGGGACAGACGGCGGTGGAATCAACCATTTTCATCCCGGTAGCAAGAAGTTCCACCACATCATGTCCACATGGGGAGACAAAGTATCTTCTATCACAGGAGTGGACAAACAACGGTTATTAGTATCCCTGTTTAGCAAAGGATTGTTCTTCTTCGACAGGAAAACCGGAAATTACCAGCCACTCATTATCGTAAACGACAGCATCAACGAACTGATGTGCAAGCGTGGAAAAGCCGTAAATGTATTCCAAAACACACCCGAAACCATATTATTACTTGCCGAATCGCCTTATAGTTACCACATAGGTAAGAAAGAATTCACCCCTATTTCACTGGACAAATACACTAAAGAGATTATTGGTACCATGTTGCCGATAGAGAGCGAAGGCCCTGTCTCCTACCTGCACGATTTTAAACACATCTACCGCATAGACTCCCGGAAAAATGTATTGGAAACTCTCTTCAGTTGTCAGGGAGACACCATATTCAACTCCATAGCCATCGATGAAAGCGGGGTTTTCTGGATAGGAAGCAATTACGGCCTCAGCCGTTACTCCATCGAGAAGCGAGAACACACCAACATCCCCAACAGCCTGATTAATGAAATCAATTCACTGATTTGTGATAAACAGGGGCGCGTATGGCTGGGGGCTGACGGAAAACTGTTTGCCCACCTCATTCACGAAGGAGAGTTCATCCTCTACGGAGAATCTGACGGAGTGATTCTGAATGAGTATCTGGAAAAGCCACGGTTGTTATCTGCCCAAGGCGATATCTACATGGGCGGTGTCAACGGCCTGCTCTGTGTCAACAAGCAACTCCCCGACGAGCCAACAACTCCACCCGTGCTGGAACTGGCTGATGTATCGGTGGGCGGAGAACGTATGAACGCCCTGATTAACACCGGACAAAGCCTGAAAGTACCGGAACAAAGCAAACCCATATCCATTAAGATTATCGCCCACGACAAAGATATCTTCCGCAAACCCATGTATCGCTACACCCTGCGGGGAATGGAGGGGCAAGTCATCTACTCTTATCAACCGGAACTGACACTCAGCGGTTTGCCTGCAAGAACTTATCAAGTGATGGCTGCATGCAGCACCCGTTGTGGCGGATGGACGGAAGATTACCAAATACTGGAATTAATAGTGCTTCCGCCCTGGTATAAATCCGGCTGGTTCACAATTAGTTGCATCATAGTGGCATTCTCCGGCATTGTACTCGTATTCTTCTCCTTGCTGCGCCGCAAAGAAAATAAGCTGAAATGGGCCATGAAAGAGCACGAGCAACAGGTGTATGAAGAAAAAGTACGCTTCCTTATCAACATCAACCATGAATTGCGCACTCCATTAACTCTGATACATGCTCCGCTAAAACAACTGTTGGCAACCTTATCACCGGAGGATGAAAAATACCCTATTATACAAAGCATCAGCAAGCAGTCCGGACGCATGAAAGAGCTTCTGAACATGGTACTGAATGTACGAAAAATGGAAGTGGGACAAAGCACCCTGCATGTGGAGAACGTAGAGTTGAACCCGTGGGTGGAACAACTTATTGATGACTTCCGGCCGGAGGCAACAATGAAAGGAATTTCCATCGTTTACAATCCGGACAAGGAAGTGGACACCCTCTGTTTTGACAAGGAAAAATGCACCACCATCCTGACGAACCTGCTTATCAACGCACTGAAATACAGTTCCGAAAACGGGCAAATCAGTGTATCCGTAAGCTTGTCCGAAGACCAGAGCAACGTGCGCATTTCTGTAGCCGACGAAGGTCCCGGTTTAAAGGACATAGATATAAACAATCTCTTTATCCGATTCTATCAAGGCAACAACAGCCGTCCGGGCACAGGTATCGGTCTTTCTTATTCCAAAATTCTGGCCGAACAGCATGGCGGAAGCATCGGTGCGTATGACCACGAAACCACTCCCGGAGCAACCTTCTGGTTTGAGTTGCCCCGCAACGTGCAGCCCGGAAAGGTAACCCTACAACCCCAACCTTATCTGAATGAGTTATTAGCTCCTACCCAGGAAGTGGAAAGTGTTCCGGAAGAAACAGCCGTAAAAGAAGAAACCACGAACAACACACTACTCATAGTAGATGACAATAAGGATTTGACCGACTATTTGTCCGAAGCACTGAAAGGCAAATTCAAGAAGATATGGGTGGCTTATGATGGCGAAGAAGCGCTGCGCATTTGTCGGGAATCATATCCGGATATAGTTGTCAGCGACATACAAATGCCCCGCATGAATGGGTATGAGTTGTGCAAGCACATCAAGGAAGACCTGGAAATCAGCCATATCCCTATTATTCTGCTGACCGCCCGCAATGATGAGGAAAGCCAGATTTTCGGCTACAAGAACGGAGCCGATGCTTATCTGACGAAGCCTTTTGAGGTCAGCATACTTCACACCATCATCCAAAGCCAACTGAAAAACCGTGAACGGATGCGGACTCGCTATGCGGAAGCGGGGCCATTGCCTCAGCCACAGGAAAGTACATTCAGTTCAGCAGACGAAATATTTCTCAAACGAATGAATAAAACCATTTCAGATAATCTGGAAAATCCGCAAATGGGAGTACCGCTACTTTGTACAGAACTGGGCATCAGCCGCGCATCCCTCTACAACAAGTTGAAGGCACTGACCGGAATGGGGGCAAATGATTATATTACTAAAATCAGGATGGAAAAAGCTGTATGGTTGCTTACACACAGTTCCCTCAGCATAAATGAGATAGCGGATCAGACAGGGTTCTCTACATCACGTTATTTCAGTACAGTGTTCAAACAGTATATGGGATGTTCACCGACGCAATATAAGGAGGAGCATTCGTAAAAAAGGCTGTTATTTGCTGTAAACTCAGCAGCTTCATTGCGTTCGCATAGGTAGTTTCTTAGTTCAGAGTGCTTCTTTTTGCAACGGCCACGAATGTCGTTCAGCTGCTTCACGGCGATGAGGCTCGTGCTCCACAGTCATGAAGCACAAGCCCCACGAATGTACGTACTACCAAAACACTGCATATCAACACAATAGACATGCACGATTTTCACAAAGAACAAAGGAGATTGACATCTACAATCCCTATATAGGATGGATAAAAGTAGGTAAGAAACGGAGTACTATCTGAATAAAAAGCAGGTAATCCGGTATCTTTTACATCAAAATAAGCAGGAAATGAGAAGATAGAGAATGAAAGGTCTTATACAAATATAAATGATAACAAAAAGATAATCAGAAATATACATTCAATTAAGAGTGGTGTAGGCAAATTTGCCTACACCACTCTTATTATTTGCTTCCACCATGCTCTATCACCGATGAACAGGGAGATACAGAGCGCTGGTGTAAGCGTGTAGGTAAAAGTGGAGATAAAGTCTGTGTAACAAGACAAGCATGGATAAGAAAGAGATGATAAGTATAAGCAGTTCACTCTAATTTCTTGTCGGGCGAATAAATCAATCCGTCCACTGCCTTTTCTCCATCAAGAGTAACAAACACTACAGTAAACATCCATTTTACTAATCGCACCTCCGGCAAAGTAAATTTGCCTACAGGAAGTTTCAGTAATACCTTATTCCAGCCTTTATGCAGTTGAACCGATAAGGGGGGACGGGACACGCAGTTTTCATTCCCGAGAGGAGTCTCAGGATTTTTTATACGATGAGTGGCCGTCCATACCGGCGGTAACACTTCTTCTTCATTCAGCCAGATGCGACTCTCTTTATAATCCCATTTGCCGGGCAAAGGCGGGAGATCAGCCTCCGAACGACCATAATTTTGAAACTCAGCCCATAATCCAACAGTCTGTTCTTGGGGAGAATAGACATAAGTATAGGCATAAGCCGTATGATTTTCCTTCGGATCTTTATAAAAAGTTGGGACAAACGTTCCCCACACATGGCGTAAGTAAATTCCGGTACCTACGGCAAGATGGGTATCATACTTCTTTCCATTATACTGATAGCTATCCTGCAATTTTCGTTCAGGAGGAAATACCCTTGTCAAATCTCCCTCATTGGGAAATGCATCGGTAATCTTCCACCAGACATTGGTTTGTTTGACATAAGCAAACGGATATCCCCGGAAAAGATGTTCTTTATACCATAACATCCGCTCTTCAAAATCAACGAAAGAATGATATGTTGCATTATTCTTATCCGGCGGAAGAATGGTACCGTTCTTGTCGAAATATTCAGTTCCTCCACCCAGCCAGGCGCGTTCTGCAATGGCCAGCATATTGGGGTAAAAACCATTCTCACGGATAATGTTTTCCTCTTTGTTGACGCAGCGGTCGTTCCATACAGCAAGGATAGCTCCGGCAATGTCATCGTTGCCCTGTTCTACATCGCAGATATGGCTGTTATATAGCCCTATGATATCTCCGAAAGTATCAAAATGATTCAGATAGTGCAGACGCGAATCAATAGCAGGAATACCTTTCTGCGCTTTTCCGCGCGAACTCCACAGATGTGTCATATCAATTTCACCCGTTTGATAATGCCAACCAGGATTCCAAGAAATAGCTTTCTTCCCCAAAGCACGGATAAATGCCACCATTTCGGGCACAAACTGCGGATTGGTAATCTTCACTTCGTCCGTGCCGATATGCAGATAAGGTACATCAAAAGTTTCACAAACTTCCTCAACTAAGAGTTTTAATATTTTCATCCCTTCCGGACTCTGCATATCGTGGCGAAATGTACGCATAAAAGCTGCACTGTGTCCCGGCATATCTATCTCTGGAATCAGTAACATTCCATGAGCCTTACAGAAAGCTACCAGTTCTTTCGCTTCAGCTTGCGTATAATATTTTCCCGGCATGCGGGTAGTATTAGCACTGTCGTTCAGCATCGGAAATATTTTACTTTCCAACCGCCAGGACTGATTCTCCGTCAAATGCCAATGGAACACATTTATCTTGAATCTGGAAAGCATCGTGATTTCACGTTTCAATTCGCCCATAGAAATATACGTACGTCCCACATCGTGCATAAAACCCCGGATGCGAAAAGCCGGCCAATCGGTTATCGTACATCCCTGAAAAGTAGTCTTTTTACCTGACGAGTCGGCTAATTGCCTTAAAGTTTGCATAGCCCAATAGACTCCCCTTTCGCTCATTGCTTCTATAGAAATCTTCTTAGCCATTACTTTAAGTTTATATGCTTCATCTCTATTTAAAGGCGCTTCATCCAGCGACTCCACTAATTTCACTTCAATCACTGCCGCAGATCTTCCATCTATCCGACCGCCCAGTTCAGAAATAAAACATTCCCATTCATCCTGCAAAACAGGAGTATCAAGGCGTGTCTTATCCAGTACAAAATGGCCACGTTCTTCTGTAAACTTCTGCGGTCGAGGCAGCAAATAATATTCGCTCGCCTGCATATGACACGCAAACAAAAGACAGCATAAATAAAAATATAAGAAATATAAGCCTTTCATAATATAGTGATTAAGATTACATTATAAATATACATTTCCTTATAGCTAATAAACTATTCCAACTCCGGCAATGTCACCGGAAACATATTATTTTCTCTATGTTCCTGGCGGATAACTTCAAGCATCTGTTTCACAATATCCGGATGTTGCGCCACTATATCAGTATCTTCGTGGATATCCCTTGAGAGGTCGTACAGATAAGGCTTTCCTTTCTTGACTACCAGTTTCCAGTCGTCCATACGAACGCCGAACTGATCGGTTTCATGGAATTCCCAATAGAGGAAATCATGTTTCTGCTGTTTGTCGGCATTGCCTAATAAGGTAGGGGCAAAGGAAATGCCATCGAAACAGTCATTTTCTAATTTCTTATTGATATACTTTTTCGGGAATCCTTTGTCACCTATCAGTTCACAGAATGTGGGCATGATGTCGTAAAATGCCAGTTGATGGTCGTTTACCGAACCGGCGGAGATGCGTTCCGGCCAGCGCACAATGAAAGGTATCCGAATGCCGCCTTCATGGCACTGCCGTTTCAGGCCGCGCAGTTTCCCATCCCGACCGAAGAACTCCGGGTCTGCTCCTCCTTCTTCGTGAGGACCGTTGTCACTGCTGAAGATGACGATGGTGTTCTTGTCCAGCCCTTTTTCTTTCAGTTTCTTCAAGACTTCGCCCACGTAATAGTCCAGACGGGTAATCATACCGGCAAACTGGGCATGGGTATGCTCCGAAACATTATAACGTCCTTTCTCGTACCCGCCCCAGGTTTTATCTCTAAAGAACTTCTTCTTGTAGCTTTTCAGAATAGAATCATTCGGCTGTGCAAGTTCCGCATGCGGCAAGGTGTAGGTGAAAAAGCCATAGAAAGGCTGCTCTCCGTCCTGTTGGTCCAACCATTCCAGCGCCTTACCGTGAATCAGGTCAGCCGAATATTGTGTACGTTTCTTGTAATCATCGCCAAACATCGGATAGTTGATATTATCTTCCATCAGGATGCGTACAACTCCTGTGTCTCCTTCCTGTTTACTGTATCTGTTCAGAAAATTGGGATAATACAAATGAGCTTGAAACTGACATATATAACCATAGAATTCATCAATACCCCGTTTATCCGGTGTGGAACAAGAGCCTTCATAACCACCTGCCCACTTGCCGAAGACTCCTGTTGTATAACCGTTCTTCTTCATGATTTCAGGGAGAATGATATGATTTTCATCGTATGGTTCTTGACCGACAACGGTGAATTCGTCATTAATCCCATATTTCACGGTTGGAACTCCCTGCCAATACTCTTTATTTCCACGCACATGAGTGTGTCCCGTATGTTGCCCCGTCATCAGCGAAGCACGGGAAGGGGCGCTCACCGGACTACCGGCATAGGCTTGAGTAAACAGCATACCTTCGGCTGCCATACGATCTATATTAGGCGTTTCAATGTATTTCTGTCCGTAGCACCCCAAATCCCCGTATCCCATATCATCGCAGAGGATAAAGATAATGTTAGGTTTGGGATTCTTGTTTGCCGCATTAGCGCACAAAGCAACAGTAGCCAACAAGCCTGTTCCTAAAGTTATACCTATCTGTTTCATGCTAAGCAATTTATTATGTGCTGACTCTAAATTATTTTGATATATCATAACTGTAGTAGCTGTCATCCTGAGCTTGTCGAAGGATCTCTTCTCCTGCTTATATAGCGCAGATTTATGCTAAGAGAGTAGATCCTTCGACAAGCTCAGGATGACAGGCACTAACAGAAATCATTCTCATATATCAAAATTATCTCAAATCAGTACTTATTATTTATTTCAATTTCCCTGTCACTTATTCTTCTCCCCCGAAATCTTCTTGTTGCTGCTCCACTTCTTTCAGTCTTTGAGCATTCTGCACTTTCAGAATCCTCTCCTGCTCCAACTCCACAGCCGATTTTGCGGACGTTCCGGCAGACTGTAAAGAAGATGAACCGGCAATCAGCGCCGCATCTTTCTCCGAATAAACCAACGGATGAGCAGCAGGATAGCTTTCCAACTCCAAAACAGCACTTACAGGCATCTGCGAGCCTTCAAAGAGCACACTTGCCGTTACCTTTATCTTACCCGGCTTCAAGGTGGACTGTATCAGCACCGGAGCTGTCCCCCACTTCACCGGAGCAGGATTTGCCAGTATTCCGGCATCACCCAGAATACGTCCTTCACCTTCCACATGAAACTTCACATAGTAATTGTTCAAGCGTTTGATGTTCCCATTCTTATCGGCTATAGCAGCTACTACAGTAACAAAGTCGGAGCCATCGGCTTTCAGATTTACATTCTCATTGTCAACCCAGAGCAATACTTTCTCCGGACGACGGGCAGGGTGAACTTCGTGCGTAGCAACCACCTTGCCATCTATCAAACCTTCTGCCCGCAACAATACTTCATCCTGCTTTTTCTTCCGTGACATCGCTTTATCAACCATGAAATCGTAAACATCGGAGAAGGTTATAACAGGCGAAGGCATACCTTCTTTAACTACCGGTTTATTATAAGCATAAGTCTTTCCATCTTTCAAGAAGGTGAGGCGCACTTCATCGCAATTGGAATAAACAGTCACATCCTTGCCGGAAAACGGTGTCATTTCATGAGCGATATAAACCACCGGACCGGTTTCAAAAAGCCGCTCTTCTTTCCGGGGCGAACGCTGCGCCTTGAACATATAGTACGAATACTTGGGCTGGCGGAATACATCCATCAGTCCGCCATAAAATGGATCGGGATGATAGCCACGCTGATGGTCGAACGAATGCCACAGGCAGCCGCCCACATGTTGGCGGGGAGTGCGATAAAGGGCATCGTAGCAGGTATAAGTATAACTGGGATTTGCATAATGCTGTGCTTGGATAAGCATAGGTTGTTCTCCCCAATTGCGGGCTACACGACTGGGAGAGTTATGTGAGCTCCAGTCGTCTACATTGTCACCCCATTCACGGGTAAAATAGGTTATCTTAGGGTCAGCATCCTTGTCGCCCCACGACTTGCCATCGAAGGAGGGATGCGTGAAAAGTACCGGGAAATGCTCGCGTCCGCGTGCACCGCTATCACAACCGGAATAGCAGTAGGGATAAGGATACTCCTGGTCTACAATGTCACGGGTGTTCTTGGCAAAGTCTTCCGGATACCAGGTTTCATTGAGGATAGGTTCCCACATCCACACACAAGCATGGTTGCGGTCGCGTCGCACAAGGTTGCGGATATCACTGTATACACGTTGTGCAAATTCGGGAGCATCATTCCAGAACTGCCAGCCCGGAGTATTAACAATTACAAACAAACCGAGTTCATCGCATGCATCCATGAATGCCGGGTCTTGCGGACAATGGGCGTTACGGATTACTTTCATTCCGGCATCACGCAGTTTCTTGGCATCACGCCAATGAATACTGTTAGCCACGGCATTACCTACCACCGCAAAGTCCTGATGACGGTTAGCGCCAATCAACGGACTTTCATAAGGTTTACCATTCAGCCAGAAACCGTCCTTGCCCTTAAACTCTACGCTACGGATGCCGATACGGCGGCGATAACCGTCCACCACATTACCTTCGCGGTCACGGATACGTACAATCAGATTATATAAGGTGGGAGTTTCCGGACTCCACAGTAATGGATTCTTGATCGTGATTTTATCTTGTGAAGTAACAGCCTTTCCCGGCCGTACTTGAACCTTATCATTCAAGAAAGCAACCTGTGTACCATCCGGTTGCTGCAATTCATATTCCACAATTCCGGCAAAAGTTTTACGGCTATCATTACGTAAGTGAGCTTTCAATAATACTTCAGCCAAAGTATCCGATACTTTATCATAAGCCACAAACAAGCCGCCGCCCGCTACTTCGTCCTCAAAATTCGGATCAGTAATAAAGACCGGATTATGAGCTACCAACCAGCAATCACGATAAATGCCACCGAAGTAGGTAAAGTCGAGCACATCCTGTGCCTTTCCGGGAGGATAGCTCGTATCATCGCTATTATCCGCCCACACGGCTATCACATTATCCTCTCCCCAGTTCAATACGTCAGAGATATCGACCACCACAGGCAGATAACCGCCAAAATGTTCAGTCAGCAACTTCCCGTTGACAAATACCTTGCTCTTTCCCATGATGGCTTCGAAGTGCAGGAAGAGTTTCTTCCCCTTCAAAGCATCCGCAGGGGTGAAGTGCTTACGATACCAGACTTCTCCCTGATAATTGATGCAACCACTGGCTTCTGTCGGCAAATATTCAATGCCATTGGGCAGAGAGACTACCGTCCATTCCGCATCATTAAAGTTCGCAGCTTCAGCACCCGCAACGGCTCCTTTATAAAAGCGCCAGGCAGGATTCATGGAAAACACTTCACGCCCGGAATTGGGCAGTTGGAAGAAACCGGCAGTAGAAAACTCGGGTTGATGAGATGCCTGCACAGCACAGCAGGGAATTAAGAATAAAGCGATCAGGATGAAATGAATGATTCTCTTCATAAGGATAGTATTATTTTAAGTATATAGATTGGAGCAATGACAATGTCTATAGCATCCGATACAAAAGTAGGGCAAAACCCAGAAATACAATTACAATAATCGCTATTTTTAATCCAATTTTATCTAATCAGCCATTCATAGCCGGAATTTATTGACAGTATTTGCTCTTCATCCTACAAAGCAGAACTAACTATGGGGATTAACCAACTCCATACCAAAACCGAATCCGAACCATACTTGCTCCGTAGTAAATTCAGTCAAAGGTACTTCTACACAGAGAAAGTACGGGATTGGTACGGAGCAAGTATGCCCCAGGTATAGTCCGGAGACAAAACTAAGACTATAAAACCACCTCAATTCCCCACCCAAAAGCCCTTTCAGCACTATGTTCATTATCAATGAAATAAACAATAAACAGGGTGTTGAAAACTTCTCAAAAAGTTTTTAGTTAAAACTTGTGGGGAATTGTGGGGAAATGTGTACTTTTACCGTCGCTTATTATAATAAGGTAATAATGATACGTTTTTTGGGCAATATAGAAGCGAAAACCGACGCTAAGGGACGTGTATTTATCCCTGCCGGTTTTCGGAGGCAACTGCAATCTGCTTCCGAAGAGAAGCTCGTGCTGCGCAAAGACGTGTTCCAGGACTGCCTGGTACTCTATCCAGAAAGCGTTTGGTTCAAGACGCAAAACCAACTAAGGAAGCGCCTGAACAAGTGGAACGCAAAACACCAAGAAATCTTCCGGCAATTTGTGAGCGATGCGGAAATCATGGTTCCCGATGGGAATGGACGCATCTTGCTGCCCAAACGTTACCTGCAAATGGCCGGCATACAGAGCGATGTACGTTTCATCGGTGTGGACAATACGATAGAAATCTGGGCAAAAGAGAAAACTGAACAACCGTTCATGAACCCGGAAGAGTTTAGCGAAGCTTTGCAGGATATTCTGGGAGACGAAGACGATTGGGAAGAAGACGAGGATGAGTGATTAACGATTAGTGATTAGTGATGAATGGGAAATGAAGAGTTGACATATCATGTACCGGTGTTGTTGATGCCGAGTGTGGACGGAATGAATATCCGGCCGGATGGAACGTATATAGACGTTACCTTCGGAGGTGGAGGGCATTCACGGGAAATACTGTCACGGCTGGGAGACGGCGGACGGTTACTGGGATTCGACCAAGACGAAGATGCGGAACGGAACATTGTGGATAATCCGCACTTCACTTTTGTACGCAGCAACTTCCGATATCTGCACAATTTTCTACGTTATCACAACATCGAGGAAGTAGATTCAATACTGGCTGATCTGGGTGTATCCTCCCATCACTTCGATGATAGCGAAAGGGGATTTTCGTTCCGCTTTGACGGTGCACTGGATATGCGCATGAACAAGCGTGCGGGGGATACTGCAGCAGATATCATAAACAACTATGATGAGGAACGGTTGGCTGACATCTTTTACCTATACGGTGAATTAAAGAACAGTCGCAAACTGGCATCTGTAATTGTGAAAGCACGTGCCGGACAGAAGATTACAACCATCGGTGAATTTCTGGAAGTCATTAAACCGCTTTTCGGTCGGGAACGGGAGAAAAAAGAACTGGCTAAAGTTTTTCAGGCACTGCGCATCGAAGTGAACCAGGAAATGGAAGCTCTGAAAGAGATGCTATATGCAGCAACCGAGGCTTTGAAACCAGGCGGACGATTGGTAGTAATTACCTACCATTCACTGGAAGACCGGATGGTAAAGAATATCATGAAAACCGGAAATGTGGAAGGTAAAATGGAAAAGGATTTCTTCGGAAATGTACAGACTCCATTCCGGTTGGTTAACAATAAAGTGATTGTACCGGACGATGCGGAAATAGAACGGAACCCGAGATCGAGAAGTGCAAAACTGAGAATAGCAGAGAAAAAGTGATGGTAAGATAATGAAGGATATGGAAGAAAAACAGGTAAACGAAAAAACAGAGAAAGCGAAGAAAGCCAAAAATCGCACATCTCTGAAAAACATTATTGGTGGCGACATTCTGGCTACGGATTTTTTTCGCCGTCAGACGAAGTTGCTCGTAATGATAATGCTGCTGATTATATTCTATATACACAATCGTTATGCTTGCCAGCAGCAAATGATAGAGATTGATAAATTGAAAAAAGAGCTGATTGACATCAAATACGATGCTCTTACCCGTAGTTCAGAATTAATGGAGCGGAGCCGGCAGTCACGTATCGAAGAGTATATTGCAAGTAAAGAGAGTGACTTGCAGACATCCACTCATCCACCGTATTTGATTAAGTAATTATAGAATCATTAAATTGTAGACAGATTTGGCAGTAAATAAGAAAAATATCATGACCCGCTACTTCTTTGTAGTCCTCGTAATGGGATTGCTGGGAATAGCTATTGTCGTTAAAGCCGCAGTCATCATGTTTGCGGAGCGACAGTATTGGCAGGATGTAGCCGACCGTTTCGTGAAAGAAAACGTGACGGTAAAGCCTAATCGTGGTAACATTCTTTCATCCGACGGCAAACTGATGGCAAGTTCCCTGCCCGAATATCGTATATACATGGACTTCAAGGCAGGAGGAGAAACCAAGGACACGATGTTGGTGAACCACATGAATGAAATATGTGAAGGGTTACATAAGATATTTCCTGATAAGAGTGCAGCTGAGTTCAAGTCACACTTACAGAAAGGGCGTAAAAAAGGTAGCCGGAACTATCTGATTTATCCGAGACGTATTTCATACATCCAGTACAAAGAAGCCAAGCGTCTGCCTGTTTTCAATCTGAACAAATACAAAGGCGGTTTCCACGAACAGGTATATAATCAGCGTAAAAAGCCGTTTGGCTCCTTGGCAGCCCGTACACTGGGTGACCTCTATGCAGATACTGCACAGGGGGCAAAGAATGGTATCGAACTGGCTTTTGACACTCTGCTGAAAGGACGTGACGGTATCACGCACCGCCAGAAAGTGATGAATAAATACCTGAACATCGTAGATATAGCTCCCGTAGATGGCTGCGACATTATCTCCACTCTCGATGTAGGTATGCAGGATATCTGCGAGAAAGCATTGGTGGATAAGTTGAAAGAAATCAATGCTACTGTAGGTGTAGCCATACTGATGGAAGTGGAAACAGGTGAAGTCAAAGCTATCGTCAACATGATGAAAGCTGGTGACGGCAACTATTATGAAATGCGTAATAATGCCATTAGCGATATGATGGAACCGGGGTCTACATTCAAGACGGCTTCTATCATGGTAGCCCTTGAAGACGGGAAAATTACTCCGGAGACGGAAGTAGATACCGGAAACGGTGTAATGATGATGTACGGTAGTAAGATGAGGGATCATAACTGGCATCGCGGTGGCTACGGGAAGATCAATGTAACCCGTATCCTAGAAGTTTCTTCCAATGTCGGTGTTTCGTACCTAATCGACAAGCACTACAAGGATAATCCTCAAAAGTATGTAGACGGGCTGAAGCGAATGAGCATTGACCAACCACTAAATCTACAAATCTCAGGTGAGGGAAAACCGAATATAAAAGGTCCGAAAGAAAGATATTTCGCCAAGACGACCTTACCATGGATGAGTATCGGTTACGAAACTCAGGTTCCGCCGCTCAACATCCTTACTTTCTATAATGCTATTGCCAATAATGGCACGATGGTGCGTCCTAAGTTTGTAAGAGCCGCTGTAAAAGATGGTGAGGTGATAAAAGAATATCCGACGGAGGTAATCAATCCGAAGATTTGCTCCGACCGCACCTTGACACAAATCCGCGATATTCTGGAAAAAGTGGTATCACAAGGATTGGCGAAACCGGCCGGAAGCAAACAATTCTCCGTAGCTGGGAAAACGGGTACGGCACAGGTATCCCAGGGTTTGGCAGGCTATAAGTCAGGACGGGTGAATTATTTGGTAAGTTTCTGCGGTTACTTTCCGGCAGAAGCACCGAAGTACAGTTGTATTGTTTCTATCCAGAAACCGGGACTTCCTGCCTCAGGTGGTTTGATGGCCGGTAGTGTATTCGGAAAGATTGCCGAAAGAGTGTATGCTAAAAATCTGCGGTTTGATATCCGCAGTGCAATAGATAGCACAAGCAATGTCATTCCTCCGGTAAAAGCAGGAGAAATGAATGAAGCATTGCAGGTGTTGGATGGGCTGAATGTTCCGGTACAAAAGCAGTTCTCTCCCAAGAAAGGGAAAGAAGCATGGGGACATACGCAGGAGTCCCCTAATGCAGTTATTCTGCAGGCCAAGGAGGGAACAAGCTCAAATACAGTTCCCAACGTCATAGGAATGGGAGCGAAAGATGCTGTTTACTTATTGGAAAGCAAAGGACTGAAAGTCAGAATAAGCGGTATAGGAAAGGTAAAGAATCAATCGATACCGGGTGGTAACCGCGTTGTGAAAGGTCAAACCATAGTTTTGACACTTCGTTAAACTATTAAGAATATACATTATATATAATAAGGTATGATATTAAGTGAATTACTGAAAGCAATACAACCGATACAAATTATCGGAAGTACGGAGACGGAAATAACGGGGGTAAATATCGACTCCCGTCTGGTGCAAGCCGGACATCTGTTCATGGCTATGCGCGGTACCCAGACTGACGGGCATGCTTACATTCCCGCTGCCATTGAGAAAGGTGCCGTCGCAGTGCTTTGCGAAGATGTGCCTGAAGAAAAGAAAGAAGGCATCACCTATATCCAGGTGAAAGACAGCGAAGAAGCTGTTGGTAAAATAGCCACTACTTTTTACGACGACCCAACCTCCAAAATGGAATTGGTAGGCGTAACCGGAACAAACGGAAAAACCACCATCGCTACCTTATTATATAATACATTCCGTTATTTCGGTTACAAGGTAGGACTGATCTCTACAGTCTGCAACTATATAGATGATCAGGCAATCCCAACTGAACATACCACCCCCGACCCCATCACCCTAAATCAGTTGCTGGGACAGATGGCAGACTCCGGGTGCAAATATGTCTTTATGGAAGTAAGTTCACATTCCATTGCCCAGAAACGCATCAGTGGTCTACGCTTTGCAGGGGGAATCTTTACCAACCTGACACGTGACCACCTGGACTACCACAAGACTGTGGAAAACTATCTCAAAGCCAAGAAGAAATTTTTCGATGATATGCCGAAAGGTGCTTTCAGTCTGACTAATCTGGATGACAAGAACGGACTCGTCATGACCCAGAACACACGTTCCAAAGTATATACTTATTCCTTGCGTAGCCTCAGCGACTTCAAGGGCAAAATATTGGAATCTCATTTTGAAGGGATGTTGCTCGACTTCAACAACCATGAACTGGCCGTACATTTCATTGGTCGTTTCAATGCTTCAAACTTGCTGGCAGTATTCGGTGCAGCCGTATTGCTTGGAAAGAAGGAAGAAGACGTACTCGTTGCACTCAGTACCCTGCAACCTGTGGCCGGACGCTTCGATGCTGTACGTTCACCCAAAGGTATCACTGCCATTGTGGACTATGCACACACACCGGACGCTCTCATCAATGTTCTGAATGCCATTCACGGCGTACTCGAAGGAAAAGGGAAAATAATTACTGTAGTAGGTGCAGGCGGCAACCGAGACAAAGGTAAACGCCCCATCATGGCAAAAGAGGCGGCCAAAGCAAGCGATCGTGTTATCATCACTTCGGACAACCCCCGCTTTGAAGAGCCGCAAGATATCATCAATGATATGCTTGCCGGATTGGATAAAGACGACATGCAGAAGACCATCAGCATTGCCGACCGGCGCGAAGCTATCAAAACAGCATGTATGCTGGCGCAGCCCGGTGATGTTATTCTTGTAGCCGGAAAGGGCCATGAGAACTATCAGGAAGTCAAAGGAGTTAAACATCATTTTGATGACAAAGAAGAGTTAAAGGCGATAATGTTTTAAAGTGATAAAGTGGTAGAGTGATATTACTTTAACACATTATCACTTTACCACACTATCACACTAAATAGTTGATTTATGTTATACTACTTATTTCAATGGCTGGACAAATATAACATTCCCGGTGCGGGCATGTTTGGCTATACATCATTCCGGGCTCTGATGGCAATCATTCTCGCATTGCTCATCTCAAGTATCTGGGGTGACCGTTTTATAGACTTGCTGAAACGGAAACAAATTACAGAGACCCAACGTGATGCCAGCATCGACCCGTTCGGAGTGAACAAAGTGGGTGTACCAAGTATGGGAGGTGTCATTATTATTGTGGCCATTCTCATTCCATGCCTATTGCTGGGTAAACTGAGCAATGTCTATATGATATTGATGCTGATTACCACAGTATGGTTAGGATCGCTGGGCTTTGCCGATGATTACATCAAAATCTTTAAGAAAGACAAAGAAGGTTTGCACGGGAAATTCAAAATTATCGGCCAGGTAGGTTTAGGACTGATTGTAGGCCTGACACTTTACCTGAGTCCACAGGCAGTTATCCGCGAGAATATTGAAGTAAAGAAACCAGGACAGGAAATGGAGGTCATCCATGCAGGGCAAGACATTAAGTCCACGCAGACTACGATTCCGTTCTTTAAGAGCAATAACCTGGATTACGCAGACTTTGTGGGTTTCTTAGGTGAGCATGCACAAACTGCCGGTTGGGTTTTATTCGTAATCATTACTATATTCGTAGTAACAGCTGTCAGCAATGGCGCCAATCTGAATGACGGAATGGACGGCATGGCAGCGGGAAACTCAGCAATCATAGGCTTGGCATTAGGGATTTTAGCCTATGTATCGAGCCACATTACGTATGCCAGTTACCTTAACATCATGTATATCCCCGGATCGGAGGAACTGGTAATTTTCATTTGTGCCTTTATCGGTGCATTGATCGGTTTCCTGTGGTACAATGCATATCCTGCACAGGTATTCATGGGCGATACGGGCAGTTTGACGATTGGTGGCATCATTGCCGTGTTTGCCATTATCATACACAAAGAGTTACTTATACCTATTCTTTGTGGAGTGTTCCTGGTAGAAAACTTGTCCGTCATCCTGCAACGATTTTATTACAAAGCCGGAAAGAGAAAGGGCGTTAAGCAAAGGTTGTTCAAGCGAACTCCCATTCACGACCATTTCCGTACTTCCATGAGTCTGATAGAACCGGGGTGTACAGTGAAGTTCACAACGCCGACCAAGCTGTTCCATGAATCAAAGATTACAGTCCGCTTCTGGATTGTGACGATTGTATTGGCAGCGATAACAATTATAACATTAAAGATAAGATAATAGAGCTGCCAGCCGCGAGCTACAAGCTACAAGTGCTCGCTACTGGTTGCCGATAAATAACAAACTTGTAGCAACTGCCAACTCCAGCCACTTACTGGTAGCTAGTAGCTGGTAGCCTGTAACTTTAAAGAATATATGAGTAGAATTGTAGTATTAGGAGCCGGAGAGAGCGGTGCAGGTGCTGCCGTACTCGCCAAAGTGAAGGGTTTCGACACATTCGTATCCGACATGTCCGCCATCAAAGATAAATATAAGGAAGTGCTGGATAAGTACGGCATTGCCTGGGAAGAAGGACAGCATACGGAAGAATTGATTTTGAGTGCGGATGAAGTGGTGAAGAGCCCCGGTATTCCCAACGACGCTCCGATGATACTGAAACTGAAAGAGCAAGGTACGCCTGTTATCTCTGAGATAGAGTTTGCGGGACGCTATACCAATGCAAAAATGATATGTATTACCGGTTCAAATGGCAAGACCACTACCACCTCACTTATTTACCACATTTTCAAAAGTGCAGGTCTGAATGTGGGATTGGCTGGTAACATAGGTAAAAGTCTTGCCTTGCAGGTAGCCACAGACCAACATGATTATTATGTGATTGAGCTCAGCTCTTTCCAACTGGATAATATGTATAAGTTCCGTGCCAATATTGCCGTGCTGATGAACATCACACCCGATCATCTGGACCGTTACGACCATTGCATGCAGAATTATGTGGATGCAAAATTCCGCATCACACAGAACCAGACACCTGAAGATGCTTTCATCTTCTGGAATGATGACCCCATCATCAAGCGGGAACTGGACAAGCATGGACTACGAGCCCATCTTTATCCATTCTCTGCAGTAAAAGAAGATGGAGCCATAGCTTATGTGGAAGACGGCGAAGTTGAAATCAACGAACCCATCGCCTTCAATATGGAGCAGGAGAAACTGGCCCTGCAGGGTACGCATAATTTATACAATTCTCTCGCCGCAGGTATCTCAGCCAATCTTGCCGGAATAGAGAAAGAATATATTCGTCGGGCATTGTCTGACTTTAAAGGTGTGGAACATCGCCTGGAAAAAGTTGCAACTGTACGTGGCGTGGAATTCATCAATGACTCTAAAGCCACAAACGTAAATTCCTGTTGGTACGCCCTACAGAGTATGAAGACGAAAACCGTGCTTATTCTGGGAGGAAAGGATAAAGGTAATGACTATACGGAAATAGAGGATTTAGTACGCGAGAAGTGTTCAGCCTTAGTCTATCTGGGACTGCACAATGAGAAGCTACATGACTTCTTTGATCGCATGGGATTGCCCGTCGCTGATGTACAAACCGGCATGAAGGACGCTGTAGACGCAGCATTCCGTCTGGCCAAAAAGGGTGAAACCGTATTACTCAGTCCTTGCTGTGCCAGTTTCGACCTTTTCAACAGCTATGAAGACCGGGGCGATCAATTCAAAGAGTGTGTGAGAAAATTATAGAACACATTACCACATTAAATTTATGGATTTATTAAAAAGCATATTCAAAGGTGATAAGGTAATCTGGATTATATTCCTTTTCCTTTGCCTCATTTCTATCGTAGAAGTGTTCAGCGCTGCGTCTACCCTGACGTATAAAAGCGGTGACCACTGGGGGCCGATTACACAGCACAGCATCATCTTGATGGTGGGTGCCGTAGTAGTGGTGTTTATGCACAATATCCCCTACAAATGGTTTCAGGTATTTCCTGTATTCCTGCTTCCACTATCCGTGGTACTGCTGGCCCTCGTTATGATGATGGAACGCATTAACGGTGCTGCACGCTGGATGACCTTCATGGGGGTTCAGTTCCAGCCTTCGGAAGTAGCCAAAATGGCTGTCATCATCGTTACCGCCTTTATTCTTTCGAAAGGACAGGACGAAGATGGGGCCAGCCCGAAAGCTTTTAAACGTATCATGATTATCACAGGTATTATTTGTCTGCTGATTGCCCCGGAAAACCTCTCGACGGCAGCACTGCTCTTCGGAGTGGTTTATCTGATGATGTTCATCGGGCGAGTGGCAATGAAAAAATTATTAATACTGGCAGGCGGCCTGGCTGGAGTAGCAATTATAGGTGTGACATTCCTTGTACTGACCAAGAATAGCGATTTACCATTCCTGCACCGTTTCGACACATGGCGTGCCCGTATTGAGAAGTTTACAAATGACAATGAGGTACCTGCTGCCAAATTCGATATAGACAAAGATGCTCAGATAGCCCATGCACGTATTGCCGTAGCTACGAGTCACGTTGTAGGCAAAGGACCGGGTAACTCGGTACAGCGCGACTTCCTGAGTCAGGCTTTCTCTGACTTTATCTTTGCTATCATTATCGAAGAATTGGGATTGATAGGTGGAGCTTTCGTCGTATTCCTTTACGTCTGTCTGCTGATACGAGTCGGGCGTATTGCGAAAAAGTGCGAACGAACATTCCCTGCTTTCCTTATAATAGGAATTGCACTACTACTTGTATCGCAAGCTATATTCAACATGATGGTAGCAGTAGGATTGGCCCCGGTAACCGGACAGCCGCTTCCGCTTATCAGTAAAGGTGGTACTTCTACACTTATCAACTGTGCTTATATCGGCATGATACTGAGTGTGAGCCGCTATACCGCCAGACTGGAAGAGCAGAAAGAACACGATGCTTTGATACCCATGCAAGTAGAAGTACCTGCCGAAGAGACGAATAGCGATGCACAAACAGCCGCAGAACCGACGGCAAAGGTATTGAACAGTGATGCTGAATTTGAATAAAAATAAGATATATGGAAACAAAAAATAACGGACCACGCATCATCATCAGTGGTGGAGGTACAGGAGGGCATATATTTCCCGCAGTATCTATCGCCAACGCCATCAAGGAACTGCGCCCTGATGCAGAAATCCTCTTTGTAGGTGCAGAAGGACGAATGGAGATGCAACGTGTGCCCGATGCAGGATATAAAATTATCGGTCTGCCTGTAGCAGGTTTCGACCGTAAGCGCTTATGGAAGAACTTTGCAGTAATTATCAAGTTATTGCGTAGCCAATGGAAAGCACGTCGTATCCTGAAAGAATTTAGCCCGCAGGTAGCAGTAGGTGTAGGCGGATATGCCAGTGGTCCTACATTAAAAGTAGCGGGCATGATGGGAGTCCCTACTTTGATACAAGAGCAGAATTCTTATGCAGGAGTGACAAATAAGTTGCTTGCACAGAAAGCATGTAAAATCTGCGTAGCATATGATGGAATGGAGAAATTCTTCCCCGCAGATAAGATTATCATGACAGGGAATCCTGTACGCCAGAACCTGTTAGCAAATAAACAGAGCCGCGAAGAAGCTGTAAGCTCTTTCGGCTTCAATCCGGAGAAGAAAACAATATTGATACTGGGTGGTAGCTTGGGGGCACGTACCATCAATCAGACCCTCATTGCTGCACTGGATACGATAAAAGTAAACGGCGACATTCAGTTCATCTGGCAAACGGGAAAAATATATATCCAGCAAGTCAAAGATGCTATTACTACCGCAACGGGCGAAGCTATACGTAATCCACGGATTTCTGCCATCCCGAATCTGTATGTAACGGATTTCATCAAAGACATGGCAAGTGCATATGCAGCTGCCGACCTCGTCATTTCCCGTGCAGGTGCCGGTTCTATCTCTGAATTCTGCCTGCTGAACAAGCCGGTCATCCTGGTGCCTTCACCAAATGTGGCAGAAGACCATCAGACTAAAAATGCACTGGCACTGGTAGATAAGAAAGCTGCTATTTATGTGAAAGATGTAGATGCTATGAAGCATCTGATTCCTGTGGCTCTTGAAACTGTCACAGATGCCGAGAAGCTGAAAACATTGAGCGAGAACATCGCTAAATTGGCTTTGCCGGATTCGGCAACCATTATTGCAAAAGAAGTATTAAAACTGATAAATAACGATAAGTGATAAGTGTATTATGAATATAGAAAATATAAAATCCGTATATTTCGTTGGTGCCGGTGGCATCGGTATGAGCGCCCTGATACGCTACTTCTTATCAAAGGGAAAGCTCGTTGCCGGTTACGACCGTACCCCAAGCGAACTAACCGAACACCTGATTGCAGAAGGAGCACAGATACATTACGAAGAGAATGTGGATCTGATTCCTGAAGCCTGCAAGAATATGGAAAGCACTTTGGTAGTGTATACTCCAGCTGTTCCGCAAGAGCATGCCGAGTTAGTATATTTCCGTAACAATGGTTTCGAAATTCAAAAACGGGCACAGGTTTTAGGAACGATCACACATAATAGCAAAGGCTTGTGCGTAGCCGGTACACATGGTAAAACAACTACCAGTACAATGACAGCGCATCTGCTTTACCAATCACACGTAGGTTGCACTGCATTCCTCGGAGGCATCTCCAAGAATTATGATACTAACCTGTTATTATCACAGTCCAGCCCATACACTGTGATTGAGGCAGATGAATTTGACCGCTCATTCCACTGGTTATCACCTTACATGAGCGTAATAACTGCTACAGACCCCGACCATCTGGATATTTATGGCACAGAAGAAGCCTACCTGGAAAGTTTTCGTCATTATACGACGCTTATCCAGCCGGATGGTGCACTCATTATACACAAGGACATCGCTTTGAAACCTGATGTGCAGGCCGGTGTAAAAGTCTATAGTTACGCCCGTACCGAAGGAGATTTCCACGCAGAGAATATCCGTATCGGAAATGGTGAGATCTTTATCGATTTTATTGCACCCGACACGCGTATTAATGATATCCAACTGGGTGTTCCCGTCAGCATCAATATAGAGAATGGCGTAGCAGCCATGGCACTCGCCCACCTCAACGGTGTGACAGACGAAGAGATCAAGCAAGGTATGGCAAGTTTCCGTGGAGTAGACCGTCGTTTCGATTTCAAGGTCAAGAATGACAAAGTCGTATTCCTGAGCGACTATGCCCATCATCCCGCCGAAATAGCACAGAGTGTGAAATCCATTCGTGATCTGTATCAGGACAAGAAGATTACAGCTATCTTCCAACCACATCTCTATACCCGCACGCGCGATTTCTATAAGGAATTTGCCAACAGTTTGTCGTTACTTGACGAAGTCATTCTCGTAGATATCTACCCGGCACGTGAGCAACCAATTCCCGGTGTCACCAGCCAATTGATATACGATAACCTGCGACCGGGCATTGAGAAATGCATGTGTAAGAAAGAGGATATACTGGAACTCTTATCTCAAAAGCAGATTGAAGTTCTGATAACTTTAGGTGCCGGAGATATAGACAACTACGTCCCTGAAATCACAAAGCAATTGACAATTGATAATTAACAATTGACAATTGACAGTTAATAGTTGAATAATGATAATTAGATAGTTGATACATGTTTAAAAGAATTCTATTGTCTATCGTCCTACTGCTCGTCATCGCCTATCTGGTGGTAGCTCTCTCGGCTTTCAACCGGAAGCCTGCCGGACAGGTGTGCAATGACATGGAATTGGTTATCAAAGATACCGTCTATGCAGGTTTCATCACCAAAAAGGAAGTGGCTGACATATTGGAGAAGAAAGGGATTTATCCTGTTGGTAAACCAATGGATCGCATCCGTAGTAAAACGCTGGAACGGGAACTTGCCAAACATCCGCTTATCGATGAAGTGGAATGCTACAAGACTCCCAGTGGCAAACTTTGCGTAGAAGTCAGTCAACGTATCCCTATCCTGCGAGTGATGAGTGCGAACGGGGAGAACTACTATCTGGACAATAAAGGTACTGTGATGCCACCCGATGCAAAGTGCGTTGCACACCTTGCCATAGTGACCGGAAGAGTAGAAAAGTCGTTTGCCATGAGGGATTTATATAAGTTTGGTGTATTTTTGCAGAATAATAAGTTCTGGGAAGCACAGATTGAACAGATACATGTGCTGTCGGACAAAGACGTGGAACTGGTGCCTCGCGTAGGCGACCATATTATCTATCTTGGGAAGTTGGATGGTTTTGAGCGTAAACTCGAACGGATGAAAGCTTTTTATGAAAAAGGTTTAAATCAGGTAGGATGGAACAAATATTCCCGCATTAGCGTTGAATTTAGTAACCAGATTATCTGTACAAAGCGAGAGAACTAATGTACGATTTGACGATGTCGGACGTACGATTAATATCAGACGTCCCCATACATTGATTTACAGAGTAATCTTAATCGTAAATAGAAAATTGTAAAATAGGAATATATTTATGGCAACAACAGAATTTATCGCCGCTATCGAGTTGAGTTCTTCCAAGATTTCCGGTATCGCAGGAAAGAAGAACAGTGACGGAAGCATACAAGTGCTGGCTTATGCGCGTGAAGATGCCGCTTCTTTTATCCATAAAGGAGTCATCTACAACATTGATAAGACCGCACAGGCTCTGACTTCCATCATCAACAAGCTGGCAAGCCAGTTGAACAACTCCATTGCCAAAGTATACGTAGGCATTGGCGGACAGTCTTTGCGCACGGTAAAGAATGCGGTAAGCCGTGTGCTGGAAGAGGAAGGGATTATCTCACAAGAGTTGGTAGACGCTATCAGCGACGAAAACCTCGAAGTCCCCCTGATGGACATGAGTGTGCTGGATGTCGCCCCGCAGGAATATAAAATAGATAATAACCTTCAAGCCGACCCGGTAGGTGTGGCAGGCAAGCGTATCACGGGAAACTTCCTGAATATTGTGGCCCGTGCTTCACTTAAGAAGAATCTGGAACACAGCTTTGAACAGGCTAAAATAGAAATAGCCGACCTGCTGATCGCTCCGATAGCATTGGCGAATGCCGTGCTGACGGAAAGTGAGATGCGTTCGGGTTGTGCATTGGTGGATTTCGGTGCAGATACAACGACTGTATCGGTTTATAAAAATAACATGCTCCGCTTCCTCAGTGTATTGCCACTGGGTGGAAACAATATTACCCGTGACATCACTGCCCTGCAAATGGAAGAGGCCGAAGCTGAACAACTGAAAAAGAAGTACGGCGATATGCTCTATGAAGAAGAGGAAACAGAGACACCCGCAGTCTGCACTTTGGAAGACGGTCGCAACATCGAACTTAACGTATTGAATGATATCATCGATGCACGCGCCGAAGAAATCCTTGCCAATGTATGGAACCAGCTTCAATTGTCAGGATACGAGGATAAACTATTATCCGGTATCATTTTCACCGGTGGAGGTGCCAACCTGAAAAACCTGGAAGAAGCATTCCGTAAACGTAGCAAGGTTGAGAAAGTGAAGACCACCAAATTTGTTCATAGCAGCATCCACGGCTTCAATGATGTGCTGAAGAAAGACTGTATGCAGAATACTTTGCTCGGACTGCTTGCTGCCGGAAATGAAAACTGCTGCCTGCAAGAGATGAAACCCGCCGTTACGACTACTGCTACTCCTACACAACCCGTCGATATGTTCGGCGATGACGAAGCCCTGAAAGAACAGGAAGCTGCCGCCCGCGCTGCCAAGGCCCAACGTGAAAAAGAAGAGAAAGAACGCCGTGAACGGGAACGTAAGGAGAAAGAGCGTAAAGAGAAAGAAGAGAAAAAGAAAAAGAAGAAAGAAGGTCCCAGCTGGTTTGAAAAGACCTTCAACAAGCTTTCCAATGAAATTTTCTCGGATGACGATTTGAAATAAACTCAATAAAATAAGGAACTATGGACGATATAGTACAATTCGATTTCCCGACAGACTCACCGAAGATCATCAAAGTGATTGGTGTAGGTGGTGGTGGTGGTAACGCCGTGAACCACATGTACCGGGAAGGCATACACGACGTGACGTTCGTTCTGTGCAACACAGACAACCAAGCGTTGAAAGAGTCTCCCGTCCCCGTAAAATTGCAACTGGGGCGTTCTATCACCGAGGGACTAGGTGCCGGAAACCGTCCCGAACGTGCCCGCGAAGCCGCCGAAGAAAGTAGTGAAGAAATCAAAGCGCTACTGAACGACGGTACAAAAATGGTATTCATCACTGCCGGAATGGGTGGCGGAACAGGTACGGGCGCTGCTCCCGTCATAGCCCGCATAGCCAAAGAAATGGACATCCTTACGGTCGGTATCGTCACCATACCTTTCATCTTCGAAGGTGAAAAGAAGATTATCCAGGCACTGGACGGTGTGGAGCGTATCGCCCAACATGTAGATGCTCTACTGGTTATCAATAACGAACGCTTGCGTGAGATATATTCCGACCTTACGTTCATGAATGCTTTCGGCAAGGCAGATGATACATTGTCTATCGCTGCCAAAAGTATTGCCGAGATTATCACCATGCGCGGAACAGTGAACCTTGACTTTGCAGATGTGAAAACCATCCTCAAAGATGGTGGTGTGGCTATCATGAGTACCGGTTTCGGCGAAGGTGAAAGTCGTGTGACCAAAGCTATCGACGATGCCCTGCACTCTCCGTTACTGAACAACAACGATATCTTCAATGCCAAGAAGGTGATGCTGAACGTATCCTTCTGCGAAAGTTCCGAGCTGATGATGGAAGAAATGAACGAGATTCACGAGTTCATGAGCAAATTCCGCGAAGGTGTAGAGGTGATCTGGGGTGTGGCTATGGACAACACATTGGAAGGCAGAGTTAAGATTACCGTACTTGCCACCGGTTTCGGTGTGGAAGATGTTCCCGGTATGGACAGCGTACTCGAAAAGCGCAGCCAGGAAGAGGAAGAACGCCAGCTTCAACTTGAAGAAGAAAAAGAGAAGAATAAAGAGCGTATCCGCAAAGCCTATGGTGAAAGTGCCAGTGGCATCGGTAGCAAAAATATCCGCAAACGTCGCCATATCTATATCTTCAACCCGGAAGACTTGGACAACGCCGACATTATCAGTATGGTAGAAAGTTCACCGACGTATCTGCGCGATAAGAGTACTTTGAGTTCTATCAAAACCAAAGCCGCCACCGAAGGGCAGATAGCTACGGAAGAAGCACAGGGAAGTGAAGGCCTGGGAGGTGTGATAACCTTCTAAGTTACAAAGCGACTTCAATTATTAAATGTAAATGGTAAAATAACAAATAGCATTATGGATTTATTTGAAAGAGTCAGCGAAGACATTAAAACCGCAATGAAAGCCAAAGACAAAGTGGCTCTCGAAACACTGAGAAATATCAAGAAAGTATTCCTGGAAGCAAAAACGGCTCCGGGAGCTAACGATACTCTGACTGACGACGCTGCATTGAAAATTATGCAGAAGCTCATGAAACAAGGCAAAGATGCAGCTGAAATATACATCCAGCAAGGTCGCCAGGACTTGGCAGACGAAGAGCTGGCACAGGTAAAGGTGATTGAGGTCTATCTGCCCAAACAAATGTCAGCTGAAGAACTGGAAGCTGCCTTGAAAGAAATTATTGCTGAAACAGGTGCTACCAGTGGTAAAGATATGGGTAAGGTAATGGGGGTTGCTTCCAAGAAACTTGCCGGACTTGCCGAAGGACGTGCCATTTCTGCCAAAGTAAAAGAATTGCTGGGATAATCTCCTGTTTTGTCCCCGTCATTGCCCGTGTTTTCGGGAGACAGAAGAAGACAAATCAACTTCTATCTCCCAAAAACACGGCTTCTTTTTGCATTTTATTGAGTATCATAATTTTTAATTCAAATACTATCGTTATATTTGCCACGCATTTTAAGGGAATATCCCCGCATAATAATAAAACTAGAATTCTGGCACAATATCATGAAAAGCAATATAAAGATATGGAAATTAATAGTCCTTGTGGGGACAATGTTTTTCTTGTCTGACGTTGCTCATGCAAAGAACCGGGCACAAGATAGTATACCGGGATACAAGCCGGATACAGGTTACTTCGCCAAACGCTTTATTCACAGACTGGGAGTAGAATACCGCCCGGGATACATTTTCCAGACCAGTTCTTTTCTGGCAGGAGATAACTCACAATGGAAGCCTTACGAATGGGGTTATTCAGCCCACTTGAAATATTCATTCCAATTTAAGCCCAATACTTGCGCCGACCGGATTTATGGTAGCGCCTATCAAGGTATAGGCTTAGGCTATTACGATTTCGGAAACAAAGAAGAATTAGGAAATCCGATTGCCATTTACCTCTATCAGGGAGCACGTATTGCCCGTATTACTTCGCGACTATCACTCAATTACGAATGGAACTTCGGCTTATCTTTAGGATGGAAACCGTACGACGAATACACCAATCCTCACAATAGTGTCATCGGTTCGAAGGCAAATGCCTATATCAATGCGGGCATACAATTCAACTGGATGGTTTCACGGGAAATCGACCTGGTTGCCGGAATTACGGGTACCCATTTCTCCAATGGCAATACTAAATTTCCCAATGCCGGCCTCAATACAATGGGCTTAAAAGTAGGGGTTATCTACAACTTCAACAGACCTAAAGATGCGCTCACCAAGCCTCTATACCAAGCTCCCATTCCAAAGTTCTCACGATACCTCAGCTACGACTTAACCCTGTTCGGCTCATGGAGACGGAAAGGCGTATGGGTAGGAGAAGGGCAAATTGCTTCACCGGATGCTTATACCGTACTTGGTTTCAATTTCGCCCCCATGTATAACATCGGATATAAATTCCGCACAGGTGTATCATTGGATGGTGTATATGATGCCAGTTCCAATGTCTACACCATCCCCGGGAACGGCAATGAATGCTACAAACCTTCATTGGAAAAACAGTTAGCTTTAGGTATTTCCGGACGCGCAGAATATGTAATGCCCTACTTCACAGTAGGTGTGGGCATAGGAGCCAATGTACTGCACGGTGGCGGTGACCATAAAGGTATCTACCAGGTATTGACACTCAAAGTGGAGATGACCCGCAGTTCTTATCTGCACATCGGGTATAACCTGAAGAACTTCAGTGACCCGAATTATCTGATGATGGGTATCGGCTTCCGCTTCAATAACAAGTATCCTACCTTTCACAGAAGATAAAACGCACCATGTCCAAAGGGCTTCCCCACATCCCCAACACATCTCTTGCACATTCCTGCTTAATCTCACGCAAAAGATAGCATCTTTTACATCAAAAGGTGGCATGTTATGCTACAAAAGATGGCATCTTTTACAGCGAAAGATGGTATCTTTTGCATCACAGGTCAGTAAAATATGCAGGAAAGGGTTTATTGTTCCGCGTCAAAGAGCTCCTTCAACACCTCAAGAGACTTTAATACGGGAAAGTCAGGCAAGTGGAGGCGATAATATTCATTCATTATTGTAAGGCAGCGAGTACGTTCGGCGCGGTTCATGGCAAAGAGATGCATTGTTTCATAATTCATGCGCATCAGCATTATCAACCGTGAGGCTTCCTCCGGAAGTATATAAGAAGAATGGAGTTGCGGTCGCAAAGAAGTAAAACAAGCATTCATCATATCAAAATAATCGCCTTTTTGATAATCTTCCAGATTAGGATATAATCCCAGGAAGCGGGATAAGCGCATCAGAAATACCAAATGGAAGTTGGCAAAATTATCACGGCACTCATCCAGCCAAATAATAGAATGCTGCAAATAAGCAAACAACGGACGGTTTTCAGCCTCCTCACGCACTGCCCGATAAAGAAATTCCGCCAGGAAAAGTGCAATGGAAGACTTATACGGATCATAAGGAATAGAAGAAAACGGATAGAAAGACTTCGCTTCCGTTATCTTATATATACTGGCATTCGGACGGAAATCAGCTTCCAGTTCCACTAAAGCCAATGGTTGGAACAATACCGGTTTCACCGCCGCCTTTCGCGAACGGGGAATCTTTACGATGAACGAAGCACGCCCGACCACCTCTGTATAAATGTCTGCAATAAGGGAAGTATCGTTATATTTCAGGGTATGCAGCACAATCCCCAGCGTTTTCTGTAACATCCGCACTTACTATTTTGGTTTCAATCCGGTAACAAAACTACGAAAAAAGACGGAAACAGCAGGGATAAAACACGGATAAATAAAAAAATGCAGGCAGACAAGTAAAAAAATGAAAGTTTTTATCCTACTGACATTCAGGCAATAAGCCGCAAATATTAGAATAATCCCGACATATTCCTTTGTTTTTTTCTCATGATTATTTTGCCAATTCAAAAATAGTCCCTACATTTGCAACCGCAAACGAGAGATAATCTCTCTGCAAGAGCAGAAATGCTCACCAAAGGATGGCCCGTTCGTCTATCGGTTAGGACGCAAGATTTTCATTCTTGAAAGGGGGGTTCGATTCCCCCACGGGCT